>Ga0209358_10000228_pt1 | contig 51417 bp, 27 predicted proteins | sample LauGreFa1BDMLBSN_2_FD_187574 | JGI IMG/M metagenome (GOLD analysis project Ga0209358, IMG submission 187574) | Freshwater lake microbial communities from Lake Michigan, USA - Fa13.BD.MLB.SN (SPAdes) (version 2) | ecosystem: Environmental > Aquatic > Freshwater > Lake | place: Lake Michigan, USA... | reverse complement strand
TGATACTCACGAAGGAGAGCAAGGGTTATTTGATTTTTTCAAACCTTCTTCTAAACCCTCTGGCGATTTAGCAAACCCTAATTCAGCATATAATCAAGTAAATAAAGATGTAGCGAGTGGATCATTCACAGGAAGACTTAAAAATACAATTAGAGCAGGAATGTCTTCTGTTACAGAACCTGTAAACATCACAGGAGAAATACCTTTATCTGAATTACCAAAGCTTTTTAAAGAAGCTGACAGAACTTATAAATATAAAGATCAAAAAACAGGAAAAGTAATTAGTGAATATCCATTTCTAAAAGATCCAAGTTTATTAAAGAAAATTACTCCTAATACAAATCCTCAAGTAACAGCTAATTTTGCAAAAGGATATGTTCCTAATTTCGCAATTGGTGGAGAAAAAATGAGAGCTGAAGCATTAAAATCAGCTGAAGAAGGAAAATTATATTTATGGGATAATGACGAGCAACTGTTTCGTAAAGTTAATAAAAATGGCTCTTTAGCAGAAGAAAGATTTTTTCCGAATGAACTGCCTAAGGGAGCAAAATTTATTTCAGCAAGTTTCGCTCCTGCGGCGGGAGAGTCTACAAGTATTTCGACTAGAAGATTTAATGTAGGTAATTTATTAGGTATTAAACCTGCACCTATAAATAAATTAGGAGAAATTAGCTATAATTTGCCCGGTATAGCTCAATCTAGTAAATTAGATGGGGTTTTAAGAAAACTAGATAGAAATAATAATTTAAATCCTGAAAGATTATTATTAGAAATAGAAAAAATGTCTGGAGGTTCTCCTGTAGTTGTAAAAACTGCTTTTGGAGAAACTAACGGGAGAAGCGAAGGTGTATTCGGAGTTTCTGAGCGATTGAACAAAACAGATGCCGCTACTATTATAAAAAGATTTAAAGATCATCAAGCTGGAATAAATGATAAAGGTTATGGATTTTTTACTCAGAAAAAAGTAACTCCATATTATGGCGAAGCTAGAGTTCATGTATTTGTTGATAATGACGGAAGAGTAAAGTTAGTTAAAGGAGGAATAGTCCATAAGGCGAGTTGGGAAGACATCACTCATAAAGAAACTATAAAATCATTACAAAAAGGTGGACTTTCTAAAAACGATGCAACAAAAGTTGCTAAATCATTTAAAAAAGCAGCTTCCAAAACAGCAATAGAAAATATTAGAGAATTAGTTAAAAAACAAAAAATTAAAAATGCTTTTTTTGGCGTTGATGTTGGGGCAACAACAGCTATAGAGGCGGAAGCAGCGGGGGTCAAAGTAAATAAATTTTTTGGTGGATCAGGAAGACCAGAAGTTTCTACAATTGTATTTGAATTAAATCCATCCTCCTTTGATGGTTCTAGTGGATATCTTGGTGAAAAAGTAATGCAAAATCTTTTCAACGAAATCACTTCTTCTAAAGGTGGAAAAAATATCGGAGCTAATATTCTTTCGGGAGCAAAAAATACCTCTCGTTTTCTTCCTAATTTACTAAGTTCAATTAATAGATTTTTATTTCCTGCTGCTCAAACTCAAGTTGATATTCCAAGAAGTTCTAATCTTCAAAAATTTCCTAATCGATTAATTGGCGGAGCAAAAAATTATATTTCAGATATCGCAAAAAATATTGGAGGCACAGCTTCTAAAATAGGCGAAAAAATAACAGAAGCTCCTTCGAGCGCAAAAAATATATTATCAAAAATAAAAAATATAGAAAGACCAAAAGGAATAAGAGGGGCAGTTGGTTTAGCTGGTTTTGGTATGGGAGCATTAGGAGCAGCTTATACTTTAAATGATGCTGTAGAAAAAGCAAAAGAACGAGATTATACTGGAGCAATTGTAAATACTATCGCTGGAGGATTACTAGGCGGTTCATTATTCGGTAAAGCAGGAACTCTTTTACCGGGAGCTTTAGGTATTTTAGAAGCGTATAATATTTCCACTTCAAAAAACTACACAACTGCTGAAGATTTTTCAGACATTTTTCTTGGAAAAAAACCAGAAGAAGGAAGAGGAATTAGCGATTATGTAGGGGGGGCTGTTGGATTCGGTTTTGATGCTACACTAGCTACAAATCCCTTAGGCCAAGCATATTTATTAGGAAAATATGGATATAGAGTAGGAAATGTGATAGAAAATAAATTAGGAATAGGAGAGCGACTTGGAGAAGAGTATGCCGGAAGAGATGCTACTATTTCAGCAGGAAGAGCTTCTAAAAGCTTTTTTGAAAGAGCAGGAATGACAAATTTTAATTTAACAAAACCAAATTTATCTCTTGCTGATGTAGCTAGTGGTAAAGTTTCTCCTGATGATTATATTAATTATCGTAATGCTGCAATTAACGATATGAATATTCCTAAGGAAGAGAAAGAAAGATTAAAAAGAGAAACAGAAAAGAATTTAGATAGACCATTAATGCGAGATCCAGCAACAGGAACTTATAAATTCGCAAATGCTGAAACAAGATATCCCGGAGAAATGGCATCAACAGTACAAACTTCTTCAATGAGAGACGTAAGAAGCGCAAGGGAAAGAAATGCAGAGATAGTAGATTTTCAAAATCAAGTAGCTGCTGAAGAGTCTGTTAAAGCTACAAAAGAAAGAGCTAGACAACGAGCTATCGAGAATCCATTACCAACAATCATGTATAATGATTTTACTGGTTCTCCTAATCGTTTTTATAATGTTCCATCTGAGGAAAATTACGTTACTACGCAAAGAAATGAACGCATGCCTACTCCAGAAGAGCAGGGTGAGATGGATTCAAAAAATAGAAGTAGAATAGTTCGTGGGATAAAAGAAAATGAATCTTTAAATGAGCTATATTCATCTAGAGATAAAGCTAATTACTTAATAGAACAAGAAAAAACATACGGCACTTTTAGAAAAGAAGATTTCGATGATCCAAGTCTTTATAGCACTTATTTATCTCGCAAAAAAGAAAAAGAAACAGCTGATAAAAGAGAAATGGCAGCTTTAAAAAATCCTGCTGTCCAAGAGTTAAGAAATCGTAGCAGAACAGGTTTTTATGACGCAGAAGTTCAACAAGCATTTGCGAGAGGTACTTCAGTTGAGCAAATGAGAAGAGAAAATGCTGGAGCAGCTCAACAACCATCTAAAATAGGAGGAGTTCAATATTCAGATGAAGAAATAAAAGAAGCTTTTGCTAAAGGTATTTCTGTAGAAGAATTACGTAAGTCAAAAAATAAATCCAAAGGTTTTATTCCTAATTTCTCGTCTGCATTTTTGAAAGAAAGACAAGATATTTTAAATAGCCCAGCCTATGCAGGATATAGAAATGCGGCTCCTCAAATGTCTAAATACTATAAAAATGTAGTAACTAATAGCGCAGAGATAGAAGTTCCAGCAAGAGATGTTTACAATAGAATGGGATTCTTTGGCGCAGAACCCAAAAATCCCAACCAGCAATATGCAATATTAAATCCAGCTCAACAAGCTCAATTGGGATATGCAGCTAATGGATTTGTTCCTAATTTTGCTGGGGAGCAGTTTGCTAATTCCATGTCGGAAGCTCTTCAAAAAATCTTTGCTCCTATGATGGATAAGATTGGATCTTCTATAACTAATTCTAATGTTGTTAATATAAATGATCAAAGAACATTTGAAACAACTTCTGATAAAATTGCAGGAGTTATGGAGTTCTTACAGTCTCAATTCCCAAATCAATTTGCTAGAAAAATGGGCCCACAAAACTTAGCATAAATATGGCTTTTTCATCTGAAACAATTTTAACTTTTGGGTCTACAGCAATAGATTTTGCGGTAGTTACTTTATTAAATTATAGTTTAGAAAATGAAAAGGCAGGAGCTTTTATTTATAGAAGAAAAGAAAACATAAGCGTTACTGGATATTTTTCAAATAGAGAATCTTCAATTCCTATTTCTGAACACTTTCGGCAAATAAAATCATTATTACAAAACTCAACAGATTTTGTTGATCTCAAATTAAACGGTTTATCTTATGGCAAGGTTAGGTTTTTATCTTTTACATTTCCAACTTCAGTAACTTTTGACGAAAATGCTGTAAGGTTTAGTAAATTTACTATAACAATGGAAGTTTTCAAAGATGATTCTTCGGGATCATTTGCCGCTTCCAATTTACCCACCTCAGTAGGATCTCTAACAGATAATTGGTATAAGATAAATAATTTTGTAGAAAATTTTTCTTTTACTCTTCAAGAAGATGGTAATTTTTTAGCGAGTCACTCATTGTCATTTGGTTTAGATAATATAGATAAGCAAAGCTCAACAGATTTAACTTCCGTAGCTAATACTATTGCTAACACATTTTTTGCGCAAGGTTTAGATGCCTTATCTTCAATAAGATCTTTATATAGCTCAACAAGTTTTCAGATATCAAACACTGATTATGGCTCTTCTTTAGTAGAGCAACAAATAGATATAATAAATTATACATATCGATATTCTAAAAACTATACTGTTTTTTCAGACAATTCTTCTAGCACTTCTGAAACTTTATTAGTGGACGTTTCTTATGGAGCAGATGGATTAATTCAAATAAAAGAAAGAGGAAGAATCAAAGGGAAAGGTAGTGATAACGCTACGGCAAGGCAAAACGCCATTTCTAAACTAGAGTCAAATTTAAATTCAGCTTATACAAGATGCAATAATTATTTTGCATTATATTTTAATACATACTATCCAATTTTTGCGGCTAACCTACCAAAAGTTTACTCAGCAGAAAGTTTAAAAAATACACCTGTTTCTATAACAAAAGATTTAAGTGGGGTAGAGAATGAAGTGTCTTACGAAATAAGTTTTACTAGCAGTAATGCTTATTCGTCACCTACTAGATATCACTCTTACGTAGTTAATTTATCAAAAAACAATTTAGGAACGGTAGAAGCTGTAATAGAAGGAACAGTTAAATATTATGGAAATAAAAGTAAAAGTTTTAATCAGATCAGTGATTTTAAAACTAACATAATTACATCTCCTAGCCCTTCGGATATAAATGTTATTAGTCCTTATTATAAAAAACTAACTAATACAAGTAGTAATTATTCCGGATCAAGAACTTCATTGCAAGTAAGTTATACTAAATTTGGAGCTTCAATTAATTATACTAAATCTTACTCTAATTCTCCTAATATAAAAAATACATCATCTTTGGTTGCTGAATTAAATATTTCAGAATCAAATCAAATGCCGATAAATAGATTTTCCACTGTTAATGTTCCAAATTATAAAGAAATAATTTATCAAACCCGTCAGCTTTCGGAAGGTACTAGAAACATATCTATTAATATGAAAATCAATAGAGAAGTTTTATATGCAAGTTCTCCAGCAGCTTCTAATCAAAGTTCTTCAGTAGTTTTTGATAAGATTAAATCTTTGATGACAACTCAGATGCTTGATTCTTCATCTGGTTATTTGTTTGGATCTAATCCTTTAGCTATAAATGTTTTTGGTAAAATATTTAATGAGGGAGTAAAATACAAGAGCGGTGAACTGACTTACTTTTTAGAAGATTTAAAATTAAACCTTGATAGTTCTTATAATCTAAGAGCTGATTTATCATTTAAATTCTTAACAATCAGAGAAAAAATTAATTAAATGTCTGACGTAATAATTAAATATAATGATTTAGTAGTTCCTGTTTCTGGGACTGGTCCAACGCCTTTTTTATCATTAAATGATGAGGTGCTTTCTTATGGTGATCGTTGGGGTTTATCTCATAAAATTTCATTAAGAGGTTCTATCACAGGTAACTCTTATGGAGCTTTATACAGTGGACAAACTGGACTAGTTAATATTTTTTCTAACTCCTATAAGACTTTAGATATTTATGAAGGCCCTGATGGGGCAACTGGCTATTATGGAACAAATGGAACAGCTGGATCTCTTTATAATAAAATATTTTCATTTTCTGGTTGCTCTATAGATGAAATAAGTTTTCAAGAAGCGCCATATTTAAAAACTGTTGATTATTCTGTTTCGCTAACCTCTTATCCTTCTGGTTTAAGTGGATTTTTTTCCGGTGCTTTTGGAGTTCTAGAGCCAAGAGATGAGATATCAATATCCGAAGGAGATGACGGATTTGGAACAATAAATAGAACAATTTCTGCTAGAGGTTTTGTTACGACTTCTATTACAAATGCAATTAACAATGTAAAAAATTATGTAGCAGGTAGAACTGGAGATTCTTATGTAAAATCTATTGGTCAAATATCTGGATTTAGCAACTCAGGTTCATTTACTCCTGTTTTAATACAAGTAGCTGAAAATTTAGATCGCTTATCTTTAAATTATTCAGTACAACAAACTTATAGATTTAAAATGATCAGCGGAGACGCTGAAGCCCAAAATAATTATTCTTTTAACAATTATTATTTAACTTCTTATTCTACTAATTTAATCTCGGGAGCGGGTGATGATTTTGTAACAGCTAGTATTCAGGGTGAAATTAAAGCTGGCGTAACAGGAGCAACTGGTGATGCATTATTATCTGGATTATTAACTCAATTGTCAGGATTAAATCCATACTCTATAATATCGGGAAAATATGGAGCACCTAATTCTTTGAATTTTTGTAAAGATCCAATAGATTTTAATGTGGCTCAGGATTTATTAGCGAGAAAAATACAATTTAATGCTTCCTATGATAATTTAGAATTTTATAGTTCTGCAAATGATAAATATTGTTATTCAGGTTGCTATTGGGATGCATCTATAAATCATACAATTGATGATTTAACAAAAATAACAACTATTGAGCTTCGAGGAGAAATAAAAGCTAGGGGCTCTACTACCAATAGATACAATAACTCAATTGAGTATTTAGGGGTTTTAATGTTAGGCGGATCTAGTTCTACTCAACCTAGATTATTTGATTTTGCAAATGACTACTATACTGGATATTTAGGAGTCTCTAATCCAATACTTGCTTTAAATCAAAATCCATCTCAAGTCAATATTGATAATAACTCTATATTAGGAACGATTTCTATTTCAGCTACTTTTGATAACAAAGATAGATTTTTAGATTTAAATACTAATGATTACTCGATAACATATGAACCATACAATACGATTTTTTCTTACGCCTCATCTTGTAATGATTCGACAAAACATTTAGCTGTTGATGTTAATGTAAAAAAGAGGGAAAAAATTTCTGTCGAAATGAAGATAGCGGGTTCTGGAAAAACTGAGCAAACATTATTTAATAATATAAAATCTTTAATAGAACCTCAAGATGGCAATAGTTTCTATAATAAATTTCCAGCCCAGATGGCTGTTTCAGATTCTATTCAAGAAGAAACTTCGATATTTTCTGTAGAGAATTCTAGCTCAACAACTCCTTCTGTTATCAATCAATATGGTTCTACTATAGGCTTATCTAAATTATATTCATATGAATTAAAAGAATCAGAAAAACTAAATCGTCGAATCATAAAATCTTCTATGGCAACAGATCAAGGATCAACTACAGCATCTTAAAATATGAACGCTTCAGTAAAGTCAGGTTTTTTAAATGAAATTTTTCTTCCAGAAGAAAACTTATTGATTGATTATGATTTTAGATCTCCAATACAAAACACAAATTATTATCAGTTAAGTTTAACGGCTGGAGCTACTGGGTATTTAGAATTTAATCTACAAAAAGAAACTGGGTTGCAGTATTCAGGTGGGCAAATTATTGATACTGGCTATCCTGCGTTAGGTTTTACAGACTCTGGAGCAACTCCATTTTCTTTAGTGAGTGGAAATTTTAATGGGTCTGCTAAATATAAAATTTTAGGAAATTTAGATTTAGAAGATTGGACTGTTTACATAGCTTTTAAACATTTAGAAACCGGATTATTTTCTGATAATAAAGTTTTATTTTCTAATAAGAATTCTATCTCTCAAACTTCTGGCTTTGTTTTTGGAATAAATGGATGTAATAGATTATTTTGCGAATATAATATTTCCGCAAATGAAAAAAGAATTTTTACCTTAAATAGAGAATTAGATAATAAAAATGTAGCTTCGCTAACTAAAATCGATAACGATTTATTTATAGGGCTTCATCAGTATGAAGATTTGAATTATTACTCGACAGAAGATAAGTTTACTCTTTCTGACTATAGCAAATCAAATACTTATTATTTGGGCGGGTTAGGTGTTTCTGGGTCTTCTTATAGAAATTTTAGTGGATATATTGATCAATTCATATTGATGGATCGCGGATTGGAATTTCCAGAAAGAAATACTTTTTCAGAAGGATTTTATTGTTCTGGTTACCAGACAGGCTCTTATCAAAAACTAGTTAACACATTTAATGCTGTCACAGGAATAGAATATCAAACGGTTTTAGATGGCACAGGCATTACAGGTTATCAAAAATATTTAAAGGGATACGACGTTGTTAATGGTGCAAATGTTCCAATTTATAGTTATTCGGGAGTTACTGGTTTAATTTATTCAGAAAAATTAGTTGAGTTGACTGGCTCGGTTACTGGCGATTATGAATTGTGGACATTTTATACGAATAGTGGTTTGCCTGATTATAATTATATTTTAAATTTTAGTAATTCGAAAATTTTATCTTTTAACAATTTTGATAGTTCTTATAAAGAAGTTTATTCATTCTCTGGAAAAAATTCAAACGATGTCAATTTGACATCTGCATTTATAAGTTCAAATAATAAATTTTCTATATTGCCAACAGGAAGCGGTGAAACTGTTAATTTTTATCTAAATGGTTTGGTTGAACCTTTACTCACTTCCTTGTCTTCATCTTATACTGGTGATTTTGTCGTTTCTGGAGCTTATTTGGAATCTGATGGATTTTTTGATAAAGATGACATTGCTGTTTATGATTTGATTTATGGATCAGGCTCGATTACCGGAATAACAACAGCTCAAGAAAACAGCGGTTTTGCAGTATTTTCTACTAGTTTTATTAACAATAGAGATTTATATTTAAATGGAATTAAGCTAATATCTGGAGTTGATTATTATTACAATGTAACTAGTGGAATAGTAGTTAGGCCTTCAGGTATGGTTGCTGGAGATTTATTGGTTTTGCCAAAACATAATTCGAATTTATCTAGATATACGGGGTATAATGATAATAATTTTGATACAAATATAAAACTATTTGATGAGCAGGTTTGGATAAATGGCCTTAGGCAAGTTAAATACGTTGACTATGAAAAGGTATCAGATTTCAGTTTGAAATATTCTTCATTTTCATTAGAGCCGTATGTCGATGAAATTTATAATAATAATACAGGTTTTTTTAACGTGTAATAGATATTAAGGTATATGGCTGAAGTAAAGAAAAATAGCACTATAAATATAAAGCGGAGAATAGGTACTACTGTAGAGAATTTATATAATAAACTATTCAATGGTTATGTTTATAATATGTCTTTAGACGTGGGGTATAACGGAGCAGCTACGGTATTGACATTAAACTTAGCTTTAAATAGAACCTTAAATCAAGTAAAATTAAACACAGATATCATTTCAGATCGTAAAAGAGATATCCGTAGGGTTAAGGGTCTTGTTGCATCTCAAAAGTTAGCTCCATCTAATTCCACTGGCAATATTGGGACAAGTGGTGTGGGAGCTTCTTTAGGCGCTCAAAATGAAATATCAAAAATAGCGGATAAGGATTTTAACATAGATCCAAATTATATAGGTATAAATTGCTCTTACGATGTTGGAATTTATAATCCCAATGGATCTTCTTCTTATGAGTTTACAAATTTTAAAATTGTATCATTTTCGATAAGCAAGAAAAATGATCAAAAAATATTAAATCTTGTATTGAAAGATAATTCTTTTGTTTTAGATAAGATATATGTTGGATTATTAGGTCAAGAAATAGCTCTTGATGAAAGATCTGAAAACGACGCTTTAGTTAGTAATATTAAAATATCGTGTCCTCAAATTGGAACTCAATGCGCTGCTGGGCAAGTTACTTTAAATCAATTGCGTCAAACATTACATTTTTCAAATAATAAATTTAAGAATAATTTCTTTTCTCAATTAAAAACTTCTGGGAACGCCAATTTTTCGAACGTCAACATCATTTCAGGAGAGGTGTTAGAAGAAAATAAAAGTAATTATATATTAATTTCTTCTAAAGATAAAAATAAAACAATTTATAAAGGCTATGGAGCTGTTATAATCTTGGGGGAAGAAGAATTCAAAGACGCACCCTGTAACGCTGCTGAGGTTTCTTATTCATTTGAAACATTATTGAGAGCAATTAAAGCGTTAGGTATTTCTATTTCGCAAAACCCAAAACCATCAAACGCATCAATAACAACTAATTACGATAGCATTAAAGATAAATCAAATGGTAAGTTAAAAAAACAATACAAGGGAACATTAAGGCAAGTTTTAAACCAATGGTGTGAAGATTATGCGTATTCTTATTGCATAGATTTTTCTAATAGTTCTTTAGATTCTTTTACAATAAAAGGGATTGACTTGTCTTCATCTTTTTCAAAAGAATCAGTGCTTGGAGTTAAGTTGGATTTAGAAAATTTAGAATCTTCTTCTTCTAACTCTTCATTTGTTGTTAAATCGGAAGATTTATCATATGATTTATCGCAGCAAAAATTAAAGGTGTATTCATCTTCTTACTTCAAAGAAGCTAAGCAAAAAACTATATCTTATGAAAATAATTTAGGTTATAAATCATTTAAAAATATAGATATTTTTAAGGAATATTCAGGAGTTTTTGGAAACGGAACAACAATTAGGGATTTTTCAGGATCTTTTAGGACTAAAGCTCAAATTCTCACTTCTGCTATTTTAGGAAAACATTCCCCGAGATTAAGAGAGATATATAATTATTCTATAGGAGCTTTTCCTGCGTTGGGTTTTATTCCTTTTTATGGAAATCCAAATGGAGCTAAAATAAATTTATCTAATAACAAAGATTTATTATTTTCAGAGTCTATATCTCAAGTTTTAGAAATAGCAAGTCAGAATTTATTTTCTGAAGACGGTTCTCCTTGCTATAATTTAGATTTAGGATTTTTTAATGAAGAATTAGCTAAAACTGTTTTTGATTTTGAGATGTTTATTGCTGATTCTATTGGTAGATATTATTGGACAGATGTTATAGAATCTCTAGATGGAGAATATGGAAATGAGGATTTCTATGGTAAATACGAATTAGTTTCCTCAGCTAATGTTCAAAAAGTTTTAGTAGGTCAAATTTATCAATTAGACTTTTTTAAGAAAGCCAGATATTTACTTCAATCTTTATCGGCTATTTACTCTTCTGGTACTGCTCAGTATTACAACGCATTCAGAGTTTTATCTGAAACAGCTGCAAATATTAATACTGTTTGTAGAGCGGCTCAAGAATCTTTTGATCAACTCCAAGGCAATTTAAATAATTTTAAAAAATTTAGATTTTTTCACGAAAGAACCTCTGCTGCTTATGGAGTTTATCAAGATTTTATAGAAGATATATCTAATTTAACATTTTCTATTGCTGGATCAACAACAGCAGCTCCAGAAAAAATAGATCTTACTGAAATTTACTCTCCTGTTTTTAAAGAGTTGTCTCCAGTTTCTTTGGCAATGTTGCAGGCTGCTTTACCTATTAACATTAATAATGTTGCATTAGGATCTTTCAAATTCGGGGTTTTAGTTGGAGTGAATAATCAAAGACAAATTTATTCAATCGAAACTCCAAATATTTTTGTTGGTGGAGTATCTAATCCTATTGAAATTCAAAATAGCATCTATTCTAGGTGTGAAAAAATATTAAATATAAATTCATCTGGTAGACCTAGCACACTCGCTTTAAATAAAAAAACATGTAATAAAACATTGCTTTACGAGACTTGTGTAAAACCTTGTGAATTGGCGGAAAATGATATAGGAATTGACAACGCCGTTAGCTTTGCTGCTGGACCAGATCCTTATAGTTGTTTTGGAATAACGATAAGAAGATTCAATAATAAATTTTTAGATAATTTTGTTCTTGGTCAGGTATTTAGATCTTCAACTATTAATGGAAATTTAAGCTTAGAAGCTTTGGTTAACAAACCAAATGAAGTTCTAATTCAGACTTTGAGAAGCGCTACTAAAATACCATACCTAACATTTAAAACAACTAATCAATATGAGTCTATAATTGCTCCTTCTCAAAATAATTATCTTATCGATTTAATCAGTAAAACTACTTCTGAAACATTCTTGCCGTTTCGAAATTATGTCATGGGCGGTTTAGAAAGCCCAGAAGACTTATATAAAATATTAAATAATGAAAATTTTTCTGTCGATTTAAACATTAACAATATAACACCGAATGTTAGAGAGCTTTTCGGAGATGAAACCTCTCCCTCCTTCATAACAGCGCCTGTTGATTTAACTAAAGTTGCAAATTATCCAGTGTTCATAGAATATCAAGGATATAATGGAGATGATCCAAACTATCAATTCACTACGTTTTCAGCTTTTCATAATGCTTTAAAAACTTATTACGATTCAACAAACGCTTCCTCTTCCCAACCTAATTTAAAGTTTGCAGCTGAAATATTCTGTAGCGAAATTCCATCTGATTTAAAAGAGATTTTATCAGTTAATAATGGTTTGGCCCAATTGAATATTAATCTAGCGGAAAATGGTTTGAATATTAGCTGCTCATTTGAAAGCTCTCCTGCTGCTCCTTCTAACTTGGAAAGTTTAATATTAAAAAATAAACCAAATATAAAACTGGTTAACACTAATTATTTCCAATGATCGTTTCTGGATTAACATATAGAAGTTTAGTAAGAAATAATGCATTTACGTCTTACTTTGATCTTTCGTTTTCAAATGTGACGGGCTCTGCAAGAATTGGTTTTAGTGGCAATAATAAAACTTATCAATTTAATTTTATCAGTGGTAAAATTTTAGATAATCAAAATAGATATTTTTCGTCTTATACTCCTGACTCCCAAGTTCTTTTATCAACTAATTTTTCTGGATCTGCTTACGACTACTTTATTGATAATCAAGCAGTTACATATTCAGGATCTAAAGATAATTTTTATGTTGAGAATTTTTTTATAGATCCTTCAGGAGTGATTGTAGATGCTTCTGTAATTATTAATTCAGTTAAACCTTCTTTAGTTTTTAATTATCCAGATTCATTTATAACGGGTCAATATATAACTGGGCATTTAACAACTAATTCTATAAGCGGTTTTAAAATTTTTACTGGCGCTTTTGAATCGTCTTCTTCTTTTGAATTTATTTCTCTGCCTAGCTCTTATATAACTTCCGCAAGTAGTGGTCAAGTTCTAATTAATCAAAAAGAAAACTCAGTTGGTCGCTACGCTTCCTCTTTTCAACTCGAAACTTCTGCTGGAGATTATTCTTTTGATTTATACGTAACCGGAGTTGAAAGTCCTTATCTTGATTATGTTTTTAATTTAAATCAAGACTCATTAAATGAAGATGCTATAAACGATTGGAAATTAGGAATTACAACGCCTACAGATCAAACTGGAGTTACAAAAGTTGCAGATGCTCAATTTACATATTCTTATTTTACTAATTATGATTCTTTAGAGCCAGCCTCTTTGCCCATTTCTATTTCTTTATCTTATGTTTCTGGAATAACTGGATACTATGGGCTAGTAACAGACGTAACAGTTACTAGCGGTGGTAATGGGTATCTAAGCCCTCCTATTGTTACTTTCAGTGGTGGAGGATTTAGTTCTGCTGCTTCTGGACAAGCTTTCTTAGGGTTAACCAACTCTGATTTTGATAATGTAACTCAAATATCATTAACAAATAATGGAGCAGGCTATACTAGCGTTCCTACAATAGTTTTCTCTGGAGGAACAGGAATAATTAACAATGAAAATCCTACAATAGCTTCTGGTCAGGCTTCGATTGTTTCTTATACAAAATCTTTTACTGGGTGTTTTAATTTATTGACTGGAATCAATGGTAATTATTCAAACTATAGAACTCTTAATTATACATCTTCTAGCGGATATACTAAAACAGTTTCATTTTCAGATTTTAATACACCAATAGATATTCGGCTTGAATATTTAAATACATTTGATACTAATCCTTTGGTTGCTAAATTAAGCATTAGTGGAATAAATAATAATTTAATTGAAACATATATAACAGGAGTACGATAATGGCATCATCTCAAATAAAAACAACACCTTTTCGAGTTTCTTATATAGATATTTGGATTTTTAATTGGGATGGAAAACAAACTACATATGGATTTGGTAATCTGCCAGATAATCATTTTTTAAGAACCTTAATACTTCAGCAAGTGCCCGGTGCTGATACTACATTTAAAAGTAATTTTATTAATTATTCAAGGGGCGAATTATTATGCGTCAATACGGAAGCTTTGATGAATAAAAGCTATTTCGCATCACCATCATCATCTCAAGGCTTAAGATTTACCGCTGTAAAGATGCCCGCTGAATTCGTAGGGATTCAACCAGCTCAATTATCAAGTCCATATTCCTATGGAGAAAGAATTAGAACTATGGGTTCTTTTGAAACTCCTCCTCTAGTAGCTTCCGTCAACCAAACTCCATCTCAATCTTTCGGAAGAAGTAAAGTTTTAGTATATAGAGATGCAAATATAAAAGGACGAAGTAAGGGCTCCTCAGGTTCTGTAGTTGCAGGAGCTGGAATAGGAGTGTGGAGTTGAAATGTCTTCAATATCAAACTCCATAAAAACAATAAAAGGAGATAAAACTCTTTGGTATCAACACAATAGTTTAGCCAAAGCTTTTAATTCTAGAATTTTATCTGGAGTTGGAGACTGCGCTTGGAGAATTTTTTATTATGCTTATTCAACATTTAGGGGAGTAAGAAATCCAGATGGGGACGCATATCCAGCTCAAGATGAATGGTTTAAATTTTATGCTTATCTAGAACCAAAAATGATGTTTGGTAAGTTTGGCTGGCCTGAAGCTCCAGCGGGAGAACCTCAGGGGGCTAATGTAGCTAATCCATTCATGGCTTGGTTATTCGGAAACCAATCAAGAATAAAACAAGCAAATGGAACTTTTGATAATACAAAAGATGGAATTCATGGGTATTGGTCAGAACCAATTAGATTGGGAGGATTGGAAACTAATCCACCACAAATTATTTCTGGGCCGCCATTAACAAAATCAAGTGGTCATCCGCAATTGGGTAATGTTTGGTTTGATTCAGAAAGGCAAAGAGGTTGTTGTGCTTTTGTTCCTAATTTTGCTTATTTGGATTCTGCTGGGGCAATAAAGACAAAACAGCTTCAATTACTTTCTTTAGGAATAACAGCTGCTGCAAGAAAACATTTAAAATTTGTAATGGAAACAGTTTCTATGGGTCGCTATGCCCCTAGTTATGTTCCAGCTTCTGGTGGAAAAGGAGCAGTTTTTAGAAAGAAAAATGCAGTTAAAGATCAAATAGAACAAGCATTGTTTCATTATCTTTCTTTTTTTAGAGGAGTAGAGGATCAAAGAGCCAAGCATAATAAAATAAGTCCAACCGTAGTCGATCATGGTTTTAATTTTGAAACCTTTTTTTCTCAACAATTTTTGCTCGCTCCTAACTACGCAACTCCAAGATACGAAAAAGATCAATCTGGTAATTTTAAAAAAGACAAGTTAAATAATTACGTCGTTAAATACGACAACATTGGCTATCCTGAGCTTTTTCCAGAATCTCAATCTTTTTTAATTAGCAAACAGCTTACAAATCCAAATGTTTATAATGCTTTGACTTGTAGTTCATTTGCTCCTTTAAATTTCGAAACCCCAAACGACGGTTTCACTTTTAAAAATGATAATGAGTATATATTTAACACAAATCCAAAAGACTCTAATAACGCCTTTTGTTTAGCTGCTTTATTTATTCAAACTACTGATATTGCAGCCGCAAAACAATCCGAAGCCGATTTGTTATTAGATGGTTTTGAAATTCGAGTTTATGTTGATTCTAAATTTTATACATCTATTCCTCTAGGTTCTGAGTCAAGATATCCAGTTAATAATAGAACTGGTGCCGTTAATAATAAGAATACAGGCAACGCTTTACAATATCAAATTTACCAGTTTAATAAAATTTTTTATTTTCAGTATCCAGTTAAAGGGAAGATTAGTTTTAAATTAGGATGCTCGAGACCCGATGGTCAGTTGAATTTAGGAAAATTAATTAAAGAACCTAATTATTCTTTGAGCCAATTTTCTGTATTTTTAAAATTCGCTCACGTTTACGAGATGAAGCCTACTGTTGCTGACGCTTATGTATTGATGAGAGTCGCAACAACCCAAGGAGCAGGAACGGATGCGGGTCAAATAGATCCAGTAGGTCATTTCAATGCAGATAATTGTAAAAAAGTTTTTTCTAATTATTATAAGTTTGGAGTGGCATATTCATTAAGAAAAGATGCTAAACTATATCAAAATGATGCTTATGTAAGTGCTAATCCAGTTTATGAATCTACTAGAAAATTTATTTCTAGTAATATTAAAATGGCCGATAGAGTTACTTTAGTCGATTACGCTGTAGAAGATGGTAAATCTGTTCTTTTCTTTTCTAGATTTGCGTATGGAATGAAAAATACGGGAGTGGATATTTTTAGAGGACTAGGTCCTTCAGTTACACCCGTAGGAAATAGAGCTATAGTAGGATCAAAAACTGAGCAGTTTATTCCAATCGTTAAAGGCAAATGGTATATTGTATTAGATCTATCTCCAGAAAAAAGTGGTTATGTTTTATATAAGTCTTCAGAAACTAAAGTTAATAAATATAGCCACGCTAAAGTTTTTTTAGGTTCTGATTGTTATTATATATCTTCCTTTTCGAATTCTACAGTTGGTGTTTATGAGCTAGATGGTATTACGTCTGAGTCTCTTGTTTCTGGAAAAAATAAACTAGATATAAAGCCAGATGGTAAATACGATCAGCCTTCTAATGGTAATATTAGCAATGAATGGTGCATGTTCATGAGCTATAATTTATATCACTGGTCTAATAGCTCTTATTGGAAGCCTGAAATGTATGGTGATATCATGGGAGCTTTAAACGGAAGATGTTTAACTTCTAGTAATGCTTTAGAAAATAATAGAAATACATCTAAAAATGTAAAGCTATATTTAGCTAATGTTACTTCAAGAACTTATGATATTCCATTAATAGTAGAAGCTCCATCTGGATATACTTACATAGAAGGAGCTAATACAGACTTATCCAAAGCTGGAAATTCTGATCCTAATTATCCTAAAAAATTCGCTCAAAGTTGTAAAATTTATAATCCTCCTTACAAAATAGAATCAGTAGCAAGAGTTAATCCATACGATCCTAATTGTGAAATTATAAAAGTTTATTTAAATAAAAGATTAGAAGGCTCTACTATCAACAATCAAATTCCATCTTTTAATGGTAAAGTAAGTGAGAATTTGAATTTATTTATTAATGCAGCGAACGCATTTGAATACAGAAGTGATGAAAGCGCAGCTATTGAATATGTTTTACATGTATTAACTAAAAGATCTTGCGCTAGAAATCAAATAGGAGATGTAGCTTTAGATAATCAATCTTTTTGGTCTAAACAAAGACCATTTGGTTGCTGTTATCCAAGATTCTATTTTGTTAAATTAATTCCTCTTGTTTCGGCTGGTACTGTTATGTACTCAGATCATTATATACAAATGGAGTATTATTTAAGAGCAATGTGCAATGGATTTCTAAATAGAAGCACTGAAATGTCTCCTTCGGAATTGCAATATATTATTAATAATGGAATGACAGCTTTAAATACTCCAAATGGCATAGACTCAACCACTGCGGATTATTTGTTTGAAGATCTAATGAAAAAATGTTATGATATTTCCAGCAATGAATACAGAGACTTGTTAATACAATATTATGGTTAGCATAAATACATTTAATATTTAATATGAGCGCTTTAGATGATAATAAAAATTTTATTTCGTCTGTTTTTCCCAGTGCAACTCTGAATTTTGATACAGATGTTTTTGGGGTGTGGGTTTCTGTGTTCGAGAATGTAAATGCAAGCTTTAATGGTTATTCTTTTTTAAGACCGATTGTTCAAGATATAACATCTATAGATTATCCTATCACTGGAAAAGTATTTTCTCTTTTTAATTTTGAAGGTAAATATCCAGATGTTAAATTTTTTATAGTTTCTGGAAAAAAGGGTTTAGACTTGTATGAGTCATCAGAAGTTGTAGCTGATATTTCTAATTCTTTCATCTCTGGATACAAGCCTCTTGTGATTATGCCGGATATGGATTTTTCTGGCAAGATATACAGAAAACAAGAAATAACAGGACTTAAAAAAAGTTTAATTGGAAATGATTATGTGCTATCTGTTTCGGGAGAAGATTGGCAAGCTACTACGATTTCTCCAGTAACAAATAACACAGATATAGAATACGCTTACTATGATAGTGGATATTCTGGATATTCTAATGAAGTTGTAACTAGATATAAATTTTTATATGATGATGTTAATAACTCAGAGAATATAAAAAATTCAGTAATAGATATTCCAACTCAATTAGAGCCCGGATGTGATTTAAGATATAGAATTTGTAGGAAAAGCGATCCATTAGGCGTTTTCTATACTCCAGAACTTACCTATGATGGTAAAATGATAATTGATTATTCAAAATTTAATGATGAAGTTTCTGGATCGATATTTTCTAGTGCTAATTATAAATTTGAGCCAATAGCTAGTTTTACATTTGGAGAAAATATATTTACTGATTTCTTATTGCAAAATGAAGTTTTAAGAAGGCCGGTTAACGATGCAACAATAACTGGTTTAGAGATAAATCAATCTCAGGAAGATGGAAAGGATTTTTTTAATTTCCAAATATTACCAACGGGTAGTTTTTCTGATATTTATAAAATTTCTTTTGGTCTAGAGAGATTTAATTCAATTTCTAAAGATAATGTAACTGGCTACGTGTTAACGGGTATAAATACTGGAAACGGATCAACTCCTATTGTTATTAATTTAGGGGTAAATTCTGGAGTTTATCCAAGAGTTATTCAATCTTCTAAGTACAATTCTGATGAGCTTTTAATTTTAGCCAACACAGATGAGTTGATTTTTAATGAAGAGGTAGCTCAAGAAACAGCTGCTAATGTTGACTACTCGGACGAAAAGAATCTTGTTTCTAATCTTGAAAAAGATATGAAAGCAAGAGTTTCATTAATAAATGAACTTCTTTCAGATAGTGAAGTTTCAGATCCCGAATCTTCAAACGATGGAAATATTTCGAGAAGAACTATTGATGATTTAGAAAAAAATGATTTAAACTCTCTAAACGCGACATTCCCAGTTGAAAAGTTTATTCTACCTTTATTTTCGTTACCTAAAAAAACTGTAGATAGAGATTATTACAGCAATTATTTAAACTCTGGAGAAAAATATGTTGCTGTTCCATTTAATTCGTATAATAGCTCTTTAGATTTTATTTATCATGGTGATAATTATGGCCAGATGGGGTATTATATAGATAAACAAGATGACGATACTTTTACTCGCACAGTTATTAATTCAACTTGTAACGGTGTCTATATTAACAAAACAGGCTTTTGCAAAGGTGATACTGCTATTTATGCAAACATGCCTTATTTAGAAGATATTAAGTTTTCAAACGGATTAGAAACTCAAATTCCATCAAATGGAATTATTAAGAAGATTAATTTTGATAATAATGAATCTTGGCAAAGCGCAGTAAATTATTTTTATGAAAACAATTATTTATCTTCTTGTGATATTTACCCAACAGATTCGGTAACCGCACAAAGAACAGCGTTTAACAATGCTTTTTCTAAAGCTTTAAGCTTAGCGAAAAATGATTCAGCTAGAATTTTTGTAGAAAGAGATGTTTATGTTAAGCCTTACGATTTAGATCAGATAGGTTTGTTTAATAGTTGTTTTAACAATCCATCTATTCCGAATCCAGAACTAACAAATTCTAATCAAGAAAAACTTTATGGCGTTCAAATATTAGATACAGATTTTGCCAAAGCCAATGCTTCTTATTATTACGCTTTGAATGATTATGAAGAAAAATTAACTTTTGATTCTATTGTTACGTATAAAGATACGAGTAATAACTCTATTATTTCTTATGGAACGGGAGAAAGTTTTGGAACTGTCTACGTCTTCTCTAGCGCATTAAAGCCTGATGAGCAATTAGTAAATAGATTAGAATACGTAACAGGATCTGCATTTACCTATAATGGATTAACAAATTTTATAAGTTGGAATGGAAACGCTGGAAATAGCATATCTATAGCTAGCCAAGATCAAGAGTTTTATTCTTACCACTTGTACGGCTATGATAATAATTCAGATGTTTTAACTTTTTTTAAATCTGATGTTCTAAGCGGAGAAACAGCATCTGTTGGCGCTTATTCAAAGGCCTTAGTTTTGAAATTTAATAAGAAAAATTTTAGCAATAGTTCTTATAATAGAACTGTCGATAAAATAACATATACAGCTATCGACACTTCAGTTGCTGATTCTTCTGGTCAATTATTAAATGCTAATAATGTTTTCTTTAATATAAAGCAATATAATTATACTGTATCAACAAAAGAAAGTAGTTGGTTTTCTTATAAGCAAGATCCATACAATGACGATAACTACGGCGCAGACAATAATTATGGTCTTGTTATTCCTCGTTTTTTTGAAGACTCTCCAGATGAAACAAGATTTTTTGGCGAAATTCTCCAGCAAATACCTAATGGAACAGCTACCTCTAAAAACTACGCTGGCAAAGTTGTATCTCGATCAGATCTAAATGCATTTGCTAATGGATGCTTAAATAATACATTAATTGTTAAAGAAAAAAATCAAGAGTTTTCATACGAAAATGATTTTGTATTAAATTACGCTCTTTCCGATGGGAAATTATTTAAAGATAAAGCTCTTGCTTCAACAAATGTTCCGTTATCAAGATCCAAAAGATTAAAAATTAGCCGTATCCAATATAACTTTTTTGTTAAGGATTTGGTGTTAATTGGAGATGCGGGTTTTCCATATTCTGTTGAACTGAATACTGGATGGGAGTATAAATTACAATATAAAACTAATTCCTCGAATTGGCTAGAAATGGAGCTTGGGTCTGATTTGAATACGGATTCTATTGTAGGAACATCTTCATTTTTAGATCCATTTTTTTATAAAAATCCGGACTTGTCAGTGCCGTTTTATCTTTCGATGGTGGCTTTTAAAACTAATTTGAGTCGTTTCAAAGACGATTCTAATTATGAATTTAGAATTGTTAAATATGAAAAATTAATATCGCCTTCGAGTACAGTAGACATTCTTAAAAAAGTTAATTTTTTCCCAGTTCGAGCGAATTGGACGGCTGATAATAAATCTACTTATTACAATGTCTATCAAATAGACTCTGGAAATAATTACTCTCTGCTAAAGACGGAGAATTTAAATAGTAATTTCTCATATGTTGTTCCAGATGTAAAGCAGCAATATTTTGATTTAGGTTTGGCCAATTATCCGGTTAATGGATCTGGTTATTATAATATAGTTGTGTCTGGGGTTCTTCCTCAAGCGGGTTCTAGTAGCTCAGACATTTCTGGATTGTTTAATAATTCTAAAATTGGAGATGACGACGCTAATGGAAATGGCGTATCTATTTCTACTTTTAAAGATAAACAATTCACTAGTGGGTATAACGCAATTCCAAATGTTACTTATACGCCACTAATTAATTTTAATAATCCAGAATCAAAAGAATCAAACTTTACAATTAATGCCAATTATAATGGATACTATTTTGTAACTAATGGAAAAAATGCAACAGCAAGTTCTTTGCCGAATGGTTTCGAGTGTTATATATTAAATACTGGATCTCCTTGTAGTTTTATTGATTCGACGACTCAGACAATAAACACTAATTCTATAGTAGCTATAACAGGTTATCCAAATAAGATTTCTCCAAATCCAACATTATCTTCTTTGCCATCTACAAAAGTAAAAATCAGTGATGGAGAGTTTTTAGTGCTGTCATCTAATGCTACTATAGAAGATTCGTCTGATATAACTGGGGGGGTTATTGTTAATGATAGTTCTTCAGATATTGTAGTTACATATAGTAATACAGTAACCATAAAAGCGAATAAATCTTCAGTTATAAATATTAGCAGTTCTGTAATATCAAAAGTATCAGAATATGATAATATAACTTATAATCCTGATTTAGTTTATACTAATGAAGATTTTGTAAACTTAAACTATCAAGAGGCCTCGTTACTATCAAAAAATTATACAGATCTCGGCATTTATAATTACTCTTCAGATTCTTTGTCTATTAATAACGGAGCGGTTTTAGATCCAGATTCTTTTTATCTAGTTAATTGGAATGGAGCGAGTTCCCCAAGCAGCACTCCAACTTTAAGTAAAAAAGATTATTTTGATTCAATTAGAATTTACATAAAAGGAAATGAACAAAAAGAAGATAGCATTTATTTTTTAAATGATGATACAGATATTATTATCAGCCACTTTGGCGAAGACGTAACGGGAAATGTTCAACCAAAATCATATATATTTTTAAAGAATGATGCTGTAACTAGAGTCTTAAATATTAAATTAATAAATGGAAGCGATGAGATTTTATTACCTAGAGGATCTCAAGATTTTAAATTGACTGTTTCAAAGTCTTCTAAAGATGGTATTATTTATTCTATCACTTATCCTTCTAGTGATTTTAATACTTATATAACTAGTGATGCTGAACAATTAGTTGTTGTTAAGACTAATAATACTGTTATAGACATTGGATATATTGAATCAGCTTTAAAATCAAATGCTTTCGTTTATTTTGTTAATAAATCTGAAACAGTATTAGCCTTCCAGAGGAACTTTAAAAATGAATTATCTCTAGGTGCTAATAAAATAGCTCGAGTTGTTTTAGAAAAGGGATCTGGAAAAGCCTCTATAGTAGAAGTAGAGAATTACTTAAATCATTTTTCTTTCACAGTAGATCCCGCCACTCATTTAATTAATCCATCTGGAGTAGATATATTAAATTTACAATTTTGTGATACTCAGATAACAGCGCCTGCTGTTTCTAGTTTAGTAAATAGGGATTGCTTTTTATTGTTAAAGAATAGATTTTCTCCAAATCTAATAAATGAAGTTGATGTATTGCAATCTTCCACTTTGTTAGAGAAGGGAAAGTTAAAATCAAATACAAGAATAGTAAGACTATCTAAGGATAATGTTACTGATGGTTTACCTACATTATCTAATCTAGAGGTTGATTCTTTAAATATTCCTTATTTATTTGGAGAAAGGAGCAAATCGAATAGTGTTTATAACGATAATAGTGCTGTAGAAGTTTCGCTAGATGTTTTTTATATTAAAGATACTGGTCTTGAAAATATAACCGTTTCTGATTTTTATAATCGTACTGCGCCTTATGTTGGAAAGATTTTAACTAGTTCTCCTAGAAATTTATACGTTTCTTCTTTCGATGAGAATAGTAATTACGATTTAACAAGATCAGATAATAATAATTTTGATTTTTATTTTGATCAGGGTAATGCGCCGGATGGGTCTTTTAAATGTAGTTTATCGTCAGACGATTCAATTATATATAGTCAAATATCTGAAAATACAGAAAGTTTAGCAAATCAAAATCTAAGCGAACTAAAAACAAATCATTTATGTGTTAATTTTGCTTATACAGGAGTACATTTAAATACAGAGAACGTTGATGTTTATCCTAATAGAATTGTAAATAATGGTTTGTCTTTTTATCCAATTTATTCAGAAGATGAATTTTTTATAGCTGGAAAAAAAATCGCTGGTAATGTAGAAAATCATTATAACGAAAGCACTACAGCTTATTTTTACGAGTTTGTTTTTTCTTCTGAGGCTCAAAATATAATTATACAGAAACCATTTTCGACCTCTGATAAATACATATTTAAGAATAGTTCTTCTAGACCTATTTTTATTAGGCAAATCAATAATAATAACTTAGTATTAACTTTAAATCCGAATGAGCACAAAACAATAACAACTAATGGTTCTGCTTGGTCATCTGCTAATTATAATTCATCTACTGATGGAACTTTAAGCGGGGATGGAAAAAAATATTTAGAATTAGTTTTTGAAAAACAAATAATCGAAATCGATAGCGATCATATATTAAAATCTTTATGGGATAGCGCTTCTACCTCGGTGGGTGTCAAAGAAAGCTTATTAGAAACTTTTCTATCAGATAGTGCTGCTCTAGAAATAAAATTAGAAAATGGAATTAATTATTTTGTAATTGATAATCCATTAGACAGCAATACCCTGACTAATAGCTCATCAAATCCAGAATACTCCATGTTCTGCTATGGTAGAAAAGGACCTATAACAAAAAATAGCGCTTTTATTTTAAATGATTTCTATTTGTTCTGTCCTCTTGAGGGCAGATCTGACTATTTATTTAAAAATAAAGCTTGGATCCAGTTAAAGTCTTCCGCTGATGAAAATCCAATAGTGATACAAAGAAAACATGTTGATATTGGTTTGTTTTCATCTCAGGCTTTTGATTTTTCAGCTCTAAAAGATGTTACTTTAATACCTTTTTATAGAGAAGCTATCACTTACTATTTGCCAAATCTATCTTATCTAAATTCAGATGGGATTTCTTATGGTGAGTTATTATTGGGTAAAAAATTTGTTTTTGTTAATTTAGTTAAAGGAAATTCAGAATGCCCAAATTCAATTTATAACTACAGCGATTCGTCTACTACGAATTTAATTACTCTTGTTAGTGATGCTGTGCAAATATTTTCAGTTAAACAAGTTGGTGCTAATTATATTTGGGAAAAACAAACTGAAGATGTTTCTGAGATTGTAAATTGTTATCCTTTGCTATCTTCTATAAAAGGAGTTTCAGACATAACATGCTCAAATGTAACGGAAGGGAATGAATTTTTATATTTGCCTAATTTTAAAACCTTTCGTTTATCTTTAGATTCTTTCAAAGATAAGCAGTTTAAAAATTTTTATTTGTTTAATTCTTGCTCTTATCAAGTCGGAATTGTTAGAGATGGGATCTCTAATTCGTCTTTATCTTCTCAAATCGGATCGTTTTTTAAAATAAAATATGAAGGCGGGCAATTTTCTTTCTTGCCTGTAGTTAGAAATGGAAATTCTAGTTTTGCTGAAACAAATATAGATAATGCAAATTTAAACGAAAATGATTTATCAAGTCTCTACTCGCATCCACCTGAAGGCTCTTATCTAAAAAATAACTATCCAGTTGATGGTCAAATTTATTATTCTTTATTTCAATATAATTTAGGAAGATGGGAAAAACTAGAAATACTTTCCGATAAAAATGAAAGTTATCTGAGCGTAGATGATTTATTTCAATATTCTCCAAATGCAAAGCTTTTTGTTTATGGATCTTCAGTTAGAAATGAAAGCGACTATGTTTTTGATAAATATGATTTAAAAATTAACTTTTCGCAAAGCTCTAATCAGTCATTTTATATTTTTAATAATACTCTTAGTGGAGCAACTGTTAGATTTAATGCTTCAGCTGCTTCAATTACCATAGAGCCTTTAAGATTAGTTAAAATTTCTAATCCATCTTCTTCGTTTGGACTTGTTGAATTTTGCCCTAATTATGAAACATCTAAGTTTTTTATATCGCATAAAAAACCATTAATTAACTACATTCAAAAACAAAATACAAAAGTAGTACTCGACGCTCCTTTAAACAGAGATTTTAATGGAGCAGAAATATCTACAGAAAATCCATCATCCTTACTAACTCTTGCTGTGAATGATTCTGAGTTTTGTTCTGTGGATGGATTTGTGCCATTTACTACGCCGTCATTTTTTAATTCTCAAAAGGGTTATCTGCTAAATTCATTTGAGAATTTTTCTTTAAGAATAATTAGTGAGTTTCTTTTAATTAAACCAAGTATAGGAATTTCTTCGGCTGGTCATTATTTATTATCAAATTCTAATGTTGTTATTGATTTTTCTCCTTCCGCGCAAGATTCATTCTTGATAAATAACTCTTCAAGTGATATTCGTGTTAAAGTTTCTGGGCAGGTTATTATTTTGTATAGAAATACTGTTTTAGTAATAAACTCTTCTTCGCACAGGTATTTAAAAAAATCAAAAAGCAGAGATGAGTTTTATTCTGTTTTCAATTTAAAGACAGCAGTCTCTACTCAAAGAGAAGTTGGATTGGTTTTAGGTTTGGAGCAGCACAAGCAGATTCTACCAATTCATACCGTGGATTACAAACAACAAGTCTCTTATGTTAAGCTGTATTCTAAAAATGGCGTTGTTTCTTCTATCTATCTTAACTTATTAAACTATTACAGTGGTAAAGATATACCGAATGATTCGCCACAAAATGTATTAGCTTACGAGTTGGGAGTAGGGCATGAAACAATACATAAATTTTTATTTTTTGATCCATCAGAAAACTACTACACTCTTCCGGGAATAGTATCTGGGGTAGAATACTTAGTTGATATTGATGAGGGATTATTTTATAATCTTGCTTTGAATGAAAACGCTGAAAATGCTAGCTTTGGTTCCGTTAGATACATGGGGAAAAAATACACTAACGGAGAAACTTTCTTGGGAGCAGAATCATCTTGGTACGAGGTAGATTATCCAACTTATGTTAGAGTTTATAAAGTTGTAAAAGAATTTCCAGAAGGATTTGATGTTTCCTACAATCATCTTGACGCAGAGGAAGAGGGAATATCTTCTTTATCGCCCACTATTCCAGAAGATACGGATCCGCTATCTAAATTCAAAGAAAAAATAATTTCTACAATAGACTCAACTTTATCAACTAAACCATTAATTCCAGCTGCGTTATGTTGGATACCAGAAAATCAAATTGCTTTTTGGTTGGATCCAGTGTTCGATAAAAATATTTGGCAGGTATCTTCTATTGATGCGTCGTCAATTCAAAAAATAACATTAACCGAAGGCTCAGACACGAAAGAACTTTCTTTTGTAAAATGTGTATTGAAGAAAAATGATTTGAGATCACCAGTTATGAGTTATTATTATGATTTCTACTCAGCTCTACAAGAAAGATTAGAAATGAGCGATAATGGAGATCTTACTATTGGCTTTGATTACAATCTAAATCCCACGCAGAAGGGAAGTTTAAAGAAAAATATTCAAGCTTTATACAATAAACAAGACGTGCTATTTTCAAATGGCTCTAATGTTTTTGGGTTTGTTGAAAAAAATGATTTAATACCAATCAAATCTACATCTGATGATTCTAGCCAGTTTAAAAATTCTAGTTTTGAAATTAAAATTTCTATAGAAAAATTAAAATCTTTCCCGTCGTTTCAATTGCCTGATTATTCTAAAAATTCAACAGTTCAAACTTTAAATATTTAATTATGGAAAGCTATGTTTTTTTCTTACGCTTGTCTGAAGCTTTATTCTGTTTAACTTCTCCAAAAATAGGTAATGTTACAACTAATATCTCAAGCGTTTTTAATTCAGGTTATATAAAAGATATTGACGATTCTGAGATTTTTAATGCTTTTAGTTTAATTGAAAATCCAGATTTAATAAATTTTTATTATTCAGTGATAACTAAATCTAATGGATTAAGCACTGGCGCTCAATTTGATAAAAGTTATACAGATACTTTAAAATCATTACCGTCTAACTATGTTGTTTATTTGCTTACTCGTTTTAAAAACCCTAGTGAAAAGAGCTGTGTATCTATCAGTAATGATGGAACAATTAATTTTTCTTCATTAATTGGAGAGTCTAGAGTTTATAATTTAAATGATGAAACAATAGATCATATTAAATTTGGATCTCAAAGCTCTCAAAATTCTACTTCCGAAAAAACCTCGTCTGAGCCTTATGTAGAAGTTAGGGAGTACGACGCTATTTATATTAATAAATATTTTATTAAGGTAGATGCTGTTTCGACTTCATCTGATTTAGCTAGCTCTAAAGTTGGAGATTCTGGAACAGCTGGCATAAGCTTAACTAACAAATTAGTTACTTATTATTACAGTGCCAAAGTTTTTGTTTTTACAGCTCTTAATTATGATTTAACCACTCAAACTAATTATTATTCTAATTTTGTTTTATGTGTTCGAGATACTTCTCAAGAGAAAAAATTTATTCAAGATTTTGGAGATGCGGCAGCTTCAACATTTTTATCTGCAAGCACTTTAACTTTGAATCAAACCTTTTTCCCGTTTTCTATTTTTGTTGATAACTCTTTAGTAGAGAACGGTTTCGGAGCAGATTCTGGATTTTCTTTTCCAGCTATATGCACCGATGATGATGGAAAAATAAACACGGATGATAGCTCTACTAATTTAACTACTAATACTATGGGTTGTGATTTAGGTGGGAATATCATGATCCAATACAACAATGAAGCTATCAAAACAATTAAAGACGATCAATTATGCGGGCCTAATGTTTCTATTGTAGCTTATGTAAGAGTTAACAACGTTATTCAAAATCCGGTTGTATTATATAAAAACTTACCCACAGTTACAAACGCTTTGACTGTTTATGCTTATAACTTTTCCTATGTTAAATATTTAAAATTTGATGGTTCATTACAAAGTTTTGTTGGATCTGCTAGCGTAAAAACTACAACCCAAAAGTATGAGAATGAAAGTTTAAACTTTAGTAATTATTATTCTTATAATTTTGATCCTTCTTTTTTAGAGAACGGATTTCTTTTTACTTTTGTATTTAGAGCAGATAATGGAACAGATATTACAGACTATTCTTTAGATGTAAATCCAATAGTTAAAATTCCATCTTTAAATTTATCTGTTTTGTCAAATTCGGATTCTGTTTTAGTAACTTCTAACTATGCCACGAAATTAATTTACTATTTTAACAACGAATCGCCTCAAGAGGTAAACGTTTCCGATACAACGACAGGTACTAATCAAAAAACTACAATTTCTACAGTTGGTAAATATGGAACTTTATTCGTTGAGGCTCGCAATTATTTTTACGATTTTTCTTCCATTTTTTCTTCATCGTCTTCTGTTAATTTAAATAAAACAATTTCTTTAACTAGACTTATTTTAAAGCTTTATCGAGTTAATGATTCAGGAAGCTCAATAATTCTTCAAACTTTTTATGATGCAGGGCAAAATGTATTAACTCAAGCAGGGGGTGATAATATTACTCAAGGATCTATTTTAAATTATAAATATTATTCAGCCAACACAAGCTCTTTGAATTTTGGTTTTAGAATTGAATATACTTATCCTGAGTTGCTGAATTTTAAAGTGGGATTTTTTGATTATGTTTCTTTGGAATCTAATCAGATATATACAATACCATATGCAGCAATAAGAGATAACTTTTTAGATAAAGATACTTTTAATATTTCAGCATTCTTGCCGGATGGGACAGAATATGCTTTTCCGTTTAATTTTATTACGAGTTACGCGACAACGCCGACCGTGTCTAGTGTGGTGATTTCTAATTTTATAATTCCATCTATAGCTGTTGCTTCTTTTTCATTTTCTTATTCTTTTGCTAATGCGACAGATATGTTTTATGAAATTTTAGATCAGAATAATAAGGTGCTTTTTAAAAATTATAAAACTTTAACTTATTCAACATCAAGTGCTTCAGATAGTATAGATATTGAATACATTAATATTGATGGAGTGACTTCGTTGACTGTTAGAGTAACAACTAGATCTTTATCTGTTTCTTCTGGCGTTGAAGATATAAAAACAGCAACATCATCTAGTTCGGCTTACAATTTGCCTCTTAGACTTTCTCTAAACAATCCGGCTGCCATAAAATTTTATAGTGATTCTGGATTAACAAATGAAATAACAAATGTTGGTTTTAAAAAAGGACAAGAGATATATATTAAATTTTTGCTGTATGACTTAAGTGGTTCTGAAGTCAATGTTTCTGATTATTATAAATATATAGTATTAGAGCCTTCGCCTACTTTTTATATTCTTGGGTATACAAATCCAGATACTGAGCTATCGGGTGTAACTTTAAGAAAGATAGTAGACTATTATAAATACTCTATATTGATTTTGCCGTCTTCTTCTTTTAATGAAAATCAATTAATTATGGAAGTAGAATATCAACCAACTTATAGGAATTAATATGCCAATAGTTCAGGGTCAAATATCAATAATATCAGACGATAAGAATCAGGGAACTTCTTTAACTCCAACAGCTAAATTATATTTTCAAATAGATCCAGCCCAGCTGACTAACATACAGAAAGCAACCGTCTATTGGGAAACTACTAACGCTTCAATAAAAGTACTGAAGATTGAGCGCTTAACCTTTGATGGCCAATCTACTTATGCACTAGCTCCAGAGATTTCTCCTATAGAAATTGATGTAACAAATGATTCAGACTCTGGATATGAGGTTATATTTGACCCTGTTTATTTTACAAGATTAACTCTTATAGCTACTAACATAAATGGAGTTTCTATAAATTCAAACTCTCAAATTGTTAGTAATTACAAAACGCAAACAGTAATCGATCAAATTTATGATTCGACAACTGATTTTTCTATACAGAGAGAACAGGATTCTTTTAATAAAGTTAAAGGCGTAGTAAATTTAGTTTTTTCTGAGAGTTTTAATAAAGCTTTAATTACATCGGTTCAGCTTTTATATAGAATAGAAACGTCCGAAAAGTGGAATGTTATAAATTTGTCTTATCAACCTCCTAACTTAATAGATAATAAGACTAATGGTAATCTTTCTGGTTATTCTATTTTTTTTAATGGTATAGAAGTAAGCGTTCCCTCTATTGGATCTGCTGTTTATTTTAAAATCAAAATTGCTGTTCTTGATAAGGGTGATTCTTTTTCAAAAGAAAAAATTTTGTTTTTTGATCAGCTGACTCCTGCTACAGATTCTAATCCTAGTAATACATTTGTTGATTTAACGGTTGCTCAAAAATTACCCGCTTCTTTAAGGTATGAAATAAAAACAACTATTTCCGAAGGTTATTATCAATCGGAAAATATAAAAGCTGATGGTGTTTTATTAGATAATCCAAATTCTTTTTCGCATGCTTTTTTAGATACAGAACAGTTTAAAGGAAGATCTTACTCGCAACACGTAACCAATAGAAGATTAACAGAATATTTCGAAGGCTTTCCTTACGAAAGATCGGAAAATTACACTACAAATATTTTCGACGGATATTTTTATCCAGCTTGCGTATCTGAAATTTTGCCATGCATCAACATAATTCAAGACTCAAGCGGTAAAACTAATTCTATAATTCTATTTTGGAAAATAATAGATAACTTTTTTGATTATTCTTTCTTTGAAAATTCAATAAATATTAAAACAACAAAATTTGAAGTTTCTGTTGAATATTATGACTCTTCAACGTCTTTATATAAAACAATAAAAGCTCAATCAACAATAGAAGAAGGAAACTCAAAACAATACAATACAGCAGAAAATAAGTTTGTTCTCAAAGTAACAAGACAAGATGCTGTTTCAGCTGGAAATGAATCTTTATTTGATAAAATTTCTATTGTAGATAATAAGACAAGAAACTTAAGAATTGCAATTAAAAAACATGCTGTTACATGTTCTAATCCTGTTAGATCTATTGACTATTCTTTCGATAAGTTATTATTGCCGCCTCACTGGACTCATATTGTTTATGATGAGTTTATTGATTCTTCTTTGAAAAACGAATCGGAAGAACAATTAAATATTCCTTTAGATCATCCAGTTTTAAGAGGTATTCGGCTTCCAGATAGAGGCTTTAAAACTTTTGATGTCTTGAATAATTTTAAATTTTACGCATTCGAATCTTCAGGTATTAAATCTAATTTATCAGATCTTAAAATCTTTTATAAGCTGAAATCAAAAGCTTCTGTTTTTTATTTAGATCCAATAAGAAATGGAGCGATTCTTTCAATTCAGCTCCCTGAAAAACCAGATGATGTATTTTTAATACCGCCTTCGGTTGAAGTTCCAAGTCCAAATATCGATCCTAATGGTAAAAAGGCTGAAGCTGAAGTTAAGCTAGATCAATATGGTAAAATATCTGGTATAATAATAAATGATCCGGGCTATGGTTATTCTATTTATAATAACGCTACTAATCAACGCATTCAAAGTTATAGTGATCTAATTCCAATTCTTAAGTGTTCTTATAAGGTATTATCTTCTAATAGAAATATAACAAAAGCCAAACTAAATCCTGTAAATAGCTCGTATAGTAATTTAAAGGCTTCTTTGGTTGGTGGAAAGTTATTGTCTCAAATTGGTCAAAATGATGCAGTTTTAAATTCTGATCAGCAAAAAATATTGGAAGACTATAAGTCAAGAAATAATATCTCTGATAATTCTAGCGATTTAGCTGAAAACATAGATGAAGATAGCTCTGTTAAACCTTATTTAAATACTAAAAATAATTCAAGTTCTAACACTTCTATTGCTGAGTTGGATCCGGAGTGGTTTTCTATTTCTTCTTTATATTTTGAAAAAAATAACTCTCCGTTTGAGCAAGTATCTATTTATAATGAAAATATTGATGCTTCCGTAGAGGAAATTGATGATTCTTCAGCTATCAGTTCTGTAACGTCTTCTAATAATTCTTCAGAAGTTATATCTCCCATTATATTTAATGAAGGCTCTATAGATCAAGAAAAGACAGGAGAGACTTTTTCTTTAAATAATTTACCTGTTTATTCTGATGGGAGTCCCGGAGTTACGATTGTTAACTCTAGTGCAGCGCCACCATCATTGACGTTACTACCTTTGAGCTTGAGACCAGACGGCTCTCCTGCTTACGGAACACTACCAAACATGCTTCCAAGATCTTCTAGCTTTTTTAATAGATTAGCAACAGCTATAAATTTATTAAATGAGGTTAGAATAATATTACCTACGGTTTGGGCTGTACAAGAAACAAGATTTAGTAATTCTTATTATAAATTATATGAAGGGAATGATGATTTTGAAATAGTTTCATTTAGCACAGATGGAAGAAAATTTTCTCAATCTCAAACTTATAGTTACTACGCTCCATCTAATAGCGGTTTAACTGCTAGCGCCAGCAGAAGCGTTGGTAAATCTGACGTGAGAGGCTCATACTTACCTTCTCCAGATATGCAGGCTGGAGTTTATATTGTTTCCGTAGAAGATGGAGGTTCAGTTTCATTCGAAAACAAAATTCACCCTTGGATGTTGGATACTATAAAGCATCTTGAAAAAATGGGTCTAAATATATCTAATATTAATAATTCATTTGCTATCAAATCAACTAATAGATATAGCTGCTCATCTGTTCCTGCTCAGCAAGAGAATGGAGTTTATTTTATAGCCTGTGATTCGGGTGGTGGAAATCAATACCAGAAGGTTGTGCCAAATGGAACTCAAATTCCTTATTCTAATTTTGATAGCCAATCTCAATATATTTTTATTAGAGCAGGTTCAATTTCCGAATCTCCTAGTGGAACTGCAAATGCATTATCAATACCGAATGGTCGTCGAGGAAGCTTTTTAGTCTTCTGCGGTGGTTCTTGCGGATCTTCTACATCAACGAGTTTAGATTTTAAATATTCTAATTTTTATCCCAAGGTTGCAAAACTATAATATATCAATTAAATGAAAGATTTTTCTTTTAACGCTTTGTTCAACGAAGCAAAAAAAATTCGTAAGAATTTAGCCTCTTCAGCTAGTAAAGGTGTTTCTGCTGTTGTAAATGAAAAAAAAATAATCTCTGATCAGCTTAGCGCCGAAAAGAGATTAGATATATGCAATCAATGTCCTCATCTAGAGAAAAAGATGGGGAGATGTGATATTTGTGGATGTTTTGTGTCTTTAAAAGTTAAATTAGACTTTGAAACATGCCCAGCAGGAAAATGGTAATTACTTATTTATAGACTTCTTAATTCTATCGATCAATTCAAAAATCTTTGGCTTTGGGATGTCAGACAAAGACGTTACTTCTTCCGCTTTTTCAAACTTGTCTTTAACTAATCTCTTTTTAACGTCGTCTAAAGTTATTCCTTTTTCTTTCATTAAATTAGAAAGAACAGCTGTTGGCGATAACGGATTTTCAGGAACAAGTTCTTCAAAATTTGTTTTAGCGCCAATTTCATCTTGACCTACGACATTGATCTTAAGAAAATTTCGAACACATCTAACGAAAGCTCTATTTTCCGCGATAGCTGCTAAGTAATTTCTCGCAAAACTCTGAGTGTTGTCTGGAGTCGCATCGGCTAGAGCTTCAAATTTAACTTCTTGTCCTCCAGTTTCATAATTTCCTATCCAGTTAATAGAGCATCCTGCTAAAACATAAGCGTTATTAGCTGTTGGAATGCTATATCCTACGCTGGTAAAGCCTCTAATTTGGGCTAACTCCTTGATGCCTCCTAGCAAGATTAAAAGGTCTTTATCTTCAAGCTTAGAGATATCTGTTTCTTGAGTCTTTTGTTTATTAGCAACTAAGAACTCTGGGCGAATCATTTTTCTCCAGTTTACTGAGCCATCGTCGTTAAAAACGTAAGGAATAGGAGGCTCTTCTAAAAGGCCATGCTGATTTCGATTAAATGATTTTGGAGGTATTGAACTCATAGTGTAATGATGATTAGATTTCTTCCGAAGTCAAGAAGTAAAAGTTTTCAGCTTCTTCTCTAAATGAATCATCTAAAATAGGTGGTAATTTAAAATTTTGATTCCGGATATCTTTGTGCGGCATATTATTTTTTGCATGCCATCTAGTTGGAAATGTGTTTCCTGACTTGATTATTATTTTGTTAGTTTTAAAATAAACTTTGTCTCGATTGATTCCTTGCAGGAAATCTAGGCTGACTAGATTTAGTTTGTTGATTTTTTTATGGTTGAAAAATTTAATTTTTTCTTGCTTTAGATCTTCTTGACTTAGATTAGTTATGATGTCGTAATTAATATTTAATCTATCTAATTCATCTAAGAATGAGGAGTCTGAATTTTTTTCTACCTTAAAAAATACTTTTTTGATTCTGCCTTTTAACTTTTGAATAATTTCCTTGCTTATAGATTTATTTGTAACTATAGAGCATGGGCTATTAATTAATTGAGCTTGAAGATTAGTTTCGTCAAATTCATAATCCATCCTAACTATAATTTCATTTTTTACATTAGAGTTAGGTATTTTAAAATTACAATCGGGTATTAAATCTATTGAGGGTATTGCGTAAACTTTCCCGATTGCCAATGTGCTATCAAATTTTTCAATTTCTGTTTTGCAAATTTTTTTTAGTATGAAGTTGGCTATTTCTTCTGGTCTTATATTATTAATATAGTTTCCAACAGGATTTACAAAACTTTTCCTTTCCGAATTGGAGTGTATGATTTCATCAGAGGATGCTAAATCATTATCTATAGAATAATCACACTTTAAAAAACACTGCTTGGTGCCAAATTCTGATGCTATAACAGAATATAATTTAGAACTGCCGCATAGAAGCTTAGCTCTTTTAATAAGATAAGCTTTTTCTTGAATGGAGTAATTTTTATCTATTATTATGTGGTCGAAATTAAATTTTTTCTTTTCGATAAATTGAATTATGCTTATATTTTCTTTTTCTAGCGCTGGGGTTATTAGTTGGATTACTCTATTCCAAAAAACATAGTTGAGATTTTGATCTTCATTTTCTGTATTTAATATGATAAAGTCGGAAAATGGAAGAGGAACTAGTTTTTCGTAAACGTATCCAGAGCTGGGATTAAGCCTAGTTGTCGCGGAAAAAGAATCAATTAATTTCATTTTAAATACTTTGAGTGGTTGTTTTTTATTGAAAAATCATCTAGAGAATAGCACTCATAGAAATTATCAATTAGAAAATCTGGATTGTTAAATTCTTTACCTTGAATTAGTACATCTACAATATCGCTGTTTCCATAGAATATATCCGCAGATTCTTTGTTAGTATAGACGAATATCTTTTTGTCTGGATATTTTTCTTTTGCTGTTCTAATTAATTTAGTTGATAAAAAAACATTTTCTTTAGTTGAGTTAATAATAAATAAAAGCCGCTCTTCTGACTTAGAATCTCCAAATATATCTAATAGAGTTGTTGGCTTAAACTTAGACAGCTCTTGTTTAGCAGTAGATCTAAAATAAGAAATAATAGTCTCTTTTGACATTCCTATTTCTAACTTTTTAATCCAATGAATAAAACCTTCATCTTCGCTATCAATATCTCTTCCTAATATTTTTTTATAAAGCGTTTTTACCCATAGAGATTGGTCTTGAATATCTGGTATTTCTGCTTCTGGATCAACTAATGGCTTAGATGGCTGTTCATCCCATCCTTCAGCAAAAGGAGCTTTATCTATAAAATCTTCTATTTTAGAAGCAATAACATCTACAGAAAAATTATCGATAACCCATTTTCTTGCTTTTCTCCCTTTCTTTATTTTTTCTTGCTCGTCCATTTTTAATACTAAATCTAAAGATCTAGCTATTGACTTTGGACAAGTAGAAGCTTTAATAAACTCAGTGCCGAATTCTCTATACTCACTCCACTCTAAAGGAATTGATTGCGCTTCTTCGCAGCACATTTCTTCACCGCAACTATAGTTTGTAACTAAGGTTATTAAACCTGCTAATTTAGCTTCTTGAATTGGTATCTCTTGCCCTCCTGAAGTAAAAGGATGACAATAGACATCCATGCAATTGTAAATTTCATTTAATTGTTTTTCATTTACTCCACAGGAGACACCCGTGGTTACGCAAGCTGATTGGGTTTTACAATACGAACAAGTTAATTCTGGCCCTGCAAAATTTTTAATTTCATATCCTCTGCAAGCTTTACAAATATAGGTAGTTATTATATCAGTAAGTGGAACCTCAGATTCCTCACACAGTTTTTTAATATTCCAACCTTCTTGCCAGTTAGTATGAAGTAATAATTTTGTTTTTAATCCTTTATTGTTATCTTTAAAGATTTTAAATCCTTGAAGCAAATTTGGTACTGATTTTCTTAACTGATTTCTAAATACAAATCCAATAATGAATTCATCATTGCTAATACTGTTTTTATTTCGTATTGATGTTTTCTCTTCTTGTGAAAGCGGTTTGAAATCAACAACTTCTAAAGCTCCGTGCAAAGTCTTAACGTGGTTATGACCAAGTCTATGCATTTCTTTTTCAGCAAAGTTTGACCACACCCAATAATTTTTTATATTCGGAGCTTCTTTTATTGCGTTTGGAAGAAGAGGTAAAGAATCTAAAGTAGTCCAAATCGCAGAAGTAATTTTATTAAACCAAGGTTTATGTATTGCAAAATCTACTCCCCAAAAATCTTGAACAGATATATAAACATCTGGTTTTTCTTCTTTTATTACTTTGTCAGCCTCATAAACACCATAAGAATAAGCGCGAGTCTTATCTTGGCAGCTATTGCAATCTGCCGCTTCTGGACCAACAACAGGAACTACGCCTAAGCTTTTCCAAGGTGTTCTATCTAATTCCGGATGGTTTTTTGTAATTCCTCCTGAAATAGATATAATATCGTATTTTCCAGTGTTAAATAAATAAGAAAGAATGGCCTTGGTATTTCTACCAAAGCCAGTCTTACTTAAGGCAAAATCGCTTTGAAATACTACTTTCTTTTTTCTTACCATAAATCATCATCACTAGCTTCCTGCTTTGGAGGCTCTTCTTTCTTCTGAGCCTGAGTCTGAGCAGGAGCTGCGCTTGATTTATTATCTTGCGCTTTCAAGGCATTTTCAAAACTTTTAACCAACGCCATACACAAATAAGCTTCTAGCTTCACCGCTTCTCCAAATGTGAAACCCATTAGGAATGGAGTCTTGTCTTGAGCGTTCTCCTTGCTTTCCTTAGAAACAGAAAGAGAGAAACCAACTTGAACGGTTTGCTGAGGATTCTCCTTACTGGCTCGATTGTAAGGGGAAAATTTAATTTTTGTAACTTGCTTAGGAGAGTCGTGGAAACCACTGAAGTCTCCATTCCTGCGAATAGCAGATACGATCTCACCCATTTCCGTTGTGCTAAGCTTCAAGGAGCACGACATCTTTGGATTCTGAGCGTTGCCAGAAAATGATCCGCGCTTCTTAGACTCATCCCATCCGGATTGCTTTATCATATTAATATAAACACAATCGTCTTTTGCAGAATAATTAAAAGAGCAGCCGCTGCCAGTATTTTTAGAATTCGGTTTATAAAATTGAATCATACCTTATATCATTGAGTTTTTATTCTTGATTGTCAAGATTTTTTTCCTTTAAATCGGATAGCTTTGTATATATTTTAAGAGTTTGAACGCCAAAGGTTTCGGCGAATAAACAGTCTGGTTTTTTAGTTGCTTTGACAATTATAATATCTTCTTTCTGAGGAAGATAGTCATTGTTGGCTGATTTATTAAAATCTATTTTATCGTTAAAAGTTAAAACAGTCATTGATCCATACTCATCAGAAACAAGCATTTTGAAAGTTCTTGTTTTCTTTTCGTTTTTTGATATCCACTCAGAGCAATCATCAACCTTGCAGACAAGATAGACTATGGAGTTACTAGAGGCGTTATTAATTTCTGCTGTTGTTAGCAGATTTGGTATTTTAGGAGAAAAAATTTCTTTTAGAGTCCTATTATATGAATACCCAAGTAGTTTGTTTTCATAAAACCAGTTTGCGAAGCTTTCTGATTTATTGTTTTGCTGATAGATTTTTAGATATGGATCATATTTTTTCTTTATTGTTGCGTATCTAGTTTCTTTGATGAATAGTTTTCCGTTTTCATTCTTTGATTCGGATAGGTTTTTTACAACTTTTAATAAATCATAATCATAATTAGGCCCAACGTCCATACATAAAACCTTCTCCTTGTCAGTCAGAAGGTTCCAGAGTTGCGCTTCTAAGACTACTCTGCTTCGAGACATCGAAAAGCCATCCAATGCTCCAGCCTGAATCAAAGCTGAAATAACTCCTATAGATAATCCAACTTCTTTAGCAGCTTCAAAAACTTCAAACTTATTAGACTTTTCTGATTTAAACAATCTTAATTTCTCCATTGTTTTTTCAGAAATGCCTTTGATTGAGGACAATCCGAATCTGATGTCATCTCCTTGGATAGAGAAATCAGTTTCCGACTTAAGAATATGAGGCCCTAACAGTTTAATTCCGAAATGCCTTAGTTCTTTTTGAATTTTAGAAATTTCTTCAAGCGGAGCTGGCTCATGCTTAGTCATTTCGAGCAGAGCTAAGAAAAATTCTTTGGGGTGCTTAAACTTTAGATAAACAGTACAAGCAGCTAACGCAGCATAACTTACGGAATGAGATTTATTAAATGAATAATTCGCAGAATTCTCCAAAATTCTCCATAGAATATCTCCAATTTCTGGAGCTAAGTTATTTTCTTTGATTTTGTCAGAGATTTTTTCTTTCCACTTTTTTACCTCTTCTACCTTCTTTTTGCCTACGATTCGGCGTAAAACTTCTGCTTCATCAAGCGTAAATCCAATCTTATGAGACATTTTCATGAGCTGCTCTTGATACAAAGCAACTCCGCCGCTTGAATTCAGAACGGAATCAAAGAAAGGATGTATTGGTTCATAAACATTATTATTTGTGAAATTAGCATATTGATCTACGAACTCTAATGCGCCGGGTCTTGCTAGAGCCAACACTCCACTTAACTCTTCAAGATTTTTTGGTTTTACTTTTCGGCATACTTTGAAATTTGTTTCAGCTTCGATTTGGAAACAACCATGAGGCGTCTTGAAGTCTTGAAGACTTTGATAAATAAATGGATCATTAAAGTCAATATCTGAAACTTTAATACCCACTAATTTACAAACTCTATCTACAATAGAAACGCTTCTCAATCCAAGCAAATCAAGTTTAACATTGAAAATAGAAGCCCAGTTCATGTCGTAACTGGAAACCTGTTCCTTATCTGAAGTTAGTTCTGTTGGACAACTCTGGTCTATTGGATAAAAAGAGAGCATCATGCCAGAAGCATGTACGCTTTTATTCTTAATTAGATTTCTTAATTTTAAAGAAGTCTTATAAACTCTTTGATTTTTATCGCACCAGTTTTTAAATTGCTCTACTTCCAAATAAGATTCTTTTAAATCTTTTACTTGGCCGAAAACTTTAGGAATCAAAGAACTTACGTCGTTCATTTCTGATTCCTGTTTCTCTTCTATTATTTTTCCGCACTCTTTAATTAGAAGCTTGCTGCTTAGGGTAGTTAAGGTTAGAATTTTTGAAGTTTGACCAGAAAACAATTGTTCTAGATATTTAATTACTTGATGTCTTTTATAATAACAGATATCTACATCGACATCGCACATTAACGATCCATCAAGATAAGTGATACCATCAACAATTTGTTTCTTTGCTCGAATCTTCGAAATAAATCGTTCAAAGAATAATTCATATTTGATAGGATCTACCTTAGTAACTCTAAGTAAATAAAGCACAAGACTACCAGCGGCAGAACCGCGTCCAAGACCAACAGGGATAGAGTTTTCGTTGCAGTAGTTAATAACATTCCATACCAAAAGAATATAATCAAGAAACCCAAGTTCTTTGATAGTCTCTAACTCATATTTGATTCTTTCAGAGTACTTTGGATAGTCTTCCTTGGGAATATTTAGCTTCTTGAAATTAGCTCTACATACTTGAACTAAGAAATCATAATTAGAGGCGTTCTCTTTCAGGCCATATTTAAACTTCTGAGCGCTCTCGATTTGAAACTCAGGAAGCCTAACTCCGTACAAAGGAAGCTTAATATCAGAAAAATAAGAATCGAAAGTATTCATATGTCGATCTGAAATTTAATTTTATTCCAAACTTTGAGGTTGAGTTCTAGATCTATGATTGCGTTGTGCAAGTTTTCATAGTCATGTTCAATACTATAGTCTTTTCCTAAGGCTGTAAGATTAGTCTTTATTCCTTTTTTATAAGTATGCAACAGTTTATATTGATATTCGATTAGAGATTCACTAGCGATCTTAGGAATACCATATTTAATTCCTTTGGCTAAACAATTAGTGTCTATTATTTTGTTGACTAAATGATTCGCTCGCAAGCCTTTAAGCAAATACATTTCTTTTATAAGATAAAGATCGAATCCAAGAATATTATGACCGACAATGTAGTCAGAAGAGTCAAGCCAATCCCTAACAGTATCAAAGATATCGTCAAATTTCTTGCCAGTCGTTTGGATAAGTTGCTCGGGGTATCTGGTAATTCTTCTTGCATCTTCAGATATTTTAAGATGAGTATCCCATTTAATCAAAAAATCTCTTTCGTCAATTTTTCTACCGCCAGCCGTATCTAGCATTGCAATTTGCCAAGGAAGATTTTGACAAAAATTAAGACATAGATTTAAAGTTTCGCAGTCGATAAAAATAAGCCTTTTAGACTTGTCGAATCTTAATAATTCATTTTCCATATTTTTCCTTGAATGATTCGGCGCAGAATTCGTTCGAAGAGCAGTGTTCTAAATTAGGCTTATTTAGAGTTGTGCGCTCAGAGATACATCTAAAGGTTAGATAAGCCAAAAAATCTTCTTTCTTTTCGTAATAAATAGATTGAGCTTCAAACGCCAAACCACTATTTCCAACTATTTCTTCAATTTTATTTTTGATTATCGAATCGAATGGCAAATTGTTGTTTTCAACAAAATATATAGGTCTACAAAAAGTAAAATCAGGAACGCAAATGCTATAAGTAAGGTTGTTCTTAAAAACATAAGAGTCATAGAAAGGAATAGCTAGACAAATATTGTTTTCATTCCAAAGGCTTTTAAGAGTTTTGCAGTCTATTCTTGGATAATAGTAAAATCCACTAGTGCTAGCAATTGTAGAAATTTTGATTAAGTTTTTATAGCCTTCAGAATTTCTAATAAATACTATTATTTTATGTTCTTTATCTCTTGATTCAGCAGTTTTATTATCTATATCATCGCAGACAGTTAAACGAAGACCAAATCTTAAATTTATTTTAGCATCTTCACAAGACTTATAAGCCTCCAAAAAACCAGAGATAGAATCATCTACAAGATAAATTTTATCTAATTCTAGATTCTTAGCAATATCTATTATTGAGCTTGGTTCGTCCACCTCGCTAGAACCAGCCTTAGCAAGAGTTAGAATAGATTTTCCAAGACTATAATGAGATTTAAATAGAGGTATTGCAGAATACTCCATGTTACAGTATGCTTGGTTAATGTGGGAAGTCAATCAGAAAGTAGGATCGTCTTTTCTCCAGTAAGGACAGCCCTTGTATTCAACTTTATTGATAAGAGCTATTTTACTATCCTCTAATAATGATTTTCTATCGAATGATGACTTTACAAAATTATCATTTTTATCTAATCCTATGTAATAGGTGCCGGGTTTTCTAGAGGGACAAATCCATTTACCTTCTACATCGCTGCCGCACATCCATTTCTTTTTCATTGATTTCGCAGCCAAATTATCTGTTGCTGTTTTGACGTTGAAATTAGAAATGTAATTAGCAATGTAAGAAAGATATTCTTTAAATCCGCTCAGTTGTTCCTCTGAAGGTTTTGGAGCCTCCTGAATGGGCTGTTTTCTAAATTTAAGAAAAATAAATGCAACATCTGGTATAATATTTTTATTCTTAAATACAGCAAGAGAATACATTAGATTTTGTAAATTAAAATCTATTTCCTCTTTGGAAAATTTACTTTTGCTGCTTTTATAATCGAAAATCTTATACTGATCGTTTTTATATTTAACTAGTTTATCGATAAAGCCATTTATTATATAGTCATTTTCTTCAATTAGAAACTCTTCTTCAGGAAGAACTTCTAGTGCTCCAGAGCAATAAAAATCACTTTGGAGACCTGTTTGAATCATATCATAAATCAGATTAAGATTCTCTTCATCGTTGACGTTGAGTCTTTTAGCATGTTTTAGAATCAACCGATGAATAGATGGATTTTTAATAATGCCTGCTTTTCCAGAACATAAATCATTGAAGTGTTTTTTATGCCTTTCATTTAAAAGTAATTCAAAAATTAAATGACAAATCGTGCCCCTTGAAGCTCCAGAATTCGGGATATCAGGGTATTTTAAATTGTATTTTGAATGAAATAACCAGCTACAACCTTCAATCGTCTTGATTTTGCTGGCACTTAATTTAACTTTCGTCTTTTGACTCATATTGTTCTGAACCATTCTTTCACTTTATTTTCTCCAAGCAAATGCAAATCACCAAAATCTTTTGCTTCTTGCGGCAGATTTATATTTATTTGATTGGGGTCGAAATAATTTAAGAGTTTGCTTCTTGATAATGCAGCAGCTTCGTTGCCTGCTGAATTATTTAAAGAATCATTGTTGAATGCAATTGTTATTTTTTGGGGATTTAAAGCTATTAAACTGCAAATTATTTTTGAGGAAACACTAAGGCCGAAAGTAACAATTGTATTTGTTATTCCATTTTCTCTAAGAGCCAACATATCACCTATGCTTTCGACTAAAATAATATGCTTTGCTTTTTTAATATCTTGTATATTTACCTTTAATGGATAAACCCATTCTTTTTTATCTCCTATGTGTTTCCATTTTGGGCGATCTTCAGAAGAAAGAACGCTAACATCTCTACCAGAAAAGCCTATTATATTATCTTTATAGTCATAAATTGGGAATGTATATCTATTATACATCTTACCCGTTGTTGCTAGACCGCCACCAAAAACAACTAGTGTTGAAGAAGAGATCTTTCTGGAATTCCAATAATCATCATTTTTTGTTAGTTTTAATAATAAAGACTTATCGAAATACTTAACTTGTTTAACTAGAGCTTTTGGCTTCTCGATTTCAGTTTCATAAACAACTCCTTTAGCGCTAATCCATTGCTTAGCATCATCAATTGACTTTAGTTTTAACGTTAACTTAACTAACTCTTCTAAAGAGCCGCTCCTGCTTTCCTTGAAATCTACCCACTGACCTGAATTTTTCCAAATCCGCAAAACGTTATCGTTATCTGAGTCTCTATATAGTGGTCTTGTTCTAAATTCTCTGCCGTTATCTGTTAAAACATACCCTAGATCAGTTAATATTTTTCTTACTGATTCGCAGTCGTTCATAGTATTTCGCCATCATCTGAGGAATCGTTTAGATCAGCTTTCAAAGCTTTAGCAGATATAATATCTTCTAGAGTGCCAGTTTCTTCTACATTAAAACTAGCTATATTGAAGCTTAAATAATTTGGGGCGTATTTTATTTTCTTGCCTTCTTTTATTCTTACTAAATCGTGATGCCCGGCAGAGTCTTTGCCTTGAAATCTTGTAGCTAATGGTATTAATTTGTGAGACCCAAATTCTTCTCCATCGTCTGCTATTTCTTCAACAGTCTTTCTTCTGAATATACCAACAAAGGACGCAAACCATTGCAACCTATCAGATTGAGAAATGGCGCTACTATCGTCGATTCCGCTTTCTGCGCTTCTATTTAATTGACAGGCAGTTAAGATAGGAATATTTAATTCAGAGCATAATTCTTTTAAAGCATTTACTTTTTCTCCGATCAATTGGTATTCTTGTTTGTTTTTATCTGATTCTCCAGTAAGCTTTATGTAATCATAAACAATAACACAATTGTTTCCCCTACCAACTTTTGAAAAATACCATCTCTTAATTATCGAAACAACTTCTTGAATAGGCTTTCCAGATACTTGTAGATGATCTACTTGATTTTGTAGTTTTAGAATCTTATCTTTGCTTTCTTGGAATTTATTATATAATGTTGTGTTCTTTTTCCAGTTTCCAGTTTCAAGATGCCACACTGGAATGCCAGTCAAAGAAGAGGCGATTCTAAACTTCATGTCTGTAGTAGACATTTCCGTATCTAATACTAAAGCTCTGCATCCTTTGTTAATTGAGGTTACTTTAATGGCTAAATCATTAAGGATAGTAGACTTACCGTGCTTAGGTCTGCTGACCCAAGCGTAAATATTTCCCGGACGAATACCTCCATAAAGTCTATTAAAATTAGCATATGGAGTTGTTAATCCAGTCTCTTGAACAGGATTATTTCCTCTTTCTTCAATTAGCTCTATTAGATTAGAAGTGATATCTTCCGGCTTATTGCTTTCACTGGCGTACTGAGTGATTTTTTCATTATATATTTTATCACAGTCAGTAATTATTGTTTGAACATTTTTATCTCCGCAGGAGTTGACATATTTTTTAATCTGATCTCCTGTTTCTTCTAACTCCCTTCGGACTCGCAAAGTAACTAACTCTTTAGCAGCCTCTATAACTCCATTCTTTGTAGTTGGAATTAGGCATACACTATTAACATAATTAAATATATCAATAGATTGATCCTTGAAAGTAATACCGAGATTCTTGGCTTTCTGGGCTATTAAAATTTTATCTATCGTCGTTCCCTTGTTGAAGGTTTCTTTATAAACGCAAAAGATTGTATAATGAACATCATTAACAAAATCATTTTCATTTATAAAAGCTTCGATGTCTGGAAACACTTCTTGATGTTTTATTATTCCTGCTAAAATATATTTTTCTATTTGTAACGAATAGATAGCCATTATAATATTATATTGAATTTTTCTTCTATGAAGGCTTTTGTTAATAAATCCACTTCGTCATAATAAACCTCTAGAAGCTGGAATTTATTTAACTCTAGCCATTTTTCTTTTGCTACATCTCTCTTAATTGATTTTAAATAATTAAGACGAGATTCTCCATGAAAAAATTTATTGAATTGAGAATGCTGTGGACCATGAACTTCCACAGCTATTCTTCGAGTAGCGTTTAATAGATCAACTTTCAAAAGAGATCCAAAGACTGGAAACTCTTCATAAACAATATGGTTTTTCCAATAGTTTCTAAAAAATTGCTTCGTTTTAAATTGAATTTTGGATCTTGATGACTTATCCCAATCAATTAAATAGCTCGAAACATTTTTATTTACTACTTTCCCATATATGTTGTATAACTTCATTTCTTGAGAACGCTAATGAACTTCTTAAATAAATATTGAGTAATATCAGGATGTTCTTCTAAGAAATTTTTAAGATTATCTGCACCTTGGTGTTGTTTAGGCATCTCAAGACCATTGTCGCTTATTTCTTTAATCAGCTCATCAGTAATTGTTATCCAAGCGCCTTTTGCATGAGCGAACTCCCAAGCTAGCAATTGGTCAACAATTTCATACTCGACCCAAATGCTGGACCCGTTGCTTCTTCCATATTTAATAGGATATCTAACTTCTCTCCCAGATTTTTCATTGGGTGTCTTTTTGAAGACGATTTTGCACCAATGACCCACTGGATTGCCTTCTCCTTTGGCGTTAGCATATATCAAGTCCTTATTCCAACGCTGCTGGAATTCTAAAATCCAATCTGAGTAATGTAACGCAGCATTTCCACCACTTGCATTAGTAACCTTTGGATCTCCTTTTTCGTAAGGATTTATCTTAATTGAAGATCTGACTTGAGAAATGATAAAACAAATATGCCCTCTAGCTGAAAAAGCAGCTGCCATCTTTCGAAGAAGATCAGCTGTCAAAAGCGCAGCTCCTGCTGTTTTGTTAGCTTCAGTCGAAGATTTAGCTAAATCATTTCGGGGAACAAGAGCATCTAAACTATCAAGAACGAAGAAATAAATATTGCCATTGTCATTATCTTTGATGAGCTGGCGCATCATATCGATAACAAACTCATAATCGTTTGTAGGTATAACACGCCATTTTTCAGGAGCTGTATCGATTCCTGATCTTTTTATAATCGACTCACTTAGACGCCCCTCTGATTTTATATAAACAATGCAGCCTTTTTCTGGATGTTGGAGCTGAAAGTTTTTAGCAAAAGATAAAGCGTTGCTTGTTTTTCCGCCCTCCGTAACTCCAGAAGACCTAACTATTCCGGGGTGAATGCCTCCACCCATTTCAATGTCTAGCGTCAAACTTCCACTGCTAATAACATAATCTATATTACTTTCAAAAGCGTAATGATGATCTTTGTTTTCAGATAAAATCTGATCAAGAACTTTTAATTTCGCTCCGCCCTCTTCAGAGATATATTCGGCTGCTTCTTTTTTAGGTCTTCCCATATTAGTTAAATAAATTTAGAAAATCTTTTACGGTTTTAGGCTTTTTGTCTATTACCTGTGGGGGAGCCACTGGATCATTTTGAAGTTCATATTTTTCTTTTTTGAACTCCAGAGATTGATATCTTTTTATATCTTCTAGAAATTTCTTGCCGTTTTCTCCAAGAAACCAGATTAAAGATATAACTCTCGTTCTATTTTTTAAACTAATTAACCATTCGAAGCTGTATCTTTTAATTAAGATATTTGCAAATCGCGTTTCTTTAGCCCAGTAGCAAGAGCTTGGATCTTTTAAAAAAGCATGAATTATTTCTTGCTGTTTGCTTAGTTTGCGAGGTTTTTTTTCGCTGCTAGGCATCTAGTCGATTATGTAGACTTGCTAGGATTTGTCAAGAACAGACACGTCGTGAACTACCATTTTTTTTACGAGATCTTCGAATTTGATTTTTGGAAGCCACTTCAGTTCAGTTCTTGCTGGGTTTGAGTTTCCTATTAATAAATCTACTTCTGCTGGCCTATAAAATTTTTCATTTATTTTTACTAAAACTGATGATTTTAAATCTTCTGAATTTGCATGTTCCGTAGAAATACTATATTGCTCGTTTACGCCATTCCCATGCCAGATACCGTTAATTCCAACTGCTTTAAAAGCTAGCTCAACAAACTCTCTTATAGAATGAGTTTCATCGCTAGATAAAATATAGTCTTTAATATCTTTAAGCGATTGCTTATCAAGCGTTTTTTTAGATTGCGATTGTAATTTAAGATCATCCCTCCAGAGTTCTTGATTTATCATTTTCCATACTCCATCTACAAAATCTTCTGAGTCAGACCAATCTCGTCGTGCATCTAAATTTCCAAGCTCTATGGGATTAAAAGATTTTCCCGCTTCCATGCTTTGTTTAATTTTAGCAACACCTTTAGTAATTTTTCTTGTTACAAATTCTTCACCTCTTTTAACGCCTTCATGATTGAAAAGAATACCGTGAACGGCATAAAGACCATAGGACTCTCTATAGACTTTGACGATACTTCTAGCTGCGGCTTTAGATGCGCCATATGGACTTCTGGGACGCAATGGATGGGTTATATCTTGCGGAACGGTTAGAACATCACCAAACTCTTCACTAGAGCCAGCGGAGTAAAAACGGCAATCAGGTTTATTTTTTCTAATAGCTTCAAGACATCTCAATACTCCAGTAGCATTTACGTCGAAAGTCTGAAGGGGTAAATCCCAGCTGCATCCAACAAAACTCTGTGCTCCAAAATTAATTAAATAATCAGGTTTAATTGTTGAAATTAATGAATCTATGCTTACGCTGTCAGTAAGATCTCCATAAACAAATTGAACTCTTGGGTTATTTTTAAACGATAAACAGTTTTTAAAATTTGGGTTTGAGGCTCTTCGCATCATTCCATAAATATTATGCTCTGTATTGGTTAAAAGATATTCAGCCATGTTGGCTCCATCTTGACCTAGAATTCCTGTGATAAGTACTTTTCCCATATGATTTTATTTTGTAAAAAGAAGCTAATTGAGTGATTCTTTTAGTTTAATAAATATAATTTGAATATTTCTCTAAGTTTTCAATTAAAAATTTAGGGTGCGTTTCAGGTGATATTTCTACTTTTGTCAAATTATAATCATTAAACACATTTTCGACAGCTTCTTCTTTTGTTTCTATGTTGAAATATTGTTTCTTGCCATTCGTTGAGTCTCTTGAGTGTGCCCAGCTTTTATATTTATTTAAAGCTTTTTCTCCTTTAGTGTCGTCAAGGAATGTGAAGTGCCAACCAGCATTTTCAATTGCATCATGGGTGCTTAAAGAGTAATATCTTAATTCAGTGTGCTTAATTTTATTTAAATTAGAAAACTTGGTTATGCAGCCAGTAACGGTTTTTTTGCTAAAAAGATTGAATTTATAAGCATATAGATCTAAATTAAATCCAAAGACTGGAGCAAAGTCGCAGGAAGAGGTTATATTTTTGTTTTGCAGATGAGAATATAAATCATAGGTTTTATTTTCAGAGAATATAGATTTAGCTTGGATAAAAGCATTCTCGTTTAAAATTTCATCTAAGCAACTAAATAAAACAATATCAGAATCTTTAGCTCCATCTTCAACTAAGCAGACAGTAAGATATTCAGCTTGGAAGTTGTCTCTAATCCAATCGTTTAAATTTAACGTGGGCTGAGACTTTACTGTTTGATATATGTAGCTAGAGCTAATATTTGGATATTTATTGAACTCCTCCTGAAAAGAATCAAAAGATCTATAAACTATCTTTTCTGAATACTTCTCAAATCTTTCACGATCAAATACAAAATTTTTTTTGAGTCCGGTATGTGTTTCTCCTGCCTCAACTATGATAAATTTATCAACAAATTTCCAGTGTTGATTTAATTTTATTTCAAGAAGATCATTTTCTTGAAAAAACATAAAAGCTTCGTATATCATAATTTAGATAGAATATTATAAACTGATCTTATTCCATGCTCTAGTCCAAGGTATGGAATTGGAAGATTAAATTTTCCAGTATAATTTATAGAATTATTATTACAAGAAGAAATAGAGACTTTATAATCGCTTAGATTGTTTATGATTTCAGCTATATCTTTTAAGTAGTATTTTTCTTTATAAGAGCAGTCTATTTCTTTGGGGAGATTATTATTATTTAGATAATATTTGACTAAAGAAATCAAATCTTCCATAAAGAAAAAATCCATTATTTTATTCTCGTATATTTGCATTGGTTCTTTATTTATATATCGAGTTATATTTCCTTTTATAAATCTAGTAGGTAACTCGTTTTCGTCAAAAAGACCATAGATTCTAATGTTGTAATGGCCGCTTTTCTCCATCATTGAATCTGCTATTGCCATTTTACTAAATCCATAAGGAGTATTTTGGGCTAATATTTCAGCCCCAGACCCAAAAGAAATAAAACGACCATATAAATTACGATTGCGCAATAAATTATAATGCATCTTCAAGTTATCAAATAAAATAGAGCAGTCCTCATTCAATAATCTGCTTCCTCCCTTAGTGGCGGTATGTATTATCCAGTCGAATAACTTGCCGCTTCCGCGCTTTTGCTGAAAAAAACTATTTACTTGATTTGAGTTGGTAAGATCAACAATATCTCTTGTAAGAGGAACTATTTCGTGGTCTTCTTTTAGTTTATTGACTAAGGTTTTACCTATGTACCCATTCGCGCCAGTAATTAAAATTTTCATTTGCTAATAGAAGCTCTCATTTTAAAATCCAATTTTTTCTTTAGGCTATATGTATTGCTGGTATTTATTATATGACCGCAGGCAACGTCAAGAAATAAACTGTTCTCTTTGTCTAGCGGAAAGGTGGAATACAGATCTTGTTTTTTTGTATAAGTAAGTTTTCATTTTTCGATCCATTGGATGTTTTCTAAGCTTCCGGGAATAAATTTTCCATCTGAGCCTAGTTTCGCAACCACTTTTGGCTCATGATATTCGTTTGGGTCTGTGAATACCTCGCAAACACATGGACCGGGCCTATTTAAAAAGTCAGAAAGAACAGATCCTGTTTCTGAGTTGTTTTTTATAGAAAAATACGGTAGATCATAAGCGTCTATTATTTTTTTGAAATTCGGAAATGAAACCCCGCTATTTTTTTCAGAAGCTACAAATTTGCCATTGAAAAACGCTTTTTGAGTTGTTTTTATGGATAAGTATCCATCATTATTAATCAAAATTAATTTGATTGGCAGATTATAATGCTTCATTGTTTGAAGCTCATGTATATTTAAATGTAAGCTACCGTCTCCTTCTAAACAAATAATTTTATGATTAATCGCCGCGCCGATTGCCGCTGGAAGCCCATATCCCATTGGAGCGCATCCAGTATTTGTGATTAGTCTTTGATTTTGTTTTAGATTTAAAACTTGCATTGTAACCACATTCGCAGATCCATCGCTAGTAATTACATGGTGATCTAATGGAAGCAGTTCTGATAATTTTTCTATTAAAAAATAATTACTAACAAAATCTTGCTTGTTTCGATGCCTGTCTAGAACTTTAGGATTTTTATTTAATTCATCGCATCTTGATATCCAAACCTTTTGTGTTTTGTTGATGTTTTTATTTAAAAGTTTTTTGATGAAATCTTTTGCGTCCGCAAGAATTTTTTGGTTTGGAAATAGTGTAGTTTTATTAAGTTCTTCGGGATCAATATCTACATATATCCTATAAGCATTTTTAGCAAAAGATCTAAAATTATATCCAGTTTGCCTAACGTAGAGTCTACTGCCAATCGTCAATAAAAAATCACATTCGTT
>Ga0209358_10000227_pt1 | contig 51875 bp, 50 predicted proteins | sample LauGreFa1BDMLBSN_2_FD_187574 | JGI IMG/M metagenome (GOLD analysis project Ga0209358, IMG submission 187574) | Freshwater lake microbial communities from Lake Michigan, USA - Fa13.BD.MLB.SN (SPAdes) (version 2) | ecosystem: Environmental > Aquatic > Freshwater > Lake | place: Lake Michigan, USA... | reverse complement strand
CAGGGGATGTCCTTCCCATTTGATCCCGAAACAAAGGGGCCAGTGGATAATGGGCTTGGAAATAAAGACGCTACGAAGGTAAAGAGTGAGCGTCCCGCTTTAAAGATTGTGAAGTAAGTTAAAATTAAATTTCTTAGATGCCCCATTAGCTCATCTGGTAGAGCAACTGATTTGTAATCAGTAGGTGGTCTGTTCGAGTCGGACATGGGGCACCAAAATTCCCCCGTTTTTATTATTCTATTTAGTCAGATCAATTTTCTTAGTTTCTGGCAAGAAGAAGATCGCCAGCCCAGCTGCGATAGCTAAAAAGATGGTTGGGTACCATAAACCAGCGAGCGGACTGGAAAACTCTTTATTAAGCCAAGTGACGATAAGAGGTAGCATCCCTCCGATCCAGCCTGCTGCAAGATTATGTGGCAGGGTTGCAGCACTATTGCGCGTTCGCGCGGGAAATAGTTCCGCCAATAGGGCAGTTTGTGGCCCAACCACTAGAGCCAATGGCAACGTGATTGCTATGAGTACGACGATCATGAGGGAGTAGTCCGGGGCAGTTTGCTGGCTGAGTGTTTGTAAAAACTGATAAGCCGGCTGAATCAGTATTGTGCCAAGGAGTAATCCGCTGATGACCACTGGTCTTCGGCCGATCCTATCAGAGAGTGCCCCAGAAATAATCGTTAATGGGAACAAAACTATCGTTGCGGTAATCGTTAAAGTATCCACAATTTGTGGGTTAATTTGTAATGCCGACTTCATAAATATGCCGGTGTATACCTGTACGCAGAAGAATAAAACAGAGCCACCGGCTGAGATACAAAAGAAGAGTAAGAACATTTGCTTGCGGGTCTCTTTATCTTTGAAGTTATCGCGCAAGGGCGATTTTGATGTTTCACCTTTGGCAAGCATATTTTTGAAGATGGGTGTTTCTTCTAAGGTCATACGCACCTTTAATGCCACCAAGAGAAGCACAATCGAGAACCAAAACGGTACTCGCCACCCCCATTCCTTAAAACTTGCGGGGTCCAGAAATTGATTGAGTAAAAGAAGTTGGAGGGTTGATATCAGCATACCCAAAGGACCCATTAACTGCAGAACACTAGTCTTAAAACCCCGATTAGAGTCTCCGGCGTGTTCCGTGAGGTAAACCGCGCTACCCCCAATTTCACCCCCGGCTGATAAGCCCTGAAGAAGTCTTAAACTCACCAAAAGAATGGGCGCCAAAATGCCAATTTGCTCGTAAGTTGGCAAAAAGCCAACCGCAAATGTAGCCCCACCCATTAAAGAGATGGTGATTAGAAAGACGGGCCTTCTGCCAATGCGGTCCCCGAGGGAGCCAAAGAAGGCCGCCCCCAAGGGCCGCACAATCATCCCAGCCCCAAATGTAGCAAGGCTTGCTAAAAGCCCAGTAACTGGGTCTGAGCTTGGAAAGAATAAGGGCGCAAAAGCCACCGCGAGGGTTGCAAAGGTAAGAAAGTCATACCACTCCAGAAAGGTGCCAAAGCAGGCTGCTGTAGCAATTTTGGGGTAAGACTGATTAGAATTACTCATAAATTAATGACACTAAAGATGTATAAGCTATTGATTTAAAATGACTATTTAATAGATTAGAGACTTTTATGTTGCATAGCAATAATATTTATTGCAAAGCAGCAAAAAATTGGGTATAGTTTCATGGTGCAGTGCAATATTGAATACATTAACTTAATGGAGAGTACACCATGAATCAAGATCAAGTAACAGCAAAATTGTCGCAAATTCAGAGCAAGAACCTCGAGACTGTATTTTCCTTGGGCGAAGCCGCTCTTGAGAATGCACAAAAGCTCGTAGAACTCAATTACGACGCATCCAAGAACGCACTTCTGAATGCTCAAGAGAACATTCAGCAGGTAATCACCGCTAAAGATCCAAAAGACGTGAGCGAGTTCCTTCAAGCTGAAACTTTGCAGGAAGTAGGTAATCAGGCGATTGCTCATCAGCGTAAAGTTACGAAAGTATTGCGTGAGAGCGGTAAAGAGTTCGCTAACGTTGTAGAAGCTAGCATTGAACAAACTCAAGTTGGTATGCAAGATTGGGTAAATACATTAGCTGCTAACGCACCAGCTGGTTCGGATGTATTTGTATCTGCATTCAAAACTTCGATGAACTCGGTGATGCAAGGTTTTGAGCAGTTCCGTGAAGCCAGTAAAGATGCAATGGCAACGGTTGAGAAATCTGCTGACCAAGCTTTCGAAGCATTCCAAGGTCAAATTGCTCAAGTAAAAAAAGCTGCTGCTCCGGCTAAACGTAAGGCTGCTTAATTGAGCTAGTCTTACCAGTAGGATTTATGAGTCATGAACCCGCCCTATATGGGCGGGTTTTTTTATTCAGTGTTGAGTTTTTATTCTTCTTCGTGTTTCAATAAATTACTGGCAATCACTTTATTGGGCTTCACACCCAACTCCTTAACGCGTTCTGCTGCTTTAATCAAGTTACCTTTACCCGACTTGAGCTTATTAAAGGCGTCATGGTAGCTTGATTGGGCTTGATCAAGACGCTTTCCAATTTGCTCTAAGTCCTCTACAAACCCCACAAACTTGTCATAGAGATTAGCGCACTGACGAGCAATTTCCATTGCATTCTTATTCTGTTGATCCTGGCGCCATAAGTGAGCTACCGTTCGGAGTGTTGCCATCAGAGTGCTGGGACAGACCAAGACAATATTTTTAGCAAGGGCCTCTTGATATAAATTAGGTGATGCCTTAAGTGCGCTTAAAAATGCTGGCTCAATGGGGATAAACATGAGCACAAAATCAACGGTAGATAAATCAGCGATACCTGAATAGTTCTTAGCAGACAGCCCTTGAATATGTTGACGGATCGATTGGATATGAGCTAAGAGCTCTTGTTTTGCAATCGCATCGTCGCCCGCTTCAGTATGGCGGGCATAGGCTGTAATCGATACTTTGCTATCAATGACTAGGTGTCGGCCTTCGGGGAGCTTAACGATCACATCAGGCTGAAGTCTTCCGCCGTCGGCTTGTGTATGACTATCTTGGACAAGGTATTCTTCACCCTTGCGAAGACCAGAAGACTCGAGGATGGACTCTAAAACAAGCTCTCCCCAGTTACCCTGAATCTTCGAGTCACCCTTTAGGGCATTGGTCAATGATCTTGCTTCATCTGACATCTTTAGATTTAGATTGGCTAGGCGCTCGATCTCGTTCTTCAGAGCAAAGCGCTCACGTGACTCTTGGTCGTAGGAGTTACTAACCTGTTCCTTAAACTCGGTTAGCTTAGTTTGCAAAGGTTTTAATAAGATATCTAATTGCTGCGCGTTTTGTTCTGTAAATTTTCTAGACTTATCTTCCAAAATCTCATTGGCTAGGTTCTTAAACTGATTAGTGAGTGCTTCTTTAGCTTCATTGAGAGACTCAATACGGTTCTGTACTTGCTTGCGCTCAGAATCTAATTCTGCCTCTAAACGAATAGCATGCAAAACAGCTTGATCACGTTCTTCGCGTAAGGCGTTTAAAAGAGTAGTTTGCTCAAACAGGGATACAGCAGTCTGTTTTTGATGAGAGCGCAAGATAAAAACATAGACCAATAAGCCGATGGTAATACCAAAGCTTAGGGCGGGGATTAGAAGACTAAGATCAGACATGGGCATTAGTCTAAATTAGACCAAACCCACTGGGTGAGCTTTTAAAACGATAAATGGATAGGAGTAAATCAAGCTCCAAGAAGCTTTTTAAGCTCGCCGCTTTGATACATTTCGGTCATGATGTCAGATCCGCCAATGAACTCTCCATTGACATAAAGCTGAGGAATGGTCGGCCAGTTGGCATACTCTTTAATCCCCTGACGGATTGCCTCATCATCAAAGACATTGACCGTATGCAGTGTCTCTACTCCACAGGCACGCAAAATATTAATGGCGTTACCGGAGAAGCCGCATTGGGGGAACTGGGCAGTACCTTTCATAAAAAGGACTACAGGATGGCCGGTCACAATCTCTTTAATACGGGTTTGAGCATCACTCATGGGTTAAATCCTTTCATTGAATCAACCCCCATATTTTATGACCTATTTGCTAATGGGGTTTTAGGAGCCTTACGGCCAATACTAATCCGCATATGCCCGGCTAGGTCAGGACGAGACTCCACATCCGATAAGCCTGCCTGATTCAATAGAGCGCGAACCTGCGCTGCCTGATCGTAGCCATGTTCCAAGGCAATGAGGCCATCCCCCTTTAGAAACTCCTGACACCGATCTAAAATCAGGCGGATGCATTGCAAGCCGTCGTATTCATCGGTTAGGGCTTTGCGCGGCTCAAAGCGCAAATCTCCTTCATGAAGATGCGGGTCTCTCGGGTCAATGTAAGGAGGGTTACTCAAAATTAGATCAAAACTACCCAGCCACTCCTTGGGGATATTTGTATACCAATTACTCTGAATAAACTGCACTACATCACTTAAATCAAGGGCTATAGCGTTCTGATGAGCAAGTGTAATGGCGTCACTGGACGCATCAATCCCAATCACTTCTATTTTTAGAGTGTCTTGATCGCTTTCTCTTATTGCATTGGCGAGTGCCAATGCAATTGCCCCAGAGCCAGTTCCCAGATCTAGAACTCTTAGCTTTAAAACTTGATCAGAATGGGTAATCTGACATTTGATCTCCTCGATGGCGAGATCGACCAAGAGCTCGGTCTCTGGTCTAGGAATGAGAACCGAGGGGTTCACGTTTAGCTCAATCCCATGAAACCCCTTCTTACCAATCAAATAAGCAATGGGCTGACCCTGCAGTCGACCTTGTTCGAGTTCTAGCCACTGACTGATAAGGGACTCCGGAAGTTTTTCTTGGTCTTTTGACACTAGGGCAGAGCGTGGCCAGCCAAGGGATTGTTCTAGAAGATGCCCCAATAAAACTCGTGCATCAGTCTTATCAATGGGGGTAATACTTAGCAGGTCCTTGATAGTTCTCACAAAGAGTGCTGTGATTAAGAATCACCCATTGCAGCCAAGAGATCGGCTTGATGCTCTGCGGCAAGGCCATTGAGAAGATCGCTGATATCACCATCCATCATGGCATCAATTTTGTATAAGGTTAGATTAATGCGGTGATCTGTGATGCGGCCCTGTGGAAAGTTATAGGTCCGAATGCGATCACTGCGATCACCGGTGCCTACTAAAGACTTGCGGGTTTGGGCCTGCTCTTTTTGTTGGGCATTGCGTTGTGCATCCATGATGCGCGAGACCAAGACCTTCATGGCCTGATCTTTATTGCGATGCTGACTGCGATCATCCTGACATTCCACTACGATTCCGGTTGGTAGGTGGGTAATACGCACTGCAGAGTCTGTTTTGTTGATGTGCTGACCGCCAGCTCCGGATGCACGAAAGGTATCAATGCGAAGATCTGCCGGATTAATCTTGATAGCCTCAATTTCATCAACTTCTGGCATCACAGCAACGGTACAGGCTGATGTGTGGATTCTGCCTTGAGTCTCGGTTTGCGGAACCCGTTGCACCCGATGACCGCCCGACTCAAACTTCATTTTGGCATATACATCAGTGCCACTTAGTCGCACAATCACTTCTTTATAGCCACCCAGATCAGATTCGGCCTGACTCACAATTTCAGCTTTCCAGCCCTGACGCTCTGCATAGCGGGTATACATTCGCAATAGATCCGCAGCAAAGAGGGCGCTTTCATCGCCGCCAGTGCCAGCACGTATCTCCAAGAAGATATTACGACCATCGTCTTCATCTTTAGGTAATAGAAGAGTTTGTAAGCTTTTCTCGAGATCTGTCATACGACCTTCAGCTTGTTTTTGCTCCTCGTCGGCAAACTCTTTCATTTCGGGATCTAGGCGCATGTCAGAGGCAGCTTTGGCATCTTCCTCAGCCTTTTTATAAAGACCAAATTGCTCGACGATGGCAGAAATATCAGCATGTTCGCGCGTGAGCTTGCGATAGACGTCCATATCCTTGGTGGAGTCTTCTTGCATCAAAATAGTATTGAGTTCAGCCAAACGGGCATCGAGATGCTCCAGCTTGGCACGCATGCTGGATTTCATCTAATGACTATCTGAGGAGCTATTTTTATCTAGGCTGGAATGAGTGGTAAATAATTTAGGAAGTAGCTTAATCAGAGCATCGCGCTCAGAACCGCTGGCATGTTGGAGAGCATGTAAGGAGCCATGTAAAAACTTATTAGTTAATCCTTGAGCCATTGCATTAAGGACTTCTTGGGGATCATCACCGCGTATCAAACGCTTGAGAGCGCGCTCTAGCTCAATTTGGCGTAAGCGCTCACCTTGCTGCTGAATATCTTGTATTAGTGGGACTGCATTGCGTCCTTGGAGCCAATGCATAAAGTTACCAACGCGCTCTTCAATAATGATCTCTGCCTGACTAACAGCAGCTTGGCGCAGATTAGCACCGGTCTGTGCCATCGTTCCGAGGTCATCCACGGTATAGAGGTAAACGTCATTGAGCCTTGAAATTTCTGGTTCAAAATCACGAGGCACGGCTAAATCAATCATCACCATGGGTTTGCGACGACGCAGCTTTAAAGCGCTCTCCACCATTCCAAGACCAATGATCGGTAAGGGGCTCGCAGTCGATGACACAATGATGTCAAACTCGTGCAAGCGTGTGGGTAGATCATTGAGGCGGAATGACTCAGCCTCAATATTTTGGGCCGATATAGATTCAGCGAGTTCTTGGCCGCGCTCAATAGTACGATTAGCAATCGCAGTAGCTTTTGGTTTACGGGCTACAAAATGGGTTGCGCATAAGGTAATCATCTCACCGGCGCCGATGAACAAAATCTTTTGTTCGCCAATGGATTCAAAAATACGTTCAGCTAGTCGCACTGAGGCTGCAGCCATCGAAATCGAATGTGCCCCAATTTCGGTTGAGCCTCGCACCTCTTTAGCAACGGAAAATGTTTTTTGGAATAGTTGATTAAGATAGGTGCCCAAAGCGCCTGCATCATTGGCAGTACGCACCGCATCTTTCATTTGACCTAAGATTTGGGTCTCACCAATCACCATCGAATCTAAACCACACGCTACACGAAATGCATGACGCACTGCATCGGATTGCGGTAAGGTGTAGATGTGGGGTTGCAAAATGCTGGGCGCGAGCTTTTGACTTTTCGCCAACCAATCAAAAGTTGCCTCATGAAATTCACCTTCAGAGGCAGGATCGTTAGCAGCGCAGTAGAGTTCTGTACGATTACAGGTGGACAAGATGGTGGCTTCAGGCAGACCGCTCCGATTCACGCTACCAAGATGGGAGCGAAGATCGAATAAGGCGTCCTGCAGACCTTCGGGGTCAAAGGCTACTTTCTCCCGAACGGCAACTGGCGCTGTGTGATGGTTAATGCCCAAAGTCAACAGCTTCATATCGTGAATTATAGATTTCTTGGGCTCAATAGGGGTGTTTTCAATGGGGTTTTTAGCTTATTTGTTGGTTGGAGGCACAGTGGGCTGGGCTGCAAGCCACTATTTTCCTGGGTTTTCCCCTAGTAATAAGGGCTCAGCAAGAGCGAAATGTCCTAAATCGGTCTTTCTTTGGACCATTAGTCTTGGGGCACTGGGCGCCCTGGCGACTAGTTATGGTGGCCAAATGATTGGCCTATTTACCTCAGGGCAAATGCTGGAGTGGGGGAGTGCGATTCTGGGAGCTTTTAGTTTGTCTCAAATTTATCTTTTACTTAGGAGACCTTAAAACAAATTCTGATTCAACTCCACCAACGACCCATTTGATCGTATTTTGTTGATGAGCAGTCAAGTGTTTATTTGTTTTACTAAAGTGCCCACAACTTCCTTGATCCCCTGGGAAAATAAATGGCTGCATTGTTTTATAAACTCCCAGGCCTGAGGGATGGGAGGCACGCAGTATGCAATGATTATTTGCATTGCATATGTATTCCTCAAACGACTGTGCATGCGAGCCCCAGAGAAGCCAGACCAGATGCTTTTGAGAGCTTGATAGTTTTTTGATGATCGCCCTAACAAAACTAGCCCAGCCTAATTGACTGTGCGAGCCGGCCTCACCTAGTCGAACAGATAGTGCGGTATTAAGTAGCAGGACACCTTGTTTGGCCCAATGGCTTAAGTCACCATTTTCTAAGGAGCCAAATCCCTCGATTTGCAGAGCTTTATTAATGTTACGAAGAGAGCTTGGAAATTGTTTGGAGCGAAGGGCAATATCACGCGGAATAGAAAATGCAAGACCTTGTGCTAATCCTGGCGAATGATATGGGTCTTGACCAAGCAGAATTACTTTGACCTCAGAAACAGGAGTCAATTTCAGAGCATTAAACAGGAGCTCTTTATCGGGTCGAATGAATTGCCCCCGCATTTGATATTCTTGATCAAAAGCATCACAGAGCTGTTGCCAATCCCTTGAAACAAAGTAATCCGATAGAAATACTTGCCAATCGTTCGGAATCAATGAAAGCAAGTTGCTCACTGTTACATCAAATCAGAAAGAATTGGATTTGTTCGTTTTGATCTCATACTGAACGGGGCTATTGAGTTTGAGAGCAATGCTGGCATTACATTCTTTATCTTGCCGAAAGTAATGAAAGCTTAATCGTTTGCTGCGTTTAAGGCTTGCTAGAACTGGGTCGAGTCGACTGGAGTTGACGCGTTGACCATTAATGCTACTAATGAGGTCGTGCGGTGCCAGCCCAGCTTGTTGGGCAAGACCCCCATCGAGAACGTGGGTTAGCTTAAGCCAGCCATGACTGTCGGCGTGACGGATCCCCAGCGATAGCTTGAGATCATCTAGGAAGCGAGCTGATTTAAGGGAGACTGAAATTCCGGCGATCTGGGTTAACCACAGTTGTAAAGGCAGATCTTGGGTGCCATTGATGTAATTCTTTTTAAAGTCTTGCCAGATCTTGTTAAAGGTAATGCCCATGATCTGACTAATTGCTAAATCTAGTGAGTATTGATTGATTCCTAAAAAAGGTTTGCCATGCTCTTTCCAAAGATAGCGCATGAGATCATCCAACGATATCTTGCCACTACTATGATGGCGCATCACGAGATCAAGGCCTAGAGCAATGAGAGCGCCCTTTGCATAATAGCTAACTACCGTATTAGGAGTGTTCTCATCCATTTGGTAATACTTGGTCCAAGCATCAAAAGAGCTATCAGCTACAGTTTGTTTGTGACGTCCTGGATTGCGCAAGACACCATTCCAGTTATTCGTAAGCAGCTCAAGATAACGCGGTAGGCTAATCGTTTTACTTCTGAGAAGTTGAAGGTCATCATAGTAGCTGGTAAAGCCTTCAAAGAGCCACAGTAGACGAGTATGGTTGCGCCCACCCAGATCATAAGGTTGGAAAGCCTTGGGTTGAATCCGCTTGACTAACCAGGCATGAAAATATTCATGGCTGCATAAGCCCAAGAACTCCTCATAGGTTTTCTTGGGGGTCTTGGCGTCATGATCTTGGTAAGGAAGTTGATCGCGTTTGCATAAAAGCGCAGTGCTATTGTGATGCTCGAGGCCTCCATAGCCATCTAATGCAGCATTGACAATAAATAAGTAGCGCGAGAACGGTGCCTTTGGTTTGCGGGGCTCAAATAGACGAATGGTCTCCGCACAGATTTTGGAGAGATCTCGGGCAAGCTGCTCTTTATCTAAAAGCTCAGATTGCTCAGCTGTAAGACCTTGGATCGCCATGGCATGGGGGGTGCCATACAATTGCCACTCAATCAGATCAAAGTGACCCATGGCAACGGGATGATCAATCAGGTCATCATAATTTTTGGCAAGATAAAAACCAAAGCCTTGCAAATCTGTCTTTACTGGCGCAAGTGTGCAATGGGCATTCCACCCTAGCAGGGACTGGTCGGTTGGTGGGGCAATCGCTAGAGAGCAAGGTAGATGAGCTTGACCTTGAACGGCTAGACATAGACTGGTGGGATTAAAAAAACCGCGCTCTTGATCTAAGTAAGCAGTACGTACGGATTGATCAAAAGCATAGACCGTAGTGATGATTTCACAGCTAGCGCTATTTTTGGGTAAGCGCCAGCGATCGTTATCGAGCCGCTCAAGTGGAATTGATTTGCGCAACCCAGTTTTCTTAATCGAGGTAAATGCAGAAATTGTTTCAATATGTTTACTAAAGTCTCGTATTAAATAGCTACCCGGTATCCATGCCGGCATCGCAATTATTTGCCCTGCTGGATCTGGGCGCTCGATCACTAGTTTTACGATGAAACGATGCCCGTGTAAATCATCGGGCCAGACGGTGTATTGCACTGCGGGCATGGCATTGGCTTGCATGGTCGTAACTATTTGAGTGATGCTAATTTCTTCTCAATATCGGCAAGTTGAACTGCGCCTGGGAACCGACTGCCGTCAGTAAAGAAAATAGTGGGCGTGCCATTAATGCCATAGTTTTTTGCTAGAGTAAGATTTTTATCAATAGGATTGGCGCAATCTGATTTACCACTGGGCCCCAGATTATTGAGCATCCAGTCATTCCATACCTTTTGCTGATCAGCAGCACACCAAATTTGCTTCGATTTGAGGGCAGAGTCTGCTGACAAAATAGGTATCAGATAATTATAAATAGTGACGTTATCAAGTTGTTGGAGTGTTTTCTCCAGACGCTTGCAATAACCACAATTGGGGTCTGAGAACACGGCAATTTGACGACTACCATTACCGCGGACCACCTTAAATGCCTGTGCTTGCGGAAGTTCAGACCACTTGATGCGATTAATGTCTTCTTGACGTTTAGTCGTTAAATTATTACCCGATGCCAACTCAACCATTTCACCTTGGATTAAATATTTGGCATTGCTATCGGTATAAAAGATTTCATTATTCACTTGTACTTCGAATAGTCCAGGAATGGGTGATGGCGTGACATTACGGACGTTGGCGGATGTGCCCAGTCGCTTTTGTATCTCTGTGCGGATTTGTTTCTCATTCAAAGCAAATACTGAACTTGCCATACCAAGAATTAAGAGACCAATGCTCACATGTTTTAAATTCTTTGTCATATATTTATTCTCCAAGGGCGCGTTCAATTAGTTTTCGTTTTGCAAGGTGGCTACGGTTTACTAAACCAAGGCCCCAGTTGCGGATTTGTTTCTCAAAGGGATTATTCGCACTAAATAACTTCTTTAGGCGATCTGTAAGCCAAAGAAGAGAGCTGGTATCCCCCTCGCGTTGACGCTCGTAGCGACGTAGTAAGACACGATCAGCAAGCACCCTAAACCCTTCTTTGTTTTTGAACACCTCCAACATATCTGCAACATCCCGTAGCCCCAGGTTTAAACCTTGCCCAGCTAGAGGGTGCATGACGTGTGCGGCATCTCCCAGCAAAATGACCTTTGGATCATATTGTGGCCCAATCAGACCTTGAGACTTAAGACGCCTGAGGGCGAAGCTTGCAGGTGTAGATTGCAATTGCAGAGTACCTAATGCCTTTTCAATCGCCCCAGCAGATTGCTCTTGTAAAAGTGTTAACCATGCTTCAGGAGTGAGTCGAAGGAGATGGCTAGCATATTCCGGTGAGCATGACCAAACCATTGAAACTTGTTGAGAGGGCAGTGGAAGTAAGGCCAAGACATTACCTTCGGGCAAAAACCACTGATAGGCAGTCTCAAGATGAGGCTGTGAGCAGCTAAAGTTAGCAACCACAGCCATTTGCTGATAGTCATCCTCCAAGGCGTTAATGCCAATGGCCGAGCGTAATGGTGAGCGAGCACCATCAGCCGCAAGGATTAATTGCGACACAATCTCTTCGCCCTGATTAAGAACGAGGATAGGATTTTTATCTTTCTCAAGTCGAATATCGGTGACGCTGGCATTGATATTGATAATTTGTTTGTGAAAACAAATTGCCTGATCAAGGGTGGCTTCAATTAAGTCAGCTTCAATGATCCACGCCAACTCTGGACGCCCTACCTCAAAAGCAGAAAAGTGCAATTGATCCTTGGGCTGTCCGCGATCGCCAAAGATGCGCATATCTCTTACAGCCTGAATCCGATTATGATCCAGGGCATGCCAAATATTGAGTTCTGTCAGTAGACGTTTGGTGCTCGGCGCGATTGCATAGATACGTTGCCCGAAGTTCTTTGTTGGGGGCGTCATATTTTTATCTAGATCAGGAGCAATTTGAATTACGGAGTAGCCTAACTGCGCCAACCCTAATGCACTAGATTTACCCACAATACCGCCACCAACAACGCAAAAATCGGCACCGTTTTGGGCTTTTCTTGGATTGACTAATTTGGGGCTATTTTGGGTTTGAACAGACATACCATGATGATATCGAATCGAGCCCATTTACAATGGCGACATGTCACTCAAATGCGGAATCGTCGGCCTACCCAATGTAGGTAAATCTACCCTGTTTAATGCCCTGACTAAAGCGGGGATTGCAGCTGAAAATTACCCCTTTTGCACCATTGAGCCCAATGTGGGCATGGTGGAGGTGCCGGATCCCCGGCTTGAAGCTTTGGCTGAGATTGTGCATCCCGAGAAAATTGTCCCCGCTACGGTCGAGTTTGTGGATATTGCAGGCCTAGTTGCTGGTGCCTCTAAGGGTGAAGGCTTAGGTAATCAATTCTTGGCTAATATTCGGGAGACCGATGCCATTGCGCATGTGGTACGTTGTTTTGAAGATGCTAATGTCATCCATGTGGCTGGGAAGATTGACCCTCTGGCGGATATTGGAGTGATCGATACCGAGCTGGCCTTGGCTGATTTGGGAACGGTTGAGAAAGCCCTTCAGCGCTATACCAAGGCGGCTAAGTCTGGAAATGATAAAGAAGCCGCTGCTCTTGTTGCAGTACTCACCAAAGTTCAGACGCAACTCGATCAGGCTTTACCAGTTCGCAGTCTAAGTTTAAGCAAAGAAGAGCAGGCGATTCTCAAACCATTTTGTTTAATTACCGCAAAGCCAGCGATGTATGTGGCCAATGTGAAAGAAGATGGCTTTGAAAATAATCCCCATCTCGAAGCCGTCAGGCAGCATGCAGCGAAAGAGAACTCTCCGGTTGTAGCGGTTTGCGCAGCGATTGAAGCTGAAATTGCAGATTTGGATGATGCTGATAAAAATGCCTTCTTAGCAGACTTGGGAATGAGCGAGCCCGGATTAAATCGCGTTATTCGAGCGGGTTACAGTTTATTGGGCCTGCAAACTTACTTTACTGCGGGCGTTAAAGAGGTTAGGGCTTGGACTATTCATATTGGCGATACGGCGCCCCAAGCAGCCGGTGTGATCCATACGGACTTTGAGCGCGGCTTCATACGTGCACAGACCATTGCTTACGAAGATTTCGTTCAGCTCAAAGGTGAACAGGGCGCTAAAGAAGCTGGCAAGATGCGTGCTGAGGGCAAAGAGTACATCGTCAAAGATGGCGACGTACTGAACTTCTTATTTAACGTCTGAGTTATTGCTGAAATAAATCAGCAAGTGCTTTACCTGGATTGGCAGCACGCATAAAAGCTTCACCAATTAAGAAGGTATTAACACCAGCATCACGCATCGTTTTTACGTCGGCAGAACGAAGAATTCCAGACTCAGTGATCACCAGCTTTTCTTTGGGGATTGAAGGCAGTAAATCAAGGGTGGTTTGCAAGCTAACTTCAAAGGTTTTGAGATTCCGATTATTGATACCTAAAAGAGCGGTTTTTAACTCTAAGGCCGCTTCAAGTTCAAGACCATCGTGTACCTCAACTAAGACATCGAGTTGGTTCTCAATTGCGCAGAGTTCAAGCTCTTTCATTTGGCCGGCCTCAAGCGCGGCAACAATCAGTAAAATCGCATCGGCACCCATGGCCCTTGCTTCATACACCTGATAGGGGTCGATGATGAAATCCTTGCGAATCACTGGTAGAGAGCAAGCAGCTCTAGCTTCTTTGAGAAACTCGGGTGAGCCCATAAAATAATCTTTATCGGTTAAGACTGATAAGCAGGTAGCGCCATGCGCTGCATAGCTTTCGGCAATCTCTTTTGGATGAAATTGCTCGCGCAGGATTCCTTTACTAGGGCTTGCCTTTTTAATTTCCGCAATGATGCCAGGCTTACCGCTTGCTACCGTATTAATGAGAGACCTAGAAAAGCCCCGTGGCTTTAGATTCTCATCCAGATTGTTCCGAATTGCTTGTTGGAGCAATGCGTCACTAGAGACTAAGCGCATTGCAGCACTAATTTCCTGTTTCTTGGTATCTAGGATCCGAGAAAGAATATCGCTCATGAAATGATTATCCTGCCAAGGTTTGCGAGAGAGTAATGAGCTCGTCTAACTTTTGCTTCGCCTTACCGGAAGCAATGGCATCTTTAGCCATCTCAACACCCACTTGAATACTGGGCGCAATATTCGCAGCATAAAGTGTTGAGCCTGCATTTATAGAAACAATATCAGCAGCAGGGCCTGATTGTTTATTAAGAACTTGCAAGATGATCGCTTTGGACTCATTAGCATCCTTTACCTTGAGGGATTCGAGTGAGGCGGTTGCCATTCCAAAATCACTAGGGGAGATCTCATATTCTTTAATCTGACCATTTAGAAGCTCGGCAATGACAGTTGGCCCCGACAGCGTAATTTCATCAAGACCATCTTTGCCATGCACTACTAAGGCATGCTCGGCCCCCAAGAGTTGTAATACTTTTGCTTGAATACCAACAAGCTCTGAGTTAAATACGCCCATCAAAATATTAGGCGCCTTGGCTGGATTAGTAAGTGGACCTAGGATATTAAAGATGGTTCGTACGCCCAGATCTTTGCGGATGGGGACAACGTTTTTCATGGCCGGGTGGTGGTTAGGGGCAAACATAAAACCTAGCCCAATTTGCTCAATACACCGACCAACAGCCTCGGCTGATAGATTTAGTTTCACACCAAGAGCTTCTAAGACATCAGCACTACCAGATTTACTGCTTACCCCACGATTACCATGCTTCGCAATTTTCGCTCCGGCGGCACATGCAACAAACATCGATGCGGTTGAGATATTGAAGGTATGTGCGCCATCGCCACCCGTGCCAACTACATCCACTAAGTGGGTCTTATCGCCAACACTTACTGGTGTAGCAAAGTCACGCATGACTTGTGCTGCGGCAGCAATTTCAGCAGGGGATTCTTTTTTACTGCGCAGGGCAACCAAGATAGCAGCAACCATTGGCCCAGGAAGCTCACCACCCATGATTCCCCGCATGATATTAATCATGTCTTCTTTGGGCAGTTCTTTGCCTTCAATTAAATGTTGTAAGGCTGCTGATGCGGTCATTGCCATAGAGATCAAGTTATTTCATGTGTAAAAAGTTTTTGAGTAAGGCGTGCCCTTGTTCAGACAAAATAGACTCAGGATGAAATTGCACTCCTTCAACAATGAATTCTTTATGCCTTACGCCCATGATTTCACCATCATCTGTTTCTGCCGTAATTGCTAAGCAAGTTGGTAGAGATGCTTTTTCAATTGCGAGCGAGTGATAACGGGTAACCCTAAAGCGCTCAGGCAAGTCCTTAAAAACGCCTTCGCCCGTATGATGAATCACATCGGTTTTGCCATGCATTACTTTCTTCGCTCGAATAACTTTCCCACCAAATGCCTCTCCAATCGCTTGATGCCCTAGACATACACCCAGGATCGGAATCTTCCCAGCATATTGTTGGATCGTGGCTACAGAGATACCTGCTTCGGTAGGGCTACATGGCCCCGGAGAAATACAAATACGGTCTGGCTTAATGGTAGCGATATCACTCACACCAATCTCATCGTTACGAACAACTTTCACCTCTTCGCCGAGTTCAGCAAAGTACTGAACTAGGTTAAAGGTAAACGAATCGTAGTTATCAATCATTAAAAGCATGGTTATGAGCCCCTTGAGGCTTCTGCCAAATCAGCTGCCGCTAAAACTGCGCGTGCCTTCGCTTCCGTTTCTTTCCACTCCGATGTAGGGTCAGAGTCTGCCACCACTCCAGCACCTGCTTGCGAGTGCAGCATCCCGTCTTTGATAACCCCAGTACGAATCACAATAGCGACATCCATATCACCTGAGAATGAGAGGTATCCAGCAGCGCCACCATAAATACCACGTTTGGTGATTTCCATTTCATCAATTATTTCCATTGCCCGTATTTTTGGGGCACCCGATAGGGTTCCAGCCGGGAAGGTGGCGCGTAAGACATCCATATTGCTCATATTGTCCTTGAGTTCACCTTCAACAGAGCTAACAATGTGTTGCACATGGGAGTATTTCTCAATCACCATCGAGTCAGTCACCTTGACCGTACCGGTTTTAGCAATACGGCCTACATCATTTCGAGCTAAGTCAATTAGCATGACATGCTCGGCAATTTCTTTCGGATCCGCTAAGAGCTCTTTCGCTAATTGCGCATCTTCTTCTGGTGTGGCACCCCGACGACGAGTTCCAGCCAGTGGTCGAATGGTCACAATCTTTCGATCTTCACGCTTTTCTTGACGCACCAAGATTTCTGGTGATGAACCCACAATTTGTAGATTCCCAAAGTCATAGAAATACATGTACGGCGATGGATTTAATGAGCGTAGGGCACGGTAAAGTTGCAGAGGCGATTGGGAGTAGGGACGGCTGATACGTTGACCAATCACTACCTGCATACAATCACCTGCCAAAATATATTCTTTGGTCTTGCGTACTGCATTCTCAAAGTTAGCCACCTTGAACTTCCGAATTAATTCAATATCGACTTCTTTGTTTTGGTTTGCAGGTAATTCTTTTTCGGTGGGGACAATGTTATTTAGTTGCGCTTGCAATTCAGCCAAGCGAGCTGTACCATCTTTATGGGCATTTGCATCGTTTGGGTCAACATAAATAATGAAATAAATTTTTCCTTCGACATTATCGAGTACCGCCAATTCTTCAGTCAGCATTAATTGAATGTCAGGAACACCAATTTCATCGGGAAGAGAATACTTGGCAAGCCGTTTCTCAATATAGCGAACGGTATCGTAGCCAAAGTAACCCGCAAGCCCTCCACAAAAACGGGGTAAGTTTGCTTGGGGCGCAACCTTAAAACGCTTGAAATAACTATCAATAAAGTCAAGCGGATTATCTTGATTGGTTTCTATTACCTTTTCATCGAGCATCACTTCATTGATTGGTAATTCTGGAGTACCCACACTCCTTAATAGAGTGCGTGCTGGTAAGCCAATAATCGAGTAACGACCAAAGCGCTCACCACCGTAGACGGATTCTAATAAATAGGTATTTTTTTGCCCGGATTTTTGAGTGAGCTTTAGGTAAAGCGATAAGGGTGTTTCATCCGCAACCAAAGATACTGCCAATAAGGCAACTCGGTTGAATCCTTGTTTAGAAAATTGGTTTAATTCGGAAGCATTCATTGCAGAATTTCTATTTCTTCTAATTTACTATCTGGCGATTTCTTGGCGCATTGACTCAATGACATCGCGATAATTCGGTTTGCCAAAGATGGCCGAGCCCGCGACAAATGTATCTGCCCCCGCTTTGGCAATCGCTGCAATGTTGTCAACTTTGATACCGCCATCCACTTCAAGACGAATACTTCTGCCACTCGTCTCACGATATTGATCAAGTACTTTGCGGACCTGACTAATTTTCTGTAAGGTACTCGGTATAAACGATTGACCACCAAAGCCTGGATTAACAGACATTAGTAGAACCAAATCAATTTGATCAAGCGCGTGGTCTAAATGCTGAATTGGAGTGGCAGGATTAAGAACTAAGCCCGCTTGGCAGCCATTATCTTTAATTAAACCCAATGTACGATGTACATGAGCACTAGCCTCCGGATGAAAGCTGATTAAATTAGCGCCCGCTTTAGCAAAATCAGGCACGATCCGATCTACTGGTTCAACCATGAGATGCACGTCGATCATTGCAGGCTTGCCATTTTTAAGCGCATGAGGACGAATCGCTTCGCAAACCAAGGGCCCCACAGTTAAATTAGGGACGTAGTGGTTATCCATCACATCAAAATGGATCCAGTCTGCGCCTGCGTCCAAGACGGCTCTTACTTCATCGCCTAACTTGGCAAAGTCTGCAGACAGGATAGAGGGGGCAATAACTGGGCTTATTTGACTCATATGGGGGTTAATTTAGGGCTTTTTGGCTTGTCATACCTAGATTCTAGCTTGCGGACGGGGAATGGATAGAGCAGAATGCTGTTCATGAATCCACCAGAAATTACTGTAACCGTTCGGCCACAATACCTGCCGGAGCAATCTGACCCCGAAAACCAGCAATTTGCATTTGCATACACCGTGACTATTCGAAATACAGGTGCTGCGGGGGTGCAGTTGATCGCACGGCACTGGTTCATCACCGATGGCGATGGAGATGTCCAAGAGGTGAAAGGTTTGGGCGTGGTTGGGCAACAACCTTTATTGCGTTCCGGAGAGCATTTTGAGTACACCAGTTGGGCAACCTTGCCCACCCCAGCGGGCACTATGCGTGGTGAGTATTTTTGTGTCACCGAAGATGCACAGTTCTTTCAGGCTAATATTCCTGAGTTTGCCCTGGTCATGCCTAGAACCTTGCATTAAGTAGGGGTTTAAGTATTTTATTAATTTAAGTAAGATTTTATTCGTATTAGAAAAGATGCTAATCCCTAAACGTTGAATTAAAGAGGTAAGTCTTATGAGTAATAAAACTATATTTTCCCTATTGGTCATTGTGGCAGGTTTTATTTCAGCCCCGACTGTATCAGCCCAACAGAGCACTCTAGATAAGATGAAGTCTAGCGGAGCGGTAACCATGGGTGTACGCGAATCCTCAGGAGCACTTTCCTACACATTGGGTGATGGTAAGTACGCAGGTTTTCATGTTGAGATTTGTAATGCAGTATTGCGTGACATTCAAAAGCAATTGAATCTAAAAACATTGGATGTTAAATATAGTCCAGTAACCTCACAAAATCGTATCCCCTTATTGCAAAATGGAACGGTTGATATTGAGTGTGGCTCAACCACTAACAATGCAACTCGTCAAAAAGATGTGGCATTCGCAGTAACGACCTACGTTGAAGAAATTCGGATTGCAGTAAAAGCAAATTCGGGCATAAGCTCTTTAAATCAACTAAATGGCAAAAAGGTAGCAACAACCACTGGTACAACCTCTGTTCAGCTCTTGCGTAAACACGAAAGAGCAACGGGTGTGAATTTTGAAGAGATTTTTGGAAAAGATCACGCTGATAGCTTTTTATTGCTCGAGTCTGGTCGTGCCGATGCGTTTGTGATGGATGGATCTATTTTGGCCGGCAATATTGCTAATGCAAAAAATCCGGGTGACTATCGAATCGTAGGCGAGGTGATTGCAGTTGAGCCGATCGCGATAATGATGCGCAAGGATGACCCTTCCTTTAAGAAGGCGGTTGACGATAACATTAAGAAAATGATGAAAGATGGTACTTTGGCTAAGTTATGGGATAAGTGGTTTTTACAGCCCATCCCTCCCAAGAATGCTAAGGTTGGCTTAGCTCTGTCAGAAAGCACTAAGCAAGCCTGGTCTAGTCCAAATGACAGACCTGCTGAAGACTATCAAAAGAAATAATCATCTAGCTTTGGCTTGTTAAATGACCTTAGATTGGAGTGTCTTTTGTAAAGACACTTTGACTGGAGAAGCAGCCCCGCGCTGCTTCTCTTTTTTATTTGGCATGGATCCAAATGCCGATCCTACTTATTTAGATTGGTTATTTACGGCATGGGGTTGGACCCTATCCGTAGCGGGCCTAAGTCTGGTCCTTGCGTTATTGATGGGCGTGATGATCGGCACCCTCAGAACCTTGCCACCAACAAATCTTTTAAACAAGGTCTTCGCTTTTCTTGGAACCGTTTGGGTAGAGCTTTTTAGAAACATCCCTCTCTTGGTTCAGGTATTTCTTTGGTACCACGTGGTACCTGCATTTTTCCCAGTAATGAAATCGTTTCCATCGTATTTATTGGTAAGTATCGCTTTAGGTTTATTTACATCGGCCCGCATTGCGGAGCAGGTGCGTGCAGGTATTCAATCCTTGCCATCCGGACAGCGTAATGCTGCCATTGCTTTGGGGATGACTACCACCCAAAGTTATCGGTATGTGATTTTGCCCATGGGTCTACGGATCATTATTCCGCCTCTCACATCAGAGTGCATGAATTTAGTTAAGAACTCTTCGGTTGCGTTTGCAGTTTCTGTACCTGAGCTCACCTTGTTTGCAATGCAAGCGCAAGAAGAAACGTCACGTGGCATTGAAATTTATCTTGCGGTTACGGGCCTCTACGTAATCTCGGCATTCTCGGTCAACCGAATCATGGCCTGGATCGAGAAAAAATCCCGGGTGCCTGGTTTTATTGCCCCCAGTGCCTCAGGCTCTCATTAAATCAAGGGATATGACGACACATGGATCTTGATCTAAGTTTTTACAACTGGGCGTTATTTACCAGCTACCTTCAAAAAGGTTTGATTTTTAGTATTCAGCTCACAGTGATTGCCACTATTGGGGGAATTATTGTTGGTACCATGTTAGCGCTAATGCGTTTATCGGGTAAGCCATGGTTGGTGATGCCTGCCACGATATACGTTAATACCATGCGCTCTATTCCATTGGTGATGGTGATTTTGTGGTTCTTCTTGTTGATTCCGCTGATGATTGGTAAACCAATCGGCATTAATTTATCGGCCATCATTACATTCATTGCGTTTGAGGCAGCATTTTTCTCAGAAATTGTGCGTGCCGGTATTCAGTCGATACCGCGTGGCCAAGTGTATGCTGGACAGGCATTGGGAATGAGTTATGCCCAAAATATGCGATTGGTTGTACTACCCCAAGCATTTCGCAACATGATCCCTGTCTTTATGACCCAAACCATTATTTTGTTCCAAGATACTTCGCTAGTCTATGCAATTGGTGCCTATGATTTATTAAAAGGTTTTGAGATTGCTGGTAAAAACTTTGGGCGTCCGATTGAAACCTATTTACTAGCCGCAGTTACCTATTTCTTGATTTGTTTCACCCTATCCAGAATCGTTCGCAGGATTCAGCAAAAAGTTGCCATCATTCGATGAGTTTAGAAAGTAAATAGAAATGATTGAGTTACAACATATTTCAAAATGGTATGGTCAGTTTCAGGTTCTGACCGATTGCTCGACCACTATTAAAAAGGGGGAGGTTGTGGTGATCTGCGGACCATCAGGATCTGGCAAATCAACCCTGATTAAAACGATTAATGCCCTTGAGCCATTTCAGGAGGGTGAGCTGATTGTGAACGGTATTCGTTTGCATGACCCTAAAACAGATTTACCGAAGTTGCGGGCAAAGGTTGGCATGGTGTTTCAGCACTTTGAGTTGTTTCCGCATCTCTCGGTCATGGAAAACTTAACCATCGCCCAAATTAAAGTACTCAATCGCTCTCTAGAAGATGCTAAACAGCATGGCCTTAAATACCTCGAGCGCGTGGGCTTGCTAGAGCAAAAGGATAAGTTCCCAGGCCAACTGTCTGGCGGTCAGCAACAACGGGTTGCGATTGCGCGCGCTCTATGTATGGATCCAATGGTGATGTTATTTGATGAGCCGACCTCAGCCCTTGATCCTGAAATGGTTGGGGAGGTTTTGGATGTCATGGTGAAACTTGCGCAAGAGGGCATGACTATGTGTGTGGTTACTCACGAGATGGGATTTGCCAAGAAAGTGAGTCACCGAGTTATATTCATGGATAAGGGAATCATTGTGGAGGATTGCTCACGAGATGAGTTTTTTGGTAATCCAGATGCCCGATCCCCGCGGGCAAAAGACTTCCTATCTAAGATTTTGGCTGATTAAGCCTCAGTCTTTTCTGCCTTTTCCCGTCCAAAATACAATAGTCAATAGAATAACTAGGGCAAGCAGTCCCTCTAGTACAAACAAGAGCATCGGGTATTCATCAAATAATTGAGCGAGCATGGACTTATTCTCTTTCCTGCGTGTAATTGTAAATCGCAAATCAGCCTTCGTTGTTCCCATAATCGCTGCAATGGCAAGTTTGCTCTTGATTTCTTGCGCAACACCCCCTACAAAATCCAGCTCCGGACCATCGGCGTCTTCATCTTTACCGCGCACTCCCAAGGTCATTGAGACGGTCGTAACTGAAGATGCTGCCTCATCAGCTAGTTTGTCCCCAGTAAACTTCAGTGACATCCCAGGATGGAATGAAGATGCGCTTGCCGATGCTTGGCAGGCATGGCTACAAAGTTGCAATGCCCTACGAAAGCGCAAGACCGGCCCGGTCAATTGGATTTCGGTTTGTGATCGTGCCAATGCTCAAAAGCCTAGAGATGCCAAAGCATTTTTTGAGAATCATTTTCGGGCTTACTCGGTTCGTAATCAGGTAACTGGAAAGTTCGAGGGGCTGGTCACTGGCTATTACGAGCCTATTATGAACGGCTCGCGGGTTCGAACAGAGCGCTATTCCGTTCCCTTATATGCTTATCCTAAAACGTGGGCGAGAGCAAAGCCTAATCCAGCACCAACACGTGCAGAGTTGGTAAGTTCTGGTTTGCTAAAGGGCTCTGAAATTGCTTGGGTAGAAGACCCTATTGCAGCTGCATCTATGCAGATACAGGGGTCAGGAAAGATTCGCCTTGATGGTGGACAGATCGTGCGCTTTGGCTTTGCTGGAACTAATGACCAACCCTTTAAATCCAGTGCACAGTGGCTCTTGGATCGTAAAGAAATTACACGTGCAGAAGCGACGATGCAAGGAATTTCGGAGTGGGGAAAGCGTAATCCGAATAAGGTTCAAGAGATGCTCAATGCTAATCCGCGTTTTGTATTCTTCAAAGAACTGCCGCCATCCGCCAATCAGGATTTGGGACCGATCGGCGCCTTGGGTGTGCCATTAAGTCCAGGACGCAGCATTGCTATTGATCCCCGTGCTATTCCGCTAGGAGCGCCGGTTTTTCTAGAAACTACACAGCCCTTAAGTAACCAGCCTATACGACGCTTAGTCATGGCCCAAGATACCGGTAAGGCGATCGTGGGGCCAGTGCGGGTTGATTATTTCTGGGGAACTGGTGATGAGGCTGGTGAATTAGCAGGCAGAATGAAGCAAAATGGTCGTGTTTGGTTATTGCTACCGCGAAGGGATTAAAAATGTCATACAACACCATCTTAACGGAGACCGAAGGCAAGGTTGCCATCATTACCTTAAATCGACCTCAGGTCCTCAATGCGCTAAATGATGAGTTAATGAACGAGCTCGGCACTGCCTTATTAAAGTTTGATGCGGATGACTCGATTGCTTGCATGATTATTACGGGAAGCGAAAAAGCATTTGCTGCTGGTGCAGATATTGGCAAGATGGCAAAGCTTGATTTTCAGGAGACCTATCGCAATAACTTCATTAGCCGTAATTGGGAAACGCTCACCAAGGTTCGTAAACCAGTGATTGCCGCAGTATCTGGCTACGCTCTAGGTGGTGGCTGTGAACTTGCCATGATGTGCGACATGATTATTGCGGCTGATACCGCTAAATTTGCTCAACCTGAAGTGAAGCTTGGCATTGTTCCGGGGTCGGGTGGGACACAACGATTGACACGCGCAGTCTCGAAGTCCAAAGCAATGGATCTATGTCTAACTGGACGAATGATGGATGCTACAGAAGCCGAGCGCAGTGGTTTGGTGGCGCGCATTTATCCAGCCGCTCAATTGATGGTCGAAACTAAAGCAATCGCACAAACCATTGCAGCGATGCCACTTCTTACTCTAATGATGGTGAAAGAAAGTGTAAATGTGGCCTTTGAGATGAGCTTGAGCGAAGGAATTCGTTTTGAGCGAAGACTCTTTCATGCTTGTTTTGGAACTGAAGATCAAAAAGAGGGTATGGCTGCGTTTTTAGAAAAGCGACCTGCCCAATTTAAGAATCGTTAGTTTTCTTAGCCTCTTTAGGCTAAGTAGGTTTGTGCTAGCCGAACCCAGTAATTAACGCCCACAGGAATTAGTGCGTCATTAAAATCGTATGAGGGGTTATGCAAATGGCATGGCCCCATTCCATGACCAGCAATTCGGTGATCGCCATCACCGTTCCCTAAAAATACATAGCATCCTGGCTTTTTAAGAAGCATGAAGGCAAAGTCTTCTGCTCCCATAGTGGGATCAATGCGCAAATTAACGCGTTCTGCTCCAACCAGTTCTTTCATGACCTTGCTTGCAAACTCTGTTTCTTTTTCATGATTAATGAGGGGCGGATAATTACGCTTGAATGCAATACTGGCTTTGCAGTCAAATGCCCCCGCAACTTGATTGCTAATCTCATTAAGGCGGCGCTCGATTAAGTCTAATACTTCAAGAGTAAAGGTCCGAACCGTTCCGCCTAAGATGGCGGTATCCGGGATAACGTTACTGGTCTCGCCCGCATGAAACTGCGTAATGGAGATCACTGCTGCATCAACAGGGCGCTTATTACGGGTAATGATGCTTTGTAGGGCTTGGGCAATCTGAACACCAGCCATTACAGGATCGGCACTATTGTGAGGAAGTGCTGCATGGCCACCTTTCCCCTGAATTTCAATACTGAACTCATTGCTCGAGGCCATCATAGGGCCGCTTGTTACACCAAAGTGCCCCTCACCTAGACCGGGCCAGTTATGCATGCCAAAGACAGCATCGCAAGGAAATTGCTCAAAAAGACCATCATTAATCATTTCTTGTGCACCCGCACCACCTTCTTCAGCAGGTTGAAAGATAAAGACAACGCTACCCCTAAACTCACGATGATTGGATAAGTATTGCGCCGCACCTAGCAGCATCGCAGTATGGCCATCATGACCACAGGCATGCATTTTTCCAGCATGGGTAGAGGCGTGGGGGAAGGTATTTTTTTCTTGTAAGGGCAGAGCATCCATATCGGCTCGCAGACCAATCATTTTTCCGGGACCAAGCTCGCCATCAATCCGTCCGACTACCCCAGTTTTACCCAAACCCTTAAATACTGGGATTCCCCAGCTAGAAAGTGCCTCTGCCACCAACTCAGCGGTCCGGTTTTCCTCAAAACGCAACTCCGGATGAGCATGGATACTGCGGCGGATTTGTGCAATCGATTGGGCAGATTGAAGGATTTCAGGAAGGATTCTCATAGAACAATATTAGCCCAAAGCGATACACTAAGCATCAAGGCGATTTAACGGAAAAAAAGTGCAATAAATACTGATGATTACCCATAAACCATGGCGTTCGTCCTACCCTGCTGGCGTACCGCATGAGCTCGATTACGGAGCATATGACTCTTTATTAGATCTTTTGGATGAGTCATTTACTAAGTATGCTAATCAGCCAGCGTATTGGTGTATGGGGAAGCATTTTTCATATCAAGTCATTGATCATGCCTCTAAAAAGCTGGCTACATATCTACAAAGCTTAGGTTTAAAGAAAGGTGCGCGGGTAGCTATCATGCTGCCCAATATTCCACAATATCCAATTGCTTTATATGCGGTATTGCGAGCTGGATATATTGTTGTCAGTATTAATCCTTTGTATACGCCCCGAGAGTTATCTGCACAATTAAGTGATTGTGGTGCAGAGACTATCTTATTGCTGGAGCATTTTGGTAAAACTCTTGAGGATGCATTTGCAATAGAAGGGCAAGCGATTGCACTTAAGCATGTGGTGATCACTAGCATCGCCGAGATGTTGGGTTGGAAGGGCCCTTGGTTAGATCGCTTTATTCGTACATTTAAGCGCAAGGTAGTTCCATACGTATTACCCAATCACTTACAGAGTATTCAATTTAGTCAAGCGCTTGAGCGTGGAGCGCAGCTAAGCTATCAAAAACCAGCTATATCGCAGAGCGATATAGCTCTACTGCAGTACACAGGCGGTACGACGGGTATATCGAAGGGTGCGATCCTGACCCATCGAAATTTAATTGCAAATGTCATGCAAATTGAGGCATGGCTAAAACCCATTCAGCAACGCAAGACTATAGAAGCCTGGCATTTTTTATGTGCTTTGCCGATGTATCACATCTTTGCATTAACGGGCTGTGGTTTATTAGGTATGCGTCTTGGAGCACGGATACTTTTGGTTCCTAACGCCCGCGACCTGCCGAACTTGATTGGAATTTTGAAAGAATTTCCAGAAATAAATGTATTCCCAGGCGTTAACACCTTGTTTCAGGCGCTGCTCAATAACTCCAAGTTTACCGATTTAGATTTCTCGCGCTGGGCCCTAACTATTGGCGGGGGTATGGCGGTACAACGATCTGTGGCGGAGCGTTGGCAGGCATTAACAGGAACGGTTATTACTGAGGGGTATGGTTTGTCGGAAACCTCACCAGTGGCATCTTGTAACACGCCACTTGCTCAAGAATTTACGGGCTCGATTGGCTTACCGCTACCCGATACCGAGATGTGTATCCGTGATGAGGATGGGCGAGATTTGGTAGCAGGTCAGGTTGGTGAAATTTATATTCGCGGACCACAAGTGATGTCAGGCTATTGGCAACAAGAGAGCGAAACCTCCAATGTCTTGGGATCGGATGGCTACTTTAGAACGGGTGATATTGGTTTAATGGATGACGCTGGTTATTTCAAGATTGTTGATCGAAAAAAAGACATGATCTTAGTAGCCGGTTTTAATGTTTATCCGAATGAAGTGGAAGATATCGTCGCTTCGATTCCGGGCGTGGTTGAGTGCGCTGTTGTTGGTGTGCGACAGACATCGTCTGGAGAGGCAGTTAAGTTATTTGTAGTGCGTGAAGATTTAAATATCACCGAGAGTCTCATCATGGACGTTTGTAATCGAGAGCTTACGCACTACAAACGGCCAACACAAATTGAGTTTAGAGAAAGCCTGCCCAAGAATAATGTGGGCAAAATCTTGCGCCGTGTTCTGCGCGATGAGAGTAATGCTTAGTCAAATTCTTCGTTTGGTAGCGCTATAGAATCGGCAGCAAACTTGATTGCCTCTAAAGAATAAGGCGCATTAACTGCTTTTTGCAGGGATTTTGGTAAGGGCTCAATCACGCCCAGTAAGGGTGCAGTAATACGGTCACGAAGTGCGTTGATGTTTTCATCGCGGTATGGCATTTCATGGCTAATACAGTTAGCGACCCAGCCGGCTAACTTCAAGCCTTTTTTTTCAATGGCTTCCACCGTTAATAAAGTGTGATTAAGGCAACCCAAACGAATACCTACAGACAAAATAAGGGGAAGATCGATTAGTTTGCAAAAATCAGAGAGATCCTGCGTCTCATTGATTGGGGTCAAGAAGCCGCCAGCTCCCTCCACAATCACATAATCTACCGCTTGTTGAATTCCTTGAAAACCCTTGAGCATTTCTTGCGGATCTAATTTGACACCCTTTTCTTTTGCTACCAAATGGGGCGCAGCTGGAAATTCAAGAACATATGGGCAGAGCAACTCCCTTGGAATTTTATTACCACCAGCAATTACATAGGTCTCAATATCTTCGTTACGTAATTGACCGACTTGGTCCATGTAAGTGCCTGCAACTAGAGGTTTAAAGGCTGAAGCAGAGCCATGCTTAGATTGATTTAATTTATAGACGATAGCAGCCGTTACTAAAGTTTTGCCAACCTCTGTATCGGTACCAGTAATAAAGTAAGAATGTGTCATGATGACCGTCCCTTCGATTCAAGATCGAAAAGAGTTTTTGCTAATACAGAAATCTCAGTATGGGTGTGGGTGGCAGACAGAGTCATACGCAAACGAGACATTCCTTGTGGCACGGTAGGCGGACGAATCGCCGGAATCCAATATCCGGCAAGGTCTAAATCTTTGGCTAGTTGAAGTGCCGTTTCATTCCTTCCGACGACAATGGGCTGAATTGCAGTATCCGACTTTAATATTTGCCAGGTCTTAAATTGTGCGAGATTTTGCCAATGCGTGATATTGCTTCGCAGTTTGGTACGGGCTTCCTGACCAGCTCGACCTTTTATCAGATCAAGACTTTTTATTAAAGCAAAGGCTACAGCAGGAGAACTTGCGGTACTGTAAATATAGGGGCGAGCCTTTTGAATTAACCACTCAATCAGGAGCTCATGAGCACAAACGAACGCTCCACTGAGGCCTGCTGCTTTGCCAAGAGTGCCAATATAAATAAGACGTTCGGAGCAAAGACCACTATCTTCCAAAATGCCGTGACCCTGATTTCCTAAAACACCAAAGCCATGGGCATCATCGATTAAAAGTAAGGCATCATGCTGCTCAGCTAGTTGAAGTAGTTCGCCTATTGGTGCTAAATCGCCATCCATACTGAAGACACCATCAATGACGATGAGTTTGTGCTCAGAAGAATCTCGTTTGAGTTCATCCCCGAGCGGACCCAGATCGCGATGATCAAAGATAAACACATCGGCATTACTTTGCCCTTTGGCGAGCCGGACGCCATCAATTAGAGAGGCATGATTTAGGCGAGCTGAATAGATTCTGGAAGCACTACTCTTGAGATTGCTGAGTGCAGTAATCGCACTGATATTGGCTAGATAGCCGGTAGAAAAAAACAGGGCGTTAGCCTTAGGTATTGATTGAGCTTGGGTCTGAGCCAGTTTTGTTTCTAGCAAATCATGAATCGTTTGATGCCCGCTAATTAAATGTGAGGCGCCGCTGCCAACCCCAAATCGCCGCGCTCCCTCTGCAAGTGCATTAATTAGTTCAGGGTGGTTGGCAAAGCCGAGGTAGTCATTGCTGCAAAAGGCTTGTAGTTCTCGTCCTGCAATGTGTATTCGTGTGCCACATGGGGATTCAACGGTTCGGATCTTGCGCCTGAGTAACTGAGCATCTAGTTCTGCTAGCCCCTGAGTAATTTGGTTTTTTACAAAGAACATATCTGCTAGATATCTTTAGGACTATTTAGAGGTATTAAGGGTTTTATTAAGGGCTTGGCAAATACCCTTACTCATTAATTCTATTTCTGTGTCACTCAGAATATAAGGTGGCATGACATAGACCGTTTGCCCAATTGGTCTTATCAAAACACCTTCTTGCATCCCCCTTTGAAATAACTCTTTTGAGAGGGTTTCTGGGTTTTTAATTGAGTGCTCATGAATATCAAATGCAAAGATCATACCCTTCTGACGAACATGCTTAATTCGTTCATCAGCGAGCGTCCACGCAAATGCTTCCCAAATCTTTGTTGTACTTTCTTTATTCTTTAAAAGTATTTGTTCATTTTTAAAGATATCTAATCCTGCTAAGGCTGCTCGACAAGCAAGGGGGTTGCCGGTATAAGAATGCGAATGGAGAAATGCTTGATTTAAATCATCGGCATAAAAGGCTGCATAAATAGAGTCGCGGGTTAAACAAATGGATAAGGGTAGATATCCAGCACTAATGCCTTTTGATAAGGTTAAGAAGTCTGGCCAAATACCAGCCTGTTCACAGGCAAAGAATGTTCCCGTACGCCCGCACCCCACTGCGATCTCATCGGCAATGAGATGGACGCCATATTGTTGGCAAAGCGCCGCCGCTTTCTGGACGAAGATGGCCGAGTGCATGGCCATTTGCCCAGCGCATTGGACTAATGGCTCAATAATCAGAGCTGCAATCTCAGTGTGATTTTTTTGTAAACACAGCTCAAGGTCCGCAATAGCTCGTTTAGCGATATCCTCAGCACTTTCCTTGGACTGCGCTTGCCGAGCATCGGGAGACATGACGACATAAACATCTTGTAAGAGAGAGCCATAGGCTTGTTTAAATAAGGTGACATCCGTTACTGCTAATGCGCCCAAGGTCTCACCGTGATAACTATTTTGTAAACAAACAAATTTCTTTTTTGCGGGCTTACCCTGAATTTTCCAGAAGTGATGACTCATTTTTAAAGCGATTTCAACAGCAGACGCACCATCGCTGGCATAAAAGGCATGGCCTAAATGCCCCTGGCTTAATTGACTCAAACGTTCAGATAGTTCAATGACGGGTTGATGTGTGAAGCCCGCTAACATAACGTGCTCAATGGTATTAAGTTGTTCAATGATGGCTTGATTAATTTTTGGATTAGCATGACCAAATAAATTGGTCCACCAGGAACTAATGCAATCAAGAAAACGATTGCCTGCGGCATCAATCAACCACGGACCCTCCCCATGATGAATCGCCACCAAGGGATAAGCTTCGTGATGTTTCATTTGGGTACAGGGATGCCATACCGAAGCAAGGCTTCGTGCAACCCAATCCACAGAATTGGAGGGGCTATTCATAGGCTTATTGGAACACTCATTGAGGGATTTAGTCTTATATCTGTTATGTTATTGGTTTTAGAGATTAAGTCATAGAAAACGATGTCAGCCCACCAAACCACAGCCCCCCTCGTTCAGGTAAAACCAAGAGCTCCCGCCGTCAGAGTGGCATGGACCCTCGAGCAGGTGGCGGCTTTATACGATCTTCCATTTAATGAACTCATGTTCCAGGCTCAAGAGACCCACCGTCAGTATTTTCCAGAGGGTGATGTCGAGCTGGCTACGCTTTTATCAATCAAGACCGGGGGCTGTCCCGAGGACTGTGGCTATTGCCCTCAAGCGGCTCGTTACCACACAGACGTTAAAGCCACTAAGTTATTGGATTTGGAGGAAGTGTTGGAGGCTGCAAAAGCAGCTAAGGCAGCGGGCTCCAATCGTTTTTGTATGGGGGCTGCTTGGCGCGAACCCAAGGACCGTGATGTGGAAAAGGTAGTTGAGATGATTAAGGGCGTAAAAGCTCTTGGCCTAGAAACCTGCGCCACCTTGGGAATGCTCGAGCCCTCTCAGGCTAAGTCCCTGAAAGATGCGGGCCTTGATTTTTATAACCATAACTTAGATACGAGCGAAGATTTTTACCCCAATGTCATTCAAACCAGAAACTATCAAGATCGACTAGATACTCTTCAGCATGTGCGCGATGTAGGAATGTCAGTCTGTTGTGGGGGGATTGTTGGTATGGGTGAAAGTCGGGAGCAACGAGTTTCATTTATAGCTCGCTTAGCTAATCTTGAGCCCTACCCAGAATCGGTTCCCATTAATCATTTAGTGCCTGTGGCTGGCACTCCCCTTGAATCCCAAGCCAAGTTAGACCCCCTGGAATTTGTGCGCACTATCGCAGTAGCCCGAATCACGATGCCAAGAGCAAGGGTTCGTTTATCGGCAGGACGTCAGGAACTCGGCAAGGCGATTCAAGCCATGTGTTTTCAGGCGGGCGCAAATTCTATTTTTTATGGCGATCAGTTACTAACAACTGGTAATCCAGAGGCCGAAGCAGATCGTCAATTACTTACCGAACTGGGTCTCAAAACCAAAGAAAGTTGTAAGACTGAAGTGCGGGTATGACAAGCAGTTTTCCAGGTAAAAATAGAAGCCCCATCGATCAACTCATTTCGGAGTTTGATACTGCTTTACGTTCGATTGCAGGGGGCGCCCATTACCGAAGACCCATTCCCAAAACCGAATTAGAAAATGATCTAAATAATAAGCAAGTACTTACATCTGATAGTAGTATGGGCCCTGATGAGCGTGCTCATTCTGCTGGTTTAATGCGGGTTAATCATGTTGGCGAGGTTTGCGCTCAAGCCCTTTATCAGTCGCAAAGGTTGCTAGCAAAAGACCCCAAAACACGAGCTCTTTTGGATCTAGCGGCGCATGAAGAAATGGACCATATGGCCTGGTGTGAAGAGCGTTTGAAAGAGCTAGATTCGAGGCCCAGTTTATTAAACCCCATTTGGTATTTTGGATCCTTTGGAATGGGTTTTTTGGCAGGGCTTGCTGGAGACCGTTGGAGTTTAGGATTCGTGGCTGAAACAGAAAAGCAAGTAGAGCGTCACTTAGATCATCATCTAGAAAAATTACCCATTACCGACCATCGTTCGCGGGCGATTGTCAGGCAAATGCGCGAGGATGAAATAGAGCATGGCGCTAGTGCGCTGAGTGCTGGCGGACAAGAATTACCAGTCCCAATTAAGACAGCCATGGCAGGTATTTCAAAAATAATGACATCAACTGCCTATAAAATCTAATTTACTGTTCGTTTATACAGTCTTTTCAGTGAGTAATCGCTATATACCTAAAGACGTATCTTAGGTATAAGTTACAAGTCATTGTTTTACAGCATAATTTTACTTAAACCTTTTCTTGCAAAGATTCTCTAAGTGATTGTAATCACTAAGGAATTTCCTAAAAATTTACCCAAAAATACTTGACCCTATCAGAAGCTTCCTCTAAAGTGGGAGGAAGTGTGAAAAAGTGGGGTAAATTTTGTTTCAAGGTGCGTCAGCTCTTAATCTCGATGCGAAAGGACGTATGTCGGTGCCGACAAGGCATCGTGACGCCCTTATGGTGCAAGGAGAGGGCCGCGTCACCCTAACAAAACATCCCGATGGATGTTTATTGTTATTTCCACGACCCGAGTGGGAGGCTTTTCGTACCCGTATTGCTCAATTGCCGATGGATGCACATTGGTGGCGCAGAATATTTTTAGGTAATGCCGCAGAGATTGATCTGGATAGCGCCGGCAGAATTTTAGTAAGCCCAGAGTTGCGCAGTGCGGCAGGCCTTGATCGCGAAATCATGTTGTTAGGCATGGGATCCCATCTAGAAATCTGGGATGCAAATACATACGCCAGCAAAGAGCAGGCAGCCATTGCCCAAGGCATGCCTGATGCACTCAAGCAATTTACCTTTTAATGATTGGGCGACATGAACAATACCCATCGCCCAGTATTACTGGCCGAGGCAGTCACCGCCATGATCAGCAGTTCATCATTTCAGAAGGAAAACGCTCTTATCGTCGACGGAACCTTTGGTCGAGGCGGACACAGCAAAGCCTTATTAGAACAAATGGGATCCAATTGCAAACTCATTGCCTTCGACAAGGATTTAGAGGCAATAAGCACAGCCCAAAAAATAATAGATCCGCGTTTACAAATAATTCACAGCAGTTTTGCAATGATGGATCAGTATGTCAAATCACAAACTGTGGATGCCGTATTACTCGATCTAGGAATCAGTTCGCCACAAATCGATACGCCGGAGCGAGGATTTTCATTTCGCTTCGATGGGCCGCTCGACATGCGAATGGATACCAGTTGTGGGGTATCTGCAGCACAGTGGCTTGCAAGCTCTCCGGTCGAGGAGATTACGCAAGTGATTAAAACATTTGGCGAGGAGCGTTTTGCATTCGCGATTGCTCGCGCAATCGTAAAGCAGCGCGAAGAAGGCAAAGCGGTCGAAACGACACTAGAGCTATCAAATTTAATTGCCAAAACGGTACGTACCCGAGAGCCAGGTCAAGATCCAGCCACACGTACCTTTCAAGCAATTCGTATTTTTATAAATCAAGAATTAGCTGATTTAGAGAGAGGGCTGGAAGCTGCCCTCGATGTTTTAAAAATAGGCGGTCGCTTGGTGGTTATCAGCTTTCATTCTTTAGAAGACCGCATTGTGAAGCAGTTTATGCAATCGCATTCGCAAATCACAGTACCTCGCGAGTTGCCCATTCGGGCCAAAGATTTGCCCCAGGGAGATCTTGAGCTTATTGCCAGAATCAAGCCTAGTGTGTCAGAGATTGAGGAGAATCCACGCGCACGTTCAGCAGTCATGCGAATTGCTGAAAAAAGAGGGATGGCGACATGAATCGCGCAACCCTTACATTACTTGCACTTCTCTTAATCTGCGCCCTGTCATTGGTTGCTTCACAACAGCGGGCTAGAAAAACATTTGTAGCTTTAGAGCGCGCACAAGTACAAGAACGTAAATTAAATCAAGAGTGGTTACGACTTGAGTTTGAGCAAAGAAATTTATCCAAGTCATCACGAATTCGGGATGTGGCACGTAATCAATTGCGCATGAGCCCCATTACCCCTGATCGAACTCTCTACTTTAAGGAAGGTCTATGAAGCCAGTCAGGTTCTCGACCTCACCTAATGTTGTCTTGCGCTTACCGATGTGGCGCTCAAGACTCATGCTCTTCCTACTGTTTGTAGCATTTGCTGCATTGGGCATCCGTGCTTTTTGGATACAGGGACCCGGTAATGGATTTTATGAAGCTAAAGCTATTAAAGGGGTGCAGCGTGAGATTGACATGCCCGCAACTCGTGGCAAGATCTTGGACCGTAATGGGCAATTAATTGCTACCAGCTTAGAGGCAAAGGCAGTAATTGCCTATACCGATAACATCCCTGCGGACCTTGCACCAGAAAAGATTACCCAACTCGCCAAATTATTAGAGATGAGCGAGGCTGAAATCAAGAAAAAATTTAAGGATGAACGCAATCAAGTTTTTTTAAAAAGACAAGTTGACCCAGAAATCGCTCAGCAGGTTAGGCGCCTTGAAATACCGGGCATTGGATTAAATAATGAATACCGTCGTCACTATCCAGAGGGTGAGGCGATGGCGCACGTCATTGGATTTACAAATGTGGAGGATCGTGGGCAAGAAGGAATTGAGCTTGCGCGTGATAAGGACCTTGCAGCCCAAGCTGGAAAACGTCGTGTAGTGGTAGATCGATTAGGCCGTATTGTGAATGATATTGCCATATTACAGTTTCCACAAAACGGCCAAGATCTTCAGCTCTCCATCGATAGCAAAGTTCAATATATTGCCTATAACGCTTTAAAGAGTGCGGTAGAAAAACATAAAGCAAAAGCAGGTGGCGCAGTTGTTTTAGACGTTCGTTCTGGTGAAATTCTGGCATTAGCAAATTGGCCAAGCTATAACCCAAACTCTCGTAAATCACTAACGGGTGAGCAGTTACGTAATCGAGTACTTACGGATACGTTTGAGCCTGGCTCAACCATCAAACCATTTCCAGTGGCTTTGGTAATGGAGCAAGGCAAAGTTCAGCCAGATACTAATATGACAATTGGTCAAAAGTTACTAATTGGACCTAAGCCAATTACGGATACCCATCCTCATGGGATGTTAACGGTCTCACAGGTTATTCAGAAATCTAGCAATATTGGTACAGCAAAATTAGCCTTACAACTCGAACCGAGAGAGATGTGGGATCTATTTGCAGCAGTAGGTTTTGGACAGGCACCCAACATTGGTTTTCCAGGCGCAGTTGCGGGACGCTTACATCCACATCAAAAATGGGGTCAAAGTGATCAGGCCCGTATGTCTTTTGGTTATGGAATCTCGACATCTTTATTCCAGTTGGCACGCGCTTACACCATCTTTGCACGCGATGGTGAGTTGGTGCCAACCACGATCCTTCGTAACCCAGAATACAAACCAGGGACACGAGTTATGTCCGCAAAGACAGCAATCGAGATGCGCAATATGCTGGAAACAGTTACCGAGCAGGGGGGTACAGCAATACGCGCACGTGCAGATGGATTTCGGGTCGGAGGAAAAACAGGTACAGCGCATAAAGTTGAAAGCAAGGGATATGTCGCAAATAAATACCGTGCATTTTTTGTGGGCCTTGCACCCATCAGCGCACCACGTATTGTTGTTGCAGTTATGGTCGACGAGCCTTCAGCTGGAGGGCATTATGGCGGCGAGGTCGCCGCCCCAGTTTTTTCAACCATCGTGAGTGAAACGCTACGTAGCCTAAATATTTCACCAGATATTACCGATCGTACCTTAGTTCAAAATTTTGAGCCAATTCCAACCGGCGTGCAGGCACAAAAAGTGGTGCTCAAGCAATGATGGCTACTATAAAAATGAACCGCCATGAAGCTCTATTGCATTTACAACAAGTAGTGGAGCCGACTGCAAGGATATCTGCTGACAGTCGACAAATAAAAGTAGGCGATATCTTTATGGCCTATGCAGTTGGGCATGGTAAAGCCTTGCGGGATGGGCGACCCTATATTTCAAAAGCGCTTGAGCTTGGGGCGGCCTGTGTTTTATATCAGGCAAACCATGATCGTTCAAAAAGCCCAGGCTGGGAATCAGATCTAGATGATGAGCGTTGTATTTGTGTTGAAAATCTTGCAGAGGATGCTGGCTGGATCGCTGCAGAATGGTATGGCAGACCCAGTCAAACACTAAAGCTAATTGGAGTAACCGGTACGAATGGAAAAACCAGTGTTACACAATGGCTTGCTCAGACTCTATCCAAGCATGCAGCAGTGATTGGCACATTAGGAATTGGCTTTAGCGATCAATTACACGATGTGGGCTACACCACACCCGATGCGCCGCGCTTACAAACAGAGTTATTTAAGTTGAAGCAGCTAGGTGCTCAATATGTGGCCCTAGAGGTGTCATCACACGCTTTGGACCAAGGGCGAGTGAATGGAACCCATTTTGATTGCGCAGTGTTTACTAATTTAAGTCGGGATCATTTAGATTACCACGGCACGATGGCTGAGTATGGAGCCACAAAAGCAAAATTATTTAAAGAATTTGATGCTAAAAGAATTGTGATCAATATCGAAGATTCATTTGGACGAAGCTTGTTCATGGATCTTATGAATCGTGATGACAAGATGATTTGGCTTTATGCATTGAATCCAGCAGCATTCCATAATTTAGAAAAACTTCAAGATCGTTTTAAGCTAGTTTATTTGCAAGAGTTTTGTTTTATAGAAAATGCCTATCAATGCAAGATTGTGATTGACGGAAAAGTGTATCCATGCACGATTCCTGTATTGGGTGAGTTCAATCTAGAAAATGCTTTAGCGGTTATTGCTACCTTAATCGCAGAAGGTATTGATATTCCTGAAGCGTTACGGCAAGTCGAGTGTTTGAGGCCCGTAAGGGGACGCATGGAAATCATAAAAGGGGCAAAGGCAGACGCCCCAATGATGGTTGTGGACTATGCGCATACACCCGATGCACTCCAAAAAGTACTTGAAACACTTAGGCCAATTGCTGCAATTCGGCAAGGACAGATTTATTGTGTCTTTGGTTGTGGCGGAGATCGCGATCGTGAAAAGCGTCCGATGATGGGACAAATTGCTCGAGAGGGCTCTGATCACTTGGTTATAACCAGCGACAATCCGCGCTCGGAGGATCCTTTGCAAATTATGCAAATGATCTTTGCTGGTGTCAGGCAAGCAACAAATAGAAAAGAAGATTCTAAAACGGTCGAGATGATTGCAGATCGTGCCGCCGCCATTATGAGTGCAGTGCGACAGGCCAGCCCACAAGATATTGTTTTAGTTGCTGGTAAGGGACATGAGACCACTCAAGAGATGAATGGAAAACGATTTGATTTTTCTGATCAAGCCCATCTGCGTTTAGCCAGTGGAGGGGCGGTGTAATGCATGCAATGAATCCGATGACCAATTTAGCGCAGATACAGGCGATGCTGCCCAACAGCCATTTCATCAATATTGCGAAAGAACAGGCCAAGGGACTTAGCATTACAAAAATTGGTACGGATAGTCGTAAGTTAATGGCTGGTGAGCTATTTATAGCGCTTCAGGGTGAGCGATTTGACGCTCATCACTTTCTGGATGACGTTCAGAAGCAAGGGGCCGCCGCCGTAATTATTAGTGATGCCGCCGCATGTCCAAAATCGATGCCAGCAGTTTATGTCACCGATACTCGTAAAAGCTTGGCTGAGCTAGCTCACGCTTGGCGTAAACAATATGCCATTCCCCTCGCAGTGGTTACTGGTAGTAACGGTAAAACCACTGTTAAAGAAATGATTGCTTCCATATTTAAGGAAGCAGTTGGCTCAACTCAAACCTTAATGACTCAAGGGAATCTTAACAATGAGATTGGCTTACCTCTCACCCTCTTGCAATTGAGATCAGAGCATCGTTTGGCGGTGATTGAGTTAGGTATGAATCATCCTGGAGAAACTGCAGAATTAGCTGCAATTGCCAAAGGAAATATTGCTCTTATTAATAATGCACAACGCGAGCATCAGGAGTTTATGCAAAGTATTGATGCAGTCGCCAATGAACATGCTGCGGTAATCCTAGCCCTACCGCACGATGGTATAGCAGTATTTCCAGCGGAGACCCCTTACACAGCGCTTTGGAGAGAGGCTGCTGGTTCGCGTAAACAGATTGATTTTGCTTGGCAGAGTAGTAAGACAGAAAAGAGCAACGCGGTAGTCCGTGGCTATGCTTTGTCAAATGACGCGATACAGATTGAATCGCCTACTGGGGCAATCCAAGTCCAGCTTCAGACTTTGGGTGAACATAATTGTGCGAACGCATTAGCAGCCTGTGCGGTAGCTCTTGCTGCCGGAATTTCGTTAGACACGATTCGGCTTGGCTTAGAAAAATTTATGCCAGTCTCAGGCAGAATGCAAGTACAGCGGTTATCAGCTCACACACGTTTAATTAATGACACGTATAACGCAAATCCAGATTCGGTAGTAGCTGCCATTAATGCATTGGTGCAGCATACGGGTGAGCGCTATTTAGTTTTAGGGGATATGGGTGAGGTAGGTATCCAAGGGCCAGAGTTCCATGAGGAGCTCGGGCGCTATGCCGCAAAATGTGGCATTGAGCATCTATTAACGCTCGGTGACTTAAGTCAAATTTCCACCGCAGCTTATTTAAAAGCAAAGCCAAATGGCCAAGCCAAGCATTACTCTGAGCTAAGCCAATTAAATCAAGATTTACAAAGTCAGATTAGTCGAGAGAGCCTTGAACATACCAGAGTAATTACTGTGTTAGTAAAAGGTTCACGCTTTATGCGCATGGAGCGAGTTGTAGAGGCACTCCAGCAGGAGATCAAAGCATGCTCTTAATCTTGGCACAATGGTTACAGGACGACTACGGATTTTTTCGGGTCTTCTCCTACATTACATTTCGAGCGGTAATGGCAACCTTAACAGCCCTATTGATTGGTCTTGTTTTTGGTCCTTGGGTGATTCGAAAACTTACCGCCTTAAAAGCAGACCAAGCAATACGAACGGATGGCCCTCAAACACATTTAGCAAAAGTCGGGACGCCAACGATGGGCGGCATCTTGATTTTGATCGGAATATTCATCTCATGTGTTTTATGGGCCGACCTCAGTAATCGCTTTGTTTGGATTGTGATGATTGTGACCTTTGGATTTGGTGCCATTGGTTGGGTTGATGATTACCGAAAGGTCGTCCACAAAAACCCAAAGGGTATGGCATCTCGAGAAAAGTTCCTTTGGCAAACCCTTATAGGTTTATTTGCTGCGATTTACTTAGCCTTTTCTGTATCTGAGGTCAACAACTATAAAGTCTTACAACTGTTTATGAGTTGGGTCGAGAGTGGCTTCTCGTTGGATTTGCCTGCAAAGTCAAATTTGTATGTCCCCTTCATGAAAGAAGTGAGCTATCCATTGGGAGTGATGGGTTTCATCATCCTGAGCTATCTCGTAATAGTAGGTAGCAGTAATGCGGTCAACTTAACCGATGGTCTTGATGGCCTTGTCATCATGCCAGTGATCTTGGTAGGTGCTGCGCTTGGCGCATTCGCTTATGTCATGGGTAACTCCATTTATGCCAAATACCTACTTTTCCCATATATCCCGGGGGCTGGCGAGTTATTAATTTTCTGTGGCGCAATGGGTGGCGCAGGTCTTGCATTCCTTTGGTACAACGCGCATCCCGCTCAAGTATTTATGGGAGATGTTGGTGCATTGGCCCTAGGGGGCGCGCTGGGAACGATTGCCGTGATTGTTCGACAAGAAATTGTGCTCTTTGTGATGGGAGGCATCTTCGTTGCCGAGACCGTCTCGGTCATGATGCAGGTGCTTTGGTTCAAGTTCACAAAAAAATATTACGGACAGGGGCGACGGATATTTCGGATGGCACCACTTCATCATCATTTTGAATTAGGCGGTTGGCGTGAGACCCAAGTGGTTGTGCGGTTTTGGATTATCACCATTCTGTTGGTATTAGTTGGCTTATCAAGTTTGAAATTACGTTAGGTATTTATTAATAAACAATGAAACAGGTATTACAGAATCCCTTTTTAGGACAAGCCGGTGCTGATGCATCCGAGCGATCTGCACCCCAACGTTTCTTGATTGTGGGTTTGGGAGAATCGGGCTATGCCATGGCTAAGTGGTGTTTGGTTCAAGGGGCATATGTTCGTTTAGTAGATACCCGTGCTCATTCTGACCTGCGTTCGCAACAACTGGAGTGGTTGGCTGATTTACAAAAATTAGGATTACAAGACGCATGCTTTGAATCAAGTGATTGGAATACTTTATTAGATGGGGTGGATACAGTCGGTATTAGCCCTGGTTTGTCCCCGATCCAAGAGCCAACAGCAGAGCTTTTGCATCTATGTCAAGAACGTAATATTTCAGTGTGGAGTGAGATCGAGTTCTTTGCAAGAGCAATCCTTGCTTTGCAAACTATGTCCATACCTGCCGAAGATATATACAAGCCAAGTATTCTTGCGATTACTGGCACGAATGGTAAGACAACGACTTGCGCACTGACCGCCCAGATCTGTCAGCGTGCAGGTAAGCGCGTTGCTCTTGCAGGAAATATTAGTCCCGCCGCACTTGAGAAATTGCTCAGCGTACTTGCTGAGGCTAATAGCTATTCAGAGCTGCCAGAGATCTGGGTGCTTGAGTTATCTAGCTTCCAATTGCAATTTACACATACCTTGGATCCAACCGCAGCTACGGTTCTCAATTTATCGCAAGATCATCTCGATTGGCATGGAGATATGCAAGCCTATGCAGCAGCCAAGGCTCGAATTTTGGGAAAGAATTCTGTATTGGTACTTAACCGAGATGATGAAGTTGTGACAGCATTATTTGCCGATGAGAAAGAAAGTCGGAAGGTTATCCAATTTGGTAGCGATGGTCCTGCAGATGTAGATTCTTTTGGTATTGAGAGAGATCCTAGAGCGGGTGGGATCGATTGGCTTGTTTGGGCAGAGCCAGATGAGGCCACTTTAGCAAGCGAGCATGAAGAGGCACAAGAAGGCTTTATTAAACGCAAACGTCGTAAGAAATCAGACGTCTATGAAAAGTCCGATGAACTTCGGATCAAACGTTTAATCCCAGCTGATGCATTGCGTATTCGAGGGCGTCACAATGCACTCAATGCGCTCGCCGCACTGGCCTTGGCGCGCGCTGCCGGCTTAGGAATTAGCCTTCTATTGCATGGCCTACGCGAGTATCAAGGTGAACCCCATCGCGTTCAGACAGTAGCTGTGATCGCAGATGTTGAGTACATCGACGATAGCAAAGGTACCAATGTGGGGGCTACAGTTGCTGCTTTACATGGGCTAGGATCAGCTACAGGAAGTAAAAATATTTGGTTAATTGCTGGAGGTGATGGCAAGGGACAAGACTTTTCACCCTTAGTTGAACCAATTACACGATTCGCAAAAGGTGTTGTATTAATTGGGCGCGACGGTCCTGCTATCGAAGCAGTGTGTGCTCAGGCCATAGAAGATCATGCGTTGCAACTAATACGCGCAAATAGTTTAGAGTCTGCCGTCGAGCAAACCTTTCTCCAAGCAAAAGCCGGGGATATTGTTTTATTGTCGCCAGCATGTGCAAGTTTTGATATGTTTAAAGACTATAAGCATCGGGCTGATGTTTTTGAGCAGGCGGTTCATGAGTTAGCGCATCAAATTTCATCAAGCTTGAATGATCCAGTGAGGGCGTCAGTATGAACACTCGCCCAAACCGTTTTTGGAATATCTCGCGAGAAGGTTTCGATGGCTTTCGTAGTGGTCTACGAGATGCTGTATCAGGCGTTGAGCAAACACGTTCCCGCATGATGGAGTATGACCAGTTATTAGTCTGGGCTATTTTGTCCTTAGCCTTAATTGGCTTGGTAATGGTGTATTCAGCCTCGATTACTTTAGCCGATGGCCCTAAATACGCCAATTACAGTAGTAATCATTTTTTAGTACGGCACTTAATTTCTTTAGGGATTGCAACATTTGTTGGATTTTGGGTTTTTAAGATTCCAGTCAAGGCGTGGGATAAGTTGGCTCCTTACTTATTCGCTTTCACCATTCTGTTATTAATTGCTGTTCTGATACCTGGAATCGGTAAAGGTGTGAATGGAGCCCGTCGTTGGATCCCCTTGGGGCTTATGAATTTTCAGCCTTCTGAGCTAATGAAATTCGCGGTCATTATTTTTGCCGCAAGTTATACCGTTCAAAGACAAGAGCATTTGCAGTCTTTTGTTAAGGGTTTTGTGCCGATGGGCTTAGCAGTTGCATTAGTCGGCCTGTTATTAATGTTAGAGCCTGATATGGGCGCCCTTATGGTTATTGGAATAATCGCCATGGGTATTTTGTTCTTAGGCGGCATTAACGCTAAGTTATTCGGTGGCTTGACGCTCGTAGGAATTTTGATTGTGGCAGCCGTGATTACTTTATCGGAGTTTCGACGGCAACGTATCTTTGCCTTCCTGGATCCCTGGCAGGCTGAGCATGCAGCACGCAAGGGATATCAGCTAGTTCATTCCTTAATGGCCTTTGGGCGGGGTGAGTGGTTTGGAGTTGGTTTGGGTGGCAGCGTTGAAAAACTGCATTACTTGCCCGAGGCTCATACTGATTTTATCTTGGCCGTCATTGGTGAAGAGCTTGGATTTGTGGGCGTCTGTGTTGTGATCTTGCTCTTTTATTGGATAGTACGTCGAGCATTCTTAATTGGTCGAACAGCCTTGCAGTTAGATCGTAGCTTCGCTGGTTTATGTGCCAAAGGAATTGCAATCTGGATTGGTTGGCAAGCCTTTATCAATATGGGCGTTAATTTAGGTTTGTTGCCAACAAAAGGCCTAACCTTGCCGCTAGTAAGTTATGGCGGATCTGCCATTTTGATGAATGCAGTTGCATTCGCAGTGTTACTCAAGATTGATTACGAAAATCGGATATTGATGCGGGGGGGTAAGTTATGAGTTCAAACCCGCGCTCGATCTTGGTCATGGCTGGCGGAACGGGAGGGCATATCTTCCCTGGCTTAGCCGTTGCCGAAAATCTTCGTGGTCAGGGCTGGGATGTGTCTTGGTTAGGTAATGCCAGTGGAATGGAGTATCGCTTAGTGCCAGCCAAGGGTTTTCAGTTTGAAAGCATTCAGTTTGGCGGACTAAGAGGAAAAGGCCTCCTGACTAAAGTGATGTTGCCATTTAATTTGCTGCGCGCCATGGCACAAAGTTGGCAAATTATTCGGAGACTAAAACCCAGTGTTGTGTTGGGAATGGGCGGATACATTACCTTCCCAGGTGGTCTGGTAAGTTATCTTTTGGGCCGCCCTCTTGTTTTGCATGAGTCTAACTCCGTGGCAGGAAGTGCTAATCGGTTTTTAGCAAAAGTGGCTGCTCGTGTTTTGACAGGATTTCCGAAAACGATGCCCAATGCAGAATGGGTTGGTAATCCTATTCGAGAAGGTTTTGAGACCCTTACCGCTTGCGATGAACGTTATGCAGCACGGCAAGGACCTCTTCGCTTATTGGTTGTTGGGGGTAGTCTTGGGGCGGCGGTCTTAAATACGATCATTCCGGAGGCTTTATCTCATATACCGATCGAGCAACGTCCTATGGTGCTCCATCAGGCGGGTGAGAAGCATGCGAATGAACTGGTGAAGCACTATCGTGATTTGCATGTAAGCGCCGAAGTAAAACCATTTATTGAGGATATGGCATCTGCTTATGCAAATGCTGATCTAGTAATTTGTCGAGCCGGTGCCATGACTGTATCCGAAATCTCAAGCGCAGGAGTAGCCGCTTGTTTTGTACCATTCCCGCATGCGATTGATGATCATCAAACTGCAAACGCACGATTCTTATCAGATGCAGAAGCAGCCATTTTGTTACCACAGGATCAGCTATCTGCGCAGTCTTTAGCCAAGTTATTGCAGAACATCAATCGGGATGAGTTATCTGCGATGGCACAAAAAGCACAAGAGCGTGCTAAGCACCATGCTACGGAGCGGGTTGCAAGTATTTGTGCGGAGTGTGCCAAATGAAGCACATTGTTCAGCACATTCATTTTGTGGGCATTGGTGGTGCCGGCATGAGCGGTATTGCTGAGGTTCTCCTTAATTTAGGTTATCGCGTCTCTGGATCTGATCTATCTGCATCAGCAACTACAAAGCGTTTGGTTGAGCTCGGCGCAAGCATTCAGATTGGGCATGATGCAAAGCATATTGGTAGTGCTGAAGCTGTGGTGATCTCAAGCGCCGTTGCTGGAAATAATCCTGAAGTGTTAGCAGCAAGAGCAGCTCATATTCCTGTAATTCAGCGGGCGGTCATGCTTGGTGAGTTAATGCGTTTAAAGCAGGGGATTGCAATTGCGGGTACGCATGGCAAGACAACTACAACCAGCTTGGTCGCATCTGTTTTAGCGCAAGGCGGGCTAGATCCCACTTTTGTGATTGGCGGGAAGCTCAATTCAGCAGGGGTCAATGCACGCTTAGGACAGGGTGACTTTATTGTGGTCGAAGCGGATGAGTCCGATGCATCATTCTTGCAATTATTTCCAGCCATGGAGGTGATCACAAATATTGATGCGGATCACATGGATACCTATCAGCACGATATGGCTCGTCTTAAGCAGGCATTTGTGCAATTTACCCAGCGTATGCCTTTTTATGGGATTGCTGTTTTATGTATTGATGACGCTAACGTGAGAGATATTGTCCCCTTTGTCTCACAGCCCATCTTGCGGTATGGCTTCTCTGATGATGCCGATATCCGCGCGAGCGACATTGAGGCAATTGGTACACAAATGCAATTTATTGTTCATCGCAGGACAGTTCGGCGTCATGGTACACAGCCTGGCCCACTTAAGATACGGCTTAACTTGCCCGGTAAGCACAACGTTCTAAATGCGCTTGCTGCAATAGGGATTGCAACAGAACTGGGCGTTAGTGACGAGTCGATTATGAAAGCCTTGGCACAATTTAGTGGCGTGGGGAGACGTTTTCAGCATCACGGCGATATCAAATTAGAGGGTGGGCGCCAATTTACTCTAATTGATGATTATGGCCATCACCCGGTAGAGATGAATGCAACTCTTGCGGCAGCCCGCGGAGCATATCCTAAGCGTCGTTTGGTCTTGGCATTTCAGCCACATCGTTTTACTCGTACACGAGATTGTTTTGGAGATTTTGTGCAGGTATTACGTCAATTTGATGCAGTGGTTCTCACCAATGTCTATCCTGCCGGTGAAGCCCGTATCACGGGGGCTGATAGTAAGGCACTCATTAAGGCCCTTGGAAACAAAGTGCCGACCCAATTGGTTGAGGAAGTGAAAGAAATGCCCGCGGCCTTAAGTGCTCTTTTACAAGATGGCGACGTATTAATTACGATGGGCGCCGGCTCGATTTCTCAGTTACCCCATGCGATTGTGGAGATGAAGTATGTCTAGATCTCAATCACGCTGGAGCCAACAAGTAGCCATGGATCTGGCTGCTATAGATCCCAAACAATTAGGACGTGTTGCGGTTCTCATGGGAGGACGCTCAGCAGAGCGCGAGATATCACTTCTATCCGGCAATGGGGTCTTAAAGGCTTTACTAGAGAAGGGTATCGATGCGCACTCATTTGATCCAGGCTTGCGGCATCCTGCAGAAATTGCAGCAGAGAATTTTGATCGAGCGTTCATTACCTTGCATGGTCGTTATGGTGAAGATGGCACTATTCAGGGGCTTTTAGAGCTATTTGGTATTCCTTATACCGGTAGCGGTGTATTGGCATCAGCGCTCGCTATCGATAAGGTTGCTACTAAACGCATTTGGATTAGCAATCAATTACAAAATCCTCGCTTTGAGGTATTAACAGAACAAAGTAATTGGTCGCAAGTTGTTCATAAACTTGGATTACCAATCATCGTCAAGCCGGCCCATGAGGGTTCTTCATTGGGACTCAGTAAAGTAGCGCATGTTGACGATTTGCCTAAGGCCTATGCATTAGCAGCTCGTTTAGATAGATGCGTACTCGCAGAGCAATGCATTATTGGGCCTGAGTTAACTTGTCCAATTGTAGGCGAGGGCGATACCGCTCAGGCCCTACCGGTTATTCGGATCATGCCGCCACCAGCAGGATATGACTTTCATCATAAATATTTCTCCGATGAAACAAAATATTTATGTCCAACCGACTTAGATCCCAGGATTGAGGCGCGGGTTCAAGAATTAGCCTTGGCATCCTACCGTGCTTTAGGTTGTCGTACTTGGGGTAGGGCTGATGTGATGCTGGATGAAGCACATCAACTGGAGCCCTATCTCATAGAAATGAATACTTCTCCAGGTATGACATCGCACTCCTTGGTACCGATGTCCGCAATGGCGGCAGGAGTTTCATATGCCGATTTAGTACTTTGGATTTTGATCCAGACTCTAAAGAGTGTTCCTGAAAAGATTAAAGGAGCGAGCTCATGAGTACCTTGATGAATCGGCTCTCTGAGTTATGCGTAATGGCAGCAGGGCCTGTTTGGAACTACCCAGAGCGGATGGCTGAAATTAGTCGTTGGCTAATGCGCTTCTTTGTTCTGGTTGTTCTGGTATCGGTCTTGCTGTGGATTAGTCAGCAGCCAGTATTTACCTTACGTCATGTACAGATTGAGTCTGCAGGCGATAAAGATTTGCAGCATGTCCAATTAGCAATGGTTCGCAGCCAAGTATTGGATAAGGTACAAGGAAACTTTTTTAGTGTGCATTTGCAGGATGTTAAGAAAGCCTTTGAAGCTTTGCCATGGGTCAGACAAGCCAGCGTACGTCGCGCTTGGCCCAATGGTTTAGTGGTCAGTATTGAGGAGCAAAAGCCATTAGCGGTTTGGGGTAAAGCAGAGCAACAAAAATTAATGAATGTGTACGGTGAGGTATTTGCTGGATCGATCACCGAGCTTGATGAGAACACTTCTTTGGTTGAGCTCAGTGGACCAGATGGCTCTAGTAAAGAGGTCTTACGGCTTTACCAAAAGTCAAGCGCATGGTTTAAGCCTTGGGATGCAGAAGTGAAATCGTTAGCTCTCTCGGATCGTTATGCCTGGCATATCAAGTTGAGTAACGGCGTTCGAATTGAGTTTGGTCGCGAGGAAGAGCAGGCCAAAGGAGTATTGGAGCAGCGGGTTGCTCAGTTAATTCAATATTGGCCGCAGGTACAGCAAAAGTGGCCAAGTCGGGTCGATGCGGTTGATTTGCGATATCCGAATGGATTTGCAGTACGCATTGTTGGCGCACCTGTTAAGACTATTCCGCCCAGTATCAAGGTAGAAAACCGTACAGAGCAATTAATTGCTTTTGTGAACCACGATGATCAACGCAGTGAGGAATTGAAATGAGCAAAGACAACCGAGACTTATTGGTTGGTTTAGATATTGGTACATCCAAGGTGGTGGCCTTGGTTGCTGAGTTGAGCCCAGAGGGTCAATTCAATGTATTGGGTTTGGGTCAAACATCCTCGAAAGGCTTAAAGAAGGGTGTCGTTGTAAATATCGAGGCAACGGTTCAGTCGATTCAGAAAGCATTGGAAGAAGCAGAGTTGATGTCGGATCGCCGCATCATTCAGGTTTTTACTGGTATTGCAGGTAATCATATCGTGAGCTTTAACTCAAGCGGTATGGTTGCAATCCGGGATAAGGAAGTGGGAGCTGGAGACGTAGAGCGTGTTTTAGAAACGGCTAAGGCGATCAATATACCGACCGATCAACAGATCCTTCATATCCTTATTCAAGAGTTCATTATTGATGGTCAAGAGGATGTACGTGAGCCTATTGGTATGAGCGGTCTCCGTCTAGAGGTTAAGGTTCATATTGTGACCGGCGCAGTTAGTGCAGCGCAAAATATTGTGAAATGCGTAAGACGTTGTGGCTTAGAAGTAAATGACCTCATTTTGCAACCGCTTGCTTCTAGTTTGGCGGTATTAACAGATGACGAGAAAGAGCTTGGGGTTGTTCTGATTGATATTGGTGGTGGAACTACCGATATTGCAATTTATAGCCAAGGATCGATTCGACATACTGCCGTAATTCCAATTGCAGGCGACCAAATTACCAATGACATTGCAATGGCTTTGCGTACTCCAACCATTGAAGCAGAGGATTTGAAGATTCATCATGGGGTTGCAAAGCAAGAGTTAGCAGACGCTACAGCCATGATTGATGTTCCAGGAGTAGGCGATCGTGAGCCGCGTCCAATGTCAAAACAAGCCCTAGCAGCCGTGATTGAGCCGCGCGTGGAAGAGCTTTTCACATTGGTCCGAAATATTGTGCGCGAATCTGGTTATGAAGATATGGTCTCGTCCGGAATTGTCTTGACGGGGGGTACATCCATGATGCCTGGAATGGTAGAGCTAGCAGAACAGGTTTTTTTGAAGCACGCACGCATCGGTAGTCCAGAGTATCGAGGACACCTTCACGAGGTATTGCGTAGCCCGCGCTACTCAACCGGTTTGGGTTTGTTAATGGAAGGGCAGGCGCAACTGATGCGTGGGCGTCGTTCGCTTCAAGGAGGAAATTTTCAGGGGGTTGTATCCCGCATGAAAGAGTGGTTTACAGGTAATTTTTAGAGGTTTTTTTCGTCGTCGTCAATCGGCAATCCATAGGGGAAAGCTGATTTATACAAGGAGGGTGTTATGGAATTTGAAATGGTAGAACAAGAAATAGCCGGCAAGACCATTATTAAAGTGGTTGGGGTCGGAGGGGCTGGGGGCAATGCTGTTCAGCATATGATCCGTCGAAGCGTTAATGGAGTGGACTTCATTTGCATGAACACCGATGCTGGAGCTTTGCAACGCTCACAAGCTAAAGTAAATCTGCAATTGGGGGAGACTGGCTTAGGGGCGGGAGCCAAGCCAGAAGTTGGTGCGGCAGCAGCTGAACAAGCGCGTGCCCGCATTGCCGATGTATTGCAAGGGGCTCATATGGTCTTTATCACGGCTGGAATGGGCGGCGGAACTGGAACCGGCGCTGCGCCCATCGTTGCCCAAGTTGCTAAAGAGATGGGTATCTTGACCGTTGGCGTGATTAGTAAGCCATTTGACTTTGAAGGTGCCAAGCGTTTGAAAGTAGCGGAGCTTGGCTCGCATGAGCTTGAAAAACATGTTGACTCACTCATTGTGGTTCTCAATGAAAAGTTATTTGAGGTAATGGGAGAAGATGCCGAATTTGATAAAGCGTTTGCTTGCGCAGACGATGTATTGCATAACGCAGTATCAGGCATTGCAGAAATCATTAATGAGCAAGGTTTAATCAACGTAGACTTTGAAGATGTGAAGACTGTAATGAGCGAGCAGGGTAAGGCCATGATGGGAACTGCAACAGTATCGGGAATGGATCGTGCTCGTTTAGCTGCCGAGGCTGCAGTTGCATCGCCGCTATTAGAAGGGGTCGATCTTTCGGGTGCACGTGGAGTATTGGTAAACATCACAGCAAGTCGTTCCTTGAAGTTATCAGAGACCCGTGAAGTAATGGCTGCGATTCGGGGATATGCTGCAGAGGATGCAACAGTTATTTTTGGAACCGTTTATGACGATAGCTTAGGTGATGCGCTCCGCGTCACTGTAGTTGCAACTGGTTTGAATGGTTCTCAAACAATGCAAAAGGATCAGCCTCAGCTCATTTGGCGTCAAGCAACCGGTACTAATGATGCAAGCCCCACTATGACCACATTGGGTGATTTTGCACCGACGAGCCCAGCTGCTGCGATGAGCCACTCAGTCATTAGCGCGCCCACGACTATGGTTACAGGACAGCCTGTACCAGTAAATCCAGCAGTTGATTATGGACAATTTGATATTCCAAAAGTTTTCAGAAACTCGCGGGATGCAGTGCCCCCCAGCTTAGGTGCTGATAGCTCCCCACAGGCCAAAGCCATGTTAGAAAAGGGGGCGGACTACTATGAAATACCTGCCTTTTTAAGGAAGCAAGCAGACTAATGAATTGACCATACAATAGTGAGTTCGAGGATTGCTAATATAGTCGCCCCTCCGGACGACGAATCCAGCGCCTGTATTAGCAGCCCAAAACCACTATTGATATGGAGATCACATGATTGCAGTCGGACAAAAATTACCCAACGCCACCCTCAATGAGTTTTTTGATGAAGAGCGCGATGGCTGTTCCTTGGGACCTAATTCGTTTGAAGTTGAAAAGTTAACAGCTGGTAAGAAGATTGTTGTATTTGCGCTGCCAGGCGCATTTACGCCGACCTGTTCAGCAAAGCATGTTCCTGGTTATGTTGAGCATTTTGATGCTATTAAGGCCAAGGGAGTCGACGAGATTTGGTGTATCTCTGTGAATGATCCATTTGTGATGGGTGCTTGGGGACGCGATCTGAAGGTTGGCAAAAAAGTACGTATGTTTGGTGATGGTAGTGCAGAGTTCACTAAAAAATTAGGTATGGAATTTGATCTGACCGCTCGTGGTTTTGGTGTGCGCTCACAGCGTTATGTAATGATCGTTGACAATGGCATCGTCAAGCATCTTGCTGTAGAGGGCCCTGGTAAGTTTGAGGTCAGTGACGCAGCAAGCGCCCTAAAGCATCTCTAAGTATTGAAGAGAGTCAGGCCAATATGCTTAAGCAAAAAACCTTAGCAAAACCAATTAAGACCGTTGGTATTGGCTTGCACTCTGGACGTAAATCAACTCTGACGATTAATCCTGCACCAGTCAATTTTGGAATTCAGTTTGTTCGGGTTGATTTACCTCAGACGGTTCATATCCCCGCTCATGCTTTGGCTGTTTGCGATACGCGACTTGCTTCCGTCATTCAAAAAGATGGTGTTAAAGTTTCCACGGTAGAACATTTATTATCAGCCTGCTCTGGGCTTGGTCTAGATAATTTACTGATTGAGGTCGATGCTGAGGAAGTGCCGATCATGGATGGAAGCGCCGCTTCATTCCTGTTTTTGATTGAGTCTGCTGGAATTGTGGAACAAGATGCGCCTCGCAAGTTTATGGTCATTCAGAAAACGGTTGAGGTACGTGAAGGTAATAAATTAGCTCGCTTGGAACCATTCTTTGGCTTTAAGTTGGATTTTACGATTGACTTTAAGCACCCTGCGGTCGACAAAACAGGACAGCACTGTATGGTTGACTTTGCTGAACATGCTTATCGGAGTGAAATTGGACGAGCCCGCACCTTTGGCTTTGCACATGAAGTAGAGGCGTTGCGTGAAATTGGTTTAGCTCGCGGTGGTAGTCTCGATAATGCGATTGTGCTTGATGAGCATCGTATTTTAAATAATGAAGAGTTGCGCTATGACGATGAGTTTGTGCGCCACAAAATATTAGATGCAATTGGCGATCTGTATTTAGCAGGGTATCCCATTGTTGGCGCCTACACGGCTGATAAGTCAGGACATGCTTTGAACAACAGTCTCTTGCGAAAGCTCTTAGAAGATGTCAGTGCTTATTCCATTGAGACCTTTAGCGATCGCAAGGCGCCTGCCGCCTATTTACAAACCGCCGATCCGGCTATCGTCTAGTTTTGCGACCGTTTAGGAGTTGTGCGACCGCTTCCCGAATACTGGAGTTGGGCGATAAACGATCATAGAGGGATTGCCATGCAAGGGTTGCGGCACCACTAAAGGGTGGAGGAGCGATCCCTTCCTCGGTTTGCGGTAAGGATTGTCTAGGCCGAACTTTCACTTTGATACTCCTAAGGACCCACCTGTCTTGGCTGAGCTCTTTAATCAGGCTGGGCATTATTTGTTGTAAGCGGGCACTAATCGCTGGGCTTGAAACAAGTAAAAAAAGCTCCTCTGGGTTCTCCAATTTCCATTCCACCATGATTTGGGGAGCCAATTGCCCAAATCCAAGCTTTTTTAGAGCATTTTGTACTTGAGAAGTCCGGTTTTCATGCCTTCTAGCCTGTTCCATTAGCTTTTGTAAGCCCCGCTCTTCCTGGAGGCAGTCTAACAAAGGGCGGGCAGACTTAACTAAGGGCTTATTCATCGAATGGGGGCTCGCGGGTGATAAACTCAGAGGCTAAAATTTTTTCATATTCCTATGGTACTTGGTCTTATTAAAACACTGGTCGGCAGCAGCAATGACCGCCTCTTAAAACAATACCGAAAGGTAGTTACTAAGGTGAATTCCTTAGAGGCTAGCTTTCAGGCCTTAGATGACCTCGCC
>Ga0209358_10000226_pt1 | contig 51879 bp, 40 predicted proteins | sample LauGreFa1BDMLBSN_2_FD_187574 | JGI IMG/M metagenome (GOLD analysis project Ga0209358, IMG submission 187574) | Freshwater lake microbial communities from Lake Michigan, USA - Fa13.BD.MLB.SN (SPAdes) (version 2) | ecosystem: Environmental > Aquatic > Freshwater > Lake | place: Lake Michigan, USA... | reverse complement strand
ATGATAACAGTAATTGGTTGAAGGATAAACTGATCGATGAGGCGTTAAAGACACAACTGACAACGCTAGCCAACAGCATGGTTGAGCAAGGGTCTCGTCAATTGAATATGGCACTGTTACAGAATTTAGATGGTACTGCTATTGAATTTGGTGTTACTGTAAATGTAAAGGATAGGATGACGCTTGCCCTTCAGGGGTTGATTCAAGCTATTGATTCTATTCAGGATTATGATATTCATAATCCTGAGCATCAGGATATTGTGCGGACGGTAATAAACGGTGCAGCAGGAGCCCTCTTCGATACGGCAGAGCGTCTCGGCCTCTCTGTATCATTTTCATCATTTGAGACCATGCAAACTCAAATCAATAGTAATCAGGTTCTTTTTGTACCAAAAAGCCCTGTGTGTGGCATCACCCCTCTGGCACCTCCGTCCAACACCACCGTGCCAACCGAACTGTTGACACTCATTGCATCCCATTGTGAGGCCACTCCTGAGCAGGCCACCCAAATTGGCCGTACCATGCTAGCCATGGTTGATGCCATCATCCAACGGTGTGGTACTGGACCAGATGGAACCACTGGGAGCGGTATTGATGACGCAACCGTCTGGTTGGCTTCTATCAACCCTCAATTCACTAAAATGCCAATACTGATGATCGAGCAATTGATGACCGCCCTATCAGGGGTTAATTGGCATAGTCAGATCGGTTATCTCAGCGAGTGTTTAAAAGAGATCATGAAGACCACCACCACCACACCCGCACCCACCACCACACCCGCACCCACCACCACACCCGCACCCACGACGAGGGCTGATATTGCGGCTTTGCTTGCTGTATTGCCTGATGCCTTGGCGGATGCCTTGCCTGCTGCATTGGCGGCTGTGTTACCCAATGCATTACCGGATGCCTTGCCTGCCGCATTGGCGGCTGTGTTACCCAATGCATTACCGGATGCCTTGCCTGCTGCATTGGCGGCTGTGTTACCCAATGCATTACCGGATGCCTTGGCCAAGGTGGGGGCGTGTGTAAACAGTCCACAACACCCCAACCCTACCCCGGTTATGTTTTCGAGTGCTGCTCATGACACAGCAGCAGCGGGTGGTCTGGGCACGCCATCGCCGGTGGTGGTAGCCGGTGATTGGCACGACAAGGCAAGCATTGCCACTTCGGTTCTGGCAACAATGGGGGTGATCGCACTGATATTAGCCGCATGGGCCGCAAGAAAAGCCAGTGCAGCCGATGCCAAATGTGCCGAAGCAGAAGGCGGTGGCCGTCCGGTGAAGGGTATACCCGTTACCGCAGATCTTGTTTTCTGTTGACCCCGCGTCTTGTTCCTGGGTGGGCGGTCATTACCTGAGTGAGTAAATAAAGGCAGGATGAATAATATGGCATTAGTAGTAGCAGGATTAGAAGCAGGAGTAGCAAATCGTTTAGCACCCGGTGGATTGCCCGGTGGATTGGGTAGTATCAATTGGGGCGTACTATGTTTAATGGTCGCTCAGGGATTGAAGCAGGCATGGGCACTTCCTGTGATGCGACCCGACACGACTCCGGTAACCAGTGATCACTCAGGACGCCGGAATGATATAGGTGATCACATTATGTTTGGAGGCCTCGATAAAGAGGGGTTAACAACAGTATTTCAGAATATCGCGACGGCACTAGAAAAAGATAGTAAACTGAACCCTCATAAGCTCGCTCAATTATTGACTAATCTACCTGAGGGTGATGTAAAAACCCAGATGAATCTGCAGTTAGTTGCGTTATATAATGAGATCAAAAATAATTTTCCGGTTTTTGATGTTGAGCTGGGTGAAGACAACAATAGGCAAATGTGGATCAATTTTAAAACGGGTATAGGTTACATTATAGATGCTATAACGGCCAATGCCAAGGACGCTCACCTAGCCATTCTTTTTACAACGCTTAGTGATATGTTGGGTCGCATCACTACTAATCAACCCCTTTTTGTACCAAAAAGCCCTGTGTGTGGCATCACCCCTCTGGCACCTCCGTCCAACACCACCGTGCCAACCGAACTGTTGACACTCATTGCATCCCATTGTGAGGCCACTCCTGAGCAGGCCACCCAAATTGGCCGTACCATGCTAGCCATGGTTGATGCCATCATCCAACGGTGTGGTACTGGACCAGATGGAACCACTGGGAGCGGTATTGATGACGCAACCGTCTGGTTGGCTTCTATCAACCCTCAATTCACTAAAATGCCAATACTGATGATCGAGCAATTGATGACCGCCCTATCAGGGCTGGATTGGCGTAGTCAGATCGGTTATCTCAGCGATTGTTTACAGGTTCTTTTTGTACCAAAAAGCCCTGTGTGTGACATCACCCCTCTGGCACCTCCGTCCAACACCACCGTGCCAACCAAACTATTGACCCTCATTGCATCCCATTGCGAGGCCACTCCTAAGCAGGCCATCCAAATTGGCCTTACCATGCTAACCATGGCTGGTGCCATCATCCAACGGTGTGGTAATGGACCATATAAAGTCACTGGGAGACCTATTGATGACGCAACCGGCTGGTTGGCTTCTATCAACCCTCAACTCACTAAAATGCCAATACTGATGATCGAGCAATTGATGACCGCCCTATCAGGGGTTAATTGGCATAGTCAGATCCGTTATCTCAGCGAGTGTTTAAAAGAGATCATGAAGACCACCACCACCCCACCGCCTCCGACCACTAGCACTACAGCTGCGGCTGCTGCTTTGGTTACAGCAGCGGCGGCTGCGGCATTGACAGAAGCCATCACCGCCTCTACTTCGAGCAATTCACATCCCGATGGACCCGCCGGGGTGTGGTTCGGTATAGACAAGATTATCTACATCGCCATTGCGGGTGTTGTGGCGGGTGTGATCCTCGCCCTATTAGCCAAGTCTGGAAGAGCGTATTGCTGCTTGGGAACATCCAATAACCCACCCATCGCACCGAGCCAACACCATGATAGTGGGAGGACTTCTGCCGCACTGGTCTCCCCCACCCGACATCCCGACATACCCGCCGGTACAGAAAACCCTCTCTCATCCGTGCAGCCGGTAATAGCCGTACCCCCTCATCCAGACCCGTCAGCACCCCCTTTATCTGCTTTGCCTAGCGAAGCGGTAAGGGCAGTCGGCGCAGCAGGAAGGGAACGGGGTGCAAACCCACCCCCATCAGTACCCCCGTTACCAGCCTTACCCGACGAATCGGCACGGGCGGTTGCGGTAGCCGCAGCAGGAAGGGAACGGGGTGCAAACCCACCCCCATCAGTACCCTCGTTACCAGCCTTACCCGACGAATCGGCCAGGGCGGTTGCGGTAGCCGCAGCAGAACGAGCAAGGGCAATAGCCGATAGAGCACGGGCGGTGGCGGAGGCGTTGCTAGCGGCCGAAAGGGCAGAACGAGCAGCAGAAGACGCACAAGCCGCTGTCCTAGCCTTACACCACGCCTATCCTTAGCCCTTGATTGGCTTGACACCGTGTTCTACGACGTGAGGCTGTTGTATCCTGACCATCTATGCCCCACCACCGATACCATGCGGGGTATAACGATCGTCACCAAAAGATCCCTGTCAAAAAAGCCCTGATGAAAACCTCTGCGAAAATAAGTGACAGTAAAAAGCGAGCACATGCTGGCGTAAGATGATCGACCATCCATCGACTGTCGAATGGGTATCGGTTGACTTAAAAGTGAGGGCATGGACTGCGTGAAACAAATGTCAGCCGATGGCATTGAATGCCTTGACAGCTACTAACGTTGCCAACTGACCTATCATGCCATCTGGTCATCTGCACCCGACAATAAGAAGGACCCGCGTAGGATGCACCCGTGCATCGGATTTTGTCTATCCGCATGTCGCATGGGGTTGCCAACCCTATCACTGACCGATTTCAAACAAGCCTTTCTAGGTCAATGAATCGTGTGTCGCAAATTGCCCGCCCCCATTCCTTTGATGGGCTTCCCTGCCTAACGGCAGGTGAGTCCATCACCCCCTTTTGATACCCACACCCATGGTTGACGGACAATACATGGGTGTAATACGACCACCCGTTGATACGGTCACTTATGTTGCGGGGGTATGAGTCACGCCGTTTGATACCACGGATTCCATGGCCAACACATGGCATCCGTGGCATGGGCCACACACTATCTCGGCCCTTCTTTTTTCGGCCCCATTTTTAAGCGATCATCCCCCGTCTTGGCTGGAAAATACATCGAAAATGTGGTCCCTTCATTAATCCCACTCTGAACCTCAATGAACCCACGATGGTTTTTGACAATGGTATGAACCGTTGATAATCCCAGCCCTGTCCCTTTACCCGTGGCCTTGGTGGTAAAAAATGGATCAAAAATACGGGCCATGGTTGCTGCCGACATCCCTTTTCCGGTGTCACTCACCACTATTTTAAGGAATGGTCCCGCTTGGCAATAGTCTGGTAACGTGGGATGGGTGTCCCTTGACACCATCACATTGTGGGTGCTCATGGTAATAGTCCCACCATCTGGCATGGCGTCTTTGGCATTAACCCCAATATTTAAAATCACCTGATGAATTTGGGTGGGATTGCCCAAAATAACCCAGGCATCTTGCGGGACTGGTACTAACACCACGGCAATCGACTTTGGAAAGGTGGTTTTGGCAAACACGTGAATTTCTTTGAGTATCCCTTTGACATGAACTGACACCTCATCTCGATCGATACCGCGGGTAAATTCCAAAATTTGACGAACCAAATTCACCCCTCGCTTGGCTGAATTGTCCAATAAATCAAGCACCTGAATGCTTTTATCATCCTTGCATGTCCCTTTTAACAATCGCACCGACATAAACAATGCGGATAACACATTGTTCAAATCGTGGGCAATCCCCGATGCCACTGCCCCAATCCCTTCCATGCGTTGAATCTGTAAAAATTGTTGCTCCAACCGCTTTTTTTCACTGATATCATGATTGGATATTAAAATATAAGACGTGCCATCCGTTGATTCAATCTGATCCCACTGTGAGTCCACCCAAATGCGTTGACGGTCTTTTCCCACATGCAACATCTCACCTCGCCACGTTCCTTGCGACTCTAATGCCACAAAAATCATGGCCAATTTTTCAGGGGACTGAATCAACCGGTCAATCCGATCATTTGACCTTATTTGCTCCCGTGGCCATCCATATAACACCTCGGCACTATGATTCACATAATAAATGGTGCGATCCAACCCTATGACCACTATGGCGTCCCGTACTTTATCCAAATACAGGGTGTGTTGATGCAGTTGTGCCAAGGCACGACGATAACCCGTTACATCCCGACATACCCCAATCAAGTGGGTGATGCCCTCTTGAGTGGATACAAAAGGATCAAACGACCATTCCCAATACCGTACCCCCGTATTATCCGAATACACCATCAATGCCCCATGGCTCACCAACGTCTGACCCGCCAAACACCCCTCAATTGCGGGTCGAAGGCACCCGACATATTGCGACTCACCAAATAAATCCACTAACGTATGTCCCACCACATCTTCCGTTGATCGACCCAATGCAGTGGTTAGCCAACAATTGGCAGCCAAACACTTTCCATGCGTATCCAATAACACCACCCCCTCTTGGGTGTGTTGTAAAATGGCTTCATACTGCTGTTGTTTGCGTGCATCCGCATCACGCTGTGCCCAAAAGCCACTTTCAAGTAAGTTGCTGTGCTCCAACGTGGTGCTTAATATCACATTCAAGTCAAAGACGTTTTGCTCCAGCACATCCACATAATCTACCAATGATCGAAACTGGGTCACTAACTCTAATACAGACTGAGGGTTGACCGCCTCCATCCCCTGAATACTGGCAGCCACTTGGGTTAACTTGTCTCGTAAAACAGGGATACTCGACACTGTGTCTTGTGACAGCGGGGTATGATTAGAAACCATCACGATCACGACCCCTTTTAACTGTCATGTGCCCACTGTTCACCTTATGTGTGCCGGTGGCACACGCCTACTCAACGTTACTTTTTATTCTGAATCAAGGGATTATATCTCAACCTGAATGCCTATTTCAATCACTTGATTGGGTGGGATATTAAAGAACATCATGGCCCGTTGTGCATTTTTGGATAAAAACGCAAACAAATGCTCCCGCCATAATGCCATACCGGGCGTTGCGGATGCGATAATCGTTTCGCGTCCCAATACATAGGTTAAGTCAACGGGATCCAGCTGAATACTCCCAATACTCACACGAGACAATAACAACGGCACATCCGGGGTTTCCATGTAGCCATAGCGACCACTCACCTGATAAATACCCGCCCCCCATTCTTTAACCGACACCCTGCCCGTATCGTCTACCGTGGGGACATCCTCGGTTTTGATGGATAACAATACAATGATGTGATGTAACACCCGATTATGACGAAAATTATGGGCCAAAATGGGGGGAACACCCGAGGTGTCACGGGTCATGTAAACCGCCACACCCGGCACACGAACGGGTGGTACGGAGTGAATGTCATCCAAAAAATCAGGTAGTCGTTGGGTCCGTTTGGTCAGCCTTACACCCAATAATTGTCGCCCATCATGCCATGTTGACATGATGATCATCACGGCGGCGGCAATCACCAACGGTACCCATCCCCCATGGGAAATCTTGGCCAAATTGGGAAGCAAGAATGCCCCATCAATCACCAATAACACCAGAGTGACCCCCCCCACCATCACCGGATGCCATCGTGACCAACGCCACACCACCACCCCCATTAACAATGTGGTGATGGCCATGGTCATGGTCACCGCCACCCCGTAGGCCGCAGCCAATGAACCCGAGGTTGGGAAAAACAATACCAAAGACAAGGTGGCACCCAATAATAAATAATTAATGAAGGGAATATAAATCTGACCTTTTTCACGAGATGATGTATGGGTAATAGAGACCCGAGGAAAATACCCCAGCTGAATGGCCTGGTTGGTCAACGAAAACACCCCCGAGATCAATGCCTGAGAGGCAATGACCGAGGCCATGGTGGCCAACAGAACCAGGGGAACCCGTACCACTTCGGGTGCCATATAAAAAAATGGATGGGCCACACTTTGGGGCTGGGTTAACAGCATCGCCCCTTGTCCAAAATAATTCAGTACCAACCCGGGTAGTGCCACCCCAAACCATGCCCACTGAATGGGCCGACGACCAAAATGACCCATGTCTGCATACAATGCTTCGCCACCGGTCACGACCAAAAACACCGTCCCTAATATCATGACCCCATGCCACCCATTGTGAACAAAAAAACGAACTGCCCATACGGGATTGACGGCCTGCAACACCTCAGGAAAATGCCTCATGGCATTGACCCCCATCACCCCTAATACCGCAAACCAAATCAAAATAATCGGGCCAAATAAAAACCCAATACGATGGGTTCCATACTTTTGATTCATAAACAACACCGTTAAAATGACCAGGGTAATGGGTACCACCCAGTTATTGAATGAATGGGTCACCACCCGCAATCCTTCTACCGCACTTAATACCGAAATCGCCGGTGTAATCATCCCATCCCCGATAATAAGGGCTGCCCCTAATAACCCTGCGGCGATCACCCCCCCATGCCAACGAGGGGTATCCGATGCCTTGCGTCGGTGACGCAAGGCCAATACCATCAAGGCCAACACCCCCCCCTCCCCTTTGTTGTCCGCCCGCATGACATACCCCACATATTTAATCGAAATCACCATGATCAAAGACCATAAAATTAAACTTAATACCCCCATGACGTTGCCGTGGGTCAGGGCAATGGCATGCAAGCCATGGAAACACTCCCGAAAGGCATACAGGGGGCTGGTGCCAATATCACCAAATACAATCCCAAGTGCCCCCAAGGACAAGGCCGCCAATCGTTGGGTCGATAGGGCCGATTTGGTCATAACAAGCAATGCTCCGACACCCAGTGTACCGGCCACATCAAACAATCGGGGTACACCGTGCCACAACCCATCACCACCAGCAATATGCCGGCCACCCACTGGGTGGGAAGGGACAATTGCACAGGGGGTTCATGCCCCGTGATCATGGTACGAAACAGCCGAATATAGGCCATGGCCCCGACCAATACCGATACCACCACTCCCAACATCACCCACCATCCACTCCATAATAATTCCTTGATTAACAACGCTTTAGAAAGAAAACCAGGAAAAGGTGGGATTCCCATCATACTCAACAAGGCCAATCCCGATAAAAACATTAGGGCAGGTGCTGATCGTGCCAATCCTTTGGGCACGTCCACCCGATCCAGGACAAACCACAACACCACCGATGTCACCCCATATACGGCCATCCCCCACAAGGTCACTTCCACCATATAGGGCGAGTGGGTAGCCGGCAACAAAAACAACAAGCCCATTTGTGACATACTAGACGCTGCCAGTACATAGGATGGCTTGGTATAAACCACTGCCGCCAATGCCCCACCCAATGCTGAGACCAACCCAATGAGAACCCATGCCCCTGGCAAGGGCATCATCAGCGGATGAGCAGCCCCCATGAGCATCATGAGCACCACCACCGCCGCCAACTTGGGAATGGTGGATAAATGGGCCACAATGTATGGAGACGGCACCGAGTACACATCCACTACCCACCAGTGAAATGGCATCACCCCCACTTTGGTTAAAAGGGAAACCGCCACCAATACAAACCCAACCGATGATAACCACGTGCCACCCATTACCAATGGAAAACCCATTTGACCCGTATCGACCAACACGCACGCCATTCCCAATACCAATACACCGGTTACCATCGCACTCATCACAAAATACTTGACAGCGGCTTCAATACACACCTCAGGACGGCGACCAAACCACACCAATACAACCGATATAATCGATACCAATTCCAAGGAAATAAAAAATGATACCCAATCATGGGCCGTGACCATTCCAATGGCCCCCGCGGTCACCGCCAATTGCAGGGCCAACACATCGGTGCGACGATGCACAGGTAGATGCGGACTGGTCCACGTAATGGGAATCAACAACGTCTGCAAGGATGCCAGCAACAAAACGGGAATGGAGGCCCCCATTGTAACCCCCACCCCCATGACCAAAAGGCATCCCCCCCCAGCTAAAAACGGAACGACCCACTGCAAGAATCGGACACGAGATACTGCCGTGATGAGAACCATGATCATGCCAACCGCCAACGCAAAGCCCATTGTCACCGACTCCTTTTATGTGCCATCACCACAACGGGAGACCGACACTGATCACACGCTGTAAGCACCATGGAAACAATCCCCCCACAAGGGTCACCACCACCAACGCCCCCAAGGCCACACGCCACCAAGACGGTACATCATCTTTTAGGACAGGTATTAACGGCTGTCCCCACACCATCTCTGTTAGCCAACGTAACCCCACCCACGCATTCATCACCACCGGAAACAGTATCACCCCGCCGATGATCAACGGGTATGACGAAAAAATGGCCACTATCACCGATAATTCAGCTGCAAACCCAACGGTGCCTGGCAACCCAATAAAGCCCAACATCAACACCAATAACACCCATGCCTGCCATGGTGAACGGCCCATCATACCCCCCAGTCCCCCCGTCACATTCCAATTGGGTTGGGACTGAATCACCATGGAAAGACCCAATACCAACACCGTATGGGCGACCAAATACAGGCCCACCATGACGCCATGAGATGGGCCCAACAACGCACCCAAAAAGGCAACCGCCATGTGAGACATGGACATATACGCCAAGGCCCGAATGGGGGTCGATTGACCCCACGCCACCACACTGGCATACAATGCTGAAAGGGATACCCATAACGCCAAACCCCACACCAACAGTGACACGGGGCCCCCCGCATTGGCTAGCCCAAGGCCAGGGGTGACAACGGGCAACACCTGCAAAACACCCCACACCCCTAACTTGGACACCACCGCCATCACCAAGGGACGACAATACGACGGACAATGCTCATACAGTGCGGCTTGCCATGTATGAAACGGAAACAGGGGGGTTTTGATCGCAAATGACACCAAAAAAAGACCGCCCACTATCCACGCCATTACCGGCGGTAACACAGCCCCATTAGACAACGACAAGGGTGTCATAGAGGGACTCACCACCCAAACCATCACCAACGCCATTAAAAACAACACCCCCCCCGTGACCATCATCATTAACATGCGCAAGGCCATGGCTTTTGCCTTGTCCGTACCATGGGTGACCAAGCCAATATATACCGGCAACATCGCCCACTCCCATCCAATAAACAGGGTGAGTAAATCCCCGGCATTCAATACCAATAACAAAGCCAATTGAATCCAAATAAGTAAGGCCACCGCCCACCGCGAGGGGAGGGTCACCCCCCCCACCAGTATGCCCCCAGCGATCAGGGTCGCCAGTGACAATACCCAAGACAAGCCCGTCACTTTAAATTCTAAGGCAACCCCAAACAGATAGGACCATGGCAACATGATGCCACTATCCAGAGTAGCAGGTGCCACCAGGGCGGTACCAAGCATTGCCAATGCTCCCCCCCACATCACCACCATCCCCACCCGTACCGCTTGCTTAATCGATAAGGGCAATACCATAACAGCCACCATGGCCATGACCAATGCCACTATCCAACCCACTATCAGTGCTACCATGCCATCACCATGCTTCCTAATAGGGCCATGAGGACCAACACCCACCCGACCAAATACCCCGCCAATCGACCTGTTTGAAGGCCACGCAACCGGTGGCCCACCCACTGAATTCCCCATGATACCCCTGTCAGGCTGTTTTGAATGAGGCCACGGTCTACCCATCGGTCGGCCAATACCCCCGCCCAACGAAGGGGATGGGCACTGAGGCATGCCAAAATCCAGGGAATACCCCATTGCTGCCCCGCACCAGGTAACATGGCAGGGGCCCTGGTGGCCATCAGCCACCCCATTCCGCTACCCAAAGTGGCGATCCCCACCCCTAATAATGCCATGAGCCACACCGACACGTGATGCCCTGCCAACTCTGAGATAACAGGTGATAGCCAACTGCTGAGCAACGGTGCATGCGAGGGTAAGGGGGCATTGAGAATACCCAATACCACCGACAAGCCGGCCAATACCATCAGGGGCACCGTCATCACCCAGGGTGACTCATGAGGCGTACCGTGCGACACGTCATCGTAGCGGGACGGCCCCATAAAGGTTAGCCACCACCACCGAACCATGTAACATGCTGTTAAGAGTGATACCCCCACCACCAAGCCAAACACCGGCATCGAATGAGACCATGCGGCCATTAAAATGGCATCCTTCGAAAAAAAGCCCGATAAGGGGGGAACCCCCATCATTGCCAATACCCCCACACTAACCGTCACCCAGGTAATGGGCATACGATGCCGTAAACCACCCATTCGGGCCAACGATTGTTCCCCGTTTAATCCATGGATCACACTGCCCGCCCCCAAAAACAACAAGGCTTTGAAACACGCATGGGTCAACATATGAAACAGGGCGGCATGATAAGCCCCGATCCCACAAGCCATGACCATTAACCCCAATTGACTCATGGTTGAAAATGCCAACACACGCTTAATGTCCTCTTGTCCCAATGCCAACACCCCGCCCAACAGGGCCGTCCCAAGTCCCACCCCCATCACCACCCCCTGAAGACCAGGGGGCATCATCATATGGGTACGGGCCAACAAATATACCCCCGCGGTGACCATCGTGGCGGCATGAATCAATGCGGACACGGGGGTGGGGCCTGCCATGGCATTGGGCAGCCACACGTACAAAGGTCCCTGGGCACTTTTGCCACACACCGCCAATATAATCCCCATCCCAACTATCCACTGCAACAGGGAGGGGTAAGACGCAACCTGAGCCGACAAAGCCGCCCATCCCACGGGTTGCTGAATGGCCAAGGGTACCAATAAAGCCACCCATAGGCCCAGGTCCCCTACCCGATTGACCACAAACGCTTGGATGGCCGCCCATCGATTGGGGGGGTGATGATGCCAAAACCCAATGAGAAGAAATGAGCACAAGCCCACCCCCTCCCACCCAAAAAACAACCCCAACAATGAATCAGCCGATACCAACGCCAGCATCCAAAACACAAAAAATGATACCAAGGCAAAAAATGAAGCACCCCGAATATCATGGGCCATATACCCCATGGCATACACGGTAATCAAGGTGGCAATCACGGTCACCATTACCGCCATCATGAGACTTAAGGCATCCCACTGCACCGCCCACGACAAGGACACCTCCCCTAGCGTCATCCAATGCCACAAGGGCACCCCCACACCTTGGGGCACCAACACCACCAACGCCATCGCCAACACCGCCGAACTGCCAATGGCACCAGCGGCAACCCAACCTGCCTGCCTCACTGACCAACGGGTTTGAAACCATCGGATGAGGAGAGACGCCCCCAAGGGCAATCCCAACATGGCCCATGTAATCCACTGAGCTATCCCTTGAGCCATGTTAACCCCTTGGTTGAGATCGTATCACGAAACCGAAACAGCAACACCAACAACCCCAGCCCCACCGCCGCTTCTGCCGCTGCGACCATCATGACAAAAAAGACCAATAGCTGCATATCCAATTGGCCATGCATCACCCCGGCCGCCACCATCAGCAGATTGGCTGCGGTTAAGATGAGTTCGACCCCCATGATCATGACCAATAGATTGCGGCGCACCAGTACCCCTGTCATGCCAATGCTTGCCAACACCGCCGCCAATACCAACACGCCCGCCACATTCATGACTGCTCCTTTTCCGCCGATCGGGTCATCGTCACCACCCCAATCACTGCCGCCAAAAACAAAATGGCCGACAGCTCAAATGGTCCCGAATACGCCCGAAACAATCGCCACCCCAAGGCCTTGGTTGAGACAACCGAAACCGCATAATGAGTGGGCCAACCATGCAAGGCCAAAGCCACCCCCGCCGTGCTAAACGCCCCGGTTGCAATCGAGACCAACGGGGCCCATTTTGACCATTTGGAGGGGGAGACCTCATTAAGGTTCATCATCAAAATCACAAACAAGAACAGCACCATAATAGCCCCACCATATACAATCACATGCACAATGGCCAAAAACGGGGCGCCCCACAACAAATACAAGCCCCCCACCCCCAAAAAGCACACCACCATATTCAAGACACTGTAAATGGGGTTCCGTGCCATTACCACCGCCATTGCACTGGATGCAATAAAAAAAGTAAACGCCAAAAATAAAAGATCCGTCATGCCTCATCCCCTTTGGCATACCCATGACGGGTATCCACATCAATCCGAGAATCAGGCCGCTCTAATAACCGGTCTTTTCCCCATATAAAATCACGCCGTTTCTGAGCAGCCGGTAATATGCGATCGGTTAAATAAATGGCTTGTTTGGGACAAGCCTCTTCGCAAAACCCACAAAAAATGCATCGTAACATGTTAATGTCATACGACACGGCGTATTTTTCTTCTCGGTATAACCGTTCGTCACCCGGTTGCCTTTCCCCCGCTTCCATGGTGATGGCCTCCGCCGGACAGGCAACCGCACACAGCCCACAAGCGGTACACCGTTCGGCCCCCTGTTCGTCGCGTTTTAACACATGAAGCCCACGGTACACCGGGCTGCGTGGACGCTCTTGTTCGGGATATCGAATCGTCACTTTGCGACGAAAAAAATGACGAAAGGTAATCCACATGCCCGATAAAATGGCAGGCAAATACGAACGTTCCCACCATGTCATAGGGGGACGACCCACCGGTTTGGCACGACCGGACAATGTGCCAGGGGTCATGTCAACACCACCATCACGGCCGTGATGGCCAAATTCAGAATGGACAAGGGCAACAATACTACCCAACCCAAGTGCATCAATTGGTCGTATCGAAACCGAGGCACTGTCCATCGAACCCAAATAAACACGAACATAAAAAAGAAAATTTTAGTAAAGAGTACCATCAATGACACCAAGGTGACCCAGGGGTTGGGAATCATGGATAAAAAGGGTATCTGGTACCCACCAAAAAACAAGGTGGCCATCACCGTGGAGGCCACAAACATATTGATGTATTCTGCAAATAAATAAAACCCCAGTTTCATGCTCGAATACTCGGTGTGATATCCCCCGATTAATTCGGTTTCACACTCAGGCAAATCAAAAGGGGTGCGATTGGCTTCGGCAAACGAACAAATCATAAAAATAAGAAACCCCAACGGCTGTAACCAAACAAACCATACCGTATGCTGTTGAAGCACAATTTCTCTGATGCTCATGGTACCGGCTGTCATCACCAAAGCAATCAAACTCAATCCCATCGCCAATTCATAACTGACCATTTGAGACGACGCCCGAATGGCACTCAACACAGAATACTTGTTATTGGATGCCCATCCCCCAATCATAATCCCGTATACGCCTAACGACACCACCCCAAACACCACCAAGACCCCCATCGGAAGGTCCGCAATTTGCATGGGTATCCGAATCCCATCGCCGACCCAGTCAGCGGCCCAAGGAATGACCGCACCGGACATACATGCCGTCGCCATTGACAAAGCAGGCCCCAATACAAACAAAAACCGGTCTGCCTGTTGGGGTATGAAATCTTCTTTAAAAAAGAACTTAACCCCATCTGCCAGGGGTTGAAGAAGACCAAATTTTCCAGCCCGATCAGGCCCAATACGGTCTTGAAAAAAGGCCGCAAATTTTCGTTCGGCCAAGGTAGCATACGCAGCCACACCCAAGGTCACCGCAAAAAAGACCATGATCAGCACGCTTTTATGGACCAAAAACAGTACCCACTCATTCATGGGCAGTCTCCGGCATGGGTAATGTGTAATGATTTTGTGCAATCACCGAGTGCGGGTCAATGGGTGCGGGCCCTTCCACTTCCCATTGGGATAAGTTTTTGCTGTCATACCGACAGGTGTTACAAATGAATGCCGCCACATCACCCGTACCCGTTTTGCGTGCGGTGACACGCAACACTTCGTTTCCTTTAAGCCATAACACCGCCTTGCCACAACAGGTGTCACAAGACCGATGGGCCAGCATGGGTTTGGTAAACCAAACCCGGCTTTTGAATCGAAAAGTGAGATCGGTCAATGCCCCCACGGGACACACATCAATCATATTTCCCGACCATTCATTGTCGACATTGGCGGCCACATACGACGAAATTTCGGCCCGATCCCCCCGCCACATGACCCCATGTTGACGTTGTCCGGTGACCTCTTCGCCAACATACACACACCGATAACATAAAATACAGCGGTTCATGTGCAATTTAATGCGATCACCAAAATGGGTCACGGGGTACCGTCGGCGGGATTCCTTATACTGGGTGGTGCTCTTGCCATGCTCAAAGGCTAAATCTTGCAAGGAACATTCTCCTGCCTGGTCACACACCGGGCAGTCCAACGGATGATTGATCAACAACAACTCAACCACCCCTTGGCGGGCTTTGACCACTTCTTCGCTGTCACGATTCAAGACGATCATCCCATCTTCTACCGCGGTGCGGCATGATGGCACCAAGCGTGGCAAGGGCCGGTCTTGTGCGTCGGATACCCGGGCCACTTTTACCATGCAGGTACGACATTTCCCCCCTGACTGACTTAACAGCGGGGTATAACACATGGCAGGGGGTGCCAGATCCTCATTTAATTGGCGTGCCGCCTGCAAAATAGTGGTACCGGGCGGTACTGATAGCGTCTGTCCATCAATCGTGATGCGATACATGCTCATGCCACTATCCGGTCGGTTACAATGGGATGATGCCGTGACGTCACCTGATCGGGATGATGGGCATGGTACTCAAACTCACCCCTAAAATGTCGGACCGCACTGGCCACTGGCCATGACGCCGCATCCCCAAATGTACAAATGGTATTGCCCTCAATTTTTTTGGTGATGTCCACCAACAAGTCGATGTCTTCTGGTGACCCATGCCCATGTTCCAGGCGATGCAAGACCCGTTCTAGCCAACCCGTTCCCTCGCGACAAGGCGAACACTGTCCACAAGATTCATGGTGATAAAACCGGGCAAATTGCCAGGTATTACGCACCATACAGGTCGTCTCGTCCATGACAATAAATCCTCCCGACCCTAACATTGACCCTGATACAAACCCGCCCTCTGCAAGGGATTCGTAGGTTAATAAGCGTGGCTCACCTGCCGCCGTACGCAACGCCAAGTGGGCAGGCAACACCGGAACTGAGCTACCGCCCGGCACCACGGCTTTGAGGGTATGACCCTTTCGAATTCCCCCACAATACGCATCTGATTCGATAAACTCTTCCACGGATAGCCCCATGACCACTTCATACACCCCTGGGCGATTGATATGACCCGATGCGGATATCAACTTGGTACCCGTGCTATTGCCAATCCCCATCTGACGGTATGCCGCCCCACCATGCAAGACAATCCAAGGGACCGATGCCAATGACTCCACATTGTTAATCACCGTGGGACACCCGTACAACCCTGATACGGCCGGAAAGGGCGGTTTTTGCCTTGGGTTTCCCCGTTTTCCCTCTAACGACTCGAGTAACGCACTTTCTTCGCCACAAATATATGCCCCGCCACCTGGATGCACCACCACCCGCAAAGAATAATCCGAACCCAAAATGCGATCACCCAAATACCCCGCCTGGGTGGCTTCGGCAATGGCAACCTCTAACTGACGCTTGAGCCACATTAATTCCCCTCGGATGTAGATAAAGGCCGTATGGACCCCCAATGCATACGACGCAAGAATAATCCCTTCAAGCAACCGATGGGGCACTTTTTCCATCAGGTAACGGTCTTTAAAGGTGCCCGGCTCGCTTTCATCGGCGTTGCAAACCAAGTAGCGTGGGGTATCCGGGCGACGGTCTAAAAACCCCCATTTGGTGCCAGTGGGAAACCCGGCTCCCCCTCGACCCCGAAGGCCCGATTCTTTCACGGACTGGATGATATCATCAGGGGTAGAGTGGGCCATGGCATGCCGCAATGCCTCATAGCCCCCAATGGCCTCGTACCGGTCGATGGCCACCACTTGCTGTGCCGGATCGGCTGAAACCCCCGCCAATAAAACCATCTGACTCATGGGCGTACCCCCTCTCTGAGCTGATGGATTAAATCGGGAACCCGATCCGGGGTCACTTGTTCGATGTATCGCTCCCCCACTTGTATCACCGGGGCCGTGCCACAAGAGGCCAAACACTCAACCGTCTTGAGCGTAAACATCCCATCAGGGGTGGTTTCCCCTTCTTTGATGCCCAACACTGCTTCAATGCGTTCAAGGGTATCTTCTGCCCCGGCCAAGGCACACGGACCCGTGCGGCATACTTCTAAAACGTAGGTTCCAACAGGGGTCAAGTGAAACATGGTATAAAACGTGGCCACTTCATAGACTTCAACGGGTTGCATGCCTAATAACGTTGCAACATAGTTCATGGTATCAACACTTAAATACCCACCAAACGCATGCTGGGCCATATGAAGCAAGGGCAAAATAGCTGATTTTTGACGCCCGGCTGGGTATTGATTCAACAATTCCTGAACCGATTCTAATTGGGCAACACTAAACTCAGGCATCCAGCTCTCCTGCAATAAGGTTCAAACTACTCATGGTCATAATGGCGTCGGATAACAGGGACCCGATGACCATTTCGGGGAACGCCTGATAATAAATGAAACAAGGACGTCGAAAATGAAGGCGATAGGGACAACGCCCCCCATCACTTATCAAATAATACCCCAACTCCCCATTGCCACCTTCTACCGCATGATACAACGTGCCAACTGGAACGGGAATCTCACCCATTACCACTTTGAAGTGATAAATGAGGGATTCCATCACGGTGTTGACTTGGGCTTTGGGGGGGAGATAAAAAGCCGGAACCGCCACATGATACCCATCATTTGGCATGGCGTCTAATGCTTGTTGAATCAAGCGAAGGCTTTGCCACATTTCTTGATTTCGAACCAAATACCGGTCGTAGGTATCCCCATTTTCTCCGACGGGCACCTCAAACTCAAAGTCCAAATACCGTGAATAAGGGGACGCCGTCCGCACATCATAATCAACGCCCGTTGCACGCAAATTGGGACCTGTAAACCCATAATCCAATGCACGGGCCGCCGAAATGGCACCCACCCCAATGGTACGATCCATAAAAATGCGATTGCGATCAAACAAGGCTTCGAATTCTTTTAGCACCGCCGGAAATTCAGCTAAAAACCGACGCAGTTTTAATACCGCTGTCTCTGAAAAATCACGCTCAAATCCCCCCACGCGCCCGATGTTGGTGGTTAAGCGACTGCCACATATTTCCTCGAATATTTCATAAATGGCTTCCCGTTGCTGAAACAAGTACAAAAACCCACTAAAAGCACCTGAATCCACACCCAAAATGCCATTGCATATTAAATGATCCGCAATGCGGGACAATTCCATGATAATAATGCGCATATAATCAATGCGTTGGGTCGTTTGTACCCCCAGCAATCGCTCCACCGTGAGATGCCATCCAATATTGTTAATCGGCGACGAGCAATAATTTAATCGGTCTGTAATGGGGGTAATTTGATAATAGGGGCGATGTTCCGCTAATTTTTCAAAGGCACGGTGAATATATCCCACCGTGGAATCGGCGGCCACAATGCGTTCACCATCCAACTCAATGATGTTTTGAAACACCCCATGGGTGGCAGGATGGGTCGGACCCAAATTAACGGTAACGGTTTGTTTTTCTTGGCTCATCGTCCAAACATCCGATCGTCTTTATCGGTTCGAGTCTGGTCTTCTAGGGGGTATTCTTTTCTCAAGGGAAAATACGCCATGCTATCCTCATTCAGAATACGTGTTAAGTTGGGATGACCCGTGAACCGAATCCCAAAAAAATCATACGTTTCACGCTCCATCCAATTGGCCGATGGAAACAATGGCACCAGGCTGTCAATCACAGGATCGGTGATGGGCAATTGCACGGTGACAAACAAGCGGGTTCGTTCGGGTAAATGATGCAACTGGGCCACCACCGCAAGAGAGGCCGGTTCTGCCACGTGATGAACCCCACATAAATCAACCAGCATCGTAAAGCCATGGGTATGTTTTAGGTCTTGGACCACGGCATAATAGGCCGTTGGGTCCACTTCTAAACACCAATTCCCATATTGCAAGACGTGGTTCAATACCCGAAAGTGCTGAGCCACCGTCTCAGACACCGCCGTCCCAAACGGAGTGGGTTCAAGGGTAGCCATAGGAAGTGCGAGGTTAGTCAATGCCATACCCTTTCAGCAATTGGGTATATGATTCCGAATGACGCCGGCGCAACGACTCCGTCCCCACCAACGACTGAACCGCCATCAATCCGTCAATAATCTGCTCAGGCCGGGGAGGGCAACCCGGCACATACACATCAACCGGAATCACTTGGTCAATGCCTTGCAATACACTATAGGTATCAAAAATACCCCCACTAGAGGCACAAGCCCCCACGGCCATTACCCACCGTGGTTCGGCCATTTGGCAATACACTTGTTTAAGAATGGGGCCCAATTTCTTGGCCACCGTCCCCATAACCATCAACAAATCGGCTTGTCGGGGAGAAAAACTGGGGCGCTCTGACCCAAACCGGGCAAAGTCGTAATGAGACCCCATGGTTGCCATAAATTCAATCCCACAGCATGAGGTGGCAAAGGGTAAAGGCCATATAGAGTTTTTCCGGGCCAGTGCCACCGCTTTTTCTAACGAGGTCAAATAAAATCCTTGACCGGTTACCCCTTCGGGCGGATCGGTTACCAATGGGTGGGTCATGATGAGCTGGCCTCCAATTCAAACACCCGATGCGATACCAAATACAGCCACGCCACCAATACAACCGACACAAACATCCCCACCTTGACCAGCCCATCCCACCCCAATGTCTCCACATTAAGGGCCCAAGGGTAAAAGAAAATAATTTCAACATCAAATAAAACGAATAAAATGGCGACCAAAAAATACTTGTATGAAAACCGAACCCTGGCATTGTCTTTGGATTCAATGCCACACTCAAACACTGCGTCTTTTACGTTGGAATGACGCTTGGGTCCCACCCGATGGCTCCCCCACAAGGTAAGGGCCACAAACCCCACCACCACGATACCCAACATTAGGAGTGCCAAATAGTCCGTCATGGTTTGATTGTAGTACATGATGGACATCTCGCCAACGGGCAGACCCGTCCGTTACCTATCGGGACGTGGCCCTTGGTAAGGACGGTGGGATCTGATACGCTAGCACCATGACACGCCCAGGGATTTTAATGGTGAATTTGGGAACCCCTGATGCCCCCACGGTGGCGGCGGTTCGTCGTTACCTTGCCCCTTTTTTAATGGATCGCTACGTCATTGATGTCCCCACATGGGTACGGGCCCTGCTGGTTTACGGGGTTATTTTACCGTTTCGACCCCGTCGATCCGCCCATGCGTACCAACGTATTTGGACGTCCGAAGGGTCCCCGTTGTTGCTTAACAGCCAACGGTTATTGGCTGCGTTGCAACCCTATTTTGACGATGTGCCAATGGCACTGGGCATGCGCTACGGCAACCCATCCATTGCCCATGGCATCCGCCAACTACAGAAGAGCGGATGTGACCGCATCATTGTCTGCCCGATGTACCCCCATTATGCCATGTCGACGACCACCACCGTGGGGGTGGCCCTTCACGAGGCCATCCGTACGGTGGGCTTTGAGGGGTCATATTATGTCATGCCTCCCTTTTATCATCACCCGCTGTATGTGGCGGCATTGGCTCATTCTATCGCCCCTTATATCCCCTCCACTGAGTATGTGTTGTTTAGCTACCATGGGATTCCAGTTCGTCACCTTAAAAAAACCGACCCGACCCATTATCATTGCCAGCAAATCGATGGTTGTTGTGACCACCCATCCCCTGCCCATGCCACCTGTTATCGTCACCAATGCCTCACAACCACCCTGGAAACCGCCACGCAATTGGGATTATCTCCCTCGCACTATGGCATGTCGTTTCAATCCCGATTGGGAAAAGACAAATGGTTGGAGCCCTACACCGATGCCACCGTTGCCCAGTTGGGTCAATTGGGCATCAAACGGTTAGGGGTGGTGTGCCCTGCCTTTTTATCGGACTGTTTAGAAACCTTGGAAGAAATTGGGATGGAGGCACAAGATGAGTTCAAGGCAATGGGAGGCGAAACCTTTACCCTCATTCCATGCCTCAACGATCAACCCCATTGGGTGGTGGCATTGCACCATATAATCCGCGAGTTCATGGATCACCCAAACCCTCCTATCCCTGTCGGATCATAGTGGACCCCAGAAAAGGGGATCACCGGTGGTTGGGCCACACATGATATGACATGCCTTGGGTACAGGCAGTGGCATATCGGCACCCATCGCCCATGATTTTTTGTGCCATGACCAGATGATTCAGGTCGAGGGGAACAGCCGTTCACTGACTCATCCCCTGACCCATTAGCCAATCGGCGCTCCCCCTCTCTAATCATAACGTGAGAGAGGGGGGGGCATTAAAGCCCCATTTTACCTCCCAGAACGGGGTACTAAACCCCTCTGATATCGCGGGTAGCCCGGGCCCGATCGGGGCCATTGGACCGACGCGGTGCACCCACGGTATCACGACGACCAGTGCCTTGACCTGACCGTGACCGCCAATCGGTTCGTCGATCCCAGGTGGGGCTACCCGATCGCCGGGCTTTACCTGGTTGCCCCTGACGTGCATACGGTGAGTTCCCGTCGCTTGGTCGGCCACGAAAAGATGGGGCGGGCATGCTCATCGAGCGTTGCAAGCGATCCATCCAATGGGCATCTTTGGGTGCATACCCATCCATGGCATGGAACTCGATGGGGGCCGATAAGCGCTGATTGATGCGTTTGATTAAATGCCCTTCATTGGATGTCACCAATGACACGGCCATGCCACTGCTTCCGGCACGACCTGTACGACCAATGCGGTGAATATAGTCTTCTGGCAACAGTGGTAAATCAAAATTAACCACCATGGGCAACAAGGGAATATCGAGCCCCCGTGCCGCCACATCCGTGGCCACCAATAGGCGGGTATTACCCGATCGAAACCCATTTAAAATCCGCATGCGCTGGGCTTGACTTTTGTCACCATGAATGGATTCCGATCGTTGTCCCGATTGGGTCAAATGCCGTGCCAATTGATCGGCCATGGATTTGGTGCGCACAAAAATCAGGACCTGGTCTTGAGGGGCCACCCCTACGATATGGTCCAATAAGGCCATTTTTTGTGGTTGGTCCACCGGATGTGCCCGGTGGGTAATGGCCGCTGACACCGCTTCGTGGGCATGAATGCGAATGTCAAGGGGATCTTGCATGAGGGTTTGGGCCAACCGCCGAATGGGCTCATCAAAAGTGGCCGAAAACAACAACGTTTGACGGTTAGACGGGGTTTGTTCCAATACTTCGGTAATGGCTGGCAAAAACCCCATATCCAACATGCGGTCTGCTTCATCCAATACCACCATGCTCATCTGAGACAAGCTCAACGTCCGGCGTCTCACATGGTCTTGCAACCGCCCCGGCGTGGCCACCACCACATCCACTTTGCGTTTTAGGGCATCGATTTGGGGTTTCATGGGAGCCCCGCCATAAATGGCGACCACCCGCACTGGGGTATGTTTGGCATACCCCCCCAATTGGGTCCGAATCTGAAGGGCCAGTTCACGGGTGGGAACCAATACCAGCACCGATGGGGAGTTGGCCGGAGTGCTGACCAAGCGATGAATAATCGGCAACCCATAGGCTGCGGTTTTACCCGTACCCGTCTGGGCCCCTGCAATCACATCCCTGCCATTTAAAATGGCAGGGATGGCCTCCAACTGAATGGGGGTTGCCTCTGTGTAGCCCTTTTCAATAACCGCTTTTAACACGGTATCATGCAAACCGAGTGTTTGAAATGACATCTATCTGATCCTTTTACTGTGGCTGTGGATTAAGCCATACTTTGGGCAATACTCCTACCCCATTGCCTCATTACAATGCCATTGCTGGCGACGATTCGATTGGGAAACAGACACAAGTCCCGCTTAGGAAGACAAACCGTTGCAAGGATCATACCGCTATTTTAACCAATTGGGAACAGGACAGAATCATACGCCTCAATAAACGGCTCGTGAGATGCTGGGGTTATACTTGTCTGAATCGGTCATGCCGGGCGTTGCCACGCACTACAATGGGGGTCGGGATGGGTGATAAGACCCGTTCCTGTTAAAACCATGTAGAACCCCTTGCGATCTCACCCCCTCTTCTTATCACACGGGTCCCGTTTAATCATCACGTCCCCTTACCACACCCTCTAAATATGACCCGATGGGTAAACCGCGAGCCTGTTTTGGGTGAAAAGAACAGAACGACTACGCCTGGTGTTTAAGGGGATCATCGCCAGAATCGACCCATTAAAATCGGCGGTGTCCGAGCGTGATGAAATGGGCCGCTTGAAACCGGTTCATGCAATGGCTTGAACCAGCCTATCTGGTTGCATGAGCAAGTGTATCTACCCCATTGTCTCATGACGCCAATGGGGGAAGGGTCCCCGCAGGCGATTGAATGATTGATCCCTTTTTTATGTCGGCTTATCGCATCGGCCATGTGCCTCAATGGACGGTTTCAATCCAGCGTCACGTCTTACGTGCGTGCCCATCCCCCAATCAAAGGGGGGCGAGCCCACCCTTTGCCCCTTTTTAGGACCACCCTGTTCATCTGACATGTGGGGGTTACCGTCGAGTGGTGCTCAGAGAAGGTCCCAGGCTCCCCATGTATCATGTCTATCAAACCCAAGCGGCCCCCGGATATTGTGTGACACCCATGCCGGATCAAGAGGGTGTAAACACGCTATCCCCTTTTTAATCCAACTCACAATGGCTCACAATGGCATAATAGGGTCATCGGGCCCACCCCTTTTGGACGACGATGGGATAAGCGACCAGCAACGCCCCGCATCACCTGGTGACACCGCCCACGCCCAAACGAAACAAGGTTGTCTTGGGTGAGGGACCCCAACCACCGTTGGACAGAAAAAAAAAGCCCCCACTTTTTTAGCGGGGGCTTTCTTCACTCAACAAAAGTGATTGATTAGAACAATTTGGGTAGGCTTACACCCGTCCAATCCACACCAAGGGTGATGGCACCCACTTCTTTGGAATAGCCATAATCACCTAAATTCAGGTTGTAAGCCAACTTGAATCGGTAGTCAGATACTTGATACGACCCACCCACTGTCAAACCAACATACAGGCCATTGTCGCCATAATTTACATTGGTTTCAGCTCCGGATACTTTTTGCTTCCCTGATTGACTCACGTTGTATCCAACATAAGCCCCACCAATCAAGGAGAAATCATCTAATTTATAACGGTAGGTTACTGGAATACGGACACCAATTTCTGATTGAGAAAATTCGTTGGCATCTTTCTTGGCTGTTGAGGTTGTAAAGGTTAACAAGGCACCCAAATCGATGGATTGATCCGCATCAATCTTGAACACTTGCTGAGACGCACCAGCTGCCAAATACAAGCCATCACCTTTTTGATCAGCCACATTGGTCTTGCTACCGGCTTTGTTGGACAACAAACCCAACTCAAATACCAACGCATCCGTCGATGAAGATACTGCTGACTTAGCCACCACTGCTTTTTTTGCTGTTTGGGCGTGAATCGTACCCACAGAAACAGATGCAACTACAGCTGCCAACACAAGACTTAACTTGGTTACTTTCATTTACAACTCCTTCAAAAATGATGTGCCGACTGGTTCAACCAAATCAAAAACACAGCCTGGATTTTAGCGGTTGTCGCCTCCCCCCGTCAAGGGTGACCGGTTAGGTCATCTATAGTGGAGGGCAGCCTCGTCACCATGGCCTGCCATGCCATCTCGTGGCCTTCACAGGCACCAGACGCAAACGTGGCATTGCCCCCCCCCTTGCCGTCATGGGGTTGCAACAAGGCGTGCAACAGATGGGCCGCATGAACCGATCCGTTGCTACCCACCCAGATCGTGACCCGACCCTCTTGGCCACGGGCCAACACGGAAAGCCCTCCCACCCGATGGGCCACACGGGCAACGTCTGATTTCACATCCGCTTCTGGGGGAACCCAACAAGCAAAAAAGGGAATGCCACCCGAACTCTGGGCCACCTGATGACGGAGCATCTCATCGGTGATCCCCCAGGACCCACCTTTTTTGGGTCCCCCGGCTGGCTCTTTTTTTAGCACCCCCTCTAACTTGGCCATGACGGATTCAGGGGTGGCCTTTAGTGTGGTTAATACACCCTCCAAGACAGTGGCCCGGTCCCGATGCACCTGACGTGCCGCCGCCCCTGTCACGGCCACAATACGGCGGACCCCTTTGGCAATACTGCCTTCACTGATCACGTGAAACAGGCCAATGTCCCCTGTTCGGCTCACATGGGTACCCCCACAAAGTTCTTTGGAGTGTTCGCCAAACGATACCACCCGAACATCGCCTTGGTATTTGTCCATAAAAAAGGCCGTGGCATTTTCTTGCAAGGCTTGTGCCAACGGCATCACCCGAATGTCGCCCCCAATGTTGGCTTGTATGGTGTCGTTGACCCAGTCTTCAATCGCCTCGAGTTGGACCGGCGTGGGTTTGGTGTCACATGCAAAATCAAATCGCAACCGATTGGCATCGACCAAAGACCCTGCTTGCTTGATCCGATCACCCAATACCACTTTGAGGGCCGCTTGCAGCAAATGGGTGGCCGAGTGGTTGGCTGTTACCCGACGTCGATGGGCCTCATTCACCCGCAGGGACACCCGGTCGCCAACCTGACACTGACCCGAGACAATATGGCCTCGGTGTATCCATACCCCCTGCCCATTCTTTTGTGTATCGGTGACCTCAAATCGCAGGCTATCATGCTCTATTATACCCACATCCCCCACCTGTCCTCCCGATGCGGCATAAAAACACGTGTGGTCGGTGACCACCCCCCATATATCGTCTGTCAGTTTTCCCACCCAGACCACGGTACCCATCCCTTGGGTGTGCTCATACCCCTCAAATAGACTGGGCGGCAGCCCTTCCCATTGCCCTTCATGGACCTGATCGGCACCGGGTGATTGCTCCCCACTCAAGCGAGACTGCCTTGAAATGGCTTTGTGGGCGGCCACGGCGTGATCGTAGGCCTCCTGATCCAACTTCTTCCCCACCTGTTGAAGCCATGCGTCTAGTACCTCTAGCGGCATCCCATGGGTGGCCACCAATTCAAAGGCCTCTTGGCCAGAAAACACCTCGCCAGAATGGGTCAATAATCGCTCTTTTAATCGGTTGCCCCCATCAAAAATAACCTTTGAAAACTGGGTGGATTCGTCACGAATGGCATCGGCAATTGCCGCATGCTGACGGGATAACAAGGGGTAGGCCTCTCCCATCTGTTCGATGACGGCGGATACCACGGGTTCAAACGAAAAGGTGGCCACTTGATGGCGTGCCAACACCCCCAAACACCGGCGAATCAGGCGCCGGACCACATACCCACGGCCTTCATTCGAGGGCAACACGCCCTCGGCGATAATAAAAGCTGAGGCTTTGGTATGATCGGTCAGCAATCGGATGGCCGAGTCCGGCACATGGTTGGGTAGTTGGGCCTTGACTTTTTTGACCATTGGTGCTAACAGGTCGGTATCATAGACCGATGAGTGGCCGTTGAGTACCATGGCCATTCGTTCCAATCCGGAGCCTGTGTCCACACTTTTGATGCCCAACGGGGTAAAGGTGCCGTCGTGAGACTTAAACCATTCCATAAACACCCCAGCATTCCAAATTTCGATGTAGCGTCGGGTATCAAAGAGGCCGGTGTCATGGTAAGACGGACCGTGGGCCTCTCCTGTGTCATAAAATACTTCGGTACAAGGTCCACAAGGACCGGTCTCACCGGAAGGCCCCCAAAAACTATCGGCATGGGGTTGCCACACAATGTGATCCGTGGGGATACCCACCCGTTGCCAAATGGCCCTGGCCTCATGGTCGGGGGGCAATGCCAGTGACTCATTCCCCTGGTACACCGTGACGTACAACCGCGATAGGGGAAACTGAAACACGGTGGTCAGCAATTCAAATGCCAATTCAATGGCTTTGTCTTTAAAATAATCCCCAATGGACCAACTTCCCAGCATTTCAAAGAGGGTCAAGTGATGCCGATCCCCCACATCCTCGATGTCAATCGTCCGAATGCACGGTTGCACATTGCATAACATGGGATGGGGGGGCGTTTGTTCCCCGGTAAAATACGACTTGAGTGGGGCCATGCCGGAATTGATGAACAACAAGGTGGGGTCATGCTGCGGCAATAAGGACGCATGCCCAATGACCTGGTGATGATGACGAGAAAAAAACCCTAAAAATGCCTCACGAATATCCGAGCCTGACCAGTTCATGGTGTCACACCTTTCGATTTGTACGGTTGATGATCATGGGATTAACCGCCATGGTGACGGTGGGCTGCCGTCATGGTATTGCCCAACAACATGGCAATGGTCATGGGGCCCACCCCACCCGGCACGGGGGTAATGGCCTGGCACAATGGCCGCACGGCGTCAAACGCCACATCCCCCACAATGCGGTATTTCTTTTGGCTGCTTTGGTCTTCAACCCGATTGATACCCACATCCATCACCACGGCACCCGGCTTGACCATATCAGCCGTGATGCGTTCGGGGACCCCCATGGCCGCCACTAAAATATCGGCCGTGCGGGTGATGGTGGCCAATGCCGTGGTTTTGGAATGGGCCAATGTGACGGTGGCATCCACCCCTTTTTGCACCAATAAAGCGGCCAGTGGTTTACCCACAATGTTGCTTCGCCCTACGATGACGACATGGGCACCCGACAAGGGGACAGCGGTACGTTGCAACAAGGTGAGTACCCCATATGGGGTGCACGAGCGAAACCCGTCCAATCCTTGGAACACCCGTCCCAAGTTCATGGGGTGAAACCCGTCCACATCTTTCAGGGGGTTGATGCGTTCGATGACCGCTTGTTCATCAAACCCAGGGGGAAGGGGCAATTGTACCAAGATGCCATGCACATCAGGATCGGTGTTTAAATGGTCAATTAAGGTATTCAATGTGTCGGGGGTATCCGATTCAGACAGCCGGTAGTCATAACTGACGATCCCCACTTTCTGACAGGCCTTTTTTTTGGCTTCAACATAAAACTGTGAGGCGGGATTTTGCCCCACCAAGACCACAGCGAGTCCAGGATCGCGACCGGTTTGAGAACGAAAACGAGACGCCGACACGGCACACTCTTGCAAGAGTGTATCGGCAATGGCCTTACCATCGATTAAGGTGCCGGGGTAGTGGGGAATCATGGTGTTATACCTTTCTTATTGGCATCCGTGTGCCGGTTATCAGATGGGTTGGACATGGGCTCATGGGCAACCGGGATCAAGCCTTCATATACCTGCAGTCCGACATACACCACATCTTTGAAAACCGATGGGGAGGGCAAGTCTCCCACACGTTGTCGCCATTTGGCTACCACAGTTGCATGCTCAGGGGTTCCATAACTACCAATTAAGGCGTGGGTCATTTGATGGATCGACATCGACTCAGGAAGGGTGATATCGGGCGTCAATAAAGGTGACCGGTTGATGTCTTTGAGCAACGAATCCAAGTAGAGGCCTTGGGTATACGGAATGGCCACAGGGGCCAACACGGGCATCGTGACCCAATCATTGTTGGGGGGCCGAACCGACCAATTGGATGAGACACTAAACTGCCAACCATCACTTTGCATCCATAGGTGGGCGGGTCGTGGGGGGTCGGGGCTTTCAAAGGAGAAGGATATTGATTTTCCTGGTGGTAATCCCACCCGGGTAATGGGAAGGTCGCCTTGTTGATCGCCCCAATATAAGGTCATCACGTCATTGGCTGTGCCATCAGACTCTGAAAACCGAAGGACCATGTCCGTCTGTTCTTGGATGAGCCGGGGAGAGGCCTGACGGGTCCGTGAGGGAACGGGCAACCGAAGGGTCCGCAGGGGGGTTTTGGACTGGTTGGTGAGGGTGTAGGTGTAGCGAAACCAGCGATCGGGCAAGAGCACCACCCCCAAAGTGACATTGGCTGATACATTGGTGGTGATATCAAAAAACATCCCCTGTTGGGGGTGATAATAGTACCCATGGGACTCATCACGGATGGCACCTTTTAGTAGGGTCGCCCAGCCACGATCGGGGGGATTCAACGACCATCGGTTGGGCAGGTCAGGGGCCGCCCCCCCTGTGCCCCCACCAAAACACACTGAAATCATCAGGCAACAAAATACGACAATTAAACCAGACAAGTGTGTCATGGAAAAAATCATACATGCTGGGTGATCTTCTCATCAAGAAACGCCTCCCCGCCCCCCCCAACTGAACCTTGTCCAAATTGACCGGATTGGATTATGATGACCTGCTATCATTTATTCTTGACCATAAAAAAATGAGTGTCCTTTCATATTGCATGAAAGCATGACGCCTGATTTTGCCTTTTGATGACACCGTATGCCCTTTTATTTTAGACAATTGGAAGAAGGTGACCCGTTTGCAAGTACAATTTAATGAAGAATCCGCCCGAACCAAATTGGATCAGTTGAGGGATATTTCAGAGGAATCAGGGTTTTTGAGTCCGGATGAAATTGTGGTGTCGTTTGATCGACCCGAGGGCATGCTCGATGACATTGAAGAAATTTTAGACGGCAATGGCGAATCCGCCAACGAAACCGCCGGGGACGCCGAAGAAGATGTGGTAAAAGAATCCCGCTCGGTGGCCGAGTTGGAACGAACGATTGATTTGGATGATTCGGTTAAAATGTACCTTCGAGAAATTGGGACCATTAACCTATTGAATCAAGACGAAGAGATTGAACTGGCCCGTCGGGTGGCCAATGGGGATGACGTGGCCAAACAAGACTTAATCAACGCCAACCTTCGGTTGGTGGTGTCCATTGCCAAAAAATACACGGGTCAAGGGCTATTGTTTTTGGATTTGATCCAAGAGGGGAACACGGGGTTGATCCGGGCGGCTGAAAAATTTGATTATACAAAAGGATTCAAATTTTCGACCTATGCCACATGGTGGATTAAGCAAGGGATTACACGGGCGATTGCGGACCAATCGCGCACGATTCGAGTACCGGTCCACATGGTCGAAACGATTTATAAAGTCAAAAAAGTATCCCGGATGCTGATGCAAGAATTGGGCCGAAAGCCCAGTGACGAAGAAGTAGCCGAACGGACGGATATTCCCCTTGAAAACATTGTGGCGATTCGAAAATATTCCCAGATTCCGTTGTCGCTTGAAATGCCGATTGGGGATGAAGACTCATCCCAATTGGGGGATTTTATCGAGGATAAAAACTTAGAATCGCCGGATAGCGTCACCATGCGCAATATTTTGCGTGAAGAGCTACTCAAATCCATGGGGATTTTAACCGAGCGAGAACAGATGATTTTGAAGTTACGGTTTGGGTTTGATGATGGTCGCCCAAGAACCCTCGAAGAAGTGGGGCGTGTGTATAACGTCACACGGGAGCGGATTCGCCAGATCGAAGAAAAAGCACTACGAAAATTACGCCACCCTTCGCGACGCTTGCGGTTGGAGTCTTTCCGAAAATAACCCGCTTGAAGGATCTGTGGGGGGGGCTTTTGAGGGGCAAATCAGGGAATCCGACTTTCGTCGCGCCCGTTGCGTCATGTTTTTGCTTCGCCCACCCGATCATGGGTGACAAAAAGGGGGTATCCAACTCGCTTGAATGGAAGAAAGGCGGGGGTTGAGACCGGGCTGAGGCGGTAGCCTAACAGTGACGTCGCTGTGATTTGACACCGTTGCGACACAACATGATCCCCCGACAATCGATAAAAAATGAATGTTAGATCGCTCAGTGACGATATCACGGTGTGCATTTCATCGAACGCCTTACCCCATGCGAATCCTGAATACCCTGTTGCCCCCAGTTAAGAACGTCCAAAAAGATAGAGAGTACCTAAGACCTCCCCCAGATCTGGAGGATTGATGACAGCCGGAAACGACGATAACAGTTAAGCGAAGAGAACTCTCAATAAAACGACGAGAATGGACCGCAAAGCAAACATGACAAATTGTATTGGATGGCCTCAACCCATGTATCGGCCTCCGATTGGTGTAGTCAGTATTCGGATTACCCAGTGGCAGTGTGACGAGGGGCGTGATGATCTGCTAAATCATGCTGAGAAAGCCTTTGAAATAAACCCTGCCAAAGAATGGGTTGACTCTAAAAAAGTATTGATCGCCTCAAATCGATGATGGGAACATTGACGGTTGAATTAAAAAATCGGACATGTGGGTCGTCTAAGCAACGTGTAAACCAACAACTCACCCATTGGGGGCTCTCTTGGCCCACCCAATGCGGGGGTATCACCTCAATGACCCATCATCCTCCCCCCCGTTAGCCCGTTAGCCTTGCGGGTCCCGCGGGTCCACAATCCCACCGGTCATCCAATCATACCGTTGCTTAAAGAAGGCCTTCGCCACCACCGTCATCCGGGTGGACGATCGGCTACCTAACTGTCGAAACAACCGCTTGATGTTCACCTTGGATTCCTCGCAATAATACGTCACCAACGCTTGTAAGGCGGCGGCCTCTTCCCCTCGCTTGGTTTTTAACTCTGCCTCGGCCCGTGATAAGACCGACGCCATTGCAAACAAGGTGGTGCCAATATCGACATAGGTTGCCAGTTTCACCTGCTCTTTTTCTAGTTTCACTTGATACCGTGCCATTGTAAAAAACAACGATTTGGCCAATCGCCTCGAGGTGCGATCGATCCACCCTAGATACCCACGGTTTCGACGTGATAATCCTGTCACCCCCCAACACCGCCACCGTGGCACAAACAACATCGGGATCCATCCCACATAAAACCGTATCATCCCCCCCACAATCCCCATCCGCTCGCGCCATGACAACCGCCCATTTAACAAGGGCATGATAAACCGCAAATGGGTGTCCATCGCCTCGCGGGCGATAAACAATTGCATTACCTCGCTGGTTCCCTCAATGATGCGGTTAATACGCAAGTCCCGTACCATGCGTTCCGCCGGATACCCCACCTCACCCCGTCGACGCAGCGACGTCGCCGTTTCATACCCACGCCCCCCTCGTATTTGCAAAAAATCATCCGCCACCGACCACGCACGCTCTGACCCAAAATATTTGGCCATCGCCGCCTCCAACCGAATGTCCCGGTGGTGGTCATCGGCTAACACAGCCGTTAAGGTGGACATGCTGTCCATTGCGTATGTGTCCGCCACCATGTTGGCCACCTTTTGCTGCACCGCCTGGTGCTCCCCAATCGGGTGGCCCCATTGCACCCTCCGCTGGGCCCAATCCAAGGTGCCCACCATGCTAACCTTTCCCGCCGCCGCTGAGATTGCCGGAATGGTCAATCGACCCGCATTGAGGGTGACAAAGGCGATTTTTAACCCGTCTCCTGGTTTGCCAATGACGTTTTCTACCGGCACCTTGACATTGGTAAACCGTAACTCCCCATTTGCAATTCCCCGAATCCCCATGAATTGACACCGATGCACCACCTCAAACCCAGGGCTATTGGTTTCGACAATCAACGCCGTGATTTGCTTTTTTTCTCGGCCATTCACCACCTTAGGGGCCGTATTTGCCATCACCACCAACAACGACGCATCCGGGCCATTCGTGATATACAATTTGGTCCCATTTAAGATGTAATGGGTACCATCCTCTGATAACACCGCCGTGGTGGTCATTTTGGCAGGGTCTGACCCCACATCCGGTTCCGTTAAGGCAAAGGCTGATATCTCACCCTTGGCCAACCGGGGTAAATATCGCTCTTTTTGTTCGGGGGTGCCAAATAACGTTAATGGCTGGGGCACCCCGATGCTTTGATGGGCCGATAACCATACCGCCGTGGACCCACAATAACTGCCCACCAACGCCATGGCGCGGGTATAATTCATCACGGATAAACCCATCCCCCCATACGCTTGGGGGATTTTCATGCCAAAAAACCCTGCCTCACCCAATGCATCCAATGCGGCTTTGGGGACCTGTTGGTCCCGGTCCACCGCCTCCGGGTCAATGGTGGCTTTTAACACCGCTTCCAATCGCTTCAGCACGTCGTCACCAATGGCCTTGTCAGCCTCTGATTGGACAGGATACGGATGGATTAAGTCCCAGCGAAACACCCCTTTAAATAATTCACCTACCACACTGGGTGACTTCCATACTTGCTCCCTGGACGCTTCGGTTAAATCCAAGGCGTCTTGCTTGGCCTGATTGTCGCTGATATTCATGATTGAACCCCTTTCTTGTCAAACCCATCAAATCCCACTCCCATCTGGTGCATCAGCCGTAACCGTTCCGATGGCTCAAACCGACCATGCCCCAATTGCACCAGCCCTTCTAAGACCCTCACCATCTCCCCTATACCTCGATCATCCGCATACTGACACACCCCCCGACGCCATGCCGGGAATCCCGTCCCCATCACCATCGCCATGTCCAATACCGATGCCGATTGCACCACCCCATCGGCCAAACACCGGGACGCCTCATTAACCATCACCCCCATCAATCGGTCCACCACCCGTGCCTCGGCCGGGGGTGTCGTGACCGGAAACATCTCGCGAATCGCCGGGTTCACCCCTTGTGAGTGACGCATATCTTGGCCCCCGTACACATAAAACCCCTTCCGGTCTTTTTTACCTCGGCATCCCAAGGCCATCACCTGATGAAACGCCTGTGGAATGGCCATCCGGTCGCCCAACCCATCGGCCAATACCTTGGCCACTTTATAGCCCACATCCAAGCCCACTTCATCGGCCAACGCCAACGGCCCAATCGGCAACCCAAACTGAACCATCACCCGATCAATCCACTCACACGCCACCCCCTCTGATACCAATTGAATGGCCTCGGTAACATACGGAATTAGGACCCGATTGACCAAAAACCCGGGCTGATCTTGCACCATCACCGGCACCTTCCCCCACGACTTGACCAAAGCCGCCGCCCGCAAGGCCACGTCGTCGGATGTGGCCGCACCCTTGACAATTTCAACCAGTGGCATGCGATGAACCGGACTAAAAAAATGAATCCCGACCAATCGTTCAGGATGGGCCAATACTGACCCCATCTGGGTAATGGATAACGCCGATGTGTTGGTGGCCAGTATCACATCCTTGCCTACCCTGGACTCTAATCCTTGCAACACGGTTTGCTTCACGCCCATGTCTTCTACCACGGCTTCGATCACCACATCCATCACCCCCATGCCCGTCCCGTCTACCGTCCCGGATATCCGTTGCATGGCCATGGCCACTTTGCCCTTGCTGTCTTTGCGGGATGACGCCCGCTGGCTTGCCAATCGACTCACCGATTGCATGGCCACATCAATCGCCGCCCAACTGATATCCTGCAAGCGAACCCCCCACCCTTGTGAGGCCGCCAACCAGGCAATCCCGCCCCCCATTAACCCCGCACCCACCACCCCCAAGCGGGGAGGTGAATGGGGCACTGTCCACCCACCCCCTCTTTTTTTGGCCGCCTCTTGTTCAAAATACAACCCAATCAATGCCCGGGACACCGGCGTACTGGCCACCGTTGAAAACAGCTGGGCTTCAATGGCCAACCCTTTTTTTAGGGTCGTACGCAGTCCCCGCTCGATGGCATCAATCGCCACCATGGGGGCCGGGTAATGACCTTTGGTGGCCAGGGTCACTTGCCGACGGGCGGCCCAACAGGCAAGTGCCACCATCGGCCTTGGCTGCCATTTGGCCCGGCGTGGTGCCGGTGCTGACCCGGCCATCAACCGAGACACAAAGTGCCGGACCTCATCGTGGAAAAACGCCGCCGAACCCATCTGATCCGCCAATCCCATGCGACAAGCGGCCGCTGCATCCACCGGTTTACCGGATGTGATCATCTGCAAGGCTGGGCCCACCCCAATCAATCGTGGCAACCGTTGGGTGCCCCCAAACCCGGGAATAATGCCTAAATTGACCTCGGGCAATCCCAATTTGGTGTTGACATGATCAGAGACCACCCGATACCGACACGCCAAGGCCAATTCCAACCCCCCACCCAAGGCCACCCCATGAATGGCCGCCACCGTGGCAACCGGTAGCCCTGCCAATTCATCGAGTATCGCTTGTCCGGATTGGGCAGCGGCCAAGGCTTCTTGTTCCCCCTGTATGGCCTGAATCTCGTGAATATTGGCCCCTGCGATGAATCCGTCGGCCCATGCACTGTTGATCACCACCACCTTGACATCCTGGCGGGATCGCAAAGCCTGAAGTTCGGTTCGTAATGCCACCATGGTGGCCATCGACAAGGTCACCACTTTTTCGTCACAATGAAAGGTGACCCAGGCCACCCCTTGGTCAACGGTTACGGATACTGTTGTCCCCATCATGCTACCTCCACAATCACCGACCCGCCTTGTCCGCCCCCCACACACAAAGTGGCCAACCCGCGCTGCAAGCCCCGACGTTTTAATTCATATAACAAGGTCATGATGATCCGTGCCCCCGATGTTCCCACTGGGTGGCCCAACGCAATGGCCCCCCCGTTGACATTCAATCGGGCTGGGTCAATGGCCCCCACCCGTGCCGATCGACCCAACTGCGTTTGTGCAAACTGATCCGAATCAAAGGCTACTATATTACCCAATACCTGAGCGGCGAACGCCTCATTTAATTCAATTAAGTCCATATCTGTCATGCTTAACCCCGTCTGATCCAATACCCTGGCCGTGGCAAAAACGGGTCCCAATCCCATGCGAGAGGGGTCGAGCCCTGCATACGCAAACCCCCGAATATACCCCAAGATGGGCAACCCCCAGGCCGTGGCCTTGGCCGCATTCATGACCACCATGGCAGCCGCCCCGTCGGTAATGGGGCAGGCGTTTCCCACCGTCACCGTTCCCGTCTTGCGATTAAAAAAGGGCGGTAAGGTTGACAATGCCGCCAGTGTTTGATTGGGACGGGGCCCCCAATCGGTGTCAATCCGCTTTGCCTGGTCGGGTGGAACCCATACGGGCATCGTTTCAGCCGCCAAATGACCCGCTTGAATGGCCGCACACGCTTTTTGATGGGATGCCAATGCATACTCATCTTGCATGGCACGGGTGATGCCAAAGTCGCGGGACACCCACTCGGCCGTTTGACCCATCACCATCTCACTAATCGGATCGGTCAATCCTGCCATCAAGCCTACCACCGGCTTTAAAAACCGGGGCCTAAACGACCGAATGGCCCGCCATCGTTGTCCCAGGGTTTTGGCTTTGAATAGCTGCTCAAACAATGCCGTCATCTCTTTGCCATACATCAAGGGAATGTTGGACATCGATTCGGTCCCACCCGCCACCACCACATCGGCCATGCCACAGACAATGCTGGTCATGGCACTGGTGACGGCTTCCATACCCGACGCACAATTGCGATGTACCGTCATGGCCGGAATGGATTGGGGCAACCCTGCCCTCAAGGCTGACACCCGTGCAATATTGGCCGCATGGGCGGGTTGGGACACATTGCCCATGATAACCGAGTCAATGGCATGAGGGGACACCCCGGCACGGTATACCGCCTCTTGAATCACCAAGGCACCCAACACATCCGCCCCCATGCCAGCCAACTCATTTCCAGCTTTCACAAAGGGGGTTCTCACGGCCCCCACAATGGCCACTCGTTCCATGGGTTACTCCTTATATAATCCGTCGATGACAGATGCCCAACGGGCCTGAATCACTTTGCGACGCAATTTTAACGATGGGGTCAATTCCCCCGATTCCACCGTCCATTCGGTGGGAAGCACCGCCATGCGTTTGACTTGTTGAAACCGGGCAAATTGTTGGTTCACCTCGTTGACAGCTGCTTGTAATACTGCCGACACTTCGGCCGGGGCCAGTGGTGTATCCCCCTGCCCATTGGCGGCTTGGATCCGCTCTAAATGGGGTACCAGCAAGGCCGTCAGAAAACTGTGCCCATCCCCTATTACCATGGATTGGGCAATAAACTTGTGCTGGTTTAAATGGCGTTCAATCCATTGGGGGGGTATTTTTTTTCCGTTGGATAGCACAATCATGTCTTTTTTTCGATCCACAATGTGAATGTAGCCATCCGAATCAATGTGGGCGATATCCCCCGTATGAAAAAACCCCTCTGCGTCGATGGCCGCTGCAGTGGCATCCGGCTGTTGCCAATACCCTTTAAACACACTCCCCCCTTTAACCAATAATTCCCCATCATCGGCCAATCGAATATCCAGCCCGCTCATGGCTTTGCCCACGGTACCCAAGCGATTGGCCTGTGGCCGGTTACACGCAATCACGGGTGATGTTTCGGTTAACCCATACCCCTCAATGATGGGCAGCCCAATGGCCCCAAAGAACCGGGAAATATGGGGATTTAATGGGGCACCCCCTGACACAAAAAACCGCAATCGGTTGCCTGTACGTCGACGAATGGGCAGAAAAAACAGCCGGTCGACCCATGCCATTACACACCGTTGCCACCATGTCAATCGGTGATCCAATCGCTGGTAGCCCCACCGAAGGGCCCCATTAAACAGTCGGCGTTTGAGACCCGTTAATTGCTGATCAACCTTGTCATGAATTTTTTCATACAATCGAGGGACACTGACCAATACGGTGGGGTTTACCTCCATCATATTGGCCGCAACGGTGTCGATGGATTCTGCATAATAAATCGTCCCTCCCCCATTTAGCACACAATAATACCCTGCAGTGCGTTCAAATACATGGCTCAAAGGCAAAAAAGACAACACGACATCCTCGGCTGAGATGGGAATGGCCAATGAAATATCTTGGATATTGCTTAAAAAGTTGCCATGGGTCAACATCACCCCCTTGGGCTCACCCGTGGTACCGGATGTGTACACAATACTGGCCAATTGATCCGACGAAATGGACTCGATGGCCGTGAGCAAGGCATCATATGCGGCGGGGGTACTGTTTTTTCCTTTGGCCATCACATCGTCCCAGTTTAAAAGGGACACCCCTTGGGGGGCTGACGCCCGTTCGATACTGACCACCTGTCGAAGATGCGGCAATGACGCCATCATCGATGCGATCATCTCCACGTGTGCTTGGGTTTCGACCACCACCATCGTGGCCTGACAATCGGTTAAAATGTGGGCTATTTCAGTGGGGGACAAGGTCAGATAGATCGGTACCACCACCGCTTGTGCTGATAAAATGGCAAAATCGACCACCACCCATTCGGGTCGGTTTCCCGATAATAATGCCACCCTATCGCCCGGCATGACCCCCCAGTCAGATAAGCCAAGTGAGAGCCATTTAATGTGCTCAAAACAGTCTTGATAAGTCATGGGGGTGTAAATACCTTGTTTTTTGGCCCACAACGCCTGGTGATTGGGACGTTCATTCAGGTTTTTTAAAATCAAATGGACCAAATTAGTAGTGGATTCAGACATACTGCCTCCTTGAACCGTGACATACCATCCGTCACATTGTGACACACCGAGGGGAAATCGTTTGACAGCATATCATACTTCTTCCCCATTCACCTGTTGGGTTAAACCAGCCCCACTCCGTACTGGGTTTCGCCATGGGGGGGAGGGTGCCGTTGTCCATGAATGGTGTGGGATTACGGTTGTGCCTTTGAAATCCCAACTAGGCAATACGGTCGGTGGCCCTTATCAGGATATGGTGATAGGGTTTTTGATGATGTGCCATATTCCGTCCATTGTATTACCACCCTCTCATTATAAGGTTTCGTTGACGCCATCGTCGAAATCCCGTCGTGTTCGCCTTCAACACGTGGTGGGTGAAGGCAGCTTTGGGACCGTCTACCAAGCCATTCCCGTGGGATTGGCTTATTTATGCCCGTGCTTACCCACCCAACGCCTCCCCTACGCCATTAAATTATCTGCCAGTCAAGCACTTTTGCACCGTGAACAGCGCCATTTATTACGCCTTCACGATATCGACCCGAAGGGTCGATATCACACGCGATTATTGGGTCTATGTCATCTTCATACCCAATGGGTGGGGCTGGTATTCCCGTTGGCCAGTACCAATTTGGACGTGGTAATCCGTCACCAAACCCTTTCCCCTGACACCATTGCCACCATGCTGGATCATGTGTACAACGCTTTATCGTTTATTCATTCGAATGAGTTGGCCCACGGGGATGTCAAAGCGGATAATGTGTTGGTTTTCAACCATCAAAGGGCCCTGTTATCTGACTGGGAGGGGATGGTGAATTTGAGGCATCCCCAACCCACCACGTGTACTTATTTGCCTCCCAACGTCCATCGCCATCGATCGTTACTGTATCAACGAGACACGTGGCCCTTTGTGGATCGTTTTTCATGGCTCTTGATGGTCTCGGGTCTCCCCACCGAACCGTTGTCCTGTTTTCATTCTGACACCAACCAGCATGACGCCGCTCGACACACCATCTTATCCCTCCTTCGAGACACCATCTTATCTCCCCGATACCCCTACCCTTCGATTCGTCCCTTGTGTCACCCCATTCTTCAGGCTGCCACCCCCATGCCCCCAACGGTCACCCGCCGCTTGGGACGTGACCCGAGACCCATCACACTGCCCAATGCGCTGTGCCCATCAGAAAATCCCGTGCATCACCTACCCATTACCATCCCCGAAACACCGTCATTGATCACGGAATCCGTGCGGTTTTTTCACCAAGTGTTGACTTGGTTACCCCCCTTTTTTGATCCCAACTCCCTTGACCACTGATACTTATCCGGCACCAGTGTAATCCCCCACCCGTTTGGTATCCACTTCTTTGAGCCTCCTTGGGGGCTACTGTTACCCCCAACCTTGCGATGTGGGGTGACTTCCTATCATAAACCATCATTGCAACTTTTTTTTTGTTGCGTCGATAAGCATTCAACGATTGACATCGACACAACAAACAAAATGGAGACCCCTATGACGAATGGACCATCCCCCAGTGCCCCTACTACCGCCCCTACATATGCCTCCGTCGTTGCCTCCCAAGTCCAAGCGGGTCCCGTTGTAGTAGCACCATATTTCACCACGGGCCTTGGTCAATTGATTCGCCTTGGGCATATTATTTGGGACCCTTCCGACCCAACACCCACCCCCCGTGGTCCCATTGCGTTGTCATTACCACCTCATCAAACACCCGGTCAGTTCTTGTTAACTCATTGCGTGGGGTCGGGTACGATCAATCAAGTGATGGGCCAAGGTGCACAGGGAATCGTGTTAAAAGTCACCAACCCGCAAGGTATCACATACGCCTTAAAATTATTGATCCCCTCCCCCAATGAAGCCATTCAATTAATTGAATCAAAAGAAGTAACCGCACATGCCCAATTGATGGGTATTGACCCTGAATATAAGCATCACCTCCAATTATTGGGTAACGGCCCGATTATTCCCCTCACCCATGACGCCCCTCCATTACTATTTGCCATGGTAACAGAGTGTGGCGACACCTCGTTGGCTCGCCTTATTTACGACCAATCACAACGTATCGATACGCTCCATTCTTACTTGGCCGATACGAACCGTTCGGTCACTTATTTGGCAGACCACCAGGTATCACATGGTGATATCAAAGCGGGAAATGTGGTGATTATAACCCGATCAGGGCAGTCTAAGGCTATGCTCATTGATTATTCATCGCTCACATACGTTACAACACCCCCCCAAGGTGGGGTATTAACCGCCACGTACCCCCCACCCTCCCTTACCTATTCTGAAGAGGGGAGACAATGTCAGCTTGTCTCGCGACACCTGGATGAATATGGCGTTGCCGTCATCGTCGCAGAGGCTTGCGGGCTTAACACGTTACCCCTTGTTTTTAATCAACTGACAGCTGACAGCACGGTGCACATTACCCAGGTGACCCAAGCACTACAATCCTACCCTGATGGCGGGGATCCCGATATTGCGGCCGTCATTCAATGTGCCGTGAGATACTTTGAAAATGAACTCTCCCCTTCTTCCCCCCATACTTCACCATCAGGCTCCCCTTCACGCGACGGATAGGGGTCATCATACAATCGGGTGATCATCACCCAATCCATTCCCCTTGTCCGAATGAACCATGCCCCTATCAGCACTTATTCGGGGTGTTGGGGCGAAGGGGTGAGGGACGCCATGAAGGGATTGGACACGAGCTGTCTGGTACTGGATGAGGGATGGTGACCTCATCCTCTATCAGCCTACGACCCCATTCGTACACATACATGCCGTGGGGGGTGTCACTTTTTAAATAGGGACTGGCTACATTCAATACCCTGACCCAATCGGGTTCGGATGACGATGGGCTTAGACGAGCATCAATCATGTGCCTTTTTCTTACACCGATTCACACCATCCAATCGATCATCAACCCTACGGTGAAATGACACCCCCCACCTATATTCCCCCACCCTTTTTTGTGACGTCCGGTATCAGTGGTCAGGACGGACGATGAAGCCCACATTCAGAGTGCCCCTCCGTCTTGTTTTCCCACCACCATCGACCGGACCGGATGTCTTGTCCGTCTTGAACCGCACGGGTACACGGTGCACAGCCAATACTGGGGTACCCTTTTTCATGCAGTGCATTGATGGGAATGCCATGGGCACGTCCATAGTCCCTCACATGCTCCCATGACCAATCCAACAAGGGATTGACCTTCAGCATACCATGGCCCTCATCCCATTCGGCCCGCATCATCGTCCCACGATAGGGCGATTGCTCGCGCCGAATCCCCGTGATCCAGGCGGTTTTGCCCACCAATGCCCGTCGAAGCGGGTGGGTTTTACGTATCGCACAACAGCGTTGTCTCAAGGCCACCGACTCATAAAAACAATTGATACCATGGGCATTGACCAAGGCTTCCACTTCGTCCGGATCGGGCATGATCACCCGATGGTATCGTTGGTAATGGGCTTGGGTATGACTCATGACCGCATACGTCTCCGGATGCAATCGCCCCGTATCCAACACCACAATATCGACTGACCGTCCGTTTCCCCATAATAAATCGGTGATGACCTGGTCTTCGAGACCCAAACTAGAGGTGAATACAATCTGGTCGATGGGCACCGCATCTAGCAGGGCCGTCAGGCAGTCCGTCGGATCGGTGAGGGGTTGTAATGTGGCGATCAGGTCTTTCATGCCGGCCATTCTAAAAGAAAGTAACCGAATGTGCCATCCCACCGACGCCTGTCACTCCGATACCCGCTTCTCCTTGGGAAGGGTGACGTAATCCACGATCCCCTGGGTGATGGCTTGGGCCAATTTTTGTTGCACGTCGGCCCGACTCAAGCGGTCAAATTCCATCGGATTGGTAATGAACCCCGGTTCAATGAGGGTGGCCGGCATGGTGGTATTGCGCAACACATACATGCGGGCCCGTTTTAAGCCATTGTCCCGAAACCCCAACACCCCTGTCATGCGTTGGTGAATCAAGTACGACAATGGTTTGTCGGTGGGCTTGTAATAATAGGTTTCAGTCCCCGAAGCAAAGGGATGAAAAAACGAATTGATGTGCACACTAATCAATATATCCCCTTTGGTACGGTGGGCCACGTCGCACCGGTCTTGCAGCGAGGGGTTTTCATCATTCTCACGGCACATCACCACTTTCCCGCCCAATCGTTCCAACTCGGTTTTGAGCCGGCGTGATAATTGAATGGTGAGTTCTTTTTCATACATCCCATTGGCGGCAATGCCACCCGGGTCGCTGCCCCCATGGCCAGGGTCAATGACCACCACCAGGTGTCGCAAGGGTAAGGTGGGATGCAAAGGGGCCGGCGAAGGAAGGGGGGCAGGACGTTCGGTGGGACGGGCCAATGGGGTACGACCACGGCCCTCTCCTCCCCCCATGTCACCCTGCAAGCGACCACCCCATGCCGTGGGGTGCCAGGTGACATTGGCACTCACCATGCCATCCAATACCAATCGGGCCACTGGCGGTGCCGTTGAAAATTGACCCAACCGAATGCCGGTGTAAGGGGACAGGAGGCCGGTCCTGATGGGGCTGGTAGGGACCGCACACCGAATCCGTGTGTCATGAAAGTCAATCACCATGCGTTTTTGATGCCGCCAAATATGAGGGCGACCCAATCCCTTACCTTCTAATTCAATGACCCATTGGTTGGCCGTTGCCATCTGGTTATCGGTTGGTCGCTCGGTCACACGGGTCAGTTGACCAATGGGCTTGAGTTCACATCCGTTGGACAGGGGACGGCAGGTCTCATAGTCCAGGTTGCCACGGGTCACCGCCGTGAGGATGACCTGGTTTTGTGTGCTTCGAATCTGAATCCGGGTGATGTCCCCTGTCACCCCATCCCATTGCCTTAGCCGGGTGGTGGCCTGGGGAATGACCAATTGAAACCCCGTGGGCGTCGGCTGAAGACGGGCATTTTTGATGGGCAATTGGCCCATTATTTTGAGGCTAGGGGGGTCACCATTTCCCCACCGAATGCGATCGATGGATTGAGTCCATTCGATGCGGTTTTGTTGAACGTGCCATCCAAGGCCCATTTCCTTTGCCAGGTGTGCCACAGCAATCCAATAGGACCCATCATGGGCCCATACCACTGCCCCATTTCCGGACGGGATGGCGGTGGTTACCGGCCATTTGAGGGATTGCGTCCCCCAACGGCCCACCCACTGGGTGGGGGTTCGTTGGCTTTTGTCACCCCACGGGTCCAAGGCAATCCACCACGTTTGATTCATACTAATAAGCCCCGGCGACACCCGAATGGGGACGGGTTGCAACGATGAAACCGAGTGAAGACTCATACCCGAAGGGGTCGGGTACAAAGGCCGCTGGTCGGTGACCAACGGGGTGTTGCCCGACACAACGGTAACGCCTGCGTGACGGGTCGTTGCGTGAGTGGACGGAACATGGGCCACTGCCACCGATCGGGGAGCCGAAGGGGTGATAGACGCGACTGAGATGCGGGACAAAGGGGGGGACGAGAGGGCGGATGCAGGGGGGCTGGGAGGCGGAGAGGGGGTGATGACCCAGCGGGACCCCACCTGGGAGATGCCCAGACCCATCCACTTGATGACCTCATGAAGGGGGACATACAATTGAGAGTCAATAAACAATGTCTGGGCCGATAACACATGGGGTTTGGTGTTCACAAAGCCCTGGGTGTCGTTTACCAATACCATAATGGTGATGGGGGGCGATGGACACGTCATCTGAAACGCATCCAAATGCCGGTCATACTGCAATTGTGAACGGGTGGCCCTCGCAATGTCTCGAATGGGGGCATAGGTTACCCGTCCCCGGGTGACAAAGGGGGCGTCCGATTGGATCACCTGAGATCCCATGACCAAGGTGGGCATCGGAGACGGGGTGGCCTGCAATCGACAAGCGATGCCCATCACCCCTACCATCGCCATCAAAAACAGGCGTACCCCCTTCATCTATAAGGATATAAAACACGTCACTTGCTGGTTGTGCACCACCACCACCGACCATGGCACAATGGCCAATCCATGGCAGGCGGGTGGTAAGGACAAGTGAGACATCATGCAACAATACGTTTCGCTGGTGGGGGGGGATATGAGGGGGGCATGAAGGGGACGAATGCACCGGGTCGCACCGGTTCGTTTGAAACACCGGGCCACCCATCCGGTGATGGGGTCATTGGTTTGATAGGTCACATCAGTCCGAATCCCGACTTTTTTCATTAAACGGGCCAAGGCCGTGGCCTTTTTTTTGATGGGCCGGACCATGGTATCGGGAGACTCGTCGGGCAATATGACATACACTTGGGTCATCGTGGCATCATACCAGCTGGATCCCTACTGGCCTATGTTTAACGTGGGGTGTAGATGGGTCATGTTCGATTTTGATTCATTTTTTTATTTCATGACGTCGAATTAAAATAACCAATTGATTAAATGATCGTTCATGCGTATTATTTTTTGGTTGTTGGTCATTTAAAAAAAGGGGGGAGCCAGTGATTACGTTGTTAAGTGCGGCGATTACGGGCGTGACGGCCCATCCCGTCACCGTTGAAGTGTGTTGCCATAATGGCATCCCAGTGGATGTGGTGGTGGGATTGCCAGATGCCGTGATTAAAGAGAGTCGCAGCCGTATCCGTGCCGCCATTCGACATACCCACTATCAATACCCCGCCAAAGTGGTGACGGTGAACTTGGCCCCAGCCGAACTTCGCAAAGAAGGGCCATTTTTTGACCTTCCCATCGCCTTGGGCATTTTACAGGCCAGTGAGCAAGTACCGGTGTCGCCGTGCATCATGGCGGTTGGGGAACTGGCATTATCCGGCGAAGTCCGGTCGGTACGAGGGATTGTATCGGTGGCCATAATGGCCAAACAGTTGGGTATTGGCACACTGATTTTACCGGTGTCTAATTTAGCGGACGCTGCATTGGTATCAGGGGTGACCCTGGTCGGGGTGGCCCATTTAAAAGAGGCCATTGGGTATTTAAAAGGGGAGTGGACCCCGCCTCACCCCCCTGCGGTGACACCGGTTCATGAGGAAGAGGGGGGAGATTTTTGTGAGATTCGGGGTCAGTGGGTGGGGAAGCGTGCCTTAGAAATTGCCGCTGCGGGGGGACACAACCTGTTGTTGGTGGGCCCTCCGGGCGTGGGTAAAACCATGTTGCTGAAGCGATTGCCCGGCATTTTACCCTTGATGTCTGATCAAGAGGCCTTGGAATCCATTCAAATTCAAGCCTTGCATCGTAGCAAACCCCCGCGGTTTACCCGGTCTCGTCCGTTTCGTGCCCCCCATCACACCATTAGCTTTGCCGGATTGGTGGGAGGGGGAAGTATGCCCATGCCGGGTGAAATTAGCATGGCCCATCATGGGGTACTCTTTTTAGATGAACTACCTGAGTTTCCAAGACAAATTTTAGACTTACTACGGCAGCCGCTCGAAGATCAAACCATTTCGGTCAATCGGGCATCGGGGGCCGTGGTGTTTCCGGCTGATTTTATGCTGGTAGTGGCCATGAACCCTTGCCCGTGTGGGCATTTGGGTGATGGGGGCACTGCGTGTCGCTGCTTACCACGTGATATTCGGCGGTATCACGCCCGATTATCGGGCCCTTTGTTGGATCGGATTGATTTAACGGTCCCCTTGTCCCGCCCCAGCGGTGACGAGTGGCATCAGATGGAAACACCCGATTCAACCATGGGCACCGCCGCCATGCGTCAGCGGGTGGCACAAGCGCGTACCCAACAGTTAGGGCGGGGGTATCTGAATGCCCGATTGCCTGCTCGCTTGGTATCTCGGTTGCCCATGAGCCCAGAAGGGAGGGAGTTGCTGACCTCATTTATTACCCGTGGCGTATTGAGTGGGCGACGACATGACAAAGTACTTCGGGTGTCTCAAACCATTGCGGATTTGTCCGGTTCTCCGGTGGTGACCGACCAACACCTGGGTGAGGCGTTGGGGTACCGATGGAAGGGGCTTGACTAATGGGAGACAGTGGGTGAACGGACGGATCATGGTGGCCCCCCTCTTAACGCATGCCGTCCGATGGGGAAGGGTGCGTACAATTCATTCGTTCGCCTCCCGGCGATGGGGGAACAGGTCAAGGGGTTGTAAGGGTGAGGGGGCACGAGCCGGCGATTACCCCATTGGGTTAAGAGGGGGACCATCCACGCCGATGAGTCAACACCCGTGAGCCATCCCTTATGCATCGGCTATCATCCATTCCAACCGGGTTGCCTATTCAAGGAATGTCCCCCTCGACACACTACCCCATCCTATATCCCTCACGTTTCAACGGCAGGCGGTCCATGAGCATCACTCGTCTCGTGGGTGTAGGGAGGGCGTGTTGTGACACCGGTGATGGCAACAGGTATCGATCGGCAAACGGCAGGGGCTTATTGTCCGCCCGCGTTATCCGGCACGTGCGATCGGCTTACCCTTGTGCGTTCCCCATTCGGGGTGCTCGTAGTGGTCATTGGCTTGAACCGGGCATGAAATGGCAGGTACCCATGCCATCGCATTTCCACTCACCGCCTGGTCACACCGGTCCATGTAAGGAGGGCCATTGAATGACCAAGACCGCTAACGGCAATCCAACGAACAGCACCCCGCATAACCCAGTGTGGCGGATCGATCAGCCTGAAGGCTCCAGGGGGAAAACCGATCGGGGTGCAACGCCCAGAGTAACCACCGATTTCGGGGTTATTATTTTCGTTTTTATCGCTGGAGTTGGCGTCAAACTTTGTCGTTTTTTAATCTGGCGTGGTGCTTGTGCAACACCTCGTCTGGTGATAGCATTCGCAATTTTTCAGCATGTCAGTCTTTCATTGATCTGGTCAAAAGAGGGTGTTTTGGGATGCACACTCATAAGGTGAATCAGATTGACAGCACCAAAGGTCATCATGACAACCAAACGCTAAGTGGCAGTGTCGCTCGGCTTTGTGTGTTGCCGTCATGGCATGGATCTTTATCAAATCAAGTGAAGGATACCTATGGGAGGTAAGATGCAAAACCGCCGGCTTTATAAGATTGGGCAAGTGACCAAGATATTGGGTATCACGTCCCGTACCATTCGGTATTATGACAATAGTGGGTTATTACCTCATGTGAAGCGATCAGAGGGTCATATTAGGCTATTTGATGAATCAGACATTGCGATTATCAAAAAAATAAGGGAAATGCAAAAAAATGGGTACCCCTTAGACGAAATTCGAACCATCATGTTTGGTAAGCGGTTGTTTGATTCAAGACCCAAGGTTCAAGATCGTATTGCGATTGTCACCGATGGCAGTGCCCGGTTTCCTGATGGGTATCGATCTGACAATGTCACCGTTGTCCCACTACCCGCCTCGCTGGGTGGGGGCCAGCATGGGCATCAGGCGGCCACCGATCAAGATGAAGACACCTTTAAAAAAGGGCTTAAAGCAAGTTATGAGTCACTGGCAGCGGCCGGTGTTCAACGCATTTATTCCATTCATATGTCGACTTTGTTTTCGAATGTGAGTGGGTTGGCAGACGAGGTGGCCTTCATGGTCAAGGACACCGTTCCGGTGACGGTAGTCAAGACCGATGCCTTGGGTGCCTCATTGGGGTTACTCGTGACCCAATTGGAAGAAGCCGTTGACAATGGGGATTCCATTAATGAGTTGGACATTGTATTGGCCAAACAAATTCAATTGGGATGGACTTGTCTTAACGCATTATCGATCGCCAGTTTGGTCGAAAATGAGTTGATTGATATTCCCCGCGTGGCTGAATGGTCCCAGCGGGCCATGATGGCCCAATTGGCACAATTTGTACCGGTGATGGTAACAGGGGGGCAGTCAGCGGTGTCCATCGTCGATTGTTGCAAGACCGATGTGGACGCCCGGGATGTGTTGATAGACTATGTCCAATCTGAAATTCAAAACCGAGGGAATTATGTTCGATCCATTTGGATTCATCACCATGAGCGGGAGCAAGAAGCCGTATGGTTACGAAATCGATTTGCCTTGGATTATAAAAAAGCCGTGATTCAAGTGATACAAGATGATACGATATGGCCCGCTTTGGTAGGGCCTCACTATGTGGCCGTTTCGATTGGATAAGGCAGTATGACCACGTCATTGGACCATCGTATTTTAGATATATTAAGGCACCACGCCCGTAGTACAATACAAGAGATTGCGGATCAACTGAATGAATCAGTCGAACGGGTGTCACAGTCCATTCATCAACTTGAACGCAACGGGATTATCTTGCAATATGCCACCATTATTGATGATAGCAAGCTCACCCGGCGCAAGCCTCCCATCCGGGCATTAATTGAGGTCAAAGTAAGGCCAGAGCGACGAACGGGGTTTGACGCGGTAGCCGCCCGCATTGCCAAGTTTCCCAACGTGGTCGATCATTATCTCATTTCAGGCAGTTATGATTTTTTGGTCATGGTAGAAGGCGATAGCTTGGAAGATATTTCGCGGTTCGTATCAGGGAAATTGGCCACCATTGAACATGTGTTAAGTACCGCCACCCATTTTATTATGAAAAAATACAAAGAAAAGGGTGCCATTGTGGGTCCCCAAGACGGCGACCCTCGGCTGATGATTACCCCGTGACCAAGCCGTTTAATCGGTTGGTAGATCAAGTCCCCCCCTCGGGTATCCGTCGGTTCTTTGATTTGGTGGTGGGGGCTCAAGATGTGATTTCGTTGGGTGTGGGGGAACCTGACTTTATGACCCCCTGGGCCATTCGGGAAGATGCCATCTATTCACTGGAACATGGCAGGGTGACCTATACCGAAAATGGGGGGTTGCTGGCGTGTCGGCAGGCCGTTAGCACGTATTTGTCTGACTTTTTTCATGCCCATTATGACCCCCACACTCAGATTGTAATGACCATTGGGGTGTCAGAAGGGGTGGATTTGGTATTGAGAAGTCTCTTAAACCCTGGCAATGAGGTGATCATTCCGGAGCCTGCCTATGTGTGTTATGGCCCCTTGGTGCAATTGGCCGGTGGTCGACCCGTGCCAATTAATACACAGTCATCAGGCTTTATCCCCACGGTAGCCGCCATTGAAGCAGCCATTACACCGGCCACTACGGCGATTATTTTGTGTTCGCCTAGTAACCCCACAGGACGCTCAATCCCAAAAGAACGCCAGGCTGCCTTGTTGGATCTGGCAAAACGGCATGATTTATGGGTGATTTCAGATGAGGTGTATGCCGCCTTGTCTTATGATACCCCCCCCGTCTCGATGGGGTCTTTTTCGTCTTATCAAGACCGGGTGATTGTCTTGAATGGGTTTTCGAAGGCATTTTCCATGACAGGGTGGCGCTTGGGCTATGTCTGCGGCCCCCCCGAGCTGATCAAGCGGGTGATTAAAATCCATCAATATTGTGCCTTATGTGCCCCCACCGTGTCCCAATATGCGGCCATTGAGGGCTTGAAACATGCCCACAAAGAAGTCGAAAAAATGAGGGTGTCGTATTTAAAGCGTCGCAACCTGGTGGTCCATGCATTACAGGACATGGGATTGCCCACCCTGGTGCCTGAGGGTGCGTTTTATGTGTTTCCCTCCATTGAACCGACGGGGTTGGATGCGGAAACCTTTGCCCTTCAATTATTAGAAAAAGAAAAAGTCGCCGTGGTGCCCGGCACGGCATTTGGCTTGGGTGGTGATGGTCACATTCGGTGTTGTTATGCCACCGACATGTCACAATTAACCGAGGCCATGGCACGCATGGCACGCTTTGTGAAGGGGGTCATGTCATGACGTTGGATTTGGTATTGGGGGGCATCATCGCCGGTTTTGCTTTGATGGGCTTTTGGCGTGGCGTCTTACGCTCGATGGGCGGGTTGATCGCCATGGGGGGTGGGTATTGGGTTAGTGCCCATTATGGCACCACTGTATGGCAGTGGGTACCCCTGACAGAAGGGTTTGGGGCAGGGGGGGAATGGGGGGGGTATGTCGGCTGTTTTGTGCTGGTGTATGCCGGGATGATCATAGCGGTTAGTATGCTCAGTCGGATGGTGTCGTGGTCCGGCCTGGGGTTACCCAATCGGTTGTTGGGGGCGGGATTGGGCGTATTAAAAGGGGTGTTGCTGGTGTGGTTGATGCTCATGCCCCTGCGATGGATGATGCCCGAACAAGTCGCAACGGCGGTTATTCCGGCATGGTTGGCCTCCCAATGGGCGGCATATGGGGGAATGGCCAGTGGGTTATCCCCCTTTAGTGTGACGCCCTGACGTCCGTCCCGATCCGCTTGCCCGTGCCCGTTGGCTCATGACGGGACCCCTGATGACCCACCCAACCAACGGCTGCCACCTCGTATGGGGTAACCCCTTGATGATAAGGGAGGTGCGGGTATTATACTTGAATGAAAATACCCGTCTTTTGTCCATCCCCTTCGCAATATGCGATGACATCGCCCATCGGCACCGGGAGAGTTACGAGCCAGCGATGTCCTAAGCGGTCACTCAATATGTGGATCGATTACGGTCACCCCCGTCCCTTTCCCCAATTGAACCGCAATGAAAGGTTAGTCATCATGGAGCCCTCACGTATTCACCTACCTGGTCTAACACCCCGTGATTGGCATCGGGCCCTTGGGCTTTTATTACCAATCGTCGTGGCCCTCTCTCAGATCGAACCGGCCACGTCTCAAGCACCCAATAGGACCAATGCAACGGTAGATGGCCATCACAATGACGACAATGTGTTTCCCACTATACTCAGCCCCATCCTTAGCACCGTTACATTCGTCGCGTTGATCATCGTTTGTGGCGGGTATTTAAAGGTCTTGGGTTGTTGTCATTCCGATTGGTTGGCTGAACGAAACCCTAGGCCCATTCATCCGCCTGATGCCCCCTTGTTACCATCCCAACTGACCCTAGCGGTCATGCCCCATGTGACCCCTACGGCTTTAGGTGCCATGATGAATCAACTGGATACTCATCCAACGCTCCAGGCCATGATTCGTTACTTTGTTACGGACTATATCACATCTGATCCGCCGGCAACCGATCCGATCACACTGCGACCAGTTGCTGAACTCTTGGGTGACCCCACAGTCAACCGTCACCATCTGATCGTGTATGTGAGTGGGCCATTACACGGCGACCATACTCGGTTACGAGTGTTATATCTTGAACCCAATCAAGCAATGCCTCGTCTTTGCCCGTCCAACCGAGACCCCATCACGCATGCGATGACGTGGCCTAAGTTTGTCACTCATCCCAATCTACCGCCCGAGATACGGGCCCAGATACAGACGGTGTTGGCTCAACACGTGAGCCAAGAGGTGCGTCTCAGTGTGGCAGAACATCCTTCTACCCC
>Ga0209358_10000224_pt1 | contig 52040 bp, 46 predicted proteins | sample LauGreFa1BDMLBSN_2_FD_187574 | JGI IMG/M metagenome (GOLD analysis project Ga0209358, IMG submission 187574) | Freshwater lake microbial communities from Lake Michigan, USA - Fa13.BD.MLB.SN (SPAdes) (version 2) | ecosystem: Environmental > Aquatic > Freshwater > Lake | place: Lake Michigan, USA... | reverse complement strand
GTCGCTCTACACTATGGGTTTATATCGTATCAATCATCGATGGCACTGGGAATCCTGCGACAAAATTACTTGCTTACATTAAGGTTCCAATTTTGGGATTTCAACAGGTTCCTTTGCCTGCAGATGCCGTACCCGGTGATATTCCATTTCAGCCACAAGATTCCATACCTACATCTTCTATGTTGAATTCTGATGCGATTGCCACAAAAATCAATGCTAATGAAACATATCAGAAATTTTCTAAAGATAATCCAAAGGCAAAATCCTCTTTCATTGTACTTTTTACAAGTCCTTTTGATATACCTGAAACTCCTTTTTCAGCAGGAACTTCATTGTGGAATTTCAATTTTGCAGATCAATCTGATTCATTGGCTCCAAGCATGTCCTGTTTTGTGAATGCAAAATCAGGTGAAACATTCTGTTTTGAAGCTGAGGCCCCTGTTTCCGTGAACGAGGAAATCACAGAGGAGTCTTCCTTGCATATACTGAATCATCCAATTGCGCATGGAATGAACGGGATTTTGACTTTTTCGGAAATATCAGGAAATGCCCACATTGGAATAATTGACTTATTTGGCCGCACAGTATATTCATTTGATCAATTACAACCGGGTACATCTTCAATCACACTTCCGCAATTGTTGCCAGGAGTGTATGTTGCTCGTTTGAATCAAGAAGGTACTTATTCTTCCATTAGATTTATCCAACAATAAGCCATGTACGAAATCACCAAACAACAAGATCCCGAATTATACTCAGCATTGGAAGGTGAATATTCACGCCAATGTGATAAAATAGAGCTCATTGCCAGCGAAAATTTCACCTCACGCGCTGTCATGGAAGTACAGGGTTCGGTCCTGACAAATAAATATGCGGAAGGTTATCCCGGCAAGCGCTATTATGGTGGCTGTGAATGGGTTGATATCGCAGAAGACATTGCCAGAGATAGACTTAAACAACTATTTGGTGCCGAATATGTGAATGTTCAGCCACATAGTGGCAGTGGTGCCAATATGGCCGTGTATTTTGTGTATTTGAACCCGGGAGATACAGTTCTTGGTATGGACTTATCACATGGAGGTCATCTCACACATGGTTCGCCTGTGAATTTTTCCGGTAAGTTTTATAATTTCATACCTTATGGGCTTGACAAAGAAACCGGTAGAATAGATTATGATAAAGTAGCAGATCTTGCCAAAGAACATAAGCCAAAAATGATTACTGTTGGTGCTTCTGCATACTCTCGAAATATAGACTTTAAAGCTTTTAGAACCATTGCTGATTCAATAGGTGCATACTTACTTGCTGACATTGCACATCCTGCAGGTTTGATTGCAAAAGGAAGATTGGATAATCCGATTCCTTATTGTGATATCGTTACAAGTACAACGCACAAAACACTCCGTGGACCACGCGGTGGAATAATCATGATGGGTAATAATTATGAGAATCCATTTGGAGCTGTTGCACCAAAATCAGGTCGCAAAAAACTCATGGGAGAACTGATTGATTCAATGGTTATGCCCGGTATTCAAGGCGGACCACTCATGCATGTGATTGCTGCAAAAGCAGTTGCTTTCAAAGAAGCTTTGTCCGATGAGTTTGATGATTATACCAAGCAGGTTGTCAAAAATGCTCAATCAATGGCAGATACATTAATTCAAAAAGGTTATGACATCGTCAGCGGTGGTACAGATAACCATTTGATGTTGATTGATTTGAGAAATAAAGGCGTTACCGGAAAACAAGCAGAAATTGCACTCGATTCTGCAGGTATTACTTGTAATAAGAATGCCGTTCCATATGACACACAGCCACCTCTTGTGACCTCAGGCATTCGTCTTGGGGCGGCAGCTATGACGTCTCGAGGATTCAAAGAAGAAGACATGAAGCAAATTGCTGAGTTCATTGATAGAGTGATTTCACAATGCGGTGATTCATCAATTGCAGAAAAAGTCAAGAGCGATGTAAAAGAATATTGCTCGAAATTCCCCTTATATCCCGGTTTGTGATTGAGTGGATTTTAAAAGTTAAACGGTCAATTCTTACATGAAATTGACCGTTTTTTTATGTGAAATTTTTGCAATTCTCATCAACAAATAGTAGTTTAGGCAAAAATCATACCACGATGCAAAGCAGCACTTGCATCAGGCGTATCCACCCATTTTTAACGCCATGATTCTGATAGACTCCATATTGATGGATGAGGAAATCATCCGTGAACATTTTGCTTGCGATTTGAATGCATGTAAAGGTGCTTGTTGCACTTTGTCAGGCGGAGAGGGTGCTCCATTGAAAAAAGAAGAAATTTCAATGATTCAAGATGCTATCCCTTTTGCAATCAAATATCTCGATGAAAGATCACGAATCATTTTACAAAAAAATGAATGGGTTGGTGGTTCCGGTGATGATCTATATGTAGAATGCATAGATAATTCAGATTGTGTATTTGTATATAGAGAAGAGGGTATAGCTAAATGCGCTTTGGAAAAAGCATTTCATGAGGGTACAACTACATTTCGAAAACCCATTTCATGTCATCTTTTCCCAATTAGAGTTCGAAATTTTGGCGGAGAGTATTTGAGTTATCAACCATTTGAGGAATGCAAGCCCGCACTTCAATATGGTAAACAAGAAGAAATATTGGTCATACATGCTGTCAAAGATTCTTTGATTCGTGCTTTTGGGGAACATTGGTATGAGCAAGCAATAGACATGACTACTCAGGAGGAACAATAATGTCAATGAAAGTCAGCATGAATCTGCAAACTTCGCTTTTGCAGACTCTTACACCACAACAAATACAATATCTCAAGCTTTTGCAATTACCAATATTGCAATTGGAGCAACATGTTCGTCAGGAAGTTGAGCAAAATCCTATGCTCGATGAATCTTCGGATGAGTTCATCGCTATTGAAGATGACACTGATTTTACTCCTACAGAAAATCTACTTAGCACTGTTCCCAAAGATGTCATGGATGGAAATGATCATACCGATCATTCCTATGATTATGATGAACCTGTTCCATTTGAAGCCGAGCATCATGACCCATTTGATTTCTATGAATCAGCATGGAATGAAACTCAAACTCCGGAGCAAGGAAGTGGTGACTATGATGATGAAGATGATTTCTGGGGAAATGATCAAAGCGAAGTCCGCACTTTCACCGATGATTTGATAGAACAAATCAATGTACTGAATCTTACGGATCAAGAAAAGCTTCTTTGTTATACTATCATTGGAAATCTAGAGGATGATGGTTATCTAAGGAGATCATTGGAAGATCTCGTTGATGATGTAAATTCAAGAATCATGGAAGAAAATCACAAGCAACATCGTGATTATCTTCGCAGGCATAAACGATTCTTGGAAGAATCACTCAGAAAGAATTCTTATTCATCTTCATATTTTGATAATCTTGATGATGATGATACTCATTTGTCCATGGAGGAACCGGTGCCTCCAATACCAGTGCCAAATGTTACCTTAGAGATGGCTGAAAAAGCATTGCGCGCCGTTCAGCAGCAAGATCCACCCGGAATAGCAGCTAGAGATTTGCGTGAATGTTTGCTTCTTCAATTGAATGCAAAGCAGAATCCGAGCACTTCTGAATTATTGGCAAAAAGAATTCTTGAGAAGAGTTATGATGTATTCGTAATGAAACATTATACAGTTCTTTGCAGGCAGTTCTCTATCAATGAGGATGAATTGAAAGCCGCCATTGATGCAATTAGAAGATTGAATCCAAAACCGGGAGGAATGGGAATATCCATTGCAACTTCAACAGTCATTCCCGATTTCGTTATCTCTATTGATGATGAAGATGATATATTCATCAATGTCAATGATACTCGAATCCCTCAGCTTAAACTTAACAAGATGTATGAAGATTTGAAGAAAGAAGCCCGGTATCGCAAATACAATAAAGAAACAAAAGAATGGCTCAGAAAAAAGTATGATGATGCGAAATTCCTTTTGCAGGCAATTAGACAGCGCAAGAAAACCATGCTGAAAGTCATGACTGGTATTGCAGGTGCGCAAAAAGATTTTTTCAGATTTGGTGAGAGTGCTCTTAAACCATTAATCTACAAAGATGTTGCAGATGTAACCGGAATGGATGTTTCAACCATATGCAGAATAGTTAATGGAAAATATGTTCAAACTAATTTTGGAACATATGAATTGCGCTTTTTCTTCAGTGAATCTTTGCCAAGCGATGATGGCGAGGAGATTTCAACAACTGTAATCAAACAAAAGATAAAAGATTTGATTGAAAAAGAACCAAAGCTCAAACCACATAGCGATGACAAATTAATGTCTGAATTAAAAAAACAAGGTTTGAATGTTGCGCGAAGAACTGTCGCTAAATATCGTGAACAAATGCGCATTCCTGTTGCAAGACTTCGTAAGGAATTGTGATAGCATATGTCTTTGGCAACTATCTTATCAAAAATTGATCACTCACTGAGACCACTATTAGGAAACCTGGATCCTAGAATATTCACGCATTTATATTCTGCAACTCGACCCTGGTTCTCAGCAATTGCTGCGAATGATGCAATTAAACCTATCATTGTTCCCGATACACTCAAAGTCCGTTTAAGAAATTTGACTTTTCGATCACCAATCGGCAATGCAGCAGGCATGTATAAGCATGCTGAAGGGTATGAAAGGGCTTATGCTCAGGGTGCAGGATTCTATCTGGCAGGAACAACCACTTCGCTTCCTCGTAAAGGTAATGTAAAGAATGGAATCACTTTGCCATTTGTACCTTATCCGAAGAGTCATGCTGCATCAAATTGGTTGGGTTTACCGAATAAAGGACATATCGAAACGGCAAAACACATTGCTACATTCTCACATTATCCGGAATTTCCAATCGGAGCAAGTGTTTCTATGGATCCCGGAATGAATATAAGTCAGGGATTACAAGGATTGATTGAAGGGATCAAGGTGTATCAAGAGGCAGGATGTGATTTTATTGAGCTCAATGAGAGCTGTCCAAATGTCCCCGGTCATTCCACTGATCATGATAAGATTGATGACTCACTCATTGCAAGACTTGATGCAATAGCAGATATCATAGATTTAGAAACATATCCGGTCATTGTAAAATTTTCAAATGATACCGATCCGGCATTGATCAAACCTCTCATGTCAATACTAGTTGAAAGAAAATTTGCTGGAATCAATCTTGGTAATACTTCAACAGCATATCAAAAGCATGCAAGCCACATCCATGCTGATGACAAAAAACATTATGAGTATTTCACAAAGGAATATGGTGGGGGATTAAGCGGGTCAATCGTGCGTGAGTCTTCACTACAGATATGCTCCATTGCACATGAATATCTAAGAGAGCATTCCATCAATGATTGTATTGTCATTGCAACGGGCGGGATCGAAACATCAGATGACATTAAAGTTGCATTGAATACAGGTGCTCATCTGACTCAGTGGTATACAGGATATTTTGAACGCTTTGGTATAGATGGGAATAAAATCTACTCAAACCTTTATCAGCAATTGGAAGCTTAACGAAGAGCTTCTCGAACTCTCGCAGATACATAATCCATTACCCATACCACAAATGCTATCATAATGATGATAAGTCCAACTTCATTCCATTGAGCAAGTCCTTGATATTGCATGAGCATTGTACCAATACCACCGCCACCAACCAAGCCAATGATAGTTGCCATACGAACATTGATATCCCATCGATAAATTGTGAAACTTAAGAATGGAATAACAATTTGAGGAATGATTGCATAGCTGATGACTTGCAAAGGATGTGCACCTGTAGCTTGGATAGCTTCAATCGGACCATTATCTATGTCTTCAATTTGCTCAGAATATTGCTTCGTAAGTGAAGCAACTGTATGAATCATAAGAGCAAGCATTCCGGCAAATGGACCAATTCCAACCCAAACAGAGAAGATGATTGCCCAGATGAGTGGTTCGATTGATCGAGCAAAGTTTGAAATGAATCGAACTGTGGAATATATGGCAAAAGATAGTGGACTTCCTTTCATCAAAGTTCTTGCACTCAAGAAGCTTAATATGAAAGAAGGCGGAAGAGCTATAATCGTTGCAGTCAAAGCTATATAAACCGTTTCAATCAAAGCTTTGAGCGCTATGTCAAAAATGCTGAGTTCAGGTGTGATAAGCGCGGTGAATATATTGGAAGCTGATTCAATTCCTTTTGCAGAAAAGAAATCAATAGGGGAAATATCAGTGGTAATCCAGCCTGCAATAATGGATGAGCTAAATGCTAGCCAAAGTATATGTTTGCCTAAAAATGGCATAGATACTTTTTCATTCGACAAAATTGCTTGCCCTGGTGATTGTTGGGTACTTCTGAGAATAAGTGCAGAAATGAATGCAATGAACAGATAAGCCAATTGTACGACAAAACCTTGCAAAGGAAGATAAGAAGTCAATGCCGGTAGGATTATTCTGTCAATCGTTATGAAAACATACCAAGTAAAGAAAATGTCAATGAGGAAGGACTGTATACTTATGCCTTTTTTCTGTTCCGAATTCATGCAATTCTCAATTAGTGCAGGTCAAAAATACTGAACCCTCGACTAAAATAAAAGTCGAGGGTTCTTAATGTTGTCTGTATCGATTCTAGGGAGTATTTATCTCTTATTCGTATCGATCTGACCGACGATCACCGCCGCGAAAATCGCGACGAGGTCCGCGTGATTGCTCCTCGCGTGGGCGAGCTTCATTGACTACCAATGTACGTCCGCTGAACTCTTTGCCATTGGTTGTTTCGATGGCGCCTCTTGCTTCATCATCATTGTCCATTTCAACAAAACCAAAACCGCGTGAGCGACCTGAGATTTTGTCAGTGATAACGAAGGCACCTGTGACATTGCCGTAGCTTTCGAAGAGGGAGCGAAGATCTTCGGATCCCATGTTGTACGGCAAATTGCCTACATAAATATTCATAACAAACCTTCTGTGGATGTGTAGTGATTAGCGAGACCGACAAACAAACAATTATACGAGTGATCTCAAGTAAATGGCGCACATCAACACCAAAACCTTTTCGAAAATAAGACAATGCTTTGGTTAAACAACACTTTGTTTGCAAATATTTGATATTATCAATACTTAACAAAAAAGCCCACATGTATAAACATGCAGGCTTTTTATTCATTCTAGGGCAAATTAGGGGAAAATGCCCATCTGATTATATGAAGCGGCAATTTTATCAATTGCGGAAATAAATGCTGCTGTACGCATATCTTTCACATTTGCCTTATTTCTCCAAACTTCCATGATTTCATGATAAGCACCAATCATGGAATCTTCCAAGCCGGAATTTACTAAATCTACTTCATTAGGACCTTGAACAAGCAATGATCTTTCTGAAGCGGACAATGATTTTCCGGTAAGATTTTCAATTGTTGCAATCAAACCTTTCTTAGAATTTTCTTCATATCGCTTATCAAGACGACCAAAGCGAACATGAGAGAGATTCTTAAGCCATTCAAAGTAGGAAACAACCACACCACCGGCATTGATAAACATATCAGGGATGACCAAGATATTCTTGGCAAGCAGTGTTGGTTCTGCAGAAGCCGCTATTGGGCCATTTGCACCTTCGGCAATGATTTTCGCTTGAATTCTATCAGCATTCCAATCAGTAATCTGAGATTCCAATGCTGCCGGAACGAGAATGTCACAAGGATATTCAAGTACGGTATTACCAGCATCTATTGTTTGAGCGCCGGCAAAATTTCTGATCGATCCTGTTTGTGCATGATGTGCTTTCAAGGCATTGACATCAATACCATCAGCATTATACACTGCTCCATCCCATTCAATGATACCAGTGATTGTTGCACCACCTTCTTGAATGAACTTTGCAGCATAATATCCAACATTACCGAAACCTTGGACTATGACAGTTTTATCACCCAATCCTGTTGTTAACCCAAGTGATTTCATGAGGTCAACATCATTAACTGCTTCTCTCACACCAAAGAAAACTCCACGGCCGGTGGCTTCTGTTCTACCATTAACACCACCTTGAGCAATGGGTTTTCCTGTAACACAGCCAAGAGCATTTACATCATCGAATTTGATTGTTTGATATGTATCTGCTATCCATGACATTTCACGCATGCCGGTTCCATAATCAGGGGCGGGAACATCAACTGCGGGTCCAATAAAGTTCTTATGAATCAATTCAACAGTATATCGGCGAGTGATTCTTTCCAATTCATCTATGGTATAATGCTTGGGGTTGATCTTAATTCCACCTTTGCCGCCTCCAAAAGGAACATTCACTACAGCGCATTTATATGTCATCAATGCTGACAATGCAATCACTTCGTCTTGATTTACATCCTCACTATAGCGAATACCGCCTTTGCATGGAAGCTTGTGATGACTATGTTCTGCTCTCCAAGCAGAAATAACTTGAATTTCTCCTTTGACTCGAACAGGGAATTGAATTTGATATACGGCATTGCAAGCTCTAATCTGATCGAGAAGACCTTGGGAATGATCTAGCAAAGCTGCTGCTTTGTCAAAATAAGTGTTCACCGATTGGAAAAACGGTATTTCGTGATAACTCGGTGGATTTGTTTGAGAAGACATAGTACTTCCTAATGAAACAATATGTATGGGTAAATGAGAAATCTTCTGAATTAAAGATTTCCTCTCAATGCTTGCTCTCTTTCTATGGATTCAAATAATGCTTTAAAATTACCTTTGCCAAATGAGGTGGCACCTTTTCTTTGAATGATCTCAAAGAATAAAGTTGGTCTGTCTTCAACAGGTTTTGTGAACAATTGAAGAAGATAGCCTTCTTCATCACGGTCAACCAAAATACCTAGTTCTCGTAGAGGCGCAATGTCCTCATCGATTACACCAACTCTATCCAATAAATCATCATAATATGTATCCGGTACTCTGAGGAATTGGACTCCTCGAGATTTCAATGCGGAAACTGTAGCAATGATGTCATGAGTTGCCACTGCAATATGTTGCACACCTGGACCATGGTAAAACTCAAGATATTCATCAATTTGTGATTTTGCTTTTTTCCCATCAGCAGGTTCATTGATTGGGAACTTGATATAACCATTACCATTCGATACAACCTTGCTCATCAATGCGCTATACTCAGTAGAGATGTCTTGGTCATCAAATGTAAGAAGAAGGGAAAATCCCATTACATCTTCATAGAATTTCACCCATTCATCCATTTTCCCAAGCTCAACATTGCCAACGCAGTGATCTACATACAATAATCCAACATCATCGGTTTTATATCCATCATTCATTGCCACATAACCGGGCATGAAAATACCTGTATAATTTTTTCTCTCAACAAATGTGTGAATGGTGTCGCCATAGGTATGAATTGATGCTATTTTCACCTCGCCGAATTCATCCTTCAAGATTGTTGGTTCTTGATAGCTTTTTGCTCCACGCGATGTAGTTTCTTTCCATGATTTTTCAGCATCATCAACCCAAAGAGCCAGAACCTTAACGCCATCACCATGTTTCTCAATATGTGAGCTGATATGATTACCGGGATGCATTGGTGTTGTTAATATCAGGCGAATCTTACCTTGTTTCAATACATAACTTGCTCTGTCACGAATTCCTGTTTCAGGTCCGGAATAGGCAATTAATTCAAATCCAAATGCTGTGCGATAAAAAAATGATGCTTGTTTTGCATTTCCGACATAGAATTCGATAAAGTCCGTTCCATTGATCGGAAGAAAGTCAGTGATTGCTGTTTGTGATGATGCAGCGGACATAGTTTCCATGACTAGATACCAGAAGGTTGTGATTCGGTAAAATTACAAAATTGATTAAGCAAAATACTGTGAAAGTTCAGCCATTGTTGATACCACTCTTTGATTCGCTTCATCTGTGCCGGTGCTGATTCTTACACAATGTGGCAATTTGAAACCGGGCAATCTTCGAACAATTATCCCTTTTTTCTCCAATTCGAGCGTCAAATCTATTGCTTTTTGTTCCGTTCCACAGTCAATCATAGAGAAATTTGCCACAGATGGAGAGATCTTCCATCCTTGATTCTGAAATGATTCTTGGAAGAGTTGTAAACCTCTTTTATTCAGTTCAATAGTTGCATTGACAAATTCATGATCATCCAATGCTGCAATGGCTGCAATCTGAGAAAGTGTTCCTGGGTCAAATGTCAATTTGGATTTGGCCATAACTTGTATGAGCTCGGAAGGCCCGATAGCATAGCCTACTCTCAATGAAGCAAGACCATAAGCCTTTGAAAATGTTCGAAGTGTGATCATATTGGGTCTTCTGTGAAGAAGACTGTTTGGATAATCATCAACCAATATTTCAGTATACTCGAAATATGCTTCATCCATGATCAGTAAAACAGAATCAGGAACAGCATTGAGAAGTTTTTCAAATTCAGCTTGGTTGATTGAAGTTCCGGTAGGATTATTCGCATTTGCGATATACACAATTCTAGTGTTTGAATCAATCGCATCGATAATCCCATCAATGTCAAATCTATAATCAGCGGTGAGAGGTACTGATTTGCAATTGAGATTCGCGATTGAAGTGGCCACATAGTATCCAACAAAAGTACCATCGCTCGACACAATTGTATCGCCGGGTACTGTAAAACAGCGCATCATTAAATGCAGCAATGCATCAGATCCATTATATGTAACAACTTCTTCAGGTTGTACATGGAATTTTTGTGCAAGTGCATTTCCCAATGAAACTCCTCCATCCGGATACACGGATAAATCATCTGCTATGATTTTTTTCAATGCACTCAATGCCAAAGGGGATGTACCCAATGGATTTTCATTGGAAGCCAATTTGACAATATCCGTGATGCCATGTTTCTCTCTAACAGCTTTGATTGATGTGCCGGGAGTGTATGGGGAGAGTTTCTGAATATGCTCAGGTATGAATATTGACATGGTGAAATGTGTAATTGTTGGTCTAAAATCTGACAAATTTAAGAAAACCTCAATGATACAAGCCATGAATTGATAGCATGGTGGAAAAAGAGAATGAAATACCTCCTAAAGCCGAGAATAGCGGGATATTTTGTGTAAATTTGCCATGTATTTCCTTTGTTTGAATGTACAAATACCTATTTGGCTTTGAAAAGTTTATATGTCCCTTAAAATTTCTATACCCAATAATCCTGCATATTCTTCGATAACTGCGAATGCTGAATCAGTATGCAGGGAGAAGGGGTTTGTATTAAAATCTATGTCAGAATACGATTGTGCCCAAAGTCTATATCATGGCACAGCCGATATTGCACTGATCGATCCTCTGAATTTTGCAAAAAATCCTTCAGAATTACGAATCATTCCTTCAACGGCCTTATCTGCTGAAGGATTTTCAAATCTTGCATCGATTCAATTTTTGCCGGGTCGAGAAGAAATAAATAAAGTTGCTCTCGAGGAAGATATCTTTCTATTCCGGATTGGGGCATTATGCTTATCAGAAAAATTTGATTTATTCCCTGAAATCATCATTGACAAGTCGATTGCTGATCCAAGTGTGTCGATCAATGAAACATATGATGCATTCATGTCTTGGAATCATTCTATGAAGGGACAAGGAATGCTTGATATTGTGGAAGAATGGTCTGATATTCAAACTGCACCTTTGCCACTTATGTTTTGGGCATGCAAAGATGAAGATATGCCGGATCCAATCGAATTGACAACTCTATTTGCGGCCGACGATTTGCCGAAATCTGATGAGATGCTTTCATCAACTTTAGGTAGTGATGCAGATGCAAGAACGGGTACGGTGTATTTTCACTACTCTGATGCATTTATGGCATCTCTCGAATCAATTCAACATTTCATGTTTTATCATCGCATGATCGAAGCAGTTCGTGCGACAACTTTGTTGGGAAATTGATATGCTTACAAAATATGGATATGACAATGCCATTCCGATGCTCATCATTGGATTTTCTCTGATTCTTTTGTCCGGATTTGTCCTGCAAAATGCATGGTCATGGATTTCTGCGATACTTGGAATCATCATCATATTATTCACACTGTGGTTTTTCAGAGATCCTCAAAGAATTATTCCTTCATCTGCCATATCTGATCCTTCCATCATCATTGCTCCGGCTGATGGTAAGATTGTTGAAATCATTGAGATGGAAGAGAAAGAATTCTTCAAAGGGAAGGCGCGCCAAATCAGCATTTTCCTCTCACCCTTGGATGTGCATGTCAATCGTTCTCCCGTATCGGGAACTGTTGAGTTCTATCGGTATATGCAAGGAGATTATATGGTTGCATGGCATCCTAAAGCATCCGAACTCAATGAACAGAGTAGAATAGGTGTGCAAAATGAATTCGGAAAAGTGTTCTTCAAGCAAATCACAGGTGTATTGGCAAGGCGCATTGTTTGTACCGTTAAACAAGGTGATGTTCTTGAAACAGGAGAGCAAATCGGCATGATGAAATTTGGATCAAGAATGGATATCATCCTTCCTCTCGATGCTGAAATACTCGTTCATAAAGATGAAAGAACTCGAGGCGGTGAGACAATCATCGCTCGACTCAAAAAGTAATGACTCCAATCCCACCGGCATATTCCATTCTACAACGATTGTTGCCAAATACGGTAGCAAAAAAGTATGCTTATGCAATACTCTCAGGCACAATGCTTGGTTTTGCATTTCCTCCATTCAATCTTGGATTAATTGGATATGTCGCTCTATTGCCTTTATTCCTACTCATTGAACAACTTGTGCAAGAGAAGATATCCGGAATCATAACCTATTTGTATGTCACATATTTTCTCTATCAAGGAATTGCAAATTGGTGGGTAGGTAGTTGGCAAAAAGAAAGTGATCCATTTTTGATGATTGCTGGTATAGCTTTACAAATAGGTCATCCCTTTTTTCTGATGTTACCCTTTATTGTGTATTTCTATCTCAGAAAGAGAATCAATCATCGATTCATTGTTTTTACTCCGCCTTTATTCTATGTGTCTTATGAATGGTTGCACTCGTTAACCGATGCATCATATCCTTGGTTGACAATTGGTTATATGAATGTGAATATTCCTCTTTTGGCTCAATTCGCAGATGTATTCGGAGTATGGGGTCTGACATTTCTTATGGTATTCATCCAATCTTTGTTGTATTGGATATTGACAGCGCATGCAAAACGGGATATCATCCGTGGGATACTACTATTCTCCATGATTGTAATCGGCATCATTGGATATGGATTTATTCGATTGAATGATATTCAAGAACTTACTTCGAAAGCTTCGAAGCTGGAAATTGGAATTGTTCAGCCAAATATCAATCCATGGAATAAATGGTCAAGCGAAGTCAGTGATCAGATTCACATTCATAAAGAGACAATTCGGTCATCCAAACTTTCATCCCCGGATATATGGATATGGAGTGAGACTGCAATTCCATTCATGAATATTGAATTGAATGTCAATAAAGATTTCACTTATTTCAAGAGTATAATGGGTGCCACGCCAATCTTGACTGGTTTTGCTCATTTGGAACTTGTGAGAAACCCCGATTCAGAAACACTTGCAAAGCCATTTAGACTCATTCCTGGATCTTATTATGTAGCTTACAATGCTGCGGCATTAGTTCAAGATACCATGATTCAAGTTCACAAAAAGATGAAACTCACACCATTTGGCGAGGGAGTTCCATTCTCTCAAGACATTCCATGGCTTGGTCAGATATTACAATGGGGAGTCGGGATTTCAGGATGGAAAAAAGGTGATATCCAAAAACCTTTGGATTTATACAGAAATGATACAGTCATTGCTTCCATTGGCACTGTCATTTGCATAGAATCCATTTATCCCGGATTTGTGAAATCTTATGTTGATTCAGGTGCAACGATGCTAGCAGTGATAACGAATGATGCATGGTTTGACAATACGCCGGGACCAATGCAACACTTTGCTATTTCACAAATGAGAGCCATTGAAAATAGAAGAGCAATTGCACGATGTGGAAATACCGGTATTTCCGGAATCATCATGCCTGATGGAAGTATTTCCGAGATAGCGCCAGCACAACAAAGAATAGCAATTTCCGGTAGAGTCCCTCAAATGGAAGTTATGTCACTTTATTCTATAATTGGCGATGTTTTACCAATAATATCAACTATTTTCTCCTTCATAATGATTTTTTATGCCGGATTTAAAGGTGTTAATTCCAGGAAAGAAGAATGAAAATAGGTATCATGGGTGGCACATTTAATCCTGTTCATTCCGGACATATTGCATTCATCAAAGCTTTTACAACTCAGATTGAATTGGATATATGTTTTGTTGTTCCGGCTCGTAGATCACCATTTCGAATGAATGAGCCTTTGGCTGAAGACATACATCGCTTGAAAATGCTCGAACTTGCAGTTGAAGATATTCCAAATACTATTGTTTCCGATATGGAAATACTGCGAGAAGGATTTTCATATACAATCGATACTGTTGCTGAGATACAGAGTACATACCCGGAAGCTCAGATTTATCTTTTGATCGGTGAAGATCAGGCTCATCGTTTTAAGGAATGGAAACACTGGAAAGAATTATTGTCAAGCGTACAATTATGCATCGTGCAAAGAACCCAAGAAGCAAATATGCATGCATTGATACATGATTTGATTGCAGAAGTGCATGTCAATAAACCCATAATTCTGAATGCACCTTTATTCCATGTATCATCAACTTTGATTCGTGAATCAGTTTTGAATGGAAAAACAATACATGGACTTGTGCCTGAATCGGTAGAGGAATATATTAAAGAACATAATCTCTATGCATTGAAATGAAAGAATTCGCAATTGTATTGATGAGCGGTGGAATGGACTCCACAGTGTGCGCTTCATGGGCCTTGAAACAAGGATATGAAGTTTGTGCTTTACATGTACATTATGGACAGAAAACAGAAGAAAGGGAAGGGAGAGCATTTCGAGAGATATGCCTGGAGCTGGGGATAACAACTACTTTGGACATAGATATTTCTCATTTGGCCGCAATAGGTGGTAGTAGCTTGACTGATGCTTCTATTGCTGTTTCCAAAGCTGATTTACAGAATATGGATATTCCCACAAGTTATGTACCATTCAGAAATGCAAATTTGCTTTCAATTGCCGTGAGTTGGGCGGAAGTGATTGGCGCTAAAACAATCATTATTGGTGCGGTTGAAGAAGATGGAAGCGGTTATCCGGATTGTAGAAAAGTCTTCTTTGATGCATTTGAGAACATGATTCAGTTAGGAACAAAACCCGGAACACTTATCACAATTCAGACACCATTGATTGATTTGGATAAGGCGCAGATCGTACAAAATGGAATTGCTCTCAATGCACCCCTAAGATTGACTTGGAGCTGTTATTCAGGGAGTGATAAAGCATGTGGTATATGTGATTCTTGTGCCCTAAGACTTAGAGGATTTGCAAAGGCGGGATATGAAGATCCGATTGAATATGAACAAAGACCAGATTATGAATAAAAATGGCCGCTAAAAGCGGCCATATAAGTTATTGCTTGATAAATGGTATCGTTTGTCTTCCCCCGGATGCTTGAATCGAAATCAAATAATGACCGCTACTCAATATCGAAGATAATCCAAGAAAATTCACGCTATGTACACCTGATGTCATATAACCGAGTTTTTGAGAAAATACCGTTTGTCCCATCATATTGATGATTGAATATGATGCTTCAGATGGTTGGTCTACTTCAAATTGGAATATCGAATACTCTTGAACTGGATTGGGAAATACAGACAAAGAACTAATCTGATTTGCCTCATGTACTCCAGTTGATGCCGCAACAGTGATCTGAATCGGTGTCATGAAATTCCATTCATCCCCGCTGTCACCGCCATTTCTGTTTACTGCATTGCCAGTTGCCATCAGATAATAAACACCTTCTTGACTAGGTGCAGTCCAAGTAAATGAAAATTCAGCTTTTCCACTTGACATATTTTTGGGGGAGGTGTGAGTAAGTTCACCATCATTTTGAACAAACTTCAATCCCTGACCTTGAACCACAGCTAGTGTTCCAGAATTAGTGTTTGATGTAAGTGAAGTTTTAACACCAATATTTATTCCTGCGCTGGTTTTGGAAGCATGAGCCACAATTGCTGTAAATTCAGCTTTTGCTCCAGGTTGTATAGTGAATGAACCTGATTTGCTGACTATCGAAACATTTGTATTCGAAGATGCACTTCCATGACAGCCTCCACAACCACCCAATGTGGATTGTAAACTCCTTGTCTTACCTCCAGAATTAGAATACAACTCTCCAAATGTCAACATGAATGAAATACAAAGTACAGAAAAGCGTAACATATTTGCCTCTTGTTAATTAGATGTGCTACCGAATAATTTTATGTCCAAATCAATGTTTTCACCTACTTTACTTCCAATGATATCTCCCCGACCAAGTACATTGTAGTCCTTGAGAGAAACGGAAAAATCAGCATCTATCATCACCAAGTCACCCTGGGCTCTCTTGCGTGTTGCTTCCGATTCAAGTACATACTTGACAACCAATTTTGCCTTGGCCGGTTTGGCTATTCCTTTTACAGAGCACATTCCTTCGGCAATTGCAGAGAACTCAAACCCGGAATTATCGAATTTTTTGATTGAAATGGTAGATAGCTTCTTCAGTTCAAATTCAATGTTGGGATGGTTTTGTGCATCAAGCCAATCTTTGCCATACATGTGATCATCTCTTTTGGAAAGTCCTGTTTTCATTGAACGCACAGGGAAAGATATCTTACCTATACTTTGTTCAAGATTATCGGCATTCAGTGTAAATGATCCTTGAAGTGACTGAGAATTACCTTCGAATTTTTCAAGAGGGGAATTGGAGTTGAATTTAGCAATGGAAGTTCCGACTGAATTTTGAAGTGTGACGACCTTCTTTCCTTTGACATTGCCTAATTGCGTGGCAAATGCCGATGAACTCAAGATCAAAATACCGGCGAGGATAAGTAGTGCTTTCATGGTCGAGTATTCTCTTGTGAGTGTATACGATTTTGCGCAAAAAGGATGAGTGCAATGCAAATTAATGAAGGAAAAGCCAGTGAGCGATAAGGGTGAATGGGATCATCAGGCAATAAGCCAAGTTGGAAGTCCTCAATCCATTCTCTTTTCTCGATGTCTGTACCAAAAATCTCATCTTTGACGATTGTGATCTTTTCTGTTTTATCCTTGGTAAACACTTGAAAACCATCTATTATCCACAAGGTGGAAAGAGTGACAATCACAATGGTTGAAAAGATCTGAATAATGCGCCAAGGGTTCATGATGATTGCTCCGAGTCTGTGGAAGACACGTATAAAAAGATATTGTTACACTTGATTAATCATGACAAGATATCTTTTTTTACAATAATGAACATTGCTATTAGGAATGATGCAATCGAATGACCACCCAAAACCCAGGTTGAAAGCATGATTCTATCCATAGGAATGGTTTCCTCGAAAAACAATCTCCAAGAAATTAAATGATTTGAGAAGAGCATATATTTCACATCCTTGATAAATCCGGCATCCAATGCTGAAACGATTGTGAATACGATAATGATTGCCATTGTCATTGCAATCGGACCGATGGAGTTTTCAACCAAAGCCGAGAACATAAAAGCAATGGATGCTACTGTTCCCATACTAAGTATGCCGAAACCATAGGCCCAGAAAAATCTCCACAGAATATCATCTTGTTGGAGAACCGTAATTGAACTGGAAACAATGAATAATTCTCCGGGACCGAATATTATGAGACTCAAGCCCATAGAAAGAATTGACATCCATAGAATAAGACCAATGGTATATAATTGTGCGGCGCAATATTTGGCCAATACGATGATATGTCGAGAGACGGGTCTTGTAAAAAGCAATCTGTATGTACCACCGGTTGCTTCACCTGCGAGCATGTCTCCCGCAACTAATGCCACGAGTAGCGGAACATGAACCAGTAAGCTTTGCAATACAATAAATGCAATAAGATATCCATTGAGGAAAGTGCCGGTAAAGCTGAACTGTTGCTGAAGACCCTGAGTAAATAAACTGAAATACGCTTCGCCTTCGCTATACATCGCTGCTTGAACTATCGGAACAAGAATTGTGATTGCTCCAAAACCAATATAGGATCTGCCTTTTGAAAAGATCTTTGACAATTCAATAGATAAAACGGAAAGGAACATTGTCATGATCTCGTAATAGATAAAAAGTATTCTTCAAGTGATCGTGTGGAAGTGATGCCATCTATGGCAATATCATTGTCAACAAGATAAGAAGTGCAATCTGCAATGCGCTCTTTGGATAATTTCATGTGTAATTGATGATCATTGATCCCAAGAAAAGATTGAGCAAGTGCAGAATTTTGGATAATTGTTTGTGACTTGAGAGGATCATCCACTGAAAATGATACTGTCAGCATACCCGAATTCAATAGATCGTTTACACTTCCCTCAATGATTGCCGAACCTTTGTTTATAATTACCATTCGATTTGCAATGAGCTCTACTTCAGGTAAGATATGACTGGAAAGGAAAATTGTCTTATTATGATCAGACTTCAACTGCAAGATCAATTCTCTGATTTCTTTAACACCAACAGGATCCAAACCATTGGTGGGTTCATCGAGGACAATCAATTCAGGATCATGAAGCAATGCTTGAGCAATTCCCAATCTTTGTTTCATTCCATAAGAAAATGTCTTCACTTTGCTCTGCGCTCTATCCAATAATCCTACTTGATCCAATGCCTGATGAATATGCTTAGTGGTGATATCCATTCCGGATAATTTTCCCAAGAATCGTAGATTTTGCTCAGCTGTCAAATACAAATAAAAATCGGGTTTTTCTACAATTGCTCCGATTTTGCGCAAAATATCATTGCGATTAATAGCCAGAGATTGACCAAAGACTGAGATTTCGCCAGAGGTGGGAGCTATGAGAGATAGCAACATGCGTATTGTTGTGCTCTTTCCGGCTCCATTCGGACCCAAAAAGCCATAGATATCCCCTTTGTAGACAGTAAGATCCAAATTCCCAACGGCACGGAATTGACCGAACATTTTGCACAATGATTTGATCTCAATGACCGGATGTTTATCCATGTAGTGAAATTCCGATTGGATATGGAAAATTGGTAGTTTTGCCTTTGTAATGGGAAACCATCATCAAAAGTTCCATACTCTGTAACTCATTGCATTGAATTGCGTATGGATGTGCATATTTCTTCATTTTGTTTGTTCAGGAATTTATGAATACTATCATCGTACCCCCATTAGGATCTTCAGGCACATCCAAAAAAAGAACATTTTGGATGATTTTGGGTATCATTTTCGGATTGGTAATTTTATCCATTTTAACATTAGGAATCTTTCTTGGTTCGGAAGATTCAGTCGAAGTTAAAGAATATAGCGTTCTCAAGCTGACATTTCCTAATCAATTGAATGAATATGGAGTGAATGATAATATTTTCGATGATTCAAATCCCATGGGATTTTATGATGTTCTTTCAGCAATCCGCAAAGCTGAGCTCGACCCAAGAATCAAAGGCATCTATATTCCAATTGGATCCAGTCAAATCGGCTTCGTTAAATTGGAAGAAATGCTTGAAGCCTTGCAATCGTTCAAAAAGAAGGGGAAATTCATCTACGGTTATATGGAAACGGGAAGTAGGGGAGATTATATGCTTCTCAGCATTGCAGATTCGATATTTATGCCAAAGGAAGGAATGGCGGAAATATCTGCTCTCGGAATTTCAGGAATATTCTTCAAAAACATGTTCACAAAACTTGGCGTGAACTATCATGTTCAGCAATTCGAAGAGTATAAATCTGCAGGTGAACAATTCTCTCAGGAGCGTTTTACTCCTCCTGCAAAAGAGGCTCTCAATGTGATTATACAATCTAGAGCTCAAAGAATGTATCAGTTGATTGCTCAAAATAGAACCTTACCATTAAGCGATGTGCAAAAAGCTTTTGATAGAGGTGTGTATTCTGCTGATTCCATGAAGGCAATTTCATTTATAGATGGATATGCTCAAGAATGGGAAGTGCGAGATATCATCAAAAAGAGAATGGAAAGCATTCGAAAGAAGGAGAAATCAACTTCTGATACATTAGATGCATTGCCAATGATTTCACTTCAGGATTATGTAAATGCAGAATGCAAAGAATATGATCAACAAATTGCTGATGAATCAAATGCTATTGCAATAGTATCTGCTGTTGGTCCAATTCGATCCGGGACTTCCGGTGGAAGCAATCCTTTCAGCGGTGGAGAACAAGAAATTGCATCTGGATCACTTGTGAAAGATTTGAAGAAAGCATCTGAAAATGATAATGTGAAAGCAATCATTCTTCGAATTGATAGTCCCGGCGGTTCGGTCATAGCATCCGATGAAGTATGGTCATTGATTCAAACCATCAAAAAGAAAAAGCCAATCTATGCTTCAATGAGTGATGTAGCGGCTTCAGGCGGATATTATATTCCCATGGCTTGTGATACAATTATTGCCCACAAACAAACGATAACCGGCTCCATAGGAGTAATTGGAATGATTCCTGTGATTGATGAAGCTATGGCAAAGATCGGAATCACAATGGATACAATTTCTACCGGTGCATCTTCACAAGACCTGAATATGATGCTTCCAATGACAGAAGAAAAAAAAAAGAAATTATATGATCAAATGTATCCAATCTATCAGCGATTTGTTTCTAAAGTCGCACAAAGCAGAAATATGCAGTTTGAGCAAGCCAGATCATTTGCAAAGGGAAGAGTATGGCTAGGAAGTGATGCTAGAAAACATGGATTAATTGATACTCTTGGTGGTTTGGGAACGGCTATTTCAATTGCAAAAAAGCGTATTGGAATTCAAAAAGATAAAAACCCTTATATCATTCATTATCCTAAAAAGAGGGATATGATCTCTGAATTGATTGCCTCTTTGTCAGGAAACAAGGATGAAGAAAGCTCGGCAGGGATTCAAAAATCTCTTGAATTGGCACTAGGAAAAGATAATCCCCTGAATATCATGCTGAAGTCACTTCCATTGGAAATACAGCAAGCTATGCATTATGCCATATCAGTATTTCAAATGACTCAAAGAGAAAGTGTATTGGCAATTCTTCCTTTCATGCCGATAATTTGACGTGATTATCATTGATAATCATGTGAAATGATGCGAAAATGCGGTATCCACTGTATCGATGATAAAAATAGTCTCGAAAATATCTTAACAAATTTGATGTTTATTGGACTATTAGGCGTTTCTTTCGTAATTTAGTGGCTCACTATCACCATATTGATCACTAATGTTATTGTGTGTGCAATGACGAAAGCAGATATTGTCGAACAAATAGCCACCGAAACCGGCCTGACTAAAGTCCAAACCAAAGCCGTAGTTGAAGGAGTACTTTCATCAATTATGGGTATTTTGGCAGGAGGAGGCCGTATTGAGCTTCGTGGCTTCGGTGTTTTCTCTGTAAAAAGTCGTAAATCCAGAATGGCCAGAAATCCGAGAACCGGTACTCCGGTTGCTTTGGACAAAAGATATGTACCCGTGTTTAAAGCTTCACCTGATTTTCAAGAACATGTAGATAATGTTTTGAAAACCAAAGATCAGACCGGTACATTGCCGAGTGTGACAAAAAAAGGTACAAGCGCAAGGACAAAAAAAGGATAATGCAATTGAATGAGTGATAATAGCTCACAAAATAAGTTTCGTTTTGATAAAATGTCATTGATTGCCATTTTGTCCGTTACTTTCATTGCATCTACTTCATATGCCATTTCACGTTTCGTGATCGAGCAGCAAAAACCGGGAAAAGAAGAAACATTGCGATTGGCCAATGAGGCTTATGATCGTGGTGATTTTCAAAATTCATCGTATCTTTATCAGCGGTACATTGATGTTTTCGATGGAGAAAATCTTAGCGTACTCATTGATTACGGTTATTCCTTACATAATGTCGGGAATTCATCAAAAGGCATTGAGATATTGAAAGTTGTATTGAAAAAACAACCTAATAATGCTTTTGCATTATTCAATATCGCAGTCATTTTTTATCGTGATGGAGACAAAACCAAAGCGAAAGAATGGATGAAGAAATGTGTTGAGAAGGGTGATGCACCGGAAATCGTGGAAAAAGCCACGCTATTATTGCAACAGATGTAATTCAATAATAAATAATTGATTGTTCAACAGTATTTGAGAGGATACCATGCCTTGTGGAAAAAAGCGTAAGCGCCATAAAATGGCAACGCACAAGCGCAAAAAGCGTCTGCGCAAAAATCGTCATAAAAAGAAGAATCGGTAGTTAGATGGCGTATTCACTGAATACGCCATTTTTTTATCCTTTTCTAGTATTTCTCTGTTCAACTGCCAGCAATTGTCCCACTTCAGTTAAAATGCTCAATTTTCCACCATAGGTTTCTTGCAATATTGGGTCCTGCAAGACATCCTTTGTTTTACCAAAAGCAATCTTCCTCAAATTAAGAAGAAGTGCATTATCAAAATGTTGAGATACTGACATCAAATCATGATGAATGGCAATGATAGTTTTACCTGCCTTCTTCATGGATTTCAATACATTCATGATCATTTCTTCAGTCCCAATATCAACACCTGCGAATGGTTCATCCATAAGATAGATATCAGCATCTTGGACCAATGCACGTGCGAGAAACACTCTTTGTTGTTGTCCACCTGATAGTTCAGATATTTGTCTTTTCGCAAATGCTTCAAGTCCTACTTGTTCCAATGCTTGAGAAACGAGTGAATGATCCGCAGCTCTTGGTTTTTTGAATAAACCTATGGATTGATTCCTGCCCATCATGACAACTTGTTCAACATTGATTGGGAAGTCCCAATCAACGGATTCTCTTTGAGGCATATAACTAATTTTTGATCTCACTTGATGTATGTCCTGACCCCAAAACAATGAATAACCACTTGCATGAGGTATGAGACCAAGCATTGCTTTCATGAGAGTTGATTTACCTGCTCCATTCGGGCCTATGATGGCTGTCATTTCACCCTCGGAAATTTCGCAGTCAATTCCCCACAAAACAGGTTTTCTATAATAAGAAACAGTTAAATCATGTATTTCAATTGCTGTTGTATTCATGTCATCCAAGGAATTTATTTCGTTCTTTTTTTAGTTCTTCTGACAACTTTTGAAGAAATGCATTATTGGACGAATCTGCCAAAGGAAGATATAATTCATTTGTTCTATTGACATAAATCAAGGGATTTCTTTTTAATTGAAAATCCAAACATCTGAAATTATCCAATCTGGCGGCGAGCTTGATGATCAAACAGTCCGAAGGAGATTTTGCGAGTAATTCCACATGTGCTCTTTCAATAGATTCAGGATCCACTTTTTGCTCATCGAGATTCTTTGTCAAAATCTGCACAATAAATGCCGCATATTCACCAAAATTATAAGCTAATACTTCCTGTGTCAAGGTAGGGGAATCCTCAAGCACATCATGAGTCAATCCGGCAATGAGAATGTCCGGATCTTGAACATGTATTTCTTTCAATAAGATTCGACAAACTCTGGCACAATGATAAAAATAAGGAGAATCATCATTCCTCTTTTGGTCATGGTGAACCTCCTCCGCAAGATCATAGGCACTCATGACTCTGTGAATGTCAATAGGATCCAGGAATTCGGTCAAATCCCTCTCAAGATCATAACGATCATATCCAGTATGGTTATATGGAATCATAGTATCATCCCTTTTGTAAATCTTGTGCCATTAATAATTCTTTTGCCGATTCAATTGCTGATTTTGTAATGGTCGCACCGCTTATGAGTGAGGCGATTTCATGTACTCTATTCTCATCGTTCACAAGCATTGCTTGAACTTTTGTCGTATCTGTCTCAGATGTTTTCTTAACCAATATGTGATGATTGGCAAGTGAAGATATTTGTGGAGAATGACTGATTGCAATGATCTGCTTATGCAAGCCAAGTTGTTTCATGACAGCGCCAACTTTTCTTGCCACTTTACCACTGATGCCTGTATCGATTTCATCAAATACCATTACCGGAACACCTGCCTTTTCATTGATGAGTGATTTCAATGATAGCATGATGCGAGAAATTTCTCCACCTGAAGCAGCTTTTGCAAGTGGCTTGCACTCTTCTCCTGAATTCAAGCTTATCATAAATTCCACTATGTCTATGCCATGTGAAAATGCGGAATATTCTCCTGTTTTGGTGATTGCTTTTACATGTGTATCATTTGCTGATCTCATTGATTCATGAGTTTGGGATACTTTGAAGGCTGGTTTTTCAATTCCCATCAGCTGTAAATTAGATTCAACAAATGATTCAAGTCGAGAGATTGCGGAATTACGCTTTTGAGATAGCTCCATTGCTTTCAATCCAAGTATCTTTTGATCATTCAATAAACGATCACTCAAAGCTACTATCTCGCCATCTATGTCATCAGACAATAGTGCTTGTTCTTTCAATGTATTCCAGACTTCAAACACATGTTCGAATGAACCATACTTTTTCTTTAGCCAAATCAACTTTGAAATTCTTTCTTGAAGGGAATCAGGATCGATATCTTCTTCCGATTTCTTGGCTTTTACGATTTCATATACTTCCTCTATGGATGCAGATGCAGATTGTAGCTCTTGTAATGCTGTTTCATAACCTATATCAATCTTGCACAATTCTTCCAATATCATCCGAATCTTGCCAATGGAATATTGAACGGAAGCATCATCTTCATGGATGATTTGCGACAAGACATGCTGCTTTTCTGTAATGAAAACAGAATGTTTTATCCGTGAGAGTTCAATCTCGAGTTTCTCAAGTTCACCCGGAATCGGAGAAATATCTTCAATTTCACGAAGAGCAAAAAGTACTTGATCTCTATTCCTGATTATGTCTTCTCGTCTTTCAATCAAATCCTTGTATTTATTTGATATGTCACGAACAATTGTCCATTGTGATTGATATGCAGAATATTCTTTGGTTGTATCTGCAAATGCATCAAGAAATGTTAAGTGGGAATCTACTCTGAGCAATGACTGATGATCATGTTGTCCATGAAAATCCACCAAGAGTTCTCCAAGGTTTCTTGCCATCGATGCAGTTGCCGGGGAATCATTGATGAAAGATCTATTCAATCCTTTGGATGTAAATTCTCTACGTATGATTATGAATCGGTCATTGTTCGAAAGCTCACCCTCAAAATATCCTTCATCAATCAATCCTTTGGGAAACTTCATTGAAGCCGGTACTCGAAACATTGCTTCAACAAACCCTTTGTCTGCACCTTTTTTTATGATATCACCCTGAACTCTTTCACCCAATGCACATAAAAGGGCATCTATCAATATGGATTTGCCTGCTCCGGTTTCTCCGGTAATGACCGTAAAACCGGGTTGAAATTCCAAATCTACTGACTCAATCAGTATGAAATTTCTTATGATAAGTGAGGCAAGCATTGGATAAATCGACACATAATAGTGGAATATGGCGTTTACAGGTAATAATTTACAAAATTCATTGCTTACATCATTTCATCAAACGGCAAAGCAATCGGTATTTCCCGTATTTTTGTCACAATGAATATCTTACATGTACCTAATTCAGCATGATTGAAAGAAAAAAAGCATATTCTCTGCTCTATGTTGACTTGGATGGAACATTCCTGAAGACTGACATCTTGTGGGAGCAATTGATCATACTTCTTCGATCTCCTATCAAGTTCATTGGAGCATTGTTCTCTATATTTAGAGGTAAATCAGCATTTAAAGCATATTGCTTGACAAATGCGGGAATACCAGATATATCAATCTTGCCAATTCATGATGAAGTTCTGAGAATCATAAATGATCATCATAAACAAGGTGTAAAGATCATTCTTGCAACAGCATCAATGCATGAGATTGCACTTGAAGTAAAAAGAAGATTTCCCATGATTGATGACTGTATAGGTTCTACCTCACAAATCAATATGAAAGGCGAAGTCAAAGCAAGAGCAATTGTTGAGCATTCATTGGGGAGAGAATTTGCATATATCGGCAATGATCATGCAGATATATCAATATGGAATCAAGCTCATGAAGTTATGTATGTAGGTGATTCACCTTCAATAACTTCCCATATCATGAGGTCATATCCGACCGCCACTATTATTGATCCGGGTAAGAAATCTAGAATCAAAGATTATGTAAATGAAATACGCATGTATCAATGGGTTAAGAATACTCTTGTGTTCATACCCGCTTTGCTGGCGCATGTGATGAATATTGAAGTATTTACATCCTTGACACTCACATTCTTTGTCTTTGGCTTGCTTGCATCTTCAGTATATGTCATGAATGATCTGCTTGATCTACAATCCGATAGAATGCATCCCCGGAAGAAACTTAGACCAATAGCATCGGGTGAAATAACCATTCCTGTTGGGATAGCATTATATGCTTTTCTGCTCATTACATCAATCCTTTCAGCCTTGATCTTTCTCCCGGTGAATGTAATCATTGTATTGGGAGTTTATCTTGCTGTGACATCGTATTATAGTATGTATGGAAAGAAAATTGCCATACTTGATGTGATGCTCTTGGCGGGATTATATACACTTCGTTTGATTGCAGGTGCTCAGGCCGCGAATGTCATTTTGAGCGAATGGCTCATGGGATTCTCAATGTTCTTCTTTTTGAGTCTGGCTTTTGTGAAAAGATATTCTGAATTGATTGCTCGTAAGGATGTACTCGATCAATTACCCGGAAGAGGATATGGAACAAAGGACTCCATCATGCTGCTTACAGCCGGATTATCCTCTGCAATGCTTTCAATTATGGTACTCGCATTATACATAAACAGCGATGCGGTCAGAAAACTTTATCAGTATCCAGCATATATCTGGTTGATTTGTCCTGCAATCCTCACATGGTTATTGCAAATGTGGCTTATTGCCCACAGAGGCAGAATGAATGATGATCCGATTATCAGCATGGCAAAAACTCCAATGACATATATCGTTCTGACAATCATTAGTATTACCATTTGGTTTGCGACATGAACTCATTTGGTAATTATCCTGCTTCCAACCCAAGGACTGTGGAGCATATCGCTTGGCAGGATCGCATTTTTCAAACAATCCGTGGTTTTGAATCACCCTTCTTACCTATCGGAATGCGGAGAAGTTATGGTGACTCATGTTTGAATAATGATGGCATATTGCTTGATATGACAGGAATGGATAAACTGATTGCATTTGACAGACAAAAAGGTGTAATGATATGCGAAGCCGGCACAACTTTCCATGAACTGTTGGCAGTCATTGTTCCTGAAGGATATTTTCTACCCGTTACTCCTGGTACGCAATTTATCACGGTTGGTGGGGCAATTGCCAATGACATACATGGAAAAAATCATCATAAAGCCGGTACATTTGGCAATCATGTCAATAGAATTGGACTCATCAGATCTGATCAAGAGGAAATACTCATTTGCTCTGAGTTTGAAAATTCGGAATTGTTTCATGCTACAATAGGTGGATTGGGTCTAACGGGGATTATTGCATGGGCTGAATTTACTTTGACAAAAATTCCATCATCAATGATAGAATCAAAAACCGAACAATATCATGGATATGATGAATATGTTGAGATTGCAAAAAGGGAAGAAGCAGTTTCCGATTATACAGTTTCTTGGTTCGATTGTTTCTCAGGTGATGCCCGGGAATTGCGAGGTCTTTACACGAGTGGAAACTTTGTGGAAGGGAATGAGTCGATAGACCCAAAATCATCCATTTCAATACCTTTTCAAGCTCCTGAAATTCTCTTGAATAGATATTCCATTTCACTTTTCAATGAATTGTATTTTAGAAAACAGTTCAAGAAAATCAAACAATCAACTATCCATTATACTCCATTTTTCTATCCACTTGATGCACTGGGAGATTGGAATAAACTCTATGGTAAAAGTGGTTTTCTGCAATATCAGTGTGTGATGCCTCATGAATCAGCCCGTGAAATCATATCGGAAATGCTTGGTTTGATGAACAAGAAAAAAATGGGATCATTTCTTGTGGTATTGAAATCTTTCGGAGATATTCAATCCAAGGGATTGCTTTCATTTCCAATGCCGGGGATGACAATCGCAATGGATTTTCCAATGCGAGGCCAAGAAACATTGACATTGCTTGATCAATTTGATGAGATATTGCAAGAAGTTGGAGGAAGGGTATATCCTGCCAAAGATGCCAGAATGAGTTCCAAACATTTCAAAGAATGGTATCCTGCATTTGAGGAAATTGAGAGGCTCAAAGATCCAATGATACAGTCAACATTCTGGAAGAGAATGATGAGTTGATTATTCTGTTTTCTTTTTTACGACTTTTTTGGCTGTAGTCTTCTTGGTAGTGGTTTTTTTAGCCGTAGTTTTCTTTGCCGCAGTGGCTTTCTTTGTGGTTGTTTCTTTTTGTTTCGTTGAGCTTTTGGATTTCGGGGCAACTTTCTGCAATGTTTTACCTTGCTCTTCTGCAAATGCAAAGCATTGTTCAAGAGTCAATGAAGCAGGATCAGTTCCTTTTGGAATTTTCACATTGCTTTTTCCAAAGCTAATATAGGGTCCGAATCTGCCATTCACAATCGTTATTTCAGCTTGTTCAGGGAATGCTTTGATCAATCGTGAAGCTTGTAATTCTCTCTTCTGTATGATCAGCTCAATCGCTCTTTCAAGTTCGATGGTATATGGATCATCTTCCGGTTTCAATGATGTAAATACGGAATTATGAACGATATAGGGGCCAAATCTACCTATCCCGACCTTTACTTCTTTCTCTTCAAAAAGACCAAGTGATCTAGGTAATTTGAATAAATCGAGTGCCTCTTCCAAAGTAATGGTTGAAATCGATTGATGCTGTTTCAGACTGGCAAATTTGGGTGGTATTTCCGCTCCGATTTCACCGATCTGTACTGCCGAACCAAATCGTGTGATTGTGGCATATACTGTAAGGCCCGTTGCAGGATCTGCTCCAAGTTCACGAGCGCTAGATGCTCTTTTTTGGGGTCCTGTCATGATCTTTGTTACTTCAGAATGAAAAGGAGTATAGAATGCTTCGAGCATCTTATACCACTCCAATTCTCCTCTTGCTATCTCATCGAATTGTTCTTCAACTTGAGCCGTGAAATTATAATCAACGATATTTCCAAAGTTTTCAACCAAGAAATCATTCACAATCATTCCAATGTCGGTAGGGAACAGTTTTGCTTTCTCTGCTCCATGATTTTCCGAGAGAGTTTCTTTTGTGATGATTCCTGCTTCCAATGTCAAAGAAACATATTCGCGTTTTTTTCCATCGCGATTGTCCTTAATGACATAATTACGTTTTTGGATCGTAGAAATGGTCGGAGCATAAGTACTTGGTCTTCCAATTCCCAATTCTTCAAGTTTTTTTACGAGACTTGCTTCTGTATATCTGGCAGATGGTTTTGAATATCGTTCAACAGCTTTTATGGATTGATTCAATAATGATTCACCTTTTGAAACAGCGGGCAATCGTTTGGAATCTTCTTGCTCATTTTCTTCATCATGAGATTCGGAATACACAGCCAAGAATCCATCAAACTTAATTACTTCACCGGTAGCGATGAAAGAGTATTGTGATTTGGGATCTATCTCAATTGTAATAGTCGTCTTTTCCAATTTTGCATCAGCCATTTGAGAGGCAATTGCACGCTTTCTGATGAGATCATAGAGTCGTGCTTCATCTTTTGAAAGTGAAGGCAGTAATGCAGAAAAATCAGTGGGTCTTATGGCCTCATGGGCTTCTTGGGCATTGCTTGATTTATTTTGATATTTTCTTGTCTGAACATATTCTTTGCCAAAACTCTTTTCTATTTCTCCGGCGCAAAGAACGATTGCATCATCCGATAAATTCACGGAGTCAGTTCTCATATATGTGATATGACCTGCCTCATAGAGTATTTGTGCGATTCTCATCGTGCGATCGATCGAGAAACTCAGCTTACGACTTGCTTCCTGTTGCAAAGTGGAAGTCGTAAATGGAGGTGAAGGTGATTTCTTGCCGGGTTTGGTTTCGACCGAGCTGACTGCATAATGAGCATTTGTGCAATGCTTGAGGAATGAATCAGCTTCAGATTCGGCATCGAATTTTGTGGATAGTTCTGCTTGAAAAGGAATAGGTTCTTTTTCTGAAAGAAAGATACCTGTCACTTTAAAGCTGGACTGAGCATTGAATGCTTGTATTTCTCTTTCTCTTTCCACTATGATTCGCACTGCAACGGACTGAACTCTTCCTGCTGAAAGAGATGGACGCACTTTTCGCCAAAGTATCGGTGATAGTTCAAATCCAACAAGTCGATCAAGCACTCTTCTTGCTTGTTGCGCATTCACCAAATCATAATCAATTTCTCGAGGCTGTTCTATGGCACGCAGGATGGCTTTTTTTGTGACTTCATGATAGACAAATCGTTTTGAATTTGTGGGTGTAAGACCCAATTCTTCATATAAATGCCAAGCAATTGCTTCACCTTCACGGTCTTCATCAGTCGCAAGCCAGATTGTTTCTGCTTTTTTTGCCAATTTCTTTAAATCATTGACAACTTGTTCTTTCCCTTCAGAGACAATATATCTGGGTGAGAATCCATGTTGCACATCAATTGCATCATTTCCTTTGGCAAGATCACGGATATGGCCCATCGAGGCTTTGACCACAAAGTCTTTTCCGAGATATCCTTCGATTGTTTTGGCTTTTGCCGGAGATTCTACGATGACAAGATGTTTTGGCATGGATGCTTCTGCTATTATTTATTGTATTGACAAGTATTGATGTCTTTGCATACCCCAAAGATTTGCAAAGAATGCTTCATTGGTGTAAAATCAAATTGAGAACATACTTCATTCTCGATTGTATTCATTTGTTCAACATTGAACTCGATAATATGACCGCATTCAACGCATATCAAATGATCATGGTTCGGTTTTCTGGAGGACAATTCAAAATGTGCACTTTCTCCTTGAAACCGATGCTTCATGAGTATTCCACACTTTGTGAGAAGATCAAGAGTTGAGTAAATGGTTGCTCTTGAAATCCTTGATCCCTTTGAATTTATGTGAATATAGAGTTCATCTGCGCTGAAATGTCTGTCCAAAAGCGCAATCTGTTCCAAGACAAGAAAGCGCTCTTGAGTATTTCTGTACATTTTTTGCTTCAAAAAATCGGCAAACTCTTTTTTCAGTTGTTCTATTGAAACAGGTCCAGCCATTATATCTCTAGAATGCATGAAACATGTCCATCGAGGCCGTAATTACATCGATAGCCGGTCAATATACACAATTTTTAACATGACCATCAAATGCAATAAGTCCCGGTTTTGCTCGGAAAGTCTGCTCTAATTGGTGAAACAAGCGTATTTTTGCCCATGATTAGAATGGATTATTTCCATCAAGTTTTTTCTGATTTCTCACCAATGGAGATATCTCATTGAGAAAATGGCGCATTGAAGATGCATTGGAATTATACAATGTAAATGGCTGGGGCGTCGATTATTTCGGCGTCAATGAACATGGAAATGTGACTGTTAGTCCAAGAAGGGGCTCCGGTCCGGCAATAGATCTCAAGGAGTTGATTCAAGAATTGACTCTTCGTGATGTTGCTTTGCCTATGCTTTTGAGATTCCCGGATATCCTGGATGATAGAATTGAGATGATTTCTTCTTGTTTCAAGAATGCATCGAATGAATATGGATATTCCGGTAGATATTACAGTGTCTATCCAATCAAAGTCAATCAGCAAAGACCGGTTGTGGAAGAACTTGTAAGACAGGGAAAGAGATTCTCCATAGGACTTGAAGCAGGTTCCAAACCTGAGCTCCATGCCGTGCTTGCCATCATGGATAATCCCGATGCGCTGATCATCTGCAATGGTTATAAAGATGAAGATTTCATAGAGCTTGCATTGCTTGCTCAAAAAATGGGAAAACAGATTTTTATCGTTGTTGAGAAAATCAATGAATTGAAATTGATTCGTACGCTTTCCAAGCGCCTCAATGTGAAACCAAATATTGGTATTCGCATCAAATTGGCGGCCTCCGGATCCGGAAAGTGGGAAGAATCTGGTGGTGATGGATCAAAATTTGGATTAAATGCCGGTGAATTGATTGAAGCCATCGAATATGCTGAAAGAGAGGGTATCAAGGATTGCATAAAGTTGATACACTTTCATCTTGGAAGTCAGATTACGAATATTCGCAAAATCAAGGCAGGTCTTCGAGAAGTTGCTCAATTCTATGTGCAATTACAGAAAATCGGTTGTGCCATTGAATTTGTCGATATAGGTGGTGGCCTCGGTGTAGATTATGATGGCACTCGATCATCGGCCGTGAACAGCATCAATTATTCCATACAGGAATATGCAAATGATGCCATCTACACGATGAAAGATGCAGCCGAAAAGCATGGCTTTCCCCATCCAAATATTGTTACTGAATCAGGAAGAGCCCTTACTGCCCATCATTCCGTTTTAATTTTCAATGTTCTTGAAAAGTCTTCCATTCCAACAATTGGTGGAAAAGAAATCGAAATTGAAGAATCCGATCATGAGATAGTTACCGAACTCAAAACAATTCTGAAAAGATTGTCGGCCAGAACCATGATTGAAGCTTGGCATGATGCACAGCATAATAGGGAAGAAGCACTCGATTTATTCAATCTTGGACTATTGGACTTACACACAAGAGCACAAGTTGAACAATTGTTTTGGACAATTGCCGTTGAAGTAAGAGATCTTTCGGATGCGATGAAACAACCTCCCGATGAGATGAAATATTTGAGTAAGTTATTATCCGATAAGTACTTCTGTAATTTCTCATTATTTCAATCTTTGCCTGATATGTGGGCTGTTGATCAACTCTTTCCCATCATGCCGATTCACAGACTCAATGAAAAACCAATGAGAGAAGGCACATTGCAGGATATCACTTGTGATTCAGATGGAAAGATTGATAAATTCATAGGATCCAGGGACGCAATTCCAAATCTTCCTTTACATGAATTCAAGGAAAAACAACCTTATTATCTCGGCGTTTTTCTTGTGGGAGCTTATCAAGAAATTCTAGGCGATTTGCACAATCTCTTTGGTGATACAAATGCTGTGCATGTTTCAATAGATGGAAAGGGATATAGCATTGACCAAATAATAGATGGTGAATCTGTTGCCGATGTTTTGGATTATGTACAGTTCTCAGCCAAGAAACTTGTGAGAACCATGGAAACATGGGTTAGTAATTCTGTGAAAGATGGCAGAATCAGTGTTACCGAAGGAAAAGAATTCCTTACAATCTATCGCTCCGGACTCTACGGTTATACATATCTGGAAGAATGATGATATTTCATGCAATGAGATTGTTGTTTGTGACTTGTTTGATGTTCTTGTGCATTACTCTCAATGCGCAAGAGTCGAATCTTCAAGTGATGCTTGGAATTGACAATCTCATTGAAATGAATTTCCTTCCTTTGCAAGGAAAGAAAATATCACTTCTCACGAATACATCAGGTAGAACGGGCGATTTAACACTTACGGCAGAAGTATTCTCCGGCAATCAAGAATGTACATTGGTCAGCATTCTTACTCCTGAACATGGTTTCTATGCAACGGCCCCTGCCGGACAAGATGTTGGGAATGAAACACTCTATGATGTTCCTGTATATTCTCTCTATGGAAAATATCGCAGACCAACGAAAAGCATGCTTGAATCTTGCGATATAGTTGTTGTTGATATTCAAGACATCGGTATTCGCTCTTATACATATATCTCAACACTATATAATGTGATGGATGCTTGTGCTGAGTATGGCAAGCAACTATTTATTCTTGACAGACCCAATCCCTTGGGTGGTATGCTGATAGATGGCTCCATTGCGGATACCAACCTTCTATCTTTCGTGGGGATAGTGCCCATTCCATATATTCATGGACTTACAATTGGTGAATTTGCACTATATGTGAATGGAGAAGAATTGCTTCCCAAAAGAAATGGTAAAGTTGTCAAAGCCGATGTTCAGATTCTCAAAATGAAACATTGGAAAAGATCTATGAAATGGGAAGATACAGGATTGAGTTTTGTTCCCACTTCACCAAATATTCCCAATGTCGCAGCTATAAGAGGAGCGGCAATAACCGGTCCAATTGGAGAAATTGGATCTTCAGGCATTGGCATCGGAACAACATTTCCATTCCAATATTGTGCTTCTCCGGATATTGACCCACCTGTATTTCTAAGCTATGTGAAAGACAATCTACAGCTCTATGGAGTTCGTTCAGGCATCGGTGTATATCGTATCCCAACCGGAAAATATCCTAATAAAGACTGTAAAGGAATCATGTTGTTCACTGACGGAATGCCCGATGATAAACCCTTCACTGCAGGAATAGAATTGCTTTTGGCTTTGAGACACTTCTTTCCTGAACAATTTACCCCGCAATTTGTGAAGGATGAACCAAAATCAATGTTCAGAAAAATAATGAGCAATGATGCTTTGGTCAATGCATTGTTGCAAAATGAATCAGATGATGAGGTTAGATCAGCTTTACTTAAGGGGAGATCGGAGTTTGAAGAGAAGAGGGAAAAGTATCTATTGTATTCTCTTTATTGAATTCCATTCATTAATTCTTGCATGATATTTCTCAAGTATTCTGCTTGATCTTTTCCATGAGATTCAGGGAGATGGGGCTGTCCTATATGTACTTTCACCTTGCCGGAATAAATGAATAAACCATCAGGTCTTGTTATTGTTTCTGTACCAACCATCGCAATTGGAATGATGGGTACACCCGTTTTACTCGCCATAAGAAGAGACCCTTGTTTGAATGGCAGAATATCATGCGGAGGATAAGACCATGTACCTTCAGGGAAAATAATGATGGATTGTCCTGATTGAATTGTAGACTTTGCTTTAAGAATTGACATTGCAGATGCTTTCACAGAGCTTCTATCAACGGGGATATACGGTGACATACGCAATGCTATGCCAATCAAAGGGTGATTCAATAATTCGTGTTTGTACACAAATACTGATTCTTTCGGCATGATTTCAAGCAGCACATAGATATCTGCGCTACTTCTGTGATTCACTATATAGACCGCCTTTTCAGAAAGATGTTCTTTTCCAAATACTTCAATCGATATATCGGCATGCTTGACTATACTATGAGCCCATTCATGTGCTGATGTCTGAAATGAAACTTTCCTTCCAAACAGAACTCTAATTCTGTATGATAGAGCATAGCCCAATGTAATAAAGAGGACTTTCAATGATCTGAATAATGTAGCGATCATGATTTCAATGGATGAATAAAGGAGGAATGTTTTCGCCATGAGGATCGGTGCCGGGATTACCAAGTGTTTCTCTAATTTTCTTTTCCAATTCCGGAGTAAGAATATGTTCTATACTTTCTGCATCATCATGAACATGGTCTATGTCAAATTTTGCTGCATGTAATAAATATGCTTCCCAAAGTCTATGTAAGCGAGTGATCTTCATGCCTCTGCGCAAACCCTCTTTGGTTAGGCAAAGTTGATCGGGAGAATCACTTTGTTGAATGAAACCATGAGATTTGAGAGAGGAACAGTATTTCTTATATCCAGGGACATGTTGTTGAATATGCGAGAAAGGAATAAAAGTTTTCAATGGAAGTTGAGCAAATGTTTCACCTTTTTGTTCAAGAAAATGATACGCATATTTCAGAATATTATCTTCCATTGTTTCTTTATGAAAAGCTCTTTGTCTGATAATTCTTCCAATAATTCCTCTCTTAGGTGCAAATAGTGCCGAAACCCCAAATAAAGTTGAAAGAACCAATACAATCATCGCGCCGGTTGGAATATTTGGAGTGATGATGGTAATCAGTATTCCGATGATGGTTGCAAGAACTGCTGAAAGAAGGGCAATTCTATAAATGCCATCAAATCCATCCTTCCAGAATCTCCCAATTGCATAAGGAATGATAAGAACTGAACCAATGAGTATGGCGCCGGTTGCAACTATACCAGTAATAATGCTGGCTATCAGCATTGCATTGATGATCAGAGAAAGTGCTTTTACAGGAATTCCATTCAACATTGCAAATTCTCTATCAAACAAGAATATCAAGATTTCTTTCTTTAGTATTTGAATGCCGAAGATGGTACATAAAGCAGTGATCAAAAGTGGAATCAAATCCTCAGGAAGCATTGCGGATGCCTTACCGAGAAGAAATCCATCCAGACCTGATTGTTGACCATTTCCTGATTGCTGTATGAAAGTCATCAAGAGAATGCCAATTCCAAAAAACACGGAAAGTACTATCCCAGTAGCTGCATCCTGCTTGAGTTTTGTATGTGAAATAAGCCACTGAATGGTATATAAACCAATCCAACCGGCAATACCTGCACCGACCATGAATAATAGATTGGATTTTTCTTTAGCCAATAAGAAGGCTATACATAATCCGGGAAGCACTGCATGAGCAATTGCATCGCCGGTCAAAGACTGCTTTCGAAGTACAGTGAAAGTACCTATGGCAGCCGTTTGAATTGCAATTAACAAACAACCTGCCAGCACCGTCAAAAGAGTGGGGCTGAATAACAAATCAAGTATATGTTCGGCGAAAAGTGATTGCATATTCCTAAATTACATAAAATGATTATGACCATCTATCGTCAATTTCGCCCTTTACTATCCAAATCTCGATGGAAATCGCCACAATATGTCTACAAATGAAGAATTGATCGATTCAATAACATCAGGTTCAGAACAAGATTCAGCTCAATCAGTGCCGGAACAACTCACGGTTCTGCCTTTGAGGGACATGATAATTTTTCCAAATATGATTTTTCCGATTCTGATTGGAAGGACTTCATCTCTAAAGGCTGTTTCACAAGCATTGGAGAGAGAGAAGTTTATTTTTGCCGTGACTCAAATTCAAGCAGGGATTGATGAACCGGCTTTGAAAGATGTCTATGAACATGGAACAATTTGCAAGATTCTTCAAGTAATTAGATTGCCCAATAATCTCTTGAAAGTATTGGTTGAAGGTGTTTTTCATGGTAGAATAGAACATTCTGTTGAAAATCCTGAATGTTTGGAAGCAAAAATCAATATTCTCAAATATGATGATATTACGATTGATGCAGAATTAGAAGCATATATCCGTAGAACACAGGATGCATTTTCCTCATATGTTTCAACAAACAAACATCTTCCTCCTGAAATACAATCTGCTTTTGAGAATATTGAAGATCCGGTTAGAAAACTCTACTATGCAGCTGCAAACATCGATAAGAATGTTCATGCCAAGCAAGAAATCCTTCAGCAAACTTCTCTAAAAATGCAATACAAACAGTTGTTGAACATTTTGAAAGATGAAATTGAAGTATTGAAATTAGAAGAAGAGTTGGATACTAAGGTTTCTGATTCAATACAAAAGACACAACGCAAGTATTATATTCAAGAACAAATCAGAGCATTGCAAAAAGAGCTTGATGGTGATGAGGAATTAACTCCTGAGATGCTCACCATTCTCAGAGGCATTGAAGAAAGCGGTATGCCCGAGGAAGTCAAAACGAGAGTAATGGAAGAGTTTGACAAGTTCAAGAAAACAATGTCGATGTCTCCTGAATATTCTGTTTTACGCACATATCTTGAGACTGTGATTGCTCTTCCATGGAGTAAAATCACCGAAGATTGCACAGATCTTGAACATGTGTCAAAAATATTGAATGAAGACCATTATGATATGGAAAAGCCCAAAGAACGAATTTTGGAGTTTATTTCCATTCTGCGCATGGCCGGTACAGCAAAAGGTCAAATACTTTGTCTCTCAGGTCCTCCGGGTGTTGGTAAAACATCACTCGCTCGTTCAATTGCAAGAGCTCTTGGCCGTTCTTTCGTTCGCATTTCTCTCGGTGGAATCAGAGATGAGGCAGAAATTCGTGGCCATCGTAGAACATATATCGGTGCCATGCCCGGGAAAATCATATCAGCTATGAAGAAAGCCGGAACAGTAAATCCGGTTATACTCCTTGATGAAGTAGATAAAATGTCGATGGACTTCAGAGGTGACCCATCAGCCGCACTACTTGAAGTATTGGATCCCGAACAAAACAATACATTCAATGATCATTATCTTGAACTGGATTATGATTTGTCAAAAGTATTGTTCATTACCACTGCAAATGTGAAATACAATATTCCTGCTCCATTACTTGATCGCATGGAAGTAATAGATCTGAACAGCTATCTCGATTTTGAGAAAGTTCAAATCGCAAAGAAGCATATTCTTCCTAATCTTCTTGAAGATTATGCTCTTAAGAAGTATAAAATTAAATTCTCTGATAAGTCACTTCTCAAAATTATTCGAGAATATACAAGAGAGTCCGGTGTGAGAAATCTCGAAAGGGAAATTGCATCCGTACTCAGAAAAATCGCCCGTAAAATAGTTGCTCAAGGTGAGAAATATTCGGATAAAGGACATAGTATCTCTGAACAAGACATAGAGCAATATTTGCGTACACCGAGATTCAAAGATTCTGCTTCCAACTTGACCGATAAAATTGGTATTGCCACAGGATTAGCATGGACAAGTGTTGGTGGTGATACTTTACCCGTGGAAGTCAGCATCATGCCGGGCAGTGAGCGTTTGACACTTACGGGAAAACTTGGTGATGTCATGAAGGAATCGGCTCAAGCGGCTCTATCCTATATCAGATCCCATACGGAATCATTGTCAATTGCAGGTGATTTCAATAAAGGTAAAGAAATTCATATACATGTTCCTGAAGGAGCTATTCCAAAGGATGGACCATCGGCAGGAATCACAATGACCATTGCTTTGATATCTGCGGCAACAGGTAAACCGGTTCGAGGCGACATTGCCATGACAGGTGAAATCACTCTTCGAGGCATGATTCTTCCAATTGGAGGTCTTAATGAAAAATTGCTCGCGGCAAAAAGGCAGGGAATTAAAACAGTTCTTATACCGGAAGGAAATGCAAAAGATATTCAAGAAGTCAATCCACATATTTTGAAAGGATTGAATGTCATTCCTGTTGAACATATAGACCAAGCATTACCGCATGCATTCAGAAAGTGGACAATCACTCGTAGCGATGAGAAGATAACAAAAACAAAAAAAGTTTTGAAGAAACCTCAGGTAAAGACAAACCCAACCAAAAAGGGGAGAGCCAAAGCCTAATTTTAGTTTAATAACTTTTTGAATTCATCGATGTATTCTTTAGCTGTCTTTTCAATTGAATAATCTGCCTGCATAGCATTATCAATGATCGACTGCATCATTGATGAATCATTATACAATGAAAGTGCATCTATCAATGCATTGTGCAATGCTTGTTTTGTAAATTGTTGAAATATGATTCCATCCCCCTTCTGAGTGATAGAGTCAAATGATTGAACCGAATCTTTGAGTCCACCAACAGACCGTACAATTGGAATCGTACCATATTTGAGCGCATACAATTGTGTGAGTCCGCATGGTTCAAATCGAGAGGGAAGTAGAAAAAAGTCTGAATATGCAAGGATATGATGAGCTAATTGCTCATTGTATCCTTGAGTATAGGAAACAAATCGGGGATATCGCAATTTCAAGGCATTGAAATAAGATTGATAGCGTTCTTCACCAGAGCCGAGCACAATCAATCTACATAATCCTTGTTCGAGTAAATCTTCAATGCAACCATCGAGCAAATCAATACCCTTCTGATCTGTAAACCGAGAAACCATTCCGATGAGTGGGATTTTGTCGGAATGTGTATGGTCTTCAAAGTAATGTTTGATGAGTTGAATCTTACCTGTCAATTTATTAGTCAAGTCATTCTTCGAGAAATGAAGTGGTATGCATGCATCACTCTCAGGATTCCATAATGCATAGTCCACACCATTCAAAATACCAATCAATTTTTCTGAATAATGAGAATAAACATTTTCCAACCCTTCTCCGAATTCAGAGGTCAGAATTTCTTTTGCATAACTCGGACTTACGGCAATGATGAGATCTGCATGGTCAATTCCGGATTTCAAAGCATTGAATTCTCCTTTCCACAAACATTCTTTCGCATTCCATGATGTCATGTCAATCATCCTCTGTAAATCATACCAACCCTGATACTGAGCATTATGAATCGTGAGTACGCCTTTGCTAGATTCAAATAGTGGATGTTTGGAATATGTGAATTGTAGAAGAGGAAGCAAAAGTGCAGTATGATAATCATGGGCAGATATAATGTCAGGTTTGATGTTCAGCTTGATCATCAATTCAAATGCAGATTTGCATAAGACATAAAATCGTTCATCGTTATCTGCATATCCATCCGGATTTCCATAAATACCAGGTCTGTCATATAGTTCATCTGATTCAATGAAATAGACAGGGATTTCTTCATGTGGTAATGTGGAAGTCCATATCGGGAACACTCTTTCCTTTCCAAAAAGTGTAAAAGTGATGGTGATATCAGATTTAAGAATATGAAATTGCTCTTCGATTTCTTTATACTTTGGTATAACGATTATCGGATTATGACCAATTCTCTTCCAACCAATCGGAAGGGCTCCGGAAATGTCGGCAAGTCCTCCAACTTTGGCGAAAGGTGCGAGTTCAGCGCTTACGAGAAGAATATTCATGAAATATCCTCTCTGTTATGAGTATCATTAAGGCGAATCGGAATGAGTAAAGTTTGAAACTGTTCAAATGCACTTTTCGCAGAATGAGCAGTTGATTCTTCTGAAAAAATACCATACATGGTCGAACCGCTTCCACTCATTAAAGATACTATGGCTCCGGATGAAATGAGTTGTCGTTTTATATCATTCAGAATGGGATGTATCGCATGTATTGGTTTTTCAAAGTCATTGACTAATTGTTCAGACTGAAGATTGATTGATCCGTTTTGAATGGCAGATTTCAGATTAATCATATCATAATCGGAATATTCCTGAATCTGAGAATATGCCCATCCGGTATTGATGTGAATACCAGGAAAAATAAAGAGTAGCCATGCATACAAGTCACAAGATATTGGTGTAATTATCTCGCCTTTTCCTTCAACAATAGCAGGGGAATCGTGGAAAAAAAAGGGAATATCGCTGCCAAGTGATAAGCCAATTTCACTCAAAGTGGGAATGTCCGTGGTAATTTCCCATAATTTGGTCAATCCTCTGAAAGTGGCGGCGGCATCTGAACTTCCTCCACCCAGTCCTGCACCACTCGGAATGACTTTATCCAGATGAATGATTGCACCTTTTTGTATGCCAAAGTGCTTTCGCATCAGATGTGCAGACTTTACAATCAAATTCTGTTCCATGGGAATATTCAATTCATCATTGCTGATGAATATGATGTCAGTATCATGATTTTCAAAGGTCAGTGTATCGAAAAGATCATAAATGGGGAGAAATAATGAGTGAATTGCATGATATCCATCAGGCAATGTGCCAATTATTCGCAGTCCAAGATTTATCTTTGCATGTGCATAAAGCGTAATCAATGGTATATCCTTAGCAAACAAACCGTACAAAAATGTCAAAAATAGAGCAAATCACCTATCTGGGCGAAATACAAAGGAAAAGCATACATATTGTTTCCTTGCTCATTCCAATTATCTATTATTTCATCGATACAAAAACCGCATTACTCATTTTGTTTCCGGTGGCTATTCTCACCTTGCTTATCGATCTTGGCATATATTACAGTGACACTTTCAGAAAGATAATGTATCCAATTGTTGGCGGAATGCTCAGACCACATGAAATGCATCGAACTTCTCTCGTTTTGAATGGTGCATCGTGGGTAATGATCGCAGCATGCATAACTGTTGCAATTTTCCCAAAACCGCTTGCAATCATTGGATATTCGATTGTCATACTCTCTGATATTGCCGCGGCGCTCATTGGTCGCAAATTCGGAAAAACACCTTTCCTTGATAAATCCCTGCAAGGTAGTACTGCTTTTTTTGTCGTTTCTTTGATTGTTTCGGCAATATGGACATGGATTTTCGCGTATTCATCTACATTTTTTTCTATTTGTATAGTCGGTTCAATTCTTGCTACGATTGCTGAGGCATCCACAACAAGATTTAAATTGGATGATAATTTGGCCGTGCCACTCGCTTTTGCGGGTAGTACTTGGATTTTAACACTGCTTCTCTCCATCTCATTGAGTTAATGTCACATGTCTATACGAATCGGTGATCGAATGCCTGAATTCTCAGCATTGAATGAAAAGGGTGAGCAAGTGCATTCCAAGGAACTGTCAAGTAAACCTTGCATCATCTTTTTTTATCCAAAGGATGATACCTATCTCTGCACCAAAGAAGCATGTTCATTCAGAGATGCAAATGAAGATTTTCTCAAAGCCGGCATACAAGTTATTGGCATAAGCGCAGACTCTGTAGAGGAGCATGCACAATTTGCAAAGAAACATAAGTTGAAATACTCCTTGCTATCCGATACGGAAAATACAATCCGTACTGCTTTCGGCGTTCCGAAAGGACTTTTAGGATTATTACCCGGCAGAGTCACATATTGTTTTGATGCCCAAGGCAAAGTTTTATCAATTATCAATTCTTCCTTTAGTGCTGAAAAGCATGTTCAGGAAGCATTGAAAGCATATTCTTGATTCCATAAGAGATTCCATCATGCGATCTTTCCTCATTTCTTGCATAAAAGCTTATTGCAGACATATACCTATTCATATCGGAAAAGGAATTCTGATGAGAATTGGTCGAAAAATATTGCTCATGGGCAAGAAGCAAGAAATACTCAAAGCAGATTCCATACATGGTGTTTCCATGGAAGTTGTACTTCCAAGAGATGCCGGTTGGGATGTGATTTATTTTCGTGGAACTTATGAAACAGGAACAACCAAAGTATTTGAGACCTTGATTCGAGATCTTGACAGAGTCTTTGATATCGGAGCAAATATGGGTTGGTATTCCATATTGAGTGCCCGACTTGCCAAGCATGGAGAGGTGCATGCATTCGAACCGGTACCATTCATATATGAGAAGTTTCGGAAAAATGCAGAATTGAATGCAATTCAGACAATCAAATCAAATAATATCGCTTTAGGAAAGGAAAAGTCGGGTTCTATCGCAATTCATACATTTGATGGACTCTATCATGGTCATAGTTCAATGTCCACCTTGAATCGTAATGATTATTCTACGGTTCATGTTCCTATGACAACCCTTGACTCTTACTGTGAAGAACATGGAATAGCGCGAATTGACTTTATCAAAATGGATACAGAAGGCGCTGAAATGGAAGTCTTGGCGGGTGCAAAACACATGATGTCAGGTTCATTCCCACCAATTTGGCTCATAGAATTGAATGAAGAAACTGCAGCCGCATTTGGATATGTCCCTCATGAATTGATTGATACGCTCCTGCAATATCATCCATATGAGATTTTCGTGATTGAAGGTGCATGGGGTAAGGTCAGAAAAATGCATGATTCCAAAGATTATCATCATGGAGATAATCTTCTATGCATACCTCAATATCGTTCCGATGCACTTGAGAATATCAAAAAGCTGATTTAAGATCTACATTCCAGCATGATTCTATGCAATGCATATATGATGATGGATGCACAAATCAAATGAACGGGTTGCATGAATGCAGGAACTGACAAATATGTCATGACAATTCCTGAAAAAGAGGACACAAGTAATCCTGCTCCAAGTAAGAAAGCTGGATAGTGAATTGATTTCCATAGCGTTACTTGCTTTCTACAATTCCAGAGAATCCAGCCATTTATTCCAAGTATCAATAGTGAAAAAGAGCGGTGAATGGGGAATAATGTGCTGAGATTATCAATCCAAATATCTCTCTGCATGAAATTGAGTGCTTTAGCCAATTCATCTATTTCTTCTCGTACTTGGGTTCCCATCAAGATTTGAATAAACATCAAGACCATAGTAATGATGGTGAGTCTGTGTAATGATGTTGATTTAAAAGCAGAAGACTTTTCGTTAAAAGCCGCATAACTCGCTATAAGCAATATGATGAAAGCAAACAGCATATGTATTGTTATGCGATATGGTGCAAGATTTGAAGATACAACCAAAGCCCCAAGCCAACCTTGAAAACCTGTGAGTAGGAGAAGTGCAATAGAGGAATACATAGATTTTGGGTGACTCTTCCTGTATCGTATCGACAATCCGGTTTGAATCAATACGAATAATCCAAGCAAAGCACCAAGTAATCTATTGATATATTCTATCCAAGTCTTTAATACATCAAAAGCTTCAGCATCAATATCCTCATTGGCATATAGTTGCTGATAATTGACAGGTAATTGGTTAACTGAAGTAGGCGGTATTATGAGTCCATAGCATGTTGGCCAATCAGGACAACCCATACCGGATTGCGTTGTTCTTACGATGCTTCCTGCCGCTATGACCAGGATCACCATTACGATATTGATCTTGGCAATGTAAGTATAGAATGTATTCATTGTGCTTTGTAAAATTCAGTGAAGAATCTATTCAAATTCCAAATGTCAATTTTTGATGCTATTTCAAATGGGGAATGCATTGAAAGAAGAGGAATACCGATATCAATCACTTCCATATCTTCTTTGCTCATTTGACCACCAATTGTTCCTCCTCCGCCTGTCTCTACCTTATATGATGCAGTCTGCCATGGAATGGATTTGGAATCCAATATATTTCTGATCCATGCAGTGAATTCGGAATTCGCATCAAAGGATCTTCCATAGCGCTTTATGCTGGGTCCAAACCCAAGACGAGATGCATTGGTTTTTTCAGATAATCCCGGGAATAATGGACTCATTCCATCATTTGCATCAGCGGAGATGACTTTAGCCATAGACAATGCTTTTCTGGTAACATTTTCATTGAAGGCAGAAGCATTTTGTGCTTCAGCAATGATACCATAGACTTTATTGAGAAATGAAGAAGAAGCGCCTGTATTATTTACATTTCCCGTCTCTTCATTGTCCACGATATAAGCCATTGCAGTGAACAATGGAGTTTTTTCCAAGTCCATCAAAGATTTGATGGCAACATAACTGCAAGCTCTGTCATCTTGTCCATAAGAGCCAATGAGGGATCTATCCAAGCCAACATCTCTTGGCATTCCTGCAGGAGTAATATTCAATTCAGCGCTCACCAAATCTTCTTCCGTGAAATTATATGTTGATGAAAGTGCGCTCATTACTGTATTGATTATGGAATTCTTTTGATCGGGAATTGTACCAATGATGGGATCCATTTCTTCACCTTCCATCACTCCGGTATATTCACGCTTTCTGAGTGGTGAATCTACATGTGGAGCTGCATCAGGTATGATAAGTATTGGATCTTGAGGATCTCTACCAATTTCAATGGAAATTGTCTTGCCGTCTTTAGTATCAATGCGACCGGACAACATCAGAGGAATATTCACCCATTGATATTTTTTTATTCCACCATAATAAATCGTTTGAAACAATGCGAAACCCTCTTGTTCATACAATGGTCTGGCTTTGATGTCAATTCGCGGACTATCATGATGTGCTCCAATCAATCGACTTCCTTTCCTAATTGATTCGGCACCAATTCTTACTGCAATAAGTGCTCTATCACGATTATTGAAAATCAGTTTTGCTCCGGATTTAATCTGTGAAGAGTTGGTATATTCAGAAAACCCTTCTTTTTTAAGCATTTCAATCAATTCTTTTGTCGAAGTGATTTCTGTTCTTGCTTTGTCAAGATAGGAGGAATAACCTTTGATATATTGATCAATGGAGGAACGATCTTTTGAATCAATCGAGAGCCAAGATGAACGCTTGGCATTCCAAACCGATTGAGCTTGAATGGAAACACATATCAAGAAAGCTGAGAAAATGCTAAAGAGAGTTTTCATTATTCCACCACAGATAAATTATACTTGACATCGATTTCAGGATGTATGCTCATCATCACTGGACAAGACTTTGCTGCATGATGAAATGCTGCCATGTCTCCATCTGAATAGTCATGTTTGGGTAGGGCAATGGAAATTTCCAATGCTCCTATTCGACGAATGGGTTCACTGACCATGATCTTCTTGACATGCACGCTTGTGCCGGTGATATCAATTGACCTCTTATTTGCGGCAATGCCCATAATCGTCATGATGCAAGTGCCAAGTGCAGTGGCAAGCAAATCTGTGGGGGAAAAACTAGCTCCTTTGCCATTATTGTCAATCGGAGCATCAGTGAAAAGCGTATTGCCGGAGGGATCATGAGTGGCTATGCAACGCAAATCACCGGAATATTCAATGGAAATGGAAACCATGCTGAAAACCTTAATTTTTACAAGAACGAAATTACCCAATTTTTCAGGACTGATCGGGTATTTTGCTCCCAAATGTATGAATCACAGTGGAATAAGTGGAAAAGTTGTTTCTGAACAATGAGGGATGTCAATTTCAATCTTGGAATTCTCGCGTTTTCGGCCTAATTTTGCCGTTTGTTCAGGGTCTTGAACCTCTATGTGTTCAAGGCATCATTTCGTCAAAGCTTAGGAGTATAAGATGGGTATCATCTCACGCATGCGAGATATTTCCCCGTATATGTTGGTGATTTTTGTTGTTTCATTTATCGCCTTCATGGTCGCTTCCGATTCAAATATCGGTACTATTCTCAATAGTTCATCAACTGGTTCCGTAGTCGGTACGATTAATGGCGAAGAAGTTTCTTATCAGGAATTCGAACTTCGTGTGAAAGAGCAAGCCGATATGCAAAGACAGCAAAATCCTCAAGCAGAGGTGGATGAGAATATCATTCGCCAGGCTGTATGGGATCAATTTGTTGAAGAAGCTTTGATCCGTCAGGCAGGTCAGGCAGCGGGTATCAAAGTTACTCAGGATGAAGTTTTAGATATCATGTTGGACAGCCCACCGGAATATCTCACCAGAAATTTCACTGATAGTACAGGAACATTCAATCGTCAGGCATATCTTGATGTCATGACAAATCCTGACATGATTGCTCAGAACATTGCTGCCGGTAAAAAAGCGGGAATGATACCTGAGTCAGTCGATCCGGCTGAAGAAGTGGCAAAATTTAAAAACAGTCTCCTCAAAATTGAAGACTTCATGTATAAGTCCAGATTGCTCGAACATTTCAGAAGAGCATCAGGTACTGCCGCATCGATAGTTTCACCGACATATTTGAAAAATAAGTATGTCAATGAGAGTTCAACTTTTGACTTTGACTATATCCATTTCAATGTCAATAATGTTGATGCAAAAAGTATTGGTAAGCCTACTGATCAAGAATTGCAGGCAGAATATGAAATTGTGAAAGAATTCACCAAGCAAAAGCCTGCACGAAAGATCAAATATGTGTCTTTCCCATTGGAGCCATCAAAACAGGATACTTTGGTTGCATCCAAAAAGATTGCAAGAATCCAGCAGTCACTTGCGGAAGCTATCACTCCTGAAGCAAAGGTTGCGTCATTTGATCAATACTTTGCTGAATATTCCGGATCACAACTTGATTATCAACCTGTCAAGAAACTTGCTCCAGATGTTGCAGCAATTCTTGGTGCAGGTAAGCAAGGTGATGTGATTGGTCCGATAACATTACAAAGTGGAACTTTCATCTATAAAGTTGATAGTCTTCGTAGTGGCGTCAATGAGCTTGTAAAAGCTAGTCATATACTAATAAAGTTTGGTTCCAATAAAGACAGCGCGAAAGCTTTCGCTTCACAGGTTTTAGCTAGAGCAAAGAAGGGCGAAGATTTTGCAGCTCTTGCATTGGAATATTCACAAGATCCCGGTTCAAAAGATCGTGGTGGTGAATATGACTATTTCCCTAAAGGACAAATGGTCAAGCCATTTGAAGATGCATGCTTCAATAATGCTCCCGGTTCAGTGGTCGGCCCTGTTGAAACAGATTTTGGCTATCACATCATCAAAGTATCTGACAAGATTTCTGAAGAGATCAAGTATAGCGAGATAATGGTAACAGTTGGAATGACAATGAATACCAAGAAGCAACTCCGCAGAGATGCTTTGTCATTCAAACAACAATTGGATGATGGACAAAATATTGAGTCACTTGCAAAGAAATTGAAGAAGAATGTTGTTGAAACAATGTTCTTTGACACTCAAATGCCTGTTTTAGGTTCTCAATCACTCACAAGCTTTGCATTCTCCAATGAAGTTGGCGCAATTTCAGAGCCAATGGAATTGAAATACTATGGTATTGTCGTTGCCCAAATCACAGGCAAGCGTGAAGCTGGTCTTCGTCCATTTGAAGACATGAAAGATGAACTTGCTCAAAAGGTTATCTTCAAAAAGAAAATGAATATCCTTAAATCAAAAGCGAACTCTGTTTATCAAAAGATCAAATCCTCAGATAGACTTTTTGCAGTAACACAGATTGATCCCACGATTGAAGTGAAAACAGCTGCAAAAGTTCGCAATAATGGTTTGGTGAATGGCGTTGGCAATGAACCTGTACTTACTCAAAAGGCACTTCTTGCACCATTGAATAAGATCAATGAGCCGGTAGCCGGTGATAATGGTTGGTATATTTATCAAGTGATACAAAAGACAAATGCTGATATGAGTGGTTTTGCAAAATCCAAGAAGGATATGCAAATGACTTTATCAACTCAATCGGCATCTTCTGCTTATTCTCAATGGTTTAATGCCTTAAAGGATAAAGCGGATATTCAAGATTATCGAGGAAAATTATTCCGTGATTAATGTAAAGCCCGCTCATGCGGGCTTTTTTGTTTATGATACCAAATTTCACATTTACAGATCTATCTGATTTATCATGTACATCGCATGGTGGAAGATTTGCTGTGGATACAGTAGAGCAGGCTCTCAAATTTTGCGAATCAATAGCAAAAAGTCATTATGAAAATTTCCCCGTAGCATCATTATTGTTACCTACAACAATCCGATCCCATGTGATGGTGATTTATGCTTTTAGTAGAATAGCAGATGATATTGCAGATGAGTTTTCATTGGAATATGGAAAGGAAAAAGCAGAGCATGCATTAGCCATAATGCATCACTTTGTGAAGCAATCACATGTTGGAGGATATAAAGGTAAAAATCCACTATGGATTGCTTTGCAGCATATGTTTGAAAAGACATCATTGCCAATAGCACCTTTCGAACGATTACTCAATGCATTCTTGTCGGATATATATTTTCAATTTCCGTCAACAATGAGCGATCTTTTGGAGTATTGTCATAATTCAGCAAATCCGATAGGGGAATTATTACTTAGACTATTTGGACTTTGGAATACTGACATTCAAAAGGAATCGGATTCATTATGTTCGGCTCTTCAAATCATAAATTTTATACAAGATATTTCAATTGATCGCTCTAAGCACAGATTTTATGTACCATTGGAATATCTTGATTCGCATGAAATAGTGGAAAACTATTTGGCAGTAGGAGAAATAACACCTAATTTTTCAAGTGCAGTTTCAAGGTTGATTTTTGATGCCGATTCACTTATGAGTAAATCAAAGATTTTACCTTGGAAAATCTCGAATAAAGGTTTGCGAACCGAATTGCTCCTCATTCACTGTTCAGGTCAAAGAATATTGAGGAAATGCAAGAAACAAGAGCTTGAACTGCCTCTCAAGAGACCAAAACTGGAATTCATGGATTATGTTGTGATATTCCTACAAATGCTAATATTTATGCCAATGATAGTGCTAAAAAGATGAGCATTGAAACCGATATCGCCGAATTTGATTGCTCTGAGGAATTAGCTCAGCAGAGCAAAACAAATTTCTATTATTCTTTTACTTTTCTTCCAAAGGATGAGAGGGAAGCAATTCATACGGTTTATGCATTTTGCAGACATATCGATGATATCGTTGATGAAGCAGATGCCGGTACATCAGAAGAGATTATCAAAAAGAGAAAGAAGCTAGCAGAGTGGCGTAAAGCGATAGATGGAATGTATACAGGGAAGCCACATTCAGCATATCTAAAACCATTACAATCCGCCATCAAGAGATTCTCCATACCAAAGCAGTATTTCATGACTTTGATAGATGGATGTGAAAGAGATTTAAGACAAAAACGCTATGAATCATTCACAGAACTAAAAGAATATTGTTACGGTGTTGCAGGAATAGTGGGTCTCATGTGCATTGAAATATTTGGGTATAAGTACGAAGAAACAAAAGAATATGCAGTGAATCTTGGCTATGCACTTCAGTTGACCAATATACTTCGTGATTTGAAAGCAGACAAAGACAGAGGGTATATCTATCTTCCAAGAGAGGATATGGAGAAGTTCAGATATTCAGAATCTGACTTGATGAATGAAGTCTATAATGAACAATTCATCGAATTAATGCGATATGAAACAAGGCGTGCAAGAGAGTACTATCATAAAGCCAGAATGGCATTGAGACCCGATGAAAGAATGACAATGATTGCCGCAGAAATCATGGATGCAATCTATTATCGATTGCTTGAGAAAATTGAATTGAATGATTTCGATGTGTTCAAGAAACAGATCAGGGTTTCAACTATTCACAAAATAGCTATTGCCTTCAAACATTGGATTTCCACTAGAATCTTTGTTGGAAGATTGAAGCAGTAATCAGTCCGGCCTAATGACAAGAACCGGACAAGGTGCCTTTCTGATCACTCTCTCCGTTGTACTTCCCAGTAATAAGTGTTCAACCCCGCCTCTGCCATTAGTTGCTAAGCAAATCAATGAGATGTCATGATCTTTTGCATATTGATTGATTTCATCTGAAGAACGCCCACCATGAATGATTTGTGGAATAACAGAAAAGCCCTCTGCATGCAATGATTCAGTTGTTTTCTTCAATTCTTGCTCAGCAGCACCTGAATATTCCTTCTCAACATCACTTAAATCTACGGGAGTATATCCCCAATCCACAGGAAAGATCACGGGTTCAATGATATGTATCAAATGAATGGTAGCAGACCATTGTTTTGCCCATTCTTTGGCATAATTCAAGGCTTTTTCTGAATGAACGGAAAAATCTGTGGGTACGAGTATCGAAGTAATGGGCAGCATGTATAATCTCCTAATTTATTTCTTCAAACATAGAGAATTGTTTGATGTGAAAAGCTGATTTATCTCACTTTTTCACGGATATTCGAGAACGCAACTTTTTGATCTTTCGTAACTTCCTCTGCTTGATGAATGCAGTAATTCTATTTATGATCATCCTGACGAAAATAATAATAAGCTTTGCCAAAGGAATTCTTGACGCCTTCTTGAGTCCGGTTCGAAGGAGTTTTGATAATTGCAATTGATCATTATCAGACAATTGAATTTGTTTCTCGTTCTGAATGACTTGTTGTTGAACAAGTTGTGTCAATACTGTACCCAATTCATTGTTCTGATCCTTTAAAGATTCAATGTCAACTTCATTGAAATGCAATATGGTTTCAATGTGATCATATAAAACCGCTGCCAATTTTGCATCCTCAGCCGATGGATCTTCTTTTAATAATTGCAGAATCTCATGAGATAATATCACAAAATCACTGATTCTATCTGTTGAGAGTTTGAATAATGTCTTTGGATCAATATCGGATACATTCACAAAAATGGAAGACAGTTCAACTATTTCATTGCCATAATTACTCATGGCTTTATGCGAATAACGCTGAATTTTATCATTCAACTGTTTATTCAAAAAAACTATCTCACTATTCATGGCAAATTTGCGATTGTCAGTTTGTGTCGCCCGCAAAGTTGCTTCCATGTCTTTGATTTTGTGTTGAATATCTCGAATTGCTTTGGCTTCTTCTGATTCGCTCGAATGAATGGTATTGAGAATGAGCTTGTGATCAGGTTCAATCTGTGCATCACCAATTTTTACGCAGTGGATCCTGATATGTTCCCCAAGTGCATGTTGAACTTTTGGGATATCAATATGTGCGGCTCCATCTGTAATAACTAAAATTTCAGCTTCCGACATAAAGCTGTCATTTCGAA
>Ga0209358_10000223_pt1 | contig 52109 bp, 61 predicted proteins | sample LauGreFa1BDMLBSN_2_FD_187574 | JGI IMG/M metagenome (GOLD analysis project Ga0209358, IMG submission 187574) | Freshwater lake microbial communities from Lake Michigan, USA - Fa13.BD.MLB.SN (SPAdes) (version 2) | ecosystem: Environmental > Aquatic > Freshwater > Lake | place: Lake Michigan, USA... | reverse complement strand
GTTTACGGCCGAGGCGTATATTCTGACGAAGGAAGAGGGTGGGCGTCATACACCGTTCTTCACGAATTACCGTCCTCAGTTCTATTTCCGCACGACGGACGTCACCGGCATGGTGAAGCTTCCCGATGGCGTTGAAATGGTGATGCCGGGCGACAATATCGCGATGGAAGTGGAGCTGATCGCTCCGATCGCGATGGAAGAGAAGCTGCGTTTTGCAATCCGCGAAGGTGGCCGCACCGTTGGTGCAGGCGTCGTTGCGAGCATCATCGCTTAAAGGATCAGCGTGCTGATTTCCCCTCGAAGGGTCTGGCGTTTACGCGGATGATCCATTAAGAGGGGTGGGAATAAGGGAGCCGGCGGGTCATTCCACCGGCTTTCTCGATAGGAGTGTAGCTCAATTGGCTAGAGCACCGGTCTCCAAAACCGGGGGTTGGGGGTTCGAGTCCCTCCTCTCCTGCCATCGTTTCGCTTGACGATTACCCCGTGGCAGTTCAAAGAACGTGTTCATTTCGATGGGCGCGTTTTCGGATGCGCGGGGTTATCGGATTTTTGACACTTTAAGGCGCTTGGCGCAGGTAGATTATGGCGAAGAGCAATCTGTTATCTTTTCTTCAGGGAGTTCGCTCCGAAGCGGCCAAGGTAACCTGGCCATCGCGGAAAGAGACGCTGATCACAACTGGCCTCGTGTTCGTGATGGTGATCGTCGCGAGCGTATTTTTTCTTTTGTCCGACATGGTCATTCATTGGCTTGTCGGCCTCGTGCTCGGCTTTGGCGGCTGAGGGAGACAGGGTAAATGGCATTTCGCTGGTACATCGTTCACGCCTATTCGAATTTCGAGAACAAAGTCGCGCAGTCGCTGCGTGATCAGGCGGCGCAGCGTCATCTCGAACATAAATTCGAGGAAATTCTGGTTCCGACCGAAAAGGTCGTCGAAATCCGCCGCGGCCGCAAGGTCGATGCGGAACGCAAGTTTTTCCCCGGTTACGTTCTGGTCAAGTGCGATCTGACGGATGACATCTACCATCTGATCAAGAACACCCCGAAGGTCACAGGCTTTCTCGGGCAGGATAACAAGCCGATGCCGATCTCGGACCGCGAGGCCGAGCGCATCAAGGGGCAGGTCGCGGAGGGCGTTGATCGTCCGAAGCCGTCCATCATGTTCGAAGTCGGCGAGAATGTCCGCGTCGCGGATGGCCCGTTTGCCTCCTTCAGCGGCGTCGTCGAGGAAGTCGACGAGGCCCGCGCCCGCCTCAAAGTTGCAGTCTCGATTTTCGGCCGCGCAACGCCGGTCGAGTTGGAATACGGTCAGGTCGAGAAGGTCTGATCGGAGATCCGGCAGCGTCGCCGGATGAAATGGCGTGGAAGGGAGTTTCTGCAGCTTTGCCGGTTGCAGGACCAAACCCGTACCACGCTCCATGAACCGCCCGAGGGACTGATGTCCCGGAGGCAAATGTTGGAGAATGGACAATGGCAAAGAAGATCACGGGTTACGTGAAGCTTCAGGTTCCGGCAGGTGCGGCGAATCCGTCGCCACCAATCGGTCCCGCGCTCGGTCAGCGCGGTCTGAACATCATGGAATTCTGCAAGGCGTTCAACGCCAAGACAGCACAGATCGAAAAGGGCACCCCGATTCCGGTGATCATCACCGCCTATCAGGATCGTTCTTTCACGTTCATCACAAAGCTGCCTCCGGTTTCGTTTTTCCTCAAGAAGGCTTCTGGCATTGCCAAGGGCCATTCGACGACGGGACGCGGAACAATCGGCAAGGTCACCGTCGCCCAGATCCGCGAAATCGCGGAGAAGAAGATGCCTGACCTGAATTGCGAGACGGTTGACGCCGCTGTTGCAATGGTGACTGGATCGGCCCGCTCCATGGGTCTGGAAGTGGTAGGTTGATCATGGCACACGCAAAGAGAATCAAAGCAGCTCGCGTCGGTATTGACCGCACAAAGCTCTACCCGCTCGCCGAAGCAATCGCGATGGTGAAGTCCCGCGCCAATGCCAAGTTCGACGAGACCATCGAGGTCGCGATGAATTTGGGCGTTGATCCGCGTCACGCCGACCAGATGGTCCGTGGCGTCTGCGTCCTTCCGAACGGCTCGGGCCGTACGCTCCGCGTCGGCGTGTTCGCCCGTGGTGCAAAGGCTGATGAAGCCCGCGCCGCCGGTGCGGATGTCGTCGGTGCCGAAGACCTCGTTGAAATCGTTCAGGGTGGCACGATCAACTTTGATCGCTGCATCGCGACCCCGGACATGATGCCGCTCGTCGGCCGTCTCGGTAAGGTGCTCGGCCCGCGCGGCATGATGCCGAACCCGAAGGTCGGTACCGTCACCATGGACATTGCCGGCGCCGTTGCCGCATCCAAGGGTGGCTCGGTCGAGTTCCGCGTCGAGAAGGCAGGCATCGTGCATGCCGGCATCGGCAAGGCCTCGTTCGATGCCGACAAGCTGGTCGAGAACATCAAGGCTTTCGTCGACTCGGTCGCCAAGGCGCGTCCGACCGGATCGAAGGGCACCTACCTTCAGCGCATGGCGGTATCGTCGTCCATGGGCCCGGGCGTCAAGGTCGATCTTTCCTCCGCGACTGGCGGCTGATTTCATCCGCTCAACACCATCAGAAAGGCCCCGTTTTCGCGGGGCCTTTTTTGTTGGAGTTTGTTGGACTCCAACACGCCACTTTTACCGGTAAAAATAGTACGTTGTTCCGGAAAATAGGAGTTGGCATTGGTAAAGATTATCGGTATAACTCCAACACGAACTGCGTGATAGACGGGGCGGAATTTTTCCTAACCGTTTGAGAGTAATCGGTTTTCCGGCTACTCGATTGGCCGACAGGACAAAGGGAAACTTTTGGCCTCCGTCGGCTTTATCCTGTCCGAGACTGCAGGCGGGTATTGCAAAATACCCTTAATTCTCAAGGGCCTGCACAGATGGGTCAGACTGTTTCCTGGGTTTTCCCGGGATGGTTCGAACCAATGACTGGGGTGTCGTCTAACGGCATTCCGGGGACAAACGCGTCGGGAGCGTCGCTCCCCAAGGCAGCCCTGCTGCCAAGGTGGGCGATAGAGTGCAACCGGGCAGGGTATACCCCCGCCAACCGGAGAGAGCCCCGTGGATAGAGCGGAAAAAGCTGAGTTCGTCGCATCGTTGAAAGAGGTCTTCACCTCGACCAGCGTTGTTGTCGTTGCTCATTATTCCGGCCTTACGGTCGCCCAGATGCAGGACCTGCGCAAGCAGATGGCTGCTGAAGGAGCGTCAGTAAAGGTCGCAAAGAACCGCCTTGCCAAGATTGCTCTCGAAGGCACGGATGTCGCGTCGGTCGGCGGGCTTTTAACAGGCCCGACATTGCTGGCTTATTCCAGCGATCCGGTCGCGGCAGCCAAGGTCGCCGTTAGCTTCGCAAAGACGAACGATAAGCTCGTTATTCTTGGCGGAGCAATGGGTAAGACCGCTCTGAATGTTGATGGTGTCAAGGCGCTCGCCACGATGCCGTCGCTTGATGAAATGCGCGCGCGGCTCGTCGGCCTGGTACAGGCTCCGGCGACCAAGATCGCTCAGATCGTCAACGCTCCAGCTGCCAAGCTGGCTCGCGTTTTTGGAGCTTATGCCAAGAGAGATGCGGCCTAAGGCCATTACTTCATTTGAATGGTTCGAACCATCTAATCAAAGGACACTATCATGACCGATTTGAACAAACTCGTAGACTCACTTTCGTCCCTGACCGTCCTGGAAGCTGCTGAATTGGCAAAGCTTCTTGAAGAAAAGTGGGGCGTTTCGGCAGCCGCTGCTGTTGCAGTTGCCGCCGCTCCTGCTGCTGGTGGTGGCGCTGCTGCTGCTGCTGAAGAGCAGACCGAATTCACTGTGATGCTTGCCGCCGCTGGTGACAAGAAGATCGAAGTCATTAAGGAAGTTCGCGCAATCACCGGTCTTGGCCTCAAGGAAGCCAAGGATCTCGTTGAAGCCGCTCCTAAGGCTGTCAAGGAAGGCGTTTCGAAGGAAGAAGGCGCCAAGATCAAGGATCAGCTTGAAAAGGCTGGAGCCAAGGTCGAGCTTAAGTAATAGGGCGCCGTCATGCGGCGTTTCTCTACTCGATTATAGTGTTTAAGCGGTCTCGAGGTTTTCCTCGGGGCCGCATCGTCGTCTGTTTCCGTCCAATGCGGACATCAACGGACATTTTTATTTTTTTACAGGGTGATGGTCGTCGATTGGAACCGCTAAGCGGTTCAGGGGTTTACCCGAATCGGTGTTCTGTCCCGAAGCGAGGAACGAAATGGCTCAGACCTTCAACGGACGGAAGCGTGTGCGCAAGTTCTTCGGCCATATCCGCGAAGTCGCGGAGATGCCGAATTTGATTGAGGTGCAGAAGGCATCCTATGATCAGTTTCTCCAGATAGATGATCCGGTTTCCGGTCGTCTTGACGAAGGTATTCAGGCTGTTTTCAGGTCGGTTTTTCCGATTGCCGATTTTTCCGGCAGTTCATTGCTTGAATTCGTCAAATACACGTTTGAACAACCCAAATACGAGACCGACGAGTGCCGTCAGCGCGGGATGACTTATGCTGCGCCGCTGAAGGTAACTTTACGATTGATTGTTTTTGATATCGACGTTGATACTGGGGCGAAATCCGTCAAGGATATCAAAGAACAAGATGTTTACATGGGCGATATGCCGCTGATGACGTCGAATGGTACGTTCATCGTGAACGGCACCGAACGCGTTATCGTATCGCAAATGCATCGTTCGCCAGGTGTGTTTTTCGACCACGATAAGGGGAAATCGCACTCTTCCGGGAAGTTGCTTTTTGCTGCCCGCATTATTCCTTATCGCGGTTCATGGCTCGATATCGAATTCGACGCAAAGGACGTGGTCCACGCGCGGATTGATCGCCGTCGCAAAATCCCTGTCACGTCGCTGCTGTATGCGCTCGGGATGGACGGCGAGGAAATTCTCTCGACCTTCTTCAACAAGGTAATTTATTCTCGAACAAAAGATGCTTGGCAGGTGCCTTTCAGCGTTGATCGCATGAAGGGCATGAAGTCCGTAAACGATTTGATCGACGCGGATACCGGGCAGGTTGTTCTGGAAGCTGGAAAAAAGCTGACACCCCGTTCGGCTCGCCTTATTGCAGAGCGTGGCACAAAACTCTTGCTTGCGACTGATGATGACCTGATTGGTCAGTATATAGGGGAGGATCTCGTTAGTTTCGAAACGGGCGAGATTTTTGCTGAAGCCGGTGAGGAAATTACAGAAAAATTACTGGTTAAGCTCTTGGAGGCAGGTTTTAGCGAGATTCCTGTTCTTGATATCGATCACGTTAATATTGGCCCCTACATCCGGACAACGCTCGCGGTCGACAAGAATTCGTCACGTGAGGAAGCTCTTTTCGATATTTATCGCGTGATGCGCCCAGGGGAGCCACCAACGATTGATACGGCGGAAGCGATGTTCCAGTCGCTATTTTTTGACTCGGAACGCTATGACCTTTCGGCAGTTGGTCGCGTAAAAATGAACATGCGTCTTGATCTTGATGCAGCGGATACCGTCCGTGTTCTCCGAAAAGATGATATCGTCGCGGTCGTTCGTGCGCTTGTCGAATTGCGCGATGGCAAGGGTGAAATCGACGACATTGACAATCTTGGCAATCGTCGTGTCCGTTCCGTGGGCGAACTGATGGAAAATCAGTATCGCGTCGGCTTGCTCCGGATGGAGCGCGCGATTAAGGAGCGTATGTCATCGGTTGATATCGATACCGTGATGCCGCAAGACCTTATCAACGCAAAGCCTGCTGCTGCAGCTGTGCGTGAATTCTTTGGCTCCTCTCAGCTTTCCCAGTTTATGGATCAGACAAATCCGCTGTCGGAAATCACCCATAAGCGCCGTTTGTCGGCACTCGGACCTGGTGGTTTGACACGCGAACGTGCAGGTTTTGAAGTTCGTGACGTTCACCCGACACATTACGGGCGTATTTGTCCGATTGAGACTCCTGAAGGGCCCAACATTGGTCTGATTAATTCGCTCGCGACGTTCGCTCGGGTCAATAAATACGGTTTCATCGAGTCTCCGTATAGGAAGATCAAAGATCGGAAGCTATCTGATGAAGTTGTCTATTTGTCTGCGATGGAGGAGTCCAAGCATCATGTTGCGCAAGCAAACGTGTCCGTTGATAAGGACGGCAAACTGGCGGATGATATTGTTATCGTTCGGCACGCAGGCGATGTGATTGTCGTCCCTGCCGACAAAGTCGACTATATGGATGTTTCTCCGAAACAACTTGTGTCCGTTGCAGCCGCACTCATCCCATTCTTGGAGAATGACGATGCGAACCGTGCCTTGATGGGCTCGAATATGCAACGTCAGGCCGTGCCTCTCATACGTTCGGACGCACCGTTTGTAGGCACTGGCATGGAAGCAATTGTTGCACGTGACTCTGGTGCGGCTATTGCTGCTAGGCGGTCTGGTATCGTTGATCAGGTAGATGCAACGCGTATTGTTGTTCGCGCGACTGACGACGTTGATCCGTCGAAGGCTGGCGTCGACATCTATAGGCTTATGAAATTCCAACGCTCAAACCAGTCTACTTGTATCAACCAAAAGCCTCTGGTTCAGGTGGGTGATTTGGTTGAAAAGGGCAGCATTATCGCTGACGGTCCATCAACCGAATTGGGCGAACTTGCGCTCGGCAGGAACGTACTCGTGGCGTTTATGCCCTGGAACGGCTATAATTTCGAAGACTCAATCCTTCTTTCTGAACGTATAGCCAAAGAAGATACATTTACTTCGATACATATCGAAGAATTTGAAGTTATGGCCCGTGATACAAAGCTAGGCCCTGAAGAGATTACCCGGGATATTCCGAATGTATCTGAGGAAACACTGAAGAACCTTGACGAGGCTGGTATTGTGTATATCGGCGCTGAGGTAAATGCCGGTGATATTCTGGTCGGCAAGATCACGCCAAAGGGTGAGAGCCCGATGACGCCAGAAGAAAAATTGCTTCGTGCGATTTTTGGTGAAAAGGCGTCAGACGTTCGGGATACTTCTTTGCGTGTGCCGCCTGGTGTTCAGGGAACAATCGTAGAAGTTCGTGTATTCAATCGGCACGGTGTCGATAAGGACGAACGCGCTCAGGCGATTGAACGCGAAGAGATCGAGCGTCTTGCCAAGGATCGTGACGACGAATTGTCGATCCTGGATCGTAACGTGTATTCCCGTTTAGCTGAAATGCTGACCGGTAAAGTTGGAATTTCTGGCCCTAAAGGGTTCAAGAAGGATTCGGTTATCGAGCGGGATCAAATGTCGGGATACCCGCGGTCCCAATGGTGGATGTTTGCTGTGTCCGACGATGCAATCATGGGCGCACTTGAAGCCATGAGGAAGCAGTATGATGACGCCAAGAAGAGCCTTGAACAGCGCTTTTTAACCAAGGTTGAAAAGCTCCAACGCGGCGATGAGTTACCTCCCGGTGTCATGAAGATGGTCAAGGTCTTTGTTGCCGTTAAGCGCAAGATCCAACCCGGCGACAAAATGGCTGGGCGTCATGGCAACAAGGGTGTCGTATCGCGCATCGTTCCGATCGAGGATATGCCTTTCCTTGAAGATGGCACACATGTAGATATCGTTCTGAATCCACTCGGCGTTCCGAGCCGTATGAATGTTGGCCAGATTCTAGAGACTCATATGGGTTGGGCTGCAGCGGGACTTGGTAAGCAGATTGGTGATGCGGTGGACGCCTATCGCAGAGAGCATGACTCAAAAGCTCTGCGTGCGAGTTTCACGGCGGTTTATGGCGAAGACCAGTCAGTACGTGATCTGAACGATGACGGGCTCTTGTCGCTCGGTGAAAATCTTCGCCGCGGCGTTCCGATTGCGACGCCGGTGTTCAATGGTGCGAAGGAATCCGACATTGAGAGACTTCTTGAGCAGGCGGGTCTCGACAAGTCGGGTCAAGTTACCCTGTATGATGGACGCTCGGGCGAACCATTCGATCGCAAGGTAACTGTCGGATATATCTATATGTTGAAGCTTCACCATCTGGTCGACGACAAGATTCATGCCCGTTCGATCGGTCCTTACAGCCTCGTTACCCAACAACCATTGGGTGGTAAGGCCCAGTTTGGTGGGCAGCGGTTTGGCGAAATGGAGGTCTGGGCGCTTGAAGCATATGGTGCAGCGTACACGCTTCAGGAAATGCTAACTGTCAAATCGGATGACGTCGCAGGTCGAACGAAGGTCTATGAGTCGATTGTTCGGGGCGACGACACCTTCGAGTCGGGTATTCCGGAAAGCTTTAATGTTCTCGTCAAGGAAATGCGTTCGCTGGGGCTCAATGTCGAGCTTTTAGCTCCGGCATTGCCGATCGTTGAACTTCCGGCCTCTGAAGCCGCTGAATAAGCATTTCATCCGGATGTAAATTTCATCCGGATGTCGTCGATTGCGCCGCTGACGGATCCGTCGTGGCGGGTGTTTTGAAGAGACAGATGAGCCAAGCGTGTCATCTCGTTCTCGAATGTTAGGAGACCGCCATGAACCAAGAGATCATGAACCTGTTCAACCCGGTCGTGCAGCCACAGAGCTTCGATCGGATCAAAATCTCGATCTCCTCGCCGGAGAAGATTCTGTCGTGGTCCTTTGGCGAAATCAAAAAGCCTGAGACAATTAATTACCGGACGTTCAAACCTGAACGCGACGGTCTGTTCTGCGCGCGTATTTTTGGACCGATCAAGGATTATGAGTGCCTCTGCGGCAAATATAAGCGCATGAAATATAAGGGTGTTATCTGTGAAAAATGTGGCGTCGAAGTCACCTTGTCGCGGGTTCGGCGCGAGCGGATGGGTCATATTGAGCTTGCAGCACCCGTTGCCCATATCTGGTTCCTGAAGTCGCTGCCATCCCGCATCGGATTGCTTCTCGATATGGCTTTGAAGGATCTGGAGCGTATCCTCTATTTCGAAAACTATGTTGTTATCGAGCCCGGGTTGACCCCTTTGAAGGAACGTCAACTTCTCTCCGAAGACGACTATATGCGGGCGCAGGACGAATACGGCGAAGACTCTTTTACCGCTTTGATCGGCGCTGAAGCTATTCGCGAGATTTTAAAGGCGCTCGATCTTGAAAAAACTGCGGGTGATTTGAGGCATGAGATTTCCGTATCTACGTCGGAACTCAAGCCCAAAAAACTGGCAAAACGTCTCAAAATTATTGAAGCATTTATGCAGTCAGGCAACAAGCCTGAGTGGATGATTCTCGAAGTCGTTCCCGTGATTCCGCCAGACCTTCGCCCTCTTGTCCCATTGGATGGTGGTCGGTTTGCCACGTCGGATTTGAACGATCTCTATCGCCGAGTGATCAATCGTAATAATCGTTTGAAGCGGCTCATTGAATTACGCGCACCTGACATCATCATCCGTAACGAGAAGCGCATGCTTCAAGAATCGGTTGATGCGTTGTTCGACAATGGTCGTCGTGGCCGTGTGATAACAGGCGCAAACAAGCGCCCGTTGAAATCACTTGCTGATATGCTTAAGGGCAAGCAGGGACGCTTCCGTCAGAACTTGCTCGGAAAGCGTGTTGATTATTCGGGCCGCTCAGTGATCGTTGTGGGTCCAGAGCTGAAATTACATCAGTGCGGACTGCCAAAAAAGATGGCACTCGAACTGTTCAAGCCGTTTATCTATTCGCGACTTGACGCGAAGGGGCTATCGGCCACTGTTAAGCAGGCAAAGAAACTGGTCGAGAAGGAAAAGCCTGAGGTTTGGGATATCCTTGACGAGGTAATTCGCGAGCATCCGATTATGCTGAATCGGGCACCTACGCTCCATCGTCTCGGTATTCAAGCCTTCGAACCTGTCCTTGTGGAGGGTAAGGCGATCCAGCTACATCCTCTGGTCTGCGCTGCCTTCAACGCTGATTTCGACGGCGATCAAATGGCTGTTCACGTCCCATTGTCGCTTGAGGCCCAGCTTGAAGCGCGGGTTCTGATGATGTCCACGAACAATATTCTGCACCCCGCAAACGGGCAGCCAATCATTGTTCCATCCCAGGACATTGTGTTGGGGCTTTATTACCTGTCCCTTATCTCGGATAATGAACCCGGCGAAGGCATGGCTTTTGCGGAAATCGGCGAGATCGAGCACGCGATTGCGAACAAGTCGATAACGTTGCATGCGAAGATCAAATATCGGTATGAAGGTATTGATGAAGCAGGTAAATCCTTCACAAAGATTTTTGACACGACACCGGGTCGCGCGATCTTGGGTCAACTTCTTCCGAAGAACGCGAAAATGACGTTTGACGTCGTCAACAAACTGATGACGAAGAAGGAAATCTCGAACACGATTGATACGGTTTATCGCCACTGTGGTCAGAAAGAGACTGTTCTTTTCTGCGATAGGATCATGCAACTCGGTTTCTCGAATGCGTTCCGCGCCGGTATTTCATTCGGCAAGGATGACATGCTGATCCCGGACACGAAGCCGGCTATTGTTGGCGAAACGCGGACGCTCGTTCAGGATTACGAACAGCAATTTAACGACGGTTTGATCACGCAAGGCGAAAAATATAACAAAGTTGTCGATGCATGGGCAAAGTGCTCTGACAAACTCGCTCAGGAAATGATGGGTCGTATCTCTGCCGTGCAGAAAGACGACAAGGGGCGGACCAAGCCGATCAACTCGATTTACATGATGTCGCATTCCGGCGCTCGTGGATCGCCCACCCAGATGCGCCAACTCGCGGCAATGCGCGGCCTCATGGCCAAGCCATCGGGCGAGATTATTGAAACGCCGATCATATCGAACTTTAAAGAAGGTCTCGACGTTCTTGAGTATTTCAACTCGACCCACGGTGCGCGTAAGGGGTTGGCTGATACGGCTCTGAAAACCGCAAATTCCGGGTATTTGACCCGGCGTCTCGTTGACGTGGCGCAAGACTCTATCATTACGGAGCGCGATTGCGGTTCGGACAATGGCATCAAGATGCGGGCGATCATTGATGCGGGACAAGTGGTCGCTTCGCTTGCGCTGCGTATCCTCGGACGCACCACGGCAGATGATCTCTTAGAGCTTGATGGCACGGTGATTGTTCCGAAGGGAACGATGATTGAAGAAGTTCATATTGATCGGATCAATGCGGCTGGCATTCAGGAAGTAAAAATCCGTTCAGTGCTGACATGCGAGTCAACGAATGGGGTGTGCGGTACGTGCTATGGGCGCGATCTTGCGCGTGGGACGCCGGTCAATCTTGGGGAGGCCGTGGGCGTGATCGCAGCGCAGTCGATCGGCGAGCCAGGAACCCAGCTTACCATGCGTACATTCCACGTGGGTGGCGCGGCCAACATTGCTGATCAGTCGTTCATCGAATCCAACTTCGAAGGCAAGGTTGTGATTCGCAATAAGAATATTGCGCGTAATTCGGATGGTGATCTATTGGCCATGGGCCGGAACATATCAATTGTTATCGTCGGCCCAGACGGCTCCGAGAGGGCAGTTCACCGGATTCAATACGGTGCCAAACTCAAGGTTGACGAGGGTGACACGATTAAGCGTGGGCAACGTATTGCCGAATGGGATCCTTACACACGTCCGATCATCACAGAGATCGATGGCTCTGTCGCCTACGAGGATCTCGTCGAAAACGCATCGGTTGTAGAAACTGCTGACGAGTCGACAGGTATTACCAAGCGCGTTGTTACCGATTACCGGACAAACGTTCGCTCGGCAGATCTTCGCCCTGCCGTCGTTATTCAGGATAGCAAGGGTAAGATTGGCAAATTGCCGCGCGGCGGCGATGCGCGTTATCTCTTGCCGGTCGATGCTGTCATTCAGGCTGACCCGGGAACAAAACTTAAGGCGGGCGACATCATCGCACGTATTCCGATGGAAAGTGCAAAGACCCGTGACATCACTGGCGGTTTGCCACGTGTCGCAGAATTGTTTGAGGCACGGCGGCCAAAAGATGCAGCGATCATTGCTGAGAATTCAGGCACGATCCAGTTTGGTAAAGACTACAAGAACAAGCGGCGTATTTCGCTTGTTCCAAATGATGGTTCGGATCCGGTCGAATATCTTGTTCCAAAGGGTAAGCATGTCTATTTGCAGGCAGGTGATCTCGTTGAGAAAGGGGACTATATTGTCGACGGAAACCCTGCACCGCATGATATTCTTGCCATCAAGGGAGTCGAGGAACTGGCTGCTTATCTCGTGAACGAGATTCAGGAAGTTTATCGACTGCAAGGCGTAAATATCAACGACAAGCACATTGAGGTCATTGTTCGGCAGATGCTTCAAAAAGTTGAGATTTCGGATCCGGGCGAGTCGGAATATCTTGCTAATGAACAAGTTGATCGGATTGAGATGGATGAAGTCAATCTCAAGCTGGCCGAAGTAGGTAAGCGTCCTGCAAAAGGTAATCCTGTTCTACTCGGGATTACGAAGGCAAGCTTGCAGACTCGCTCGTTCATCTCCGCTGCATCGTTCCAGGAGACAACCAGGGTCCTCACTGAGGCGGCCGTCAACGGCAAGTCGGATGATCTTGCGGGCCTGAAGGAAAATGTGATCGTAGGACGGCTGATTCCTGCCGGAACAGGCGCGACAATGGCACGAATTCGTGCCATTGCAGGCAAGCGCGATGAACTTATCATTGCTCAAAGCGTCAGCAGTGCTCCAGCATCCTCGCCGGTTTCATTGCCGGCAATTGCAGGCAATCAGGCTGCAGAATAAGAAATTTTAGGGTTTTAAATGATAAAAAGGGCTCCATTTTTCGATGGTGCCCTTTTTATTTTAAATAGAACGCAATCAACTTGCCAACTTATGAGAATAAGGGTTGACGAGTGGGTACACGGCCTGTAGAAGCGGCATATTCCCGGCAAACAGTCGGCCAATCGTTTTATTTGTAGCGCCTAGTTGCAAATATGTTAGGCCGAGACGGTGCCGCAATTTACCGGCTGACAAGGTCGAAATGAGGGATACCACGACCACGGCTTGCCGTGATCCTCTGGTTCGAGAAGCGCCAAGGGCATATCGTCCAGGGCGTTTAATTGTTTTGTGTTGACTGTAGCACAGGACGAGTTTTTAATTTTCCGGGGGTGGCATATGCCTCTCCCGAATTCTGGATTTGAACGAGCGAACGATGCCGACCATCAGCCAGTTGATCCGCAAAGCGCGGTCCCCTCAGAAGGCCAGGAACAAGGTTCCTGCTTTGGAGGCCTGCCCGCAAAAACGCGGTGTGTGCACCCGTGTTTACACGACGACACCCAAAAAGCCGAATTCGGCTTTGCGTAAGGTTGCAAAAGTTCGTCTGACGAACGGGTTCGAGGTAATCGGGTATATTCCGGGTGAAGGACATAACCTTCAGGAGCATTCGGTTGTTGCCATTCGTGGCGGCCGAGTGAAGGATTTGCCTGGCGTTCGTTATCACGTCATCCGCGGCGTCCTGGATACACAGGGCGTCAAGAACCGTAAGCAGCGTCGTTCCAAGTACGGCGCGAAGCGTCCTAAGTAAGAACAGCGGGAGCGAAAAACATGTCACGTCGTCACCGCGCAGAAAAGCGTGAAATTATTCCGGATCCGAAATTCGGCGATTTGGTAATTACCAAGTTCATGAATTCGATCATGTATGATGGTAAGAAATCAGTAGCCGAGCAGATCGTCTATGGAGCTTTGTCGGTTGTTGAAACCAAGCTGAAGTCTGATCCGCTTGCCGTGTTTAAGCAGGCGCTAGATAATGTTGCGCCAGCTATCGAGGTAAGATCCCGTCGTGTTGGTGGTGCAACATATCAGGTTCCGGTCGAGGTGCGTAACGAGCGTCGTCAGGCTTTGGCGATCCGTTGGCTGATCACAGCAGCTCGCGGCCGGAACGATAAAACGATGATTGATCGTCTTTCATCTGAATTGATCGACGCTTCAAATAATCGCGGTAACGCGGTCAAGAAGCGCGAAGATACGCATCGTATGGCTGAGGCCAACCGCGCATTCTCGCATTATCGCTGGTAATTTATTTCACTGCTACTTCAGGATTAGTTCAATGCCACGTTCACATGCCATTAAAGATTACCGGAATTTCGGTATTATGGCCCACATCGACGCCGGTAAAACGACGACGACGGAGCGTATCCTGTATTACAGTGGTAAGTCCCACAAGATTGGTGAAGTCCACGATGGCGCAGCCACTATGGACTGGATGGAACAAGAGCAAGAGCGTGGTATCACGATCACCTCGGCTGCAACTACGACTTTCTGGAATGATCATCGTCTGAATATTATCGATACCCCTGGCCACGTTGATTTTACGATTGAAGTTGAGCGTTCTTTGCGGGTTTTAGATGGTGCTGTGTGCGTGCTTGACGGCAATCAGGGCGTGGAACCTCAAACTGAGACGGTTTGGCGTCAGGCTGACAAGTACAATGTTCCGCGTGTCGTTTTCGTGAATAAAATGGATAAGACCGGCGCTGATTTCTACAACTGCGTAAAGGAAATTATCGAGCGGGTTGCTGGTAAGCCGGTGTGCATTCAGTTGCCTATTGGCTCAGAGAATAATTTTGCCGGCATTATTGATCTTGTTCGTATGAAAGCTGTTGTCTGGGATAATGAAGCGCTTGGCGCGAATTATCATGACGAAGAAATTCCAGCCGACCTCGTAGAACTTGCGGCTGAATATCGCCACAAGCTGTTAGAGGCGGCCGTCGAATTAGATGACGATGTGATGTCTGCTTATCTTGACGGCAAGGAACCAGATGTTGCGACTTTGAAGCGTTTGATACGCAAAGCTGTTGTCGATCGTGTTTTTAATCCTGTTTTGTGTGGATCGGCGTTCAAGAACAAGGGTGTTCAACCCTTGCTCGATGCCGTGGTTGATTATCTGCCATCTCCTGCCGATCGTGAAGGCATTAATGGTGTTGATTATCGCACCGAAGAAGAGATTATCCGCCGTCCAACGGACGAAGAACCGTTTTCGATGCTGGCGTTCAAGATTATGGATGACCCGTTTGTAGGCACGATTACATTCTGTCGCGTCTATTCTGGTCACGTCGAGTCGGGAACGACTGTCATGAACTCGACCAAGGACAAGAAAGAGCGCGTTGGTCGGATGTTGTTGATGCATGCGAATAACCGCGAAGATATCAAAGAGGCTTTTGCCGGTGATATTGTTGCTTTGGCTGGCCTGAAGGATACTCGGACGGGCGATACTTTGTGTGACCCGAACAAGCCTGTTATTCTTGAACGTATGGAGTTTCCTGAGCCAGTGATCGAGATTGCGATCGAGCCTAAGTCGAAGGCTGATCAGGAAAAGCTTGGTGTTGCGCTTGCTAAACTTGTAGCAGAGGATCCTTCTTTCCGGGTCTCGACAGATTTTGAATCTGGGCAGACGATTTTGAAGGGGATGGGTGAGCTTCATCTTGACATTAAGGTCGATATTTTGCGTCGTACCTACAAGGTAGATGCAAATATTGGAGCACCTCAGGTCGCTTATCGTGAAACACTGACCCGCAAAACAGAAATTGATTACACCCACAAGAAGCAGACGGGCGGTACGGGGCAGTTTGCGCGGGTCAAGTTTAATGTCGAGCCGAATGAGGCTGGTAAGGGCTTTGAGTTCGTCTCGAAGATTGTCGGTGGTGCTGTTCCGAAGGAATACATCCCCGGCGTGGAAAAGGGCCTCAATAGCGTCATGAATTCTGGCCCGCTTGCTGGCTTCCCGGTTGTCGACGTTCGGGTTGAGTTAATCGACGGCGCCTATCACGACGTTGACTCTTCGGCACTTGCATTTGAAATAGCTTCCCGCGCTGCATTCCGTGAGGCTCTTCAGAAGGGTGGCGCGGTTCTGCTTGAGCCGATCATGAAGGTGGAAGTCGTTACGCCGGAAGACTACACTGGTTCGGTTATCGGTGACTTGACAGGTCGTCGCGGACAGATTCAAGGTCAGGATATGCGCGGTAATGCGATCGTTGTGAATGCAATGGTCCCGCTTGCAAGCATGTTCAGTTACGTCAATACGCTTCGTTCTTTCTCGCAGGGGCGTGCAAACTTCACGATGCAGTTCGATCATTACGAGCAGGTGCCAACAGCCATCGCGGCTGAGGTGCGTGCGAAGTATGCCTGATCTGCTTTCTTAATCGTTCACTCTAGCTTCCGACAGACGGAGGGATCCCATGGCCAAAGAGAAATTTTCGCGCAACAAGCCGCATTGCAACATCGGAACGATTGGTCACGTTGACCATGGCAAGACGTCGCTGACGGCGGCGATTACGAAGGTTCTTGCGGAGTCTGGCGGCGCGACGTTTACGGCGTATGACCAGATTGACAAGGCGCCTGAAGAAAAGGCGCGCGGTATTACGATTTCGACGGCCCACGTCGAATACGAGACCAAGGCCCGCCACTATGCGCACGTCGATTGCCCCGGCCACGCCGATTATGTGAAGAACATGATCACGGGTGCGGCGCAGATGGATGGCGCGATCCTCGTTGTGTCGGCTGCCGACGGCCCGATGCCCCAGACCCGCGAGCACATTCTTCTCGCCCGTCAGGTCGGCGTTCCGGCATTGGTTGTGTTCATGAACAAGGTCGATCTTGTGGATGATGCCGAGCTGATCGAATTGGTCGAGCTGGAAGTCCGCGAATTGCTCTCGAAATATGATTTCCCGGGCGATGATATTCCGATCACGAAGGGGTCTGCGGTGTGCGCGCTTGAAGGCAAGCGTCCCGATATCGGCCATGACGCGATTTTGAAGCTGATGGAAACGGTTGATGCCTATATTCCGCAGCCGGAACGTCCGAAGGATCAGCCCTTCCTGATGCCGGTCGAGGACGTGTTCTCGATTTCGGGTCGCGGCACGGTTGTGACGGGTCGTATCGAGCGCGGCATTGTGAAGGTTGGCGAGGAAATCGAGATTGTCGGCCTGAAGCCGACCTTGAAGACGATTGTCACCGGCGTTGAAATGTTCCGCAAGCTGCTTGATCAGGGTGAGGCAGGCGACAATGTGGGTTGCTTGCTGCGCGGCACGAAGCGCGAGGAAGTCGAGCGTGGCCAGGTTCTGGCGAAGCCGGGTTCTGTGAAGCCGCACACGAAGTTTACGGCCGAGGCGTATATTCTGACGAAGGAAGAGGGTGGGCGTCATACACCGTTCTTCACGAATTACCGTCCTCAGTTCTATTTCCGCACGACGGATGTCACCGGCATGGTGAAGCTTCCCGACGGCGTTGAAATGGTGATGCCGGGCGACAATATCGCGATGGAAGTGGAATTGATCGCTCCGATCGCGATGGAAGAGAAGCTGCGTTTTGCGATCCGCGAAGGCGGCCGCACCGTTGGTGCAGGCGTCGTTGCAAGCATTATCGCTTAAGATAATAAACTCGGAGGCACCGATTTTGGTGTCTCTTCAAATTGACTGGTTCCGAGGGTTCTATAATGAACGGCCAAAATATCCGTATTCGCCTGAAGGCGTTTGATCATAGGATTCTGGACGCATCGACACGTGAGATCGTTTCGACGGCCAAGCGTACGGGCGCTCAAGTTCGCGGGCCGATTCCATTGCCCACACACATTGAGCGCTATACAGTGAACCGTTCGCCGCACATTGATAAGAAGTCGCGGGAACAGTTTGAAATTCGGACCCACAAGCGTGTGCTCGACATAGTTGATCCTACTCCGCAGACGGTTGATGCTCTGATGAAGCTCGATCTCGCTGCCGGGGTAGACGTCGAAATCAAGCTTTAACGCAGATAGCGGATACGGGGACTACCATGCGGTCAGGCATCATTGCCCAAAAGGTTGGTATGACAAGGATCTTCACAGATTCGGGTGTACACGTACCTGTCACCGTTCTGAAGGTCGATCACTGTGAAGTGGTTGCTCATCGGACGGACGAAAAAAATGGTTACACTGCTGTTCAAGTTGGTGTAGGCTTTGCGAAGGTAAAGAATGTTACGCGTGCGCAACGCGGTCATTTTGCTGTTGCAAATGTTGAACCCAAGCAAAAGTTGGCGGAATTTCGAGTTGAGGCAGCGGATTTAATTCCGGTCGGTGCCGAAATTACTGTCGACCATTTTGTGGTTGGACAGTTTGTGGATGTTACGGGCACAAGCACTGGCAAAGGGTTTGCCGGCGGCATGAAGCGCTGGAACTTCCGTGGGTTAAGAGCAACGCACGGCGTGTCTGTTTCTCACCGTTCGATTGGTTCTACTGGTGGTCGTCAGGATCCTGGTAAGACGTTTAAGAATAAAAAGATGCCTGGGCACATGGGTGCTGAGCGGATTACGACGCAGAATCTGCGTGTGGTACTTACAGATGTCGAGCGTGGTCTTATCATGGTCGAAGGTGCGGTTCCTGGTGTCAAGGGTGGCTTCATTTATGTTCGTGATGCTGTAAAGCGTCAGTTGCCTAAGGAAGCGCCTCTTCCGGGGGCATATAGGAAACGGGGCGACGTAAATGTTGCGACAGATACCGTTGCTGAGCAGGAGATTGCGTGATGAAGGTTGATGTCATTACGCTTGACGGCGGAAAGGCCGGATCGGTTGAGTTGTCGGAATCTATATTCGGCTGCGAACCGCGTCAGGATTTGATCCAGCGTGTTGTGCTTTGGCAGCTGGCCAAAAGGCAAGCTGGAACGCATAAGACAAAGGGCCGCGCCGAGATTTGGCGTACAGGTAAAAAACTGTACAAGCAAAAGGGGACCGGTGGAGCCCGTCACGGTTCTGCACGGGTTCCTCAGTTTCGTGGAGGCGGTCGCGCAATGGGTCCGGTTGTTCGGTCTCACGCTCACGATCTACCGAAGAAGGTAAGAGTTTTAGCATTGCGTCATGCCCTTTCGGCTAAATTTCGGGATGGTTCAATACGGGTGCTTGATAAGGCGGCCGTAGCTGTTCCAAAAACGAAAGGTTTGCTGGCTCAATTCGCTAAATTAGGCATTTCGAATGCCTTGTTCATCGATGGTGGCGAGGTCGATATGAATTTCGCATTAGCCTCGAGAAATATTCCGAATGTGGATGTGTTGCCTGTGCAGGGTATAAATGTTTACGACTTGCTACGTCGTGATACGGTTTTGCTCACAAAGGCTGCCGTTGAAGCGCTGGAGGCACAGTTCAAATGAGCATGGATGCCCGTCTATATGATGTTATCGTAAGTCCTGTTGTGACCGAAAAGGCCACTTCTGCTTCGGAGCATAATCAGGTGGTCTTTAAAGTCCGTAAGGATGCTACAAAACCCCAGATTAAGGCTGCTGTCGAAAAGATTTTCGGCGTGAAGGTGAAGAGTGTTAACACGCTCATTCGAATGGGTAAGATCAAGCGGTTCAAGGGAACTGTTGGTCAACAGTCTGATGTGAAAAAAGCTGTCGTTACGCTGATTGAAGGCGAAACGATCGATATCACTACTGGTTTGTGATAGCTGAGGAACAGGTACTATGGCGCTCAAAAGTTTTAAGCCAACGACACCGAGCCTTCGTCAGCTTGTTCAAGTTGATCGGAGCGAGCTTTATAAGGGTAAGCCGGTCAAGACATTGACTGAGGCTAAGATATCGAATGGTGGTCGTAATAATAATGGACGGATTACGGTTCGGTTCCGTGGTGGCGGTCATAAGCAAGCCTACCGGGTTGTCGATTTTCGGCGTAGGGATGATCTAGGTTTCGCCGCAAGCGTTGAACGGATTGAGTATGATCCGAACCGGACGGCGTTTATCGCATTGATTAAATATGCGACTGGTAGGTTGTCATACATTCTCGCACCGCAACGTCTCTCTGTTGGTGATGAGGTTATTGCAGGTAACTTGGTTGATATTAAGCCAGGCAATGCAATGCCTATTGGTAATATTCCAGTCGGCACCCTGGTTCACAATGTAGAGCTTAAGATTGGCAAGGGTGGCGCTATTGCTCGATCAGCTGGTAATTATGTTCAAATCGTCGGCCGTGATCAGGGTTACGTGATTGTTCGCTTGAAGTCCGGTGAACAGCGTTTAATCCACGGTGGCTGCTTTGCAACCGTTGGTGCAGTCTCGAATCCTGATCATATGAATGCTACGATCGGCAAGGCTGGTCGTCAGCGTTGGCTCGGAAAGCGTCCTCACAACCGGGGCGTTACCATGAACCCCGTTGACCATCCACATGGCGGTGGTGAAGGCCGAACGTCGGGTGGTCGGCACCCGGTGACGCCTTGGGGTAAGCCGACAAAAGGCAAGAAGACCCGCTCGAATAAGCGGACGGATACGTTCATCATTGCCACTAGGCATGCTCGGAAGAGCAAATAAGGGATACGCGGTATGACTCGTTCAGTATGGAAAGGACCGTTTGTTGACGGGTACCTCCTTAAGAAAGCGGAAGCTTCGCGTGGCTCGGGCCGCGCGGATCCGATTAAGATTTGGAGTCGTCGGTCTACGATATTGCCTAACTTTGTTGGGCTGAATTTTGCGGTCTACAACGGTCATAAACACATACCGGTTGCCGTTTCTGAAGAAATGGTTGGTCATAAATTTGGTGAATTCGCACCGACAAGAACATTTTACGGCCACACCGCCGATAAGAAAGCGAAGAGGAAGTGATCAATGGGTAAAATCTCTACTCCCAGAGCCCTTCCGGAGAACGAAGCAAAGGCGATTTCGCGTATGCTTCGTGTTTCACCTCAGAAGCTGAATCTGTTGGCACAACTGATCCGCGGAAAGAAGGTTGGCCGTGCTTTGGCGGACTTGGAATTCTCGCGCAAGCGTATTGCGCTTGATGTCCGTAAATGTTTGCAAAGTGCCATTGCTAACGCTGAAAATAACCACGATCTTGACGTTGATGATCTTATTGTGTCGCAAGCCTTTGTTGGAAAGGCGCTCGTCATGAAACGTTTTCACGCAAGAGCCCGCGGTCGGGCTGGTCGTGTCGAGAAACCATTTTCAAATCTTACGATTATCGTGCGTGAAAACGCACAACCTGCAACTGAGGCTTGAGGGGTACACGATGGGACAGAAAGTAAATCCGATCGGTTTGCGCCTTGGCATTAACCGTACTTGGGATAGCCGCTGGGTCGCTACGAAAGGCGAGTTTGGTAAACTCCTGCATGAGGACATCAAAATCAGAGCTATGCTAATGAAGTTGCTCAAGCAGGCAGGGGTTTCTAGAATAATTATCGAACGGCCTCACAAGAAGTGCAGGGTAACAATTTACTCGGCGAGGCCAGGTGTTGTTATCGGTAAAAAGGGCGCAGATATTGAAAAATACCGGGCAATTGTTGGAAAAATGACCAGCTCTGAGGTTGTTTTGAATATCGTTGAGGTTCGGAAACCGGAAATTGATTCAACCCTTGTTGCTGATGCTATTGCACAGCAACTCGAGCGTCGCGTGGCGTTTCGCCGGGCGATGAAACGTTCTGTGCAAGCTGCGATGCGTTTGGGCGCTGAGGGTATTAGAATCAACTGTTCAGGTCGTCTGGGCGGCGCTGAAATTGCACGTCTCGAATGGTATCGTGAGGGGCGAGTACCTTTACACACATTGAGGGCTGACATCGATTATGGTGTTGGTACTGCTTTTACGACCTACGGTACTTGCGGCATTAAAGTTTGGATCTTCAAGGGTGAAATTCTTGAACATGATCCAATGGCACAGGAAAAACGTCTGACCGAAGATACCGGTCGGTCTGGCTCCCGTCGCGACAACGCTGCCTAGTCCAGAACTGGTAAAGAGATACGATCATGTTGCAACCTAAAAAGACCAAGTTCCGTAAGCAGTTCAAAGGCCGTATCCACGGCGTTGCAAAAGGTGCGACGAGTTTGGATTTCGGTGAATTTGGGCTCAAGGCGCTGGAACCCGAGCGTGTTACTGCGCGCCAGATTGAGGCTGCGCGTCGGGCTCTCACTCGTCATATGAAGCGTGCTGGTCGTGTTTGGATCCGTGTTTTTCCGGACGTTCCTGTCTCGTCGAAGCCTGCTGAAGTTCGGATGGGTAAAGGTAAGGGTGCTCCTGAATTTTGGGCTTGTCGTGTTAAGCCTGGTCGGATCATGTTCGAGATTGATGGTGTGCCAGTTGATGTTGCAAGAGAGGCTTTGACACTTGCAGCGGCAAAATTGCCGATAAAGACTAGGTTTATACAACGGATTGCGGAGTAAGATGATGGCAATGAAAAACTCGCAACGCGTTTCGGAACTTCGCACGATGTCGCCAGATCAATTGCAGGATGAACTTCTTAAATTAAAGAAGGAGCAGTTTAACTTGCGTTTTCAACGTGCAACTGGGCAACTGGAAAATACATCGCGGATACGATTGGTGCGGCGTGACATAGCGCGCATCAAGACTACCATTCATTCAAAGCATGCTTCTGCCGGTCAGGCCTGAGGAGAGACGGATGCCAAAACGCATTTTGCAAGGTGTTGTCGTCAGCGACAAGCAGGACAAGACAGTTGTTGTTAAGGTGGAGCGGCGTTTTACGCATCCGCTCTTCAAGAAAACTGTGCGGAGGTCAAAGCATTATCATGCGCATGACGAGAGCAACGCAGTTAAAGTTGGGGATACTGTAAGCATTCAGGAATCACGGCCGATATCGAAATTGAAGTCGTGGGTTGTTGTTGAAACAACTGCTCAACCGTAAGTAGTGGTGTTAAGCGGGGGGTAAAAGCCCTCGTCAGTCGAAGTCCGGTGTTCCCGGTGTCGGGGCTGGAAACCAGTCTGAGAAAGAGAGAGGATCAAGTCGATGATCCAGGTACAAACGAACCTTGATGTTGCCGATAATTCGGGAGCGCGTCGTGTGATGTGCATCAAGGTCCTGGGAGGCTCGAAGCGGCGTTACGCCGGTATCGGGGATATAATTGTTGTGTCCATCAAGGAAGCCATTCCTCGCGGTCGCGTGAAGAAGGGTGATGTGATGAAGGCTGTTGTTGTTCGGACTGCAAAGGATATCCAGCGCCCGGATGGGTCTGTTATCCGTTTTGACTCGAATGCTGCGGTATTGATTAATGCTCAGAAAGAGCCAGTTGGCACGCGTATATTTGGGCCGGTCCCGCGCGAACTGCGAGCCAAGAACCACATGAAGATTGTCTCACTTGCGCCGGAGGTGCTCTGATGGCCGCAAAAATCAAAAAGGGCGACACCGTTGTTATGATGACGGGTCGTGACAAGGGTAAGTCTGGCGAGGTTGTTTCGGTAATGCCGAGGGAGCTTAGGGCGGTTGTTAGAGGTATTAACGTCGTCAAGAAGCACCAGAAGCAATCTGCAAGCCAGGAAGGCGGCATTATTTCGAAGGAACTGCCTGTGCATTTGTCGAATCTTGCATTGCGCGACCCGAAGGATGGCAAGCCAACGCGCGTGGGTTTTAAATTTTTGGAAGATGGGCGTAAGGTTCGCTTTGCGAAGCGTTCGGGGGATTTGATCGATGGCTAATCAGGTATCGACTCACGAGCCGAGGTTGAAGGCAGTTTATGCCCAGGTCATTCGGCAGAAGATGATTGAAGAGTTTGGTTATAAGAACGTCATGGAGATTCCAACCATTGAGAAGGTTGTAATTAACATGGGCGTAGGCGAAGCAACGGCTGACACCAAAAAGGTCCAGGTGGCTGCTGGTGACTTGGCACTTATCGCTGGTCAACGTCCGATCATAACCAAGGCTCGGAAAGCTATTGCTCAGTTTAAGGTTCGTGAAAACATGCCGATCGGAGCGAAGGTCACACTTCGGAAGACACGGATGTTTGAATTTCTAGATCGTTTGGTCACAGTGGCGTTGCCACGGGTAAGAGATTTTCGTGGACTGAACCCGAAGTCGTTCGACGGGCGCGGGAACTACGCGCTTGGGATCAAGGAACACCTAGTGTTTCCTGAAATCAACTATGATAAGGCTGAGGCAGTGTGGGGCATGGATATTGTTATCTGCACATCCGCCAAAACAGATGAAGAAGCTCGTGCATTATTGCGAGCATTTAATTTCCCGTTCCGGCAGTAAGAGTATCCTCTTAAACGCGGACGCCAGGAGAGGCACATGGCCAAGAAGAGTTCGATAGAGAAAAATAAGCGTCGTGAAAGGCTCGCTCTGCAATTCGCAGCTAAGCGCGGTCGTTTGAAGGCGATAGCGAATGATGAGTCTGTAACGATGGAAGAACGGTTTGAGGCGCGCCTTAAATTGGCAGCTCTTCCTCGGAATTCAGCTCCAACTCGTGTTCGTAGTCGTTGTGAAATATCGGGGCGCCCTCGTGGTGTTTACAAGAAGTTGAAGATGTCCCGCATAGCGTTGCGTGATTATGGTTCGAAAGGCCTGATTCCAGGTCTGACCAAGGCAAGCTGGTAAGGGAGGGTCGGGCAAATGGCAGTCAACGATCCCGTGGGCGATATGCTTACCCGAATTCGCAACGCGCAGATGCGGCGTAAATCTAAGGTGGCAACACCTGGATCCAAGCTACGAGCTAGGGTGCTTGATGTGTTGCAATCGGAAGGTTACATCCGTGGTTATTCGACCGCCGAATTTGGCAACGGGCGTACCGAATTCGAAATCGAATTGAAGTATTTTGATGGCGAACCGGTGATCCGAGCCGTCGCTCGTGTTTCAAAGCCCGGTCGTCGCGTTTATACATCTGTTGATGCGATGCCGCGTGTAGCTAATGGTTTGGGTATAACGATCTTGTCGACGCCGCGTGGCGTTATGGCGGATCACGAGGCCCGCGAAAAGAATGTAGGCGGTGAAGTGCTTTGCACGGTCTTCTGATCGGTAAGGTTCAACTATTCACCAGGAGGACAGCATGTCTCGTATTGGCAAAAAACCCGTAACCGTTCCGACTGGCGTTACTGCGTCGTTGGATGGTCAGTTGGTAAAAGTTAAGGGTTCGAAGGGCGAATTATCGTTCCTCGTTCCGGATAGCGTAAATGTTTCTTTGGCTGAGGGTTCAGTCATGGTTGCACCGCGCGATCAGTCGAAAAGGGCGCGTTCCCTTTGGGGTACATCTCGTTCACAGGTAGCGAACCTGATCCAGGGAGTATCCGCGGGTTACGAGAAACGCCTTGAAATTAATGGTGTTGGTTACAAAGCTGCCGTTGCGGGTAATGTACTGAAATTGGCTCTTGGTTATAGTCACGATGTTGATTATCCAATCCCGGCAGGTATTTCGATAACTGCACCGAAACCTACAGAGATAGTTGTTGTAGGGATCGACAAGCAGAAAGTCGGGCAGACAGCGGCTGAAATCCGTGATTTCCGCAGTCCTGAGCCTTATCAGGGCAAAGGCGTTAAATACGCGGGCGAATTCATCTTCCGTAAGGAAGGCAAGAAGAAGTAAGGGTCGAAGATGGCAAAGAACGCAGAAGCCTCAGCACGCCGCCTGGCAAGGGTGCGTCGCTCTATCAAGGCGGCGGCCAATGGTCGGCCTCGCCTTTCGGTGTTTCGTTCGTCGAAGCAGATTTATGCGCAAATTATCGATGATGTTAAGGGGGCGACTATTGTTGCTGCCTCGACCGTCGAGAAGGATATCCGGGGTGCTTTGAAGACAGGGGCTGACACGTCCGCTGCGAGCAGCATCGGAAAGTTGTTGGCGGAACGTGCAATCAAGGCTGGCGTTTCGAAGGTTGTATTCGACCGTGGTTCGTATATGTATCATGGGCGTGTGAAGGCACTTGCAGAAGCGGCCCGCGAGGGTGGCCTGGAATTTTAGAGTCTAAGATGGGTTAGTCCCTTCATAGGATACTCAAGCGAGCAATGCCGCAGGCATTGCGTTTATAGTGAGAGAAACAATGGCAAGAGAGCCAAAAGATCGTCAGGGCCGCGAAGAGCGTGACTCAGAATTCGTTGACCGGTTGGTTCATATCAATCGTGTTGCTAAGGTTGTTAAGGGTGGGCGTCGCTTCGGATTTGCTGCACTTGTTGTTGTTGGTGACCAGAAGGGCCGTGTCGGGTTCGGTCATGGTAAAGCCAAGGAAGTGCCGGAAGCTATCAGGAAGGCTACCGAAGCCGCAAAGCGTGCATTGATCCGTGTTCCCCTAAGAGAGGGACGCACTCTTCATCATGATGTGTTGGGTCGCCACGGAGCTGGTAAGGTTGTTCTCAGGGCGGCTCCTGCCGGCACTGGAATTATTGCCGGTGGACCGATGCGTGCTGTTTTCGAGTCGCTTGGTATGCACGATGTTGTCGCAAAGTCACTTGGCTCGTCAAATCCGTATAACCTCGTTCGTGCGACCTTCGATGCACTCAAGCACGAGGATAGCCCTCGTTCGGTAGCTTCGCGTCGTGGTATCAAGGTTTCCCAGCTTCAGGCTCGCCGCGGTGACGCGGATGGCGCTGGCGCAGACGCTTAAGGGGAACCAAAATGGCGAAAGCAGCAACAAAAACAGTGACGGTTGAGCAGATTGGTAGCCCGATACGGCGGATATCCGAACAGCGTCAGACTTTAATCGGTCTTAAATTAAACAAGATGCGTCGGCGGTCGACTCTGCCGGACACTCCCGAGGTGCGTGGCATGATAGCGGCAGTTAAGCATCTCGTGCGCGTCGTCGACGGGCAGTGAGGAGTATGGTCATGAAACTTAATGGAATTAGTGATAATCCAGGCTCGAAAAAGTCCCGGATGCGGGTTGGTCGTGGTATTGGTTCTGGCAAGGGAAAAACTGGCGGTCGCGGCGGGAAAGGGCAAACGGCCCGTTCTGGTGTGGCTATAAAGGGCTTCGAGGGCGGCCAGATGCCCATTTACCGGCGGTTGCCAAAGCGTGGGTTTACCAACATATTTGCCAAAAGGTTTAATGAGGTTAACCTTGGGCGGATTCAGATTGCCATCGACGCCAAAAAACTGGATGTTTCGTCTTTGGTAACTGTTGAGGCACTCGTTGCAGCTGGAGTTTGCTCGAAACTACATGACGGAGTTCGTATACTCGGTTCTGGAGAGCTAACGGCTAAGGTGAATTTTTCTGTGGCTGGAGCGTCGAAGTCGGCGATATCAGCAGTCGAAAAGTTGGGTGGAAGCATCACTTTGCTAACGGCTTCGGCTGAGACGACGGCCTGATCCTGGATTCTGGGTGCGGCATTTCTAATCAACGCCGGGCAACGGAATATTCCGTAGGTCCGGCGTTTCACTATAGATCTAAGAATTTAATCTGGACTGGAGCACGGAATGGCATCGGCGGCTGAGCAACTCGCGGCTAATCTCAATTTCGGCGCGCTTGCCAAAGCGGACGAACTCAAGAAGCGGATTTGGTTTACACTGGGTGCCCTTCTTGTCTACCGGGTTGGGACGTACATTCCCTTGCCGGGTATCAATATCAGCGCATTGGCAGAAATGTTCGACCGGCAACAGCAAGGAATGCTTGGCCTATTTAATATGTTTTCCGGTGGCGCTGTCGGAAGGCTAGCAATTTTTGCTCTTGCGATTATGCCGTATATATCGGCCTCGATTATCATGCAGCTCCTTACGTCCACAATCCCACACCTTGAGGCATTAAAAAAGGAAGGGGAGGGCGGACGTAAGGTTATCAATCAGTATACGAGATATCTGACGGTCGTTTTGGCGACTTTCCAGGCCTATGGCATATCTGTTGGTCTTGAGGGATCGGGCAATGTTGTTATTGATCCTGGCATGTTTTTTCGAGTTTCTGCAACAATTACTCTGGTGGGCGGAACCCTGTTCCTGATGTGGCTCGGGGAGCAGATTACACAAAGAGGTATTGGCAATGGTACGTCTCTGATTATTTTTTCGGGAATTGTAGCCGGTTTACCGAGCGCAATAAGCGGGACCCTAGAATTGGGCCGGCAGGGTGCTATCTCGACGTTTCTGATTCTGGTCGTGATGGTTATGATAGTGGCTGTTATTGCATTCATTGTCTTTTTGGAACGGGCACAACGTCGCTTGCTTATCAATTACCCGAAACGGCAGGTTGGTAACAAGGTTTACGAGGGGCAAACGTCGTTTCTGCCGCTGAAACTTAATACATCTGGGGTTATTCCGCCGATTTTTGCTTCGTCTTTGCTATTGTTGCCAACAACAATAGTGAACTTTTCTGCTCAGGGCGGGGACGTTGGTATTGGAGCGACGATTGCAGCATATTTGGGACATGGTCGTCCGCTTTTCATGCTACTTTATGCTGCGCTAATTATCTTTTTTGCATTCTTTTACACGGCAATTGTGTTCAATCCTACGGAAACCGCCGATAATCTTAAAAAACAAGGTGGTTTTATTCCGGGTATAAGACCGGGTGAAAAAACTGCAGAATTTATCGACAAGGTTTTAAGCCGGATAACAGTAATCGGAGCAGGCTATCTCGTTATCATATGCCTCTTGCCAGAGATATTGGTATCCCAAGCAGCACTTCCGTTCTATTTTGGTGGCACATCGTTGCTGATTGTTGTGAGCGTGACGATGGATACTGTTGCTCAAGTTCACGGCCATCTGTTAGCTCATCAATACGAGGGGCTTGTTAAGAAGTCCAAGTTACGGGGAAGGAAGCGTTCGTGAGGCTGATACTGCTTGGCCCGCCGGGGGCGGGTAAAGGTACGCAGGCACTTCGACTTGTTCAACGCTTTGGAATTCCTCAGCTTTCGACTGGCGATATGTTGCGTGCTGCTGTAACCGCTGGTACGCCGACGGGTCTGAAGGCCAAATCAATCATGAATTCGGGCGGTCTTGTGTCCGATGAGATTGTGATCGGGATTGTAGCGGACCGCATCGAAGAGCCTGATTGTAAAGAAGGATTTATCCTTGATGGGTTTCCTCGCACAGTCGCACAGGCTGAAGCGTTGGATGGAATGTTGGAAAAAAAAGGTCTTAATATTCAATGCGTGTTGGAGTTGTTGGTCGACCAACAAGCCCTTGTTGGACGGATCATACGACGTGCGGAGGATGCGCAGGCTTTGGGCCAGCCGGTTCGCAAGGACGATGATCCCGAAGTGTTCAAAACTAGGCTTGCAGCCTATAATCGTGACACGGCTGTCGTAGCGCCATATTACGCAGAACAGGGCCGGTTGAAGCAGATTGACGGTATGCAGCCCGTTGATGTCGTGACGACGGCCATTATGGCGGCGGTCGGAGAATAGGTTGTTTAGGGAATATACATCCTTGACACTTAGGCCCACTTAATCTAACAGGCATTATCGGATTTTAGCGATTGCGCGCAGGGTGCCTCGGTATTCGGGTTGCCCTGCTTTGTTTCGTTGGTCCACTACGCATTGGCCGGCCTCCACCGGAAGCGTAGATTTTCAACCGCTTTTCTAGTCCTTTTGGACTGAACAGCCGACATGGAGTGGGACAGTGGCTCGTATAGCTGGCGTTAACATACCAACGAATAAGCGCGTCGTAATCGCGTTGCAGTATATTCACGGAATCGGCGCAAAAAAGGCTTCAGAGATTTGCGAGAAAGTCGCGATCCCTGCTGAGCGCCGCGTGGCTCAATTGACCGATAATGAAGTTCTCCAGATCCGTGAAATGATTGATCGGGATTACATCGTCGAGGGCGATCTCCGTCGTGAAGTTTCGATGAACATCAAGCGACTAATGGATTTGGGATGTTATCGTGGCCTGCGTCATCGCCGCAACCTTCCGGTTCGGGGGCAACGCACTCATACGAATGCACGAACCCGCAAGGGCAAGTCGAAGCCGATCGCAGGCAAGAAGAAGTAAACTATTTCATTCAATAGGCTGGTCAGATTTGGCCGGCCTGCTCAACAGTCCCTAGCGCCTGGCAAAACGGGCGCGATTGAAGGATCTAAAAAATGGCTAAAGAAGCAGGTCGCGTTCGTCGTAGAGAACGTAAAAATATTGTTTCAGGCGTTGCTCATGTCAACGCATCGTTTAACAACACGATGATCACCATCACTGACGCGCAGGGCAATACGGTTGCCTGGTCTTCGGCAGGGACGATGGGCTTTAAGGGGTCGCGCAAGTCAACCCCTTACGCTGCTCAGGTTGCGGCAGAAGATGCAGGACGTAAGGCATCAGAGCATGGCATGCGGACACTTGAAGTTGAAGTGACTGGTCCAGGTTCTGGACGCGAGTCCGCGCTCCGTGCGCTTCAGTCTGTAGGTTTCACCGTCACGTCCATTCGGGACGTTACGCCGATACCCCACAATGGTTGCCGTCCGCGCAAGCGCCGTCGCGTCTGATCGATGTTCTGCCGCCTTGGAGCGGCGGAACTTTTTGGCATTGAACGCAGCTACTAGTTTCCGAAGGATTCGAACGTGATTCAGAAAAATTGGCAGGACCTTATTAAGCCGAACAAACTCGTCATTACGCCGGGCGAAGACGGTCGCCGTGTCGCGACATTGGTTGCTGAACCGCTGGAGCGTGGCTTTGGCGTGACACTCGGAAATGCTCTTCGCCGGGTATTGCTTTCGTCACTTCAGGGCGCAGCAATTGTTTCTGTTCAAATTGATGGCGTTTTGCATGAATTCTCATCGATTGCTGGTGTTCGGGAAGATGTCACGGACATCATTCTCAATATCAAGTCGGTCGCAATCAAGATGCAGGGTGAGAGCAGCAAGAGGCTCACTCTTCGCAAGCAGGGTCCCGGCATCGTGCGGGCCGGCGATATCACTGTGACGGGCGATGTCCAGATCCTTAATCCTGACCTGATGATCTGCTCCCTTGATGATGGTGCGGAATTGCGGATGGAATTCACTGTGAAGTCTGGCAAGGGCTATGTACCTGCTGACAGGAACCGTTCAGAGGACTCGCCCATCGGTCTGGTTCCGGTCGATAGTCTGTTTTCGCCGGTTAAGAAGGTTTCCTATCGCGTGGAGAACACCCGTGAAGGCCAAATCCTTGATTATGACAAGTTGATTATGACGATTGAAACCAATGGCGGTGTTTCGCCAGAGGATGCAGTAGCCTATGCGGCGCGGATCGTTCAGGATCAACTTGAAGTGTTCGTGAACTTCGAAGAGCCACGTCGGGAAGAAGAGAAGACGGCCATGCCGGAACTTGCATTCAACCCGGCATTGCTAAAGAAAGTCGATGAACTGGAATTGTCGGTTCGCTCGGCAAATTGCCTCAAGAATGACAATATTGTCTATATTGGCGACCTCATTCAGAAATCGGAATCGGAAATGCTCCGGACCCCGAATTTTGGCCGTAAGTCGCTCAATGAGATCAAGGAAGTGCTTGCGACGATGGGTCTTCATCTCGGCATGGATGTGCAGGGATGGCCGCCAGAAAACATCGAAGAATTGGCCAAGCGTTTCGAAGAGCATTACTAAAGGGCGGATAGCGGGGCGCTTCTACCCGCCGCTGTCTCTCAACCACCGGGCGTACCGTGGCACGGCGACCGGATAACCCCATAAATGGAGTAAGCCATGCATCACGGATTTAGAGGACGCCGTTTCGGCCGTTCAGCAGAACATCGTAAGGCCATGTTTGCGAATATGTGCCAGGCACTGATCAAGCACGAGCAGATCATAACGACCCTTCCGAAGGCCAAAGATCTTCGCCCTGTGGTGGAAAAACTCGTAACACTTGGCAAGCGCGGTGGTCTTCATGCGCGGCGTCAGGCGATTGCCCATATCAAGGACGTTGTCTTGGTCAAGAAACTGTTTGACGTCCTTGGACCACGCTACAAGGATCGCAATGGTGGCTACACCCGCGTTCTGAAGGCAGGTTTCCGTTTTGGTGACAATGCGCCAATGGCCGTCATTGAATTCGTTGATCGTGACGAGGATGCGAAGGGTCTCGACTCCGGTCCGTCAATGAAGTCGGAAATCGTTGAAGTCGAGTAATATCGTCTCATTTTCGAGATAAGTTTTGAACGGGCGGTTTACCGCCCGTTTTTCTTTGTGCGTGTAGGGCTTCCGGATGGTCAGTCGGATCGCTATATGCAAGCTTAGCGAAATGTACGCCGAGCCGAAAATGACGTTGCATCCTTTCAAAATTCTGATTGCTCTGGTTGGACTAGCCTCCGCTTTGAGCGTTCCCGTCTTCGCACAGGTGCCGAAGTCTGCGGCAGAGGCGAAAGCGTCTTTTGCTCCAGTGGTCAAGCTGGTCGCTCCTTCCGTGGTCAATGTTTATGCGGCAGGGGTTGAAAAGGGCCAGCGTAATCCGCTGTTTGACGACCCGATTTTCAGACGGTTTTTCGGTGGCGACGGATTGCCCGCGCAGGAACGCGTCCGGCGCTCCCAAGGCTCGGGTGTGATTGTCGATCCATCAGGTCTCATTGTGACCAATCAGCACGTCATTGAGGGGATGACCGAGATCAAGATTGCACTCAGCGACAAACGTGAATTTGCTGCTGAGATCGTGCTGCGAGATCCCCGAACCGATCTTGCTGTCCTGAAAATGAAAGGCATTTCAAGAGTGCCGGCGATCGAGCTCGGAGACTCCGACGGCATTGAAGTGGGTGATTTGGTGCTGGCGATCGGCAATCCATTTGGCGTCGGGCAGACGGTTACGCAAGGCATCGTTTCGGCACTTGCGCGGACACAGGTGGGTGCTGCTGATTATCAGTTTTTTATCCAGACAGATGCGGCTATCAATCCCGGCAATTCGGGCGGAGCACTCGTCGATGTTAATGGTCGTCTGGTCGGGATCAATACGGCGATTTTTTCCCAATCTGGCGGAAGTCACGGGATTGGCTTTGCCATTCCTGTCAACATGATCAAAGTGGTTGTTGGATCCGCCCAGAATGGTGGCAAAGCGGTTCGTCGGCCATGGTTTGGTGCCCGCCTTCAGGCTGTGACGTCCGACATTGCTGACAATCTCGGCCTTGACCGGCCCGTTGGGGCGTTGGTGTCCGACGTCGCGCGTAGCAGTCCGGCGGCGGAAGCGGGGATAAAGGCTGGCGACGTTATCCTTGCAATCGGCAAGCAAGCGATTGACGATAATGAAGCGTTTGGCTTCCGCTTCGCAACCATGCCTTTGGGCGGAAGCGTTGATTTGTCAGTCCGCCGGCAGGGAAAAACCTTAACGGCTTCGGTCAAGCTGATCGCCGCGCCCGAAACCCAGCCGCGGGATCGGCAGACGATTGGCGGGAAATGGCCCTTGGCGGGAATTGTTGTTGCCACGCTCTCGCCCGCTCTGGCTGACGAGTTATCGCTTGATCCCCTATCTGAAGGCGTTGTTGTGATGGAGGTGACGCGGGATAGTGCTGTTGAACGCATCGGTCTTAAAAAGGGCGATGTTCTTGTTTCGATTGATGGTGAAAAGGTGCAAACCTCGCGGGATGTGATGGCGTTGGCGCGTGTCCGGCAGTATTACTGGAAACTCGTGATCCGGCGGGACGGCGAATTGATGACGACAAATATTGGCGGGTGAGACATGAGTAGTTTGTTCGCGGCAGCGGGTCTCGAGAAGGAGGCGCCGCGTCCGCTTGCCGATCGTCTGCGCCCGCAAAAACTCGCGGAAGTTGTCGGACAGGACCATCTGGTCGGGCCTGATGGCGTTTTGACACGCCTCCTCGGCTCACACTCATTAGGCTCGTTGATTTTCTGGGGTCCACCCGGAACAGGCAAGACAACAACGGCGCGACTGCTCGCGAATGAAACAACGCTTCATTTCGAACCGATCTCGGCGATTTTCTCCGGCGTTGCCGACCTAAAAAAAGTGTTTGAAGCCGCGCGGGGGCGGCGTGCCTCGGGGAAGGGCACGCTGCTGTTTGTGGACGAGATCCACAGGTTCAACCGTGCCCAGCAGGACGCGTTTCTGCCTGTTATGGAAGATGGCACGATCACGCTGGTTGGAGCGACAACCGAGAATCCGTCTTTTGAACTGAATGCTGCGCTTTTATCCCGCTCTCGCGTGCTCACTTTCCGGTCACTGGACGAGGCGTCAATTGCGGGGCTTCTGGCGCGTGCGGAAGAGATCGAGGGGCGTCAACTGCCGCTTGATGCGGATGCTCGCGCCATGCTGGCGCAATTGGCGGACGGGGACGGGCGGGCGGCTCTTACGCTTGCCGAGGAACTCTGGCGCGCTGCGAAGGTAGGCGAAGCCTTTGATCCAGCGGGCATGCTCGAGATTATTCAAAGGCGGGCGCCGATTTATGACAAGGGGCAGGATGGCCATTACAATCTCATCAGTGCCCTGCATAAGAGCGTCCGGGGGTCCGATCCGGATGCCGCTCTCTATTATCTCGCGCGGATGCTCGATGCCGGCGAGAATCCGCTCTATATTGGCCGAAGATTGGTCCGGATGGCGGTAGAAGATATCGGCCTTGCCGATCCGCAGGCACTTGTGATTGCGAATGCCGCGAAAGATGCTTTTGAGTATCTGGGGTCACCGGAGGGTGAGCTGGCGCTTGCGCAGGCCTGTGTTTATCTCGCGACGGCGCCGAAGTCGAATGCCGTCTACACGGCTTTTAAAGCCGCTACACGGGCGGCGAAAGAAGGCGGGTCACTCATGCCGCCCAAAACCATTTTAAACGCTCCTACGAAGCTGATGGGAGCGGAGGGCTATGGTAAAGGGTATCAATATGACCATGACGAACCCGACGCCTTCTCAGGCCAAAACTATTTCCCCGAGAAACTCGGCCGGCCTGTGTTTTATGAACCGGTCGAACGGGGCTTCGAGCGGGATCTCCGCAAGCGGCTCGACTATTGGGCGAAGTTGAGGGCGGAGAGGGGGTGAGGATTGCTCACGCTTCCATTGCATTGCACTTTTTTGACGCCGATATTCTGGTTGACCCTATGATTTATTGGGGGTACAAATAAATGAAGTTCGAGTTTGATCCTGATAAGTGCGCGGCCAATTTGGCCAAACATGGCCTTGATTTGAGAGACGGATTAGCTCTGAATTTGGATGAAGCCTTGGTCCTCATGGATGAGCGCGTGGATTATCGCGAAACGCGCTATCGGGCCTTCGGCCGGATTGAGGGCAGCGGATATTGCTTGGCTTTCACCCTTCGCGTTGATGCGATCAGGCTCATTAGTTTCCGCCGCGCCCATGAAAAGGAGATGGCACGATATGGCAAATAAACCGGTCACTCTCACCGATATTGACAATCCGGAATGGACTGACACCGACTTTGCACGCGCGCGTCCATCATCCGAAATTCTGTCGCCCATTGTGCTGGCGGCCTTCCGCCGTGCACGCGGTCGTCCTAAAAGCGAAACGCCAAAATTGAGTGTTAAACTGAGGCTTGATCCCGACGTGGTCGAGGCCTTCCGAGGGGAAGGGCGAGGCTGGCAAAGCCGCATGAACACCGCGCTGCGCGCGGCAGCGGGGCTTTCGTCAAAGGACTGATATACAAGGGTTCTTCGATGGTTTGGTAACATCAAGATCTATCGTTCGCTTTGGCGATGAATGATAAACGTGCCGGACAGGCTCATGGGTTTTGGTTCGCCTGAATGCTCGCGCTTCTCACCTCCGCCTTTCTCTGCTAAACCCCTTCCATGAACTCAACTTTCATCGTATTCCTCGGTGGCGGCATTGGTGCTGCCATCCGCCATCTCGTTAATCAGGCCGTGGGCCGCGTGGCGGGAACGGATTTTCCGTTTGGTGTCATGGCTATCAATATTTCGGGCTCCCTCGTGATGGGGCTGGCAGCCGGTTATTTTGCATTCAAGGCGTCCGAGTCGTGGTCCGAAACGGCGCGACTGTTTATGACAACGGGTGTGCTCGGGGGCTATACGACCTTCTCAGCCTTCTCGCTTGATGCGATGTTGTTGTGGGAACGTGGCGAACCGGGCTTGGCAGTGGCTTATGTGCTCGGTTCGGTCGTTTTGTCGATTATTGGCCTCGCGGCAGGGCTTGGTATTGTGAGGGCTTTGACATGACCGCCAAACGACCATCAGCAGGGAGGGGCCGTAGCGAACGACGCGGACCTCCGCCACGCGGCTCGCGTCCGCCTGCGGCAAGTGCCGAACCCGGCCCGCGCACGCCTAAACCGCGTGCGGGATCACGCGTTGCGCGAAAGGCAGGGCCGGAAGCGGCGCCTGTCACGAAATTCATCGTGACGTCTGAACCACGGGCACCGCGAACTGCGAAAACAGAAGCCGCAGCCGAGGTGGAGACGATTTCTGTCGGTGTCCAAACAATGACGGTGACCGCTGACGAGGCCGATATGCGGGTGGATCGTTTTCTCGAGGCGCATTTTCCGAAATTGCCGTTCAGCCATATCCAGCGGATCGTTCGCAAGGGTGAATTGCGGGTCGATGGCAAGCGGGTGGAAACCAAGGACAGGTTGTCGCCCAGGCAGGCCGTGCGTATTCCGCCGCTTGTTCTCGGCGGAGTGAAGCCGAAATCGGGACCGTCAGCCGCAGAGGCTGCGGACGCGGCGTTTGTCCGGTCGCTGATCCTGTTCGAGGATGACGACATGATGGTGTTGAACAAGCCGATGGGGTTGGCGGTTCAGGGGGGCTCCGGCACAATCCGCCATCTCGATGGGCTGTTGGAATCCATGCGCGATGCGAAGGGGCAGAAACCGCGGCTCGTGCACCGATTGGACAAGGATACGTCGGGCTGTCTCGTAGTTGCGAAGACCCGGTTTGCAGCGTCGGCGCTGGCGAAAAGTTTCCGGGCACGCGATACGCGGAAAATATATTGGGCGCTTGTGGCGGGTGTTCCACGCGTCAAGCAGGGCCGGATCTCGACCTATCTCGCCAAGGGCGAAGACGATGAGGGGGATCCGCGGATGCAGGTCGCGCGGCATGGTGACGAGGGTGCGAGCCACGCGGTGACGTATTACGCTGTTGTCGAGACGGCGGCGCAGAAACTAGCTTGGCTGTCGATGAAGCCAGTGACGGGGCGGACGCATCAATTGCGGGCCCATGCCAAGCATATGGGGCATCCGATTGTCGGGGATCCGCTCTATTTTGATATCGAGAATTGGGCCTTGCCCGGTGGTATCCAGAACAAGCTGCACCTGTTGGCGCGCAGGATTGTGATTCCGCATCCGCGAACGGGCAAGCCGGTGGATATCACCGCGCCGTTGCCGCCGCATATGCAGCAGAGCTGGAATTTGCTCGGACTTGATGCCAAGAGATATGATCCAATCGAAGAATCGCCTGAATAATTTTTGTAATTTGTATATTAAAATCAAAGGACTGCCTTGAATTATGAAGGTAGAAGATGATTATGCTTCTGGAGCAGATGGCACTGACCTGGTGATTGATCCGGTCGCGATGGCGCGGCGGGATTTGGCAAAAGCTTTGCCACGCCGGTTCTGGACCAGCGTCAGCCTGGGGGCGGCTGATAGCGGGTTTCAGGTGTTGCTTGATGGTCGGCCGGCGCGGACACCGGCAAGACGGCCCTTGGTTTTACCGAACGAGGCCGTTGGCAGACTTGTTGCGGATGAATGGACACAGATCAGCGAGACGATTGATCCCGCATTGATGCCATGCACTAAAATCGTAAATTCGGCGATTGATGGCGTTGCGCATGATATGGCCGGTGTCAGGGCTGACCTCGTCAAATATGCTGGGTCGGATTTGTTATGTTATCGCGCGGGGCATCCGGAGCGGTTGGTGGAGCGACAAGTTGTTTCTTGGGATCCGGTGCTTGACTGGGTTCATGGGCGTTTTGGCGCGCGCTTCATGCTCGCGGAAGGAATTTTGTTCGTCACGCAGCCGGAAAAATCCACTGCGGCAATCGCCAATCATGTTTCAGGAATTTCCGATGTATTTCATCTCGCGGCGCTTCATGTGGCGACGACACTGACCGGATCAGTCTTGCTGGCGCTTGCCGTTTCCGAAAATCACTTGGCGACAAGCGAGGCATGGGCCCTCGCCCATCTCGATGAAGATTTTCAAATGGAGGTTTGGGGGCACGACGACGAGGCTCTGGTGCGTCGTTTGTCACGTTGGCGCGATATGGAGGCGGCGTGCCAGCTAATGGCGGCTTCGCGAAACGCGGACTAATCCCTTGGTTCGGGTTGCGCTGAGGGCCGCGATGGGTTTTAAAAAATGTCGATACCTCAAGTGACGGTGCCAAGCCGAATATGCGAGGTGAGGGGAGCTCGATGAAAGACATTCTGGAACGCTTGGAAGACCGTCGTGCCGAGGCACGGCTGGGTGGCGGCGCAAAGCGGATTGCAGCGCAACACGCGCGCGGGAAACTCACGGCTCGCGAGCGGATCGATCTCCTGCTTGATAATGGTTCTTTTGAAGAATTCGATATGTTCGTCCAGCATCGTTGCGATGATTTTGGGATGGAGAAGTCGAAAATTCCAGGCGACGGGGTCGTGACAGGGTGGGGCACGGTGAACGGCCGCACGGTCTTTGTCTTTGCCAAGGATTTCACCGTATTTGGCGGGTCACTCTCGGAAACCCATGCCAACAAGATCAATAAAATTCAGGATATGGCGCTGAAAATGCGGGCGCCGATCATCGGATTGTTCGACGCTGGTGGCGCGCGCATTCAGGAAGGCGTTGCGGCCTTGGGTGGTTATGGCGAAGTTTTCAAACGGAATGTGATGGCGTCCGGCGTTATTCCGCAGATTTCAGTCATTCTCGGACCTTGCGCTGGTGGAGACGTCTATTCTCCGGCAATGACTGATTTCATCTTCATGGTCCGCGACAGATCCTATATGTTTGTGACAGGGCCTGATGTGGTCAAAACTGTCACGAACGAGACAGTGACGGCGGAGGAATTGGGCGGCGCGAAGATTCACACGGCAAAATCCTCGGTTGCCGACGGTGCCTTTGCCGATGATGTCGAGGCCCTTCTTCAGGTGCGTCGCCTGATCGATTTTCTACCCGCTTGCAACACCTCCGGTGTTCCGGTTTGGCCAAGTTTCGATACACCTGAGCGCGTCGAATTGTCATTGGACACGCTTGTCCCGGATAACCCGAACAAGCCTTATGATGTGAAGGAATTGATCGGAAAAATCGTTGATGAGGGTGATTTTTTCGAGATTCAGGAGTCTTTTGCAAAGAATATCGTGACCGGTTTCGCCCGGATGGAGGGAAAATCCGTCGGCATTGTCGCCAATCAACCGATGGTATTAGCCGGAGTTCTCGATTCTGATGCGTCACGCAAGGCAGCGCGGTTCGTCCGCTTTTGCGACGCTTTTGAAATTCCGATTGTCACACTTGTTGACGTACCAGGCTTTTTGCCGGGTACGGCGCAGGAATATGGTGGATTGATCAAACACGGTGCCAAATTGATGTTCGCCTATAGCGAGGCGACGGTGCCACTTGTGACCGTTATCGTTCGCAAGGCTTTTGGCGGTGCTTATGATGTGATGGCGTCAAAGCATATTGGTGCCGACGTCAATTACGCGTGGCCAACCGCGCAAGTCGCTGTGATGGGAGCCAAGGGTGCCGTCGAAATCATTTTTAGGGCGGATATGAATGATCCTGAAAAGATCGCTGCCAGAACAAAAGAATACGAGCAGCGGTTCCTGTCTCCGTTTGTAGCGGCAGAACGCGGCTATATCGACGAAGTGATCATGCCGCATGCGACAAGGCGTCGGGTGGCCCGTGCCTTGGCCATGCTCGCGACCAAAAAGGCGGAACGCCCGTGGCGAAAGCATGACAATATCCCGTTGTGAGTTGTTTTTTGGTTGGGCGGTTTAACAAGAAACGGAAATCGTCACTGGCGTCCGACAAATTCCTGGAAGCGTAGTTCAGGCTCGCGCGATTGTGCTTTCATGAACGCACGATTGAGTGCCCGCTTCGCGTTCAGCCCGTCACAGGCGATGATGCGGTTTTCGGCGGAAAGGCCAAATCCGTCGCCAGTTTCCAGTCGGTTGATATAGTCTGAATAACCTGTCTCAAAAAGTGTCGACGATTTTTCGCTGTTGGCGACAGAACCGGACCGCAAGTGATAGAAATAAGAGGATGTCACAGTTACCGGCAATTGACCGATCCGGTCGATCAACTGGATATTGGCGATGGCATCCTCTGAAAATTCGACGCCTGGAACACGCGGAAGCATGTGATCCCGACGGATCAACGGCACCAAAGGGGCGTTGAGCGACATAAATTCTGCGAGCGCCAGAAATACAGGATCGCTGAGATCTTTGATGGTCGTGCTGATGGCTTTGCCGGTCACCTCGTCGACCATCAGTAAATTGTCTGCAGCTGCGCCATAGCGTGCGGCTAGCGGCAAAAGGGTTTCGAAACGATCAGGTGCCAGCGTATCATCCGCATCAAGCTGGGTAACAAAATCACCGGAAACAAAAGGAAATCCCGCATTTCTTGCGGCGTGACAGCCGGAGTGTGTCTGCCCTGTTGTGCCGAAATGTAGACGTTGGTCAGCGATGCCTTTGCCCGATAGGAACTGTTGATAATCGACGCCATCATCCGAAACGATGATTGCCTCCCAATCGGGGTACGATTGCAAGACAAGGCTCTCGAGCGCTCGTTCCAAAGTTGCCTCTGCCGCGAATGCCGGAATGACTACAGAAACCTTCATGTGTTGATCAATTTTCAAGCGGTGCAAACCGCGATAACCAATCGGTGGCAAGCGTGATGTCGGATTGTGTCAAGCCGTGACTGGCGTGCAGCACTTCGTGGATCACAGTCGCACCGCGTTTGTCGAGCATTGCGGCGAGACGTTTGGCATTCTCGAGTGGCAGGATTGGGTCGACGTCCCCGGACACCAAAAGTACCGGCACGCCCGCAAGATTAGCCGGGGGCGGATCATCCAGCGGCACCATGGCCCGAAGGAGAATAGCACCACGCAACACCTCGGGACGAAGCAAGAGGATGGCGACAGCGATATTTGCCCCGTTTGAAAAGCCTACGGCAACAGGTTTTTCAAGGCCATAACGTGACTGGGCGGCGAGGATGAAATCGGCCAATTCATGGGCGCGATAAACAACATCTGCCTGATCGAGGACCCCTTCCGCAAGGCGTCTGAAAAATCGAGGCATGGATCCTTCAAGGACCTTTCCGCGCGGCGAAAGCAACGCTGCACCCGGTGCCAGAGTGCGCCCTAAAGGCACGAGATCATCCTCGTTTCCACCGGTACCATGCAGCAAGAGAAGAGGTGCGCGAGGTGTACCCTCGGCCGGGTGAAAGCGGTAGATGAAATCGTTGCCGTTGGTCATTCCCATCATCTCCAAACCCAGATTGCTAATCGAAGCAGATAATACGATTAATCCGATTCATACACCCTCAACCAATCTTGAAAAGTCGTACTTAACCAGCTTTTTAAAATCACTATCGCCGTTAACGACTTGGTCGAAACTCACACCTTACCCTAAGTCAATAAATAAACGACCCGAGGAAGTGGATGTGGGACCATGTGGAATAACAGGATCAGACTTATCGCATCGGCGATTATCAGGCAGAGAATAGTTCGTCACGAGGATGTCGCGTTATTGCGCGATCTGACATTAATTTATGGCGGAATTTCACGCGATGAGGCGGGGGATCTCGTTCGTATTGAACGGCATGTCACAAACATCTCGTCAGACTGGCCGTCGTTTTTTACCGAAACATTGACGTCCCATCTGATCTGGGAGAGCCGGCCCACGGGAACTTTGACCATATATGATGCTGAGTGGTTGAGCCTAAGGCTGGGACGTTCAAGTGTTGGCCCGTCACAATGCTCACAAGCTCTAATCGATGCGCTTGCGTCGGAATCGCACGATCCGGACCATGTCCGTACACTTTTTGCGGTGATTGCCGGACACGCGAAACCTGTTTTGCGACCCACGCCTCCCGTTCCTTCAGGGGACAATATCATGTTATTCCCAAGTCGAGTTTACCGCGCAGGTTTTTCCGCCTAAAACTGCCCAGAGGTATTCTGGGCAGGGACGGGAATGTTCAAGAAAATATTGATTGCCAATAGAGGTGAAATCGCCTGCCGCATCATCAAGACCGCTCGCAAAATGGGCATTATGACGGTCGCGGTTTACTCTGATGCGGATCGGGACGCGTTGCACGTCGAAATGGCGGATGAAGCTGTTCGGATTGGCCCGCCTGCGGCGGCCCAGTCCTATCTCGATATTGAGAAGATTATTGCTGCCTGCCGTGAAACAGGTGCGGAAGCCGTTCACCCCGGATATGGATTTCTATCCGAGCGGGCGGCCTTTCCGCGCGCGTTGCAAGAGGCGGGCATTGTCTTTATCGGGCCCAATCCGGCCGCGATCGACGCGATGGGCGACAAAATCCAATCGAAGAAATTTGCCAATGCTGCCGGTGTTTCGACGGTGCCCGGCTATCTCGGCGAGATCGCCGATCCTGTCGAGGCCGTCCGGATTGCGGATTCGATTGGCTACCCCGTGATGATCAAGGCATCGGCAGGAGGTGGCGGCAAAGGGATGCGGGTCGCCTATGCTGCGAATGAGGTGGCGGAAGGCTTCGCCCGTGCCCGCTCCGAAGCCGCTTCGTCTTTCGGGGATGATCGCGTTTTCATCGAAAAATTTATCGTCAATCCGCGGCATATCGAAATTCAGCTGCTTGGCGACAAGCACGGCAATCTGATCTATCTCGGGGAACGCGAATGCTCGATCCAGCGGCGCAACCAGAAGGTGATTGAAGAGGCGCCGTCTCCTCTGCTGGACGAGGAGACGCGGCGACTGATGGGCGAGCAGGCCGTCGCCCTCGGCAAGGCGGTCGGTTATGACTCTGCTGGCACAGTTGAATTTGTCGCTGGTCAGGACAAATCATTCTATTTTCTGGAGATGAATACGCGACTCCAAGTTGAACATCCTGTGACCGAGTTGATTACCGGCATCGACCTTGTGGAGGAAATGATCCGGAGTGCTGCGGGCGAGCCGCTCAGGTTGAAACAGCAGGAAGTCCGACTGACCGGATGGGCGGTCGAGTCGCGTGTTTATGCGGAAGATCCGACGCGTAACTTCATGCCTTCGACGGGACGCCTCGTAACGTATCGACCCCCAGCCGAAGGCATCGAGGATGGCGTGACGATCCGCAACGATACCGGCGTTTACGAGGGCGGTGAAATCTCGATCCATTACGACCCGATGATTGCCAAACTCGTGACCCATGCGCCCACACGCGCCGAGGCCATTGCGGCGCAGGCGGAGGCGCTTGATGCCTTTGCTATTGAAGGCATACGACACAATATTCCGTTTCTCGCGGCATTGATGGCGCATCCGCGATGGCAGTCGGGTCAGCTCTCGACCGGCTTTATTGCTGAAGAATTTCCGGGCGGATTTCAGGTTCCGGAGCCGCGGGGTAACGATATCGCACTGTTTGCGGCCATTGCAGTGAGTATCGATCATCGCCTCAACGAGCGGAAGCGGATGATTTCAGGACAGATGCGTGCGGCCAAGCCGGTCCGGTTTGATCGCGAGCGGACGGTCATGATGCAGGAAACGAAGGTGTTGGTTCTCGTCGAAGATGACATGGAACCTATCCGGATTTCGCTTCCCGATCAGGGCGCATCTTTCACGGTCAAAACGAGCTGGAACCCCGGGCAGCCGGTTTGGCATGGCACTATCAACGGCTCGGCGATTATTGCGCAGGTGCGCAGCGTCTTGAATGGCGTGATGATCGCCCATGGCGGTTCCGGCACAACGGCACGCGTTTACACGCACCGTGAGACCCAGCTGAAGGCACTCATGCCGCCGCCTGAAATGGGAGACAGCGGGAAGCATTTGCTCTGTCCGATGCCGGGACTTGTGAAAATGCTCGACGTGACCGTCGGACAGGAGATCAAGAGTGGCGAAGTGCTCTGTATCGTTGAAGCCATGAAAATGGAAAATGTGCTTCGGGCGGAGCGGGATGGCATCATCTCCAAGGTTCTGGCCCGCGAGGGGGATAGCCTCGCGGTTGATACCGTGATTTTGGAATTTGCCTGAGCAATGCCGCTCTATTTTGCCTATGGCCTCTTGATGAGCCGCGAGGAGATGGCCAAGCAGTGCGTCCGCTCCGTGTTCGTTGGCGTTGCACGCCTGCCGCGGCATCGTCTTTTCATGATGGCAGACGGGCATGCGTCGATTGTTCGTGATCCCCGTCGCGATGTCCATGGCGTTGTTTGGGATGTTCCATTCTCAGACATGGCGGCTCTCGAACGATTTGAACGCAGTGCTTCGGGGCCTCATGTCAAAATCTCCCAACCGGTGATTCTGGAAGGGGGAGCAAAGCGCGCGTTGGTCTTTGTCGGGCGAGGGCAGGGGGCGGGCAAACCGAAGCCCGAATACATTCAGGCGCTCTTGGCGGCAGGGGGTTTGATCGGTTTGCCGAGCGCCTATTTGCATGAGATCGAACACGGCGAACCGCCGAAACGGAAACCCGGAGCGCCCTTGTTCAAGGCACCGGTTTCGTCGGCCCGAAAGTAAGCTCAAAGGCTGATTTTAGCGCCGTATCTGCATCTGTCATGGTGACGGGGAGGCCGAGATCGACAAGGCTTGTTACGCCATAACGCGCCTCGCCAATGCCGCAGGGGACAATGCCCGCAAAATGCGACAGCTCCGGTTCCACATTCAGGCTGATGCCATGATAGGTAACCCATTTCCTGACACGGATGCCGATAGCCGCGATTTTGTCCTCGGCGCCGGGTGCTTTTTCTGGACGTTTGACCCAAACGCCGACACGATCCTCGCGGCGTTCACCGCTTACGGAAAAATGGGCAAGTGTTTCAATGATCCATGCTTCCAGAGAAGCCACGAAGCGTCTCAGGTCGGGCGTGCGGGCATTCAAATCGAGCATGACATAGGCGACGCGCTGTCCGGGCCCATGATAGGTGAATTGTCCGCCACGCCCCGAACGGTGCACGGGAAAGCGCGTGCTCAACAAATCCGCATCATTGGTCGAGGTTCCGGCGGTATAGATCGGCGGATGCTCGACGAGCCAGACAAGCTCGCTGGCCTCGCCGGCATGGATCGCGGCAACGCGTTGCTCCATCAGATCGACAGCGTCCTCATAAGCGACCAGTGTCGATGTTGTTTTCCACTCGACCTGACAAAAATCGCGCCGCCGCATCGAGAAATCCAGAAGCTCCGAGCGATCCTTCATGATTGATTAACCATAGATATGTCTTGTATTGTTAAAATTGGTGATCGTTTTGGGAAGGAACTGCATAAGATGCCTTTGGCTGGGATGGATTCCGTAATTGTTGATGTATCCGTTGTTCTTGGATCCAAAACGATGCCGATCAAGAACTTCATTGCGCTTTCACGAGGCGGGACCATTGTGCTTGATCCGGTGCCGGGAGACAAGGTGGACATTATGGCAAACGAGCATCTCGTTGCGCGCGGGGTTGTTCTTGTCAGAGGCAGCACAATTTCCGTTGAAATTCGGGAAGTGATGCGGTCAACATAATTATTTTCGGAAAGTTCGGGATTTGCTTGTTCATCCGGAATGCATCTGTTAGATGATCCAGCGCGTTCTTTGAAAAGCTGTTCAGAGCGTTGATGCGGCCATGGCGGAATTGGTAGACGCGCTAGCTTGAGGTGCTAGTCCTTTAACCGGGGTGGAGGTTCGAGTCCTCTTGGCCGCACCATTATTGGTCCTAGGACCGAGGTTAACCCATTGATGTGCAAGCATTTTTGCTAATTTACCATCAATCGGGGGTACCAACGGGTGTACCAGAACTCATCATATTTAGTCTCCAAACGTGGCGTGTTTTATTACACGCGGCGAGTGCCAAAAGAACTTCTGGATCGGTTCGGCAAGGATCGCGTCAGGGTTTGCCTGCATACGCGGTCTGATTCTCAGGCTCTTCGGGCCGCAGCCCAATTATCAAATCAATTAGAGGCCGTCTGGGGATTACTCCGGATCGAAAAGCTGAATTTGGGCGTCAAGTTCCAACATAATGCGCCGGTAAACAGGGAAAAAGTTGTCTCAAGCTCAAGTCTCAAACTATCAGACGCACTCTCAATCTATCTCAGGCTCAAAGGGCGAGGGAAGGGCGCAGCATTCAAAGCGTACTCTGACCGAAATCTTGGATATGTGATCGATTGCCTTGGTGATAAGCTGGTTGAAAGTCTCGGACGAGCCGATGCAGGCCAGTTCCGTGATTTTCTGATCAAAAAAGGTCTGGCATCTGCCTCAATCAAACGCGTCTTTGCAACCGTCCGAGCCGCAGTCAATCTCGGCATATCCGAGTTTGGATTGAACTGTTCCAATCCATTTTCAGGAACGTACATTCCTGACGTGGGTGAAAAGAAGATCAGGTTACCAATTTCACCGGGTGATATCGCCAAAATACAGCGAAACTGCATTGACCTGAACGATGACAATCGTTGGCTTATCGCTTTGATCAGTGACACTGGGATGCGCTTAGCTGAAGCAGTGGGCTTAGCTGTCAATGACATCAAGCTCAGTGATCCCATTCCTCATATCGACGTCCATCCCCAACCTTGGCGGCCGCTGAAGACGCCGTCGAGTACGCGAGTGATCCCACTTGTTGGCGTTTCATTATGGGCAGCAACATGCCTCGTAAATAACGCAACGGGGGACTTGGCATTTCCGCGCTATGCTTCAAAAAATGGAGCAAATGCAAATTCAGCCAGTGCGGCTCTTAATCAATGGCTTCGGGCAAGATTGCCGCCGGGTAACGTTATTCATTCGTTCCGGCACAGTATGCGCGACAGACTGAGAGCGATCGAATGCCCGGCCGATATTGTAGATGCTATTGGCGGATGGACAACACAGGGTATTGGCCACGGATATGGCAGTGGTTATCCCTTAGACGTCAAACATCGTTGGTTGGAGAAATTGGTTTTGATAAAGTACCGTTGACCAAGGTCGAAGGCACGAAAGCCGCGATGCTTGCACATCAATGGGTTAACCTCGGTCCTAGGACCAATAATGGTGCGGCCAAGACGTGTTTGGTGCCTAGCCACTGCGCCAAGGGTAACCCTATAACGTGCAATATCAATACGTTATCAGGTTTCGAACGGATATCAAACACCTTTCTGTGGTACACCCGCTGGTACACCGGGCTGGAATGGCAAAGTTCCGAGGTCCAATGGCCGAGGGCCGCCTTCCATCCCGCAGCTGGCCTCTCACCGGTTACTAGCTCTCGACTGATCTCTGTCTATGGCGCGGCGATACCCGGTAGCTAGGGTGATGGCTGGATGAACTTTGTCCGCGGCCAGTGGTCATAGGTTTGAAGGCCCCCATGTCTCCGGCAGCGGGTCCCTTTGGGGATTTCCAAATCCGCTTCCGACACCGCCTTCCGACCCCGTACCCCGTATTTGGGGGCGCCGTTCTAGGATCGACCCCTTTAGTCAGGTTTTCTTCGGGCCGTGGGAGTGTTGGTAAAATCTAGTGGACCACCTTTTTTAGAAATCTGCTTCAAGGTACCGGGAGGGGGCGAGTTGCTTAATGGCTAAATTTTCCACTCATTAAGGAAGCGCAAATCATCATCGAAAAATAGTGGTATCACTACAATACAATAAGGCCACACAGCTCATTGGGTTATCGACCACCGGCACCCAAATCAATCATTCCAATAGACCACAGGCCGACCACGCACTAACATTCAAATTGGACCGCTCGATGGGGGGAATTTGGGTGTGCTGCCACATTTTGTCGAGGCAACCCTGAACCATATCAGCGGCCACAAGGCGGGTGTTGCGGGTGTTTATAATCGATCAGTTTATTCCAAGGAAAAGCACTCTGCTTTAGAATTATGGGGCAAATACGTTCTTCAGCTTCTTAACACTCTGGATGTCGGAAACTAGCAATGAAAACCAGAATTGGACCTAACCTTATTCAGGAACGCCTCCGCTTAAAGTCCCGCCTTAACAAAGAAGATATAAAGCTAATCATACGCGCTCTGCCTATCAATAAGGTAAATCGGAATTGTAGATATCTGCCAAACCTTCTCCAGTTTTGGTATCTATTGGAACTTATAGAGCATTCCCGCTTTGGGCCAGACACGAAAAGTTCCAGCCTCCTGAAAGATATCAAAGAATTAGGACAGTTAGCCGGGAGATTGAGCAAAACCTTAGCCACGCCTGATGGCGGAAAGATCCGAGATATTGTTTTCTCGGAGAATTGGGAGGCTAAATGCATAACCCCCCGTAAAAATGATCTTGTCAAAGCTGATGCTGAAATAGATCAGTTCATCCTATCAGCATCAATGATTAAAGAGGCAGCTAACCGCTACGTTGCCAAGCAGAAACGGACAGTGGGAAGGCCACCAAATCTGCAATCATTACTGGCCATGCGTGATATAGCCGCCATATACGGTTGTGATCCGAGACCCTTCTTTGGACCGCCCGAAGGTAGAGTTTTCGGGCTTATGATCCGAGACCCTTCTTTGGACCGCCCGAAGGTAGAGTTTTCGGGCTTAAATCACGTTGACGGGCTGGATGCGCCAACGTGATTTTGTAACGAGATCGGAGCCTTATGACCGATTGAACCGTGGGGCCGAACCTCATTATAGTAGTTACGCCAATCCTCTATTTTTTGCCGTGCGTCGTCAAGGGTCAGGAACCAATGGGCGTTCAAACATTCCGCGCGGAACCTGCCATTAAATGCTTCGATATAGGCATTGTCAGTGGGTTTTCCGGGCCTTGAGAAGTCAAGAATGACATTGTTGGCATAAGCCCAGAGATCGAGATCACGACTGATAAACTCTGATCCTTGGTCAACACGAATTGCTTTTGGATAACCCAATTTGGCGCAGGTTTTCTCCAGAGATTGAACCACGTCCTCCCCCCGATAGCTGAATCGTGGATCAAGAATGGGCGAGAATCGCGAGAATGTATCGACAACTGTCAAAACCCTAATCTTCTTGCCGGTGGCAAGCTGATCATGGACAAAATCCATGGCCCAGGTTTCATTGGGTTGAACGGATTCCTGACGATCGTCCCGCAATTTGGCTTTGACGCGACGCTTCGGTGTTTTATTACGCAGTTGCAATCCCAACTCATTGTAAATTCTCCGAACTTTCTTCTGATTAACCTTCCAGCCATCACGCTGAAGCATGACGTGGATGCGCCGATAGCCATAGCGGACGCGGGTCTGGCAGATCTCTTTGATGCGGGCTTCCAATGCGGCCTGATCGGTGCGACGAGATTTGTAATGGTAGGTTGATCTTTCGACCTCAAAGGCCTTACAGGCCCGCCGGATCGAAACATTCCAGTCACTGCAAACCCCATCAACCAGCTTGCGCTGCCGAGCAGGCCTTAGAGCTTTCGCCGGATGACGTCCTGCAGCATCTCGCGATCAAGCGACAGGTCTGCGACGATCTTGCGTAGCTTGGTATTCTCGTCTTCCAGAAATTTCAGCCGCTTCATTTCGGTTGGCAGCAGGCCGTCGTATTTCTTCTTCCAGTTGAAATAGGTTGCTTGGCTGATCCCAGCCTTCCGGCAGATGTCTGCAACGGGCACGCCGTCAGACCCTTGCTTCAAAATAAACGCTTTCTGAGCGTCGGAAAATTGGCTTGCTTTCATCGCTTGTGCTCCTCCCCAGCCAGGAGAATTTAGCGCAAAAAACTCTAATCAAAAACGGTCCAGTTTCTTGGGGGCAGATCACCTCTTCTACAGCTTCCAGAAAAAACTCGATTTCAAGCGTGATCGATAAACGCCAAGATAGAACCTTCCGGCTAAACCAGTCGACAACTGCAGCGAGATAGACAAAGTCCCGTGCCATCGGGATGTAGGTAATGTCCATCGCCCAGACCTGATTGGGCCGATCCACGACAATGTTTCGCAAGAGATAAGGATAGATTTTATGGCCTTGTGCCGGCTTTGACGTATTGGGACGGCAATAAATTGCCTCAATCCCCATGCGCTTCATCAGGGTTCTGACGCGAAGACGGCCAATCTCAAAGCCTTCTCGAACCAAAAAACTCTGAAGCATTCGGCTGCCCGAAAACGGATAATCCAAATGCAACTGATCGATCCGTCTCATAAGAAGCAAATCGAGTTCCGATACCGGTTCAGCCTTATAATAGACGCTACTCCGGCTTATGCTCAGGATCTGAGCCTGTTTGGATATTGATAACCCATCCATTCTATCGATCATCGCTTTGCGCTCGGTAATAGTCCTGCCTTCCCGAGCGCACCGGATATCGCAGAAGGGACCGTGGCCCCGGTGGGGCCGCGTAAGCCCTTCGAAGGATCGTTTACAAGCTTAAGCTCTCCGATCTTGGCATGAAGCGATAAGATCAACCGTCGTCGCAGGATCAGGCTTTATCTCTTCGCCAAATACATCGGCAGCCCCTTGTAAAAGCTGCGACCGCCACGTTGTGATCTGATTGGGATGCACGTCAAACGGTTCGGCAAGTGCTGCCAACGTCTTCTCGGCCTTGATCGCTGCTAATGCGACTTTTGCCTTAAATGCCGGGCTATGGTTCCGGCGGGGTCGTCTGCTCATCACTCTCTCCTGTCGTCGGTATCATGCCGCTTTCAGGCAGAAATTCCACGTATCATAGGTGTTCAGTTTCCCCGAGCCACCTCTGTTTTGATCAACGGAATATTCTTGTGGTATATTTTCCGATTTTCATTTAATTAAAATTGTTATTAAATAAATTATCAGTAAGAAGAGCTAAAATGGCGGTCGTTTCAGTTTCCTCAGGCGAAAAAAACCATAAATTACGCATAATATATAACATCTTTTTTGGTAATAAACATGACGATTCGGTGTTTTCAAATTATGAAGTATTCTCATTAATCATAAGTTTAATTGGCTCTTTTATTTTCTATCTCGATTTAAAACTGAGTAAAGAAGAAATTGAATATCTAAATTTAAACAATTTATTCAATTTATTTATTTTATTTTTTATTTTTGATTACGCAATCCGATTTTATTCATGTGTTTGTGATCCTAGATTTGCTTCTGGTGCGGGGCATTGGATAACCCGCGTAAAATGGGTTTTTCATCCTGAGAATTTATTTGATCTGATCAGTTTTGTTCCTTCTCTTATATTAGGCCCCGTGGCTGACCTGCGTTTCTTGCGATTGATGCGATTTGTTTTTCTGTTTTTTCCTGGTGGCGGGGTGTATCAAGAAGCCAAGGAGTTTTGGGAAAGACACCGTTCCGAAAGCCTTCGAAAAAAAATCTATTTGCTGTTGTTCCAGCATAGCGATCTTGAGCCGCTCCAGCACTTTGTCGAACGCTTTTTGATGGTCGTGATTTTTTGTTCGATCATGTCGGTCATTCTCGAGTCGATGGTGTCACTCAATCGCTTTCACGATGAATTTCGTGTTCTTGACGCTGTCCTCGTTGCCATCTTTTCCGTCGAATATGTTCTACGCATCATCGTGTGCGTCGAGTCCCCGGAATTGAAGAATGCGCATTTCAGACATCTTCGTGGTGCGCTTCGTGGGACACAGATAATCGATTTACTGTCAATTCTCCCTTTTTATCTTTCGATCTTTCTGCCTTCGCATCTTGATTTGCGCTTTTTGCGTGTTTTGCGTCTGTTTCCGGCATTGAAGTTGATAAGGTACAGTCGCGCGTCCCGAACCCTCATCCGTGTTCTCAGTGAAGAATGGCCAGTGATTGCTGCAGCTATCTTCATCATGGGGATCTTCGTGATCATGACGGCAAGTATTGGCTATATGCTTGAGCATGAAGCGCAGCCGGAAAAATTTGAAAATATTCCACAGTCGATCTATTGGGCTGCAATCACGCTCGCTTCTGTCGGTTATGGGGACATCTCGCCACTGACGCCGTCCGGCCGGATTATGACCGTGCTGGCCGCTTTGATAGGTATTGGCATTTTTGCTTTACCGGCAGCGATCTTGTCCTCGTCTTTCATTGAGCAGATGCACCGGGATCGGGAAATTCTCCGAGAAGATATTCATGCGTCGATGACTTCTGGTGAACTTTCCAACGAACAACGGCATGAAATTCTCAAAAAATCTGAGGAATCGAGCCTTTCTGAAGCTGAGATCAACCGTATTATTGATCAGGAAATCATTCGTATTTCACGTGAAGTAAAACATAGACAAAACGAGCGGCTCGAGTCTCTTCCGAGATGGCCGGATGATGCGGATGAGGCCTTCGAACAATTTCGTCATGGCGTGATTTGGCTTCGACGGACCCAATTTGATGCGATCAAGCAGGATGAAATTGAAGCTCTATTGAATAAGCCAGATGCAGCCACAGGGCGAGAGCGCGCAGTCTGGAAGGCGCTCAAGAACTCAGAATAAATTTAAAAAAGCAGGGGTCTACACATGGAAACGACATATCTGATCTGGGCTTTTAGCCTTGGAGCAATTTCGGCCGGATCAATGGTTCTTGGATCGATTGTCGGCATTTATCTGCCAATGTCGAATTCTCGTGTTGGTGCAATGTGTGGATTTGGTGCAGGCGCTCTATTTTCTGCCCTCGCGCTTGAACTTGTATCTCCCACTGTTGCCGGGCTTGCCTTGTCCGAAGGCCATGAACGGGCTGAGGCGATGGAGCACTTTATCATCTTGTTGGTCGCTCTTGTCGTTGGCGGA
>Ga0209358_10000222_pt1 | contig 52188 bp, 53 predicted proteins | sample LauGreFa1BDMLBSN_2_FD_187574 | JGI IMG/M metagenome (GOLD analysis project Ga0209358, IMG submission 187574) | Freshwater lake microbial communities from Lake Michigan, USA - Fa13.BD.MLB.SN (SPAdes) (version 2) | ecosystem: Environmental > Aquatic > Freshwater > Lake | place: Lake Michigan, USA... | reverse complement strand
ATGTCGGAGGTTCGAATCCTCTCACCCCGACCACCAAGCCAACGAATCTGCCCATAGCTCAGCTGGATAGAGCAACGGCCTTCTAAGCCGTAGGTCGCACGTTCGAGTCGTGCTGGGCAGGCCAGCAATAAGGTTGACTGGCCTCTGGCCCGAAACTACAATGGTGAATTGTCAATGGTGGCCGTAGCTCAGTTGGTAGAGTCCCGGATTGTGATTCCGGCTGTCGTGGGTTCGAGTCCCATCGGCCACCCCAGCCAGATATGTTTATTTGTCGACTAGCAAGTTGAAGCTCTTAGGAACAGAAACTGCCTCTCTAGGCTCAGCCATCCGCTTCGCTCTAGAATGCCGTCCAGATTTAATCGGAAGTTACTATTGTGTTGGTAGTGCCGAGTAAAGGTTTGAACCACTTGCGCTAACTCATCTACGGTCACATTTGGGTCATGGCAGCAAGTGCCGGCCAAAAGAAGTCGTACGATACCGAAACGTGTCGTAATGCCAACGAAGCCTTGATAAGGTGATGCGTGATGAAGTGGGAATTTATTCCACAAAATATCACTGATCACAGCGTGATCAAGAAACCATTGGTTGTTGCTCAAAACTTGTTCAAGGTTGCGAATGCCTGTTTCATAGCGATCTGCAAGTAGGTCGACGCAGATAGGTTGATCATGTGTTTTTAAGCCGAGCCCTAGCTTTGCATTGTCCAATCGCTGTTTGGCAACATCGTTCAACGGCTTGTTTGGTATGACATCAAGTAAGAGCGCGAATGCTTCTGCCTGTAATCGAGGTTGAGGTTTTACATCTGCTAGGATCGCGCTGACGTAACCCTTTTCGATAAGTTGGTCGATAGACGATAAGATCGCGTCGACATTCGTTTCTTTAAGTTGTGATTCCGCGATATTTGTGCTGATTTGTTCGCAAACAACGCCTAGTATGGCCAACTTCTCCCAGGTAGGCCGCTCCAGGTTCTTGAACAGATTGATGGCGAAGATCCGAATTCGATTGGCGATTTTTGTTTGTGATGGGTTAGGTCCGCCTATGACTGCAACAGTTTGAGTTCGCACGGCATGAACATTTTCCTCAAATTCGAAGGCGTTCCGGTCCAAGAGTGCTAATCGAGCCACTTCGGGGCATGCAAGTGTGAAAAACATCTCGACCTGATCCTCAATCTTGAAAAGACCCCTAGGGAAGCTTGAGCATGTGTTTGAAAGTTTGTCCGGGCCAAGCGTCTTTTGTATTGAACAAAGTTTCTCCTCGAGAAAGCAGCAAGCAGTACCACCGGATGCCTTTAGGATCGTCCCGCGTGAGTGGGACTTTTGTTTTGGATCGTGAGCAACAACCATTGACTCAAACCGATCGCGTAACTTTGCGTGTTGCGCCTTTTTGTAGAAGTCGAAGGTTTTGCCATCAACATCTACCGTCCACCCGGTGCAGCAGTCCTCAGGACAAGCTTCTCCTAAGCATTTAAATTGCTGAGCAAATTTTGGCGAAATCAGGCGGATTTTCCTTACCTCGTGCAGTGTTTTCATCGCTTCCTTGCTACTTTCGTGGATAACCGCGAGTATCCATAGGTGAGACGCTTCTTGATCATGAATCGCATTAGCAAGTTTAACTTCCAGAGGCAAAGGAATACATGGGTATCACTACGATACTTTGTTGCCCAAGCTTGAATCGTGATATGGAGCAGTTGCTAGAGCGACGTGTGCGCTCCTGGATTGGGCCCTGTCAGATTTGGACCGAGCACGATATTGGCACGATGGAACACAACGCCAATCGCTTGCATGCCGTCGTTGAAGCAGTGGGTTCGATTCAGTGGGTCGGGTCAGGATTGGGCGCTGCGCTGGGTTATTGGCTTGGTTGTCGCATCGAGGGAGCGATCCGCCAGGCTGAAATGTTTGAGCCCTTTCTTGGTTTTAACGCTCCGTTTTGTAAGTCAACGCGCAGCGGTAGGCGCATGTGGGCAAAGCTAGCCTTAGGCCTTGCCAGGCATGAATGGGGCTTACTGCTCGGCGTACTTTTGCCCCCTCCCGCCATTGCGGCACCTCGCAAGCTTGATCTGCTGCCTTGCCGCAGTTGGCAGCAGGTTGCGTCTTACACGGATTCACTAGACTTCGTCGACTTGAGCGTGCACTATGGGAAAGGAACGAGGGTCTGGGTCAACCGTGCAGACCCGGACATTGAGGCTGATCGAGCAGCCAGCCAAATTCGAGCGATGAGCCCACATGCCTTAGTCGAGATCGATCAATGGCAACAAGGTTCGTTTCCGGATTTGCTGGTGGAAACCATGGGGGCTAAGGTATGGGGATGACCGGAACGCTCACCGAGACCGACTACACCGTCATGCTGGTGCTGTTGCTGCTGTTATCCGCTGTCGGCCTTGTTTGGCTGGGTGCTTTTTTGCAAAAGCGCAACGAGCGACCAAGTCGCGAGTCGATCAAGGCTGAGAAATCGGCAAACAATGGGGCAAGCAGCGGACCGGCTTTACCGCCCACAACTGCAGAACAAATCGTCAAGCGGATGGAACAACACTTGAGCGAATTGCAAAAGCAACTCAACATGGACTTGGCCCAGTTGCAGGCTTCGATGAAGGCCGATCGGGCTGATACAGAGCGTCATGTGGTCCGAGTGCGCGAGATGGCAAGCGAGCACAAGCTCAGTCTAACTTTGTTTGAGCTCTTTGAGAGCCTGAAAACGCTGCCTAAAAAGACGCAAGAAGCCCAGGCGATCGATCGCGCTTGGCATGGTCAGGTTGGTATCGAGCCCGATGACGTCTTGCTGCCGAGCGAAGACAGTGACCCCTGGAAAATCTACTTTAAGCTCGAAGGTATTTGGTATTTGCTGCGTGTTCTTGAGAGGAAGTACAGCAGGATCGATTATTATGAGATCTCGCTGCACGACGAGGATGGAAGGTTGTTGGCCGAAGTGCGGGCAAGACCCGATGTAAGTCGTGCGAAGCTTGATAAAGAATTTGTTTCAAGCCTGCACGTTGGACCATGGCTTTCAGAGTTCATCGCGCTGCGTTTGCGAATGGATCATCGGTTGCAAAGAACATTAATGGAAGCGGCATCGAGGGATGTGGATGCTATGAAGCGCAGCTTCCGCATTCTGCAAGTGGGGAAGAAAGTTGAAACTGCCAGCGATTGATTTACAGGGGACCCTCGGCAAAGTACCGGGGCTGTCGAAATTCATCAAGCCCAAAGCGGGCGCCTCGTCTGCTTCGGGAGCAGCAAGGGGGAAGACCGCACAGGCGAAAAGCCATGAGCAGCAGGTCCAGCAACGACTTGACCTGACTATGAAAGGTCTCGGTGGGCTCGCCACCGTGCTTGTGTTTTTCGCACTCTACAGTGTGTACGCGCAAAATGGGCTCAATAAGGCGATCCACACCGCTGCGCCCCCGATGGTTAATCTGTCTGAGCTTGTCGCGACCCATGGTGGGAAAGGGGCTTCGGGTAAGGGTGATCACGCCAAGGAAGCCAAGGAAGCCAAAGAACCAAACAACGCCAAGCTCAAGCTTCCCGAGGGGACCGACCCGAGGATCGATTACGCCTTTGAGCAAATCGCCAATTTTGAAAACACCCGTTCCGAGGCGGTATTGCGAAGTACCCGAGCAAATGTTGCGGGGGTTGCGCCGGGTAGTGTTGCTGCTCGTGCGGGATTTAGGGTGGGTGATTTCATCTTAAGTATCGATGGGGATCAGGCAGGTTTTGTGTGGGACAGCCTTCGCAAGTTGACCGCTGCCGGCAAATCCACGGTCTTGCTCGAAGTCCAACGCGGCAATGAAGTCTTGCGTGGCGAACTAATGGCGCCTGAAGGGGAGTTGCTCACATCATCAAATACCGGTTTGCTGTTTGAAATCCCTGAGGGCTACCGTTTTCTCGGTGAAAACGATCGGCGCGAGCTTCGGGGTGGATTTTCTAGGGCGTATATGGAGGGTCTCGCAGGTGATGAGCGCCTAGCCTATGCAACTAGCCTAGCGCTCTTGGGTGGCAATTTGGTTAAACGCGGTGTCGAGCAGGCCGATTTGAAACCTTCAGACCCGATGTGGCTGAAGACCGAGCAAATCCTTGCCGATCACCACAGTAAATTCAGCAAGGCGCTTGCACACCACGGTGCTGTCCTCGAAACTATGCAAGCGAATTTACAAGCTGGTTTTGTGAAAATTGGTGCGCTACTTTTAGCAGCGCTTATTGCGGGCATTGCAGCGCTTGCCTCAGCGCTCCAGCTTAATAGGCACCTGAGCGAGCGAGGCATCGGCGCAATGAGAGCGCAGTTTCAAGGCTTGCGTTCGCAAATGGATCAACTTGCCCATGCGCAGGCTGCCATGAGTGCTTCCGGGCGAGATCTGTCTGCTGCCGGACGCGCAAGCGCGCGACAGGGTGCTGCCGTTTCGACGCGGTCAAGTGAGCCGGCGAGGGATGAGGGTCGAGAGACCGGGATTCGAGGATCCGTTATGAGTTCTGCAGTAGCGGCAGGCGTTGCCGCATCGGCTGGTTTGTCGCTTGCTGAGCTTGCAGCCCGCGTTGCGCTTTCGAGCGATTCAGAAGATGAAAAAGCCAACGAGAACGGATTCGAGGATCAGGATGCCTTGTTGGACGAGTCGAATTCCGATTCGAGGGTATCGGCGCAATCGGAAGCAAATGGACATCAGTCTGGCGGATCAGAGGGACTGGCGCAAGAAATCGGTTCCGAAACAAGCGTTTCGGACGAGTCTGGGATACATACCGGGAGTTCTTTGCAGGAGTCAGCTCAGCCTCACGCGAGTTCTGAATTGACTGCTGAAATTGATATATCCGCGACTGCGGATTCGCCCTTAGGGGGCCTCGCTGTTATGGCTCAGGGTACCACGGCGACTGAGGCGGAAATTCTTGTGCCCCGGCAGGGTGAGCAATTGGCGGCTGCAAGTAGTAGTGCTGACCCAACTGTTCAACGTGCCGACCTTGAAACGTCGCAGGATGCTTCTGCGTCAAGTCCAGATAATCCTAACGGCCAAAATGCCGGTGCTTTACAACCATCAGAAAGCATAAATGCATCAAGGACTACGGACGGTGCAAACGCCTGATACCAGTGATCGCTACATGCTTGTAAGCTTTGACGGAAGGCGCTACGCAATACCGCTAAAAATGTTGGAACGTGTGGTTGCTAACACACGGTGCGACCCCTGGATAGGCCGAGGCGATGTAAAAGGATACTCACACGTCGCAGGTTGGATGGTCTGGATACTCGATGCGAGCCAGGTTTTCGTCGATTTTGAGGAGGTAAACGTTAATGGCAGTTGGCTTTTGGTTCTAAAGGAAGAACTTGGCCTTTCTAGGGTCGGCGTGCTTGCAGACGATATTAAAGGACCAGTTTCCCAGTCTAAATTGCAACATATCAAAAGACTTCAGCGCAGGAGTCTCGAAATGTCCCTAGACCAGCGGTAATGATGCGCGCTCTTGAAAAGGGGCGGAGCCTTGTCAGCCCGCTTGGCCCGTTCTTTGTTCGTTACGGGCTGGTTTTAGTTCTTTCTATGGGTATGGTCGTTTGTATTTACCTTGGTGATCGCTTCGAACGTGAATTTACGGCCAATTTAGAGCAGGGATTTCAGCAACGCGTTGAACTCGGAGATTTAGCATCGTCTGTTCATCAGCTTCGGAAAATACTTGAATCACCACGGGCCTTAGACCCAGGGTTTGTAGGTGGTCTCGTTGAAAGGATGAAGGAAGTTGAGGTTAAGGCTAAGGCTCAAGTAGATGCCGGTCGCATAGGCGAAATCTCGCTACCCACAAAAGAGCTTACTGTAATCGTCGGTATGCAACAAGGATTTGAGAGGTTGTCTGCGAGCGCAGGGCAGGTTGAGCGAGCGCATAGCTTAAAACTAGCAATAAAGCCCCCCGAATCAGTCGATGGACCAGCGCTAAAGCGAGTGGGGGGGCTTCTTGATGACTATGTCAATGCTGCGGGTGCCTTGCGCAACTCACGTAGTGCTTCCTCGGGGTTAACATCCCTGCAGCAAGCTACCATGGCACTGGGAGAGAATCTGATCTCTGCTACAGTGGAATCGCGCCGAAAAACGACAGCTCAGGCATGGAGAGATGTCTTATTCCTTCTTCCTGCAGAGCGAGGCGATCTAGTCGATAGACTCCTTGCCGATGGACGCATGCTTGAAGATCTACAGAATCAGCGCCTCCGCGCCTTGTCGCGCCTTGAGCAAGTCGCAGCAAAGATCGATAGTGCGGAACGTCTGCTGCTCCAAAGTCGTTCGTCAGGCGGATTACTAGTTGTCTCGACCATTCTTACCTGGAGTGGGGTACTGTGTGGATTGCTGGGAATATTATCTAACGTTATTCAGCTTATTAGGTTGAACCGCATCACGGGTCGATCTTCGCATGAATCCCTCGAGTTGCTTGTTCCGCGGAGTGTACTAGCGACAGAACAGCACGATAACGGGTATGCTAAGACGACCGATAACTCGTTGAATCCAACTGCCTCGGAAGAAGAGCAACTAATGGCCTCCCGAATTGCCAACGAGATCGTGCGGAAAGGAGCACGCGGTAGCGATAGTGAAGCTTTCATTGATGTAGCGTCCGAGGCACATACCGTCGTTGAATCAAAGGTTCAAGCGAAGCAAATTGTTTCCCTTGAATCGGAACCAGTAGAGAGTGTGACCTCTGGCTATTGGATAGCCTCTGGTTCGATGGCAGAGCGCCGGGTTGCACTTCTCGATAGGCAGTCGCTTCAGCTTGAGCAGCATGTTCGAGCAGTCATGGCCGCGGCTGAGACTTTGGCGGGTAGGATTGACGTTGTTGAGCAGTCACTGCAGCTGGCGGCAGAGGTTGATAGCGTTAAATCGGTTCAGGAATTGAGTGGGTTTCGACGTCGCATGGAAGAGCTGCAGTCAATTGCTATGAACCTATCGCTTGAAGTCGGAAATGGGGAGGCTCGTGAATCGACCCTCGACGAACTAGAGCGATTCAGCGACGAGCTTGAGGGTATGTCCGAAGAAGCAAAGCGTATCGTAGCTACCCAATCTGAGGGTGCATATGATCGACGTATTAGGTTGTCACTTGACGAGGCGCGTCGCATGGCTGCGGCAGCTGACACGTTGAGAGAACGAACTGAGCTTCTACTTGATGACGCACAGCGGTTTCGCAGGCACAGTGAGGCATTGATTCGAGGTATTCAGGAGGGCGCTGTAGCTGAGTTGCCAGCTTCATATGTGCGACAACGAAGTATTGATGGCTAAGTGATTGGTAGGTGGTCGTGGACGATCCAAACGATGATTTGTTCCTAATCGACGCAGAACAAGCCGTCCAGGAAATGTTGCAATATGGCAAGGGAGAAGGAGAGTTTTCTGTCGAAAGGGTAATCGCAACCTCTGATTACCTAGCGTCGCTTCTCTGGTCAATTGGACTCGCAGATCATGGCGAAGCTGTTGATACCTTGTCACGTCATTTGAAAGAACTCGATGCTGTATCTTCAAGGCGGTTGGCAAGAGACCTCTCAAGCTTGGTGATCGAGCAAATTCAAGCGATCAAGGCCGGGGATTCTCTGAGAGATCAATCAATAGCCCTGGGCCAACTTAAGGCGAGATTTCAGGACGCTTTTCCTGAAATCTCCAGAGCAGCAAATGGTGGCCAGAGTCAACAGGATGTTTCACAACCTACAAAAACAGCGTCAGGCCTTGATGAAGAACTCATTCGAGACGCTGCCGCAGCACTGCATGCCGTTGACCATTTAGCCAGTCTTCTAGGGAAGCAAACACCCCTGCACCAAGACAATCGCGATGGGATCAATGGCGATTCTCTGGATATCCCGAATTCACGTGTTAGCAATTCAGTTGTTTGCGAAGAGCTAGAACTAAATGAGGGGAAGGTGGTGAAACCACTGGAGAGCGAAGCTTACTCTCAGCCATGGTCTAACCCTTCAAAAGGGTCGAGTGCCTCGACCTTTGGGGACAACACATACACTGTTGACGAATCATTTCGCAAAGCCGTTGCGTTTCAAGGAATGGAGCCATGGCGTCAAGGGTTTTTAGGCGTATTAGAGTCGATTGATCAGATCGATCGGGTCGAATTAAGCCGTTGCCTGCCTAATTTCTTAATGCTTCGAGACGATACTGATATCGCTATGAGTGCGACATTAGGTAGAGCTTTGTTTGACCTTTTTTCGGTGGCCACGGGCAGTTCAGGTTTGGTTGAAGCTTCGTCTTCAGGAAACACAATTTCGTTAACGATTGAATTTAAGGTCCTTCCAGTCGTACCACAACTCGGTTTACGAGTGCAGAGTCTTGGTGGGCGAGTACACATCGATTATAAGTTAAATCGCCTGAGTCTTACGCTGCCTACTTCCCTGCGATTGGTTAGACTTGTTCAAGTCAAGATCGGCGAGAGACGATTTGCCTTTTCTTGGGCACAATTCATTAGTCATCGAGAATATGGAGAAGGGAAGACTATAGAGTTGCTAATCGGGGATCACAGCGAATCGATTGTCGTTGATAGCATGGAAAGTCCTGCTATAGCGATCCGATATGAACTTCCTCGTGAATTTTGGAAACGTGATCAATACAAGGGGATTGCGCTGACTGATCAGGGTCAATTTATCCCGATTTATGGGTGAGATTTTTATCCGTGTTGGGGAGGCGAATGGACCAAAGCGTCTTTTCGCGGGGGTCTTCGCAGTTTGCTTATTTTTCACTGAAGGTGTGCAAGCCAATGCTGAATGGAAGAATGCCATCGAGAAAGTTGTGAGAGACCAGGCTTTGCTTCAGTCCCAGACGCCATCGGTCGAATGGATTGATCCAAAGACTGATGCATTGCCGCAATGTTTGAATCCAAGAGTTTCTTTGCCTGCTACAACGCGTCCTGTGGGTCGACTGACTGTCAGTCTTCGTTGTGATTCGACCCGGTGGATTGGATCGCTCCAAATAAATATCAGTGCGCGAAGAAACTACTTGGCCTCATCAAGAGCGCTTCCTGCCGGTACTGTCATTGCCGAGGAGGACATGATTGCTTCAGAAGGGGATTGGTTCGGCCTTCCGGACGATGTGACAGCAGAGTCACGACTGGTTATTGGAAAGACGTTATCTAAGGGACTGATGAGCGGTGCACCCATAACCCTAAATTCGCTGCGTCAAACATCCGTTATTAAGAGTGGAGAACGGGTTCGAGTCGAGTTTGTAGGGGTCGGTTTCGCAGTTAGCGGAGAGGCTTTGGCGCTCGACTCAGGTTCTATCGAGGAGCAAATTAGAGTTCGGATGGCCAACGGGCAGGTTTTGTCTGTTAGGGTGGTAAAGCGTGGTGTTGTTGAGTTGCGGCGAGATTAATCGCCCGACAAGGGATTAGGTGAGCGATATGAACGTCCAATTTGGAAATGTAGGACAACTTGAGCAGCGTAGTTTGGATTCTTTAAAGGCATCGTCTCCCGGTGTTCAGGATCTGACAAAGCGGGTTGCCGTTGCACAAACATCAGCGAAAGCTATTCAAGAGGTTATGGCAAAGTCAGCAGCTGCTGGTCAGTCTGCGACGCCTGCCCCTTCTGCTCAAGTAACTGTTGATGCGGCAAAACTGGGCAGAATCGCTGCTTCCGAAAAGACCACCGATCCCGATCAACTTGATACCGATAAGCTAGATGCGTTAAAGCAGCAAATTAAAGACGGTTCATTTGAGATTGACTTTAGCTTGATAGCGACTCATCTGGCAGATCAAGCTCTGGGCGGCCGCAGTCGACGATAGTTCGATGACCATTTGGTGCTGAAAGTAATCAATCGTAAGTGACTAATCCGATCATGGGTTGGCAGACCCGGGAACTTATCGAGCAATTTGTGGCAGCGATGGCTCTTCAAAGACAGGCGTTGCTAGATAGTGATTGGGATTCCCTCAAGAGAGCGATTGAATTGCTTACTGTCTCACTCACCAACATCAATTCATTTCCTGGCGGGTTGGAAGGTCTATCTGCGTCATTAAACGAGCAGGATGACGAAAGTCGCTCCCAGTTGCGCTTACTATTGAGACAAGGCGACATCGACAGACAAGTCTCGAATACGATGTTGCGGATGAATCTGGCGAGGTTGAGTGCACTCAACGCGATCATGACATCTTCGCAAGATGTGAATACCTATCAATCAACCCAAGGATTACCTGAAGATACGCCACAACGCATCTCCCATCGCGTTTGAATCAGATCCTAGTCGCTGCTTCTGGATTCTTCTTGTTCTTTGGCGAGCATCCCTCTCAGTCGAATCATCGCTTGCGTATGAAGCTGAGAAATCCTACCTGGTGTTAGATCAAGAACGTAAGCGACTTCTCTAAAGCTTAAGTCTTGTTGATAGTGAAGAGCGAGAACCATGCGTTCGCGTTCAGGTAATTCTTTGAGTTTTTCCTCAATTCGCGCTGCTAACTGTTTGTGTTGTAGCGCTTTCATTTGATCTGCGTTCTCGTCTACGACATCCGGGAGTTCGTCGTCAACGACAGTGATGCTCATGGCCGAGTCTAGAACGGCAAAATAATCATCAATACTCAACCCTAAGTGACTAGCGATCTCGTTATCTTCAGGCGGACGTCCTAAAGTTTGACGCAGCTCTTCAGCAGCCCGTTCGATCTGAGTGAGTCGGTCGCGGACATGCCGCGGGATAACATCATCTTCACGGAGCGAATCGTAGATTGATCCTCGAATACGGGCCTTCGCATAGGTTTCGAAGGATGCTCCAGGTTTAGGTTCGTAACGGTTGATCGCGTCGAGTAAACCCATCATACCTTCTTGGATTAAGTCGTCCAACTGCACATTTCTAGGTAATCGGGATGCAACTTGGACTGCGATGCGTCGAACCATCGGGGCGTATTGCTTTAGCTGTGCCTCAACGGTGTCGGTGTCGGAACCATACTTCCGCGGGCGCATGTCGCAACTACTCTCTCGTCGAGATCAACAAAAGCTCAGGCAGATGCCTGCGAGTCGACGTCTTCCACCGACTCAGACCTTGTTGAAACGCTAAGGGCGGAGTGATCTTTAATCACACCCTCGGGGAAGATTCTGCTCGCCATGAGTCTGTAAAGACTGGAAGGCATCATCGGCTCACTTTCGTCACCCTGCGCGGTTGCAAACTGCATTGCGCGGACCCATCCCAAGTAATCAAGAGGTTGATCAAGGAGTTCGTAGGCTTGACGTTGCAGTGACTCGAATGATTCATCGCCGATTTCTTGCGATCCACCGCCTACTGAAAGCACTGGAATCGGAGATCCACCAAAAAGCACGGCGAGCTCACTCACCATCTTCAAGCTTTTTTCGATTGCTGTGTCTCCAGTTCCAGATATCAGGATGTGTTCCATATCGTCTGCGAACAACTGGTGGGTGCTTCGATGGGGATCGGTGCTCGCGACAATCACAACATCCACGTCGATACCTGCTTGTTGTAAACGCTCCGCCAGGGTGGGGGGTTTTGCCTTCTTATCCTCTTTCGCTCGTCGGAGCTTTGTTGCAACGCAGTACCAAAGCCGGTCACCTACCGGTTTTACTACCTTTTCGATGCCAATCAGACCAGAAAACACTTGGCCAAGGTCATACCGAACCGGAAATGGCGTACCACCTAATAAGCTTCGATTAGACATGGGGACTTCGTCAACTAACAAAACCCTTTGGCCTGCTCGCCTTAGTGCATTTGCAGCACCAAGCGCAACCATCACAGTTGGGTCACCGTGTAGGGAACTAACAAGGCACCAAACCCGAGCATAACCTTCTCCGAAAAGCTGTCGGAGACCTGCTGCCTGATCTGATTGGCCAAGACCTGAGCTAGGGCTTTGATTTTCCGTCATTGTCGTTATCTACAGGGTTGGTTATTTCTTTTTTGCCCAGGAGGAGATGGTATCAGCAATCATCGCAGGGATCATATGGTCTTCAGGTTCGAGGGCAGCGGTCGTTAGCCTTGGTTGTAATGATCGATGGGCTAGGTAATTGGAGTCTGCAACATGCAAATCTTCTGGGACTTGTTGTCCGTTACCTATGAACAATATGGGTAGGTTATGTCTTACCAAGCAATCAACAGAGGGGGCAAGGCTCATGGCCTCATCAATCTTTGTGACAACTGCTGCCTTGATCCCGTTGTTTTGACCCTGCGAATGAGCCTGAATAACGTCTTGCATCGTCTGCAAGCTTGTCGTGGCTGACATAACGAGCAGTCTCTGCGCCGCCTTATAACCGTCGGACAATACCCGCAACTGGTCAACCATCTTTACATCTCGTTGCCCCATACCCGCCGTGTCAATTAACACAACATGGAAGCGCTCCAATTCCTGGATACGTGCCGCTAGATCGTCAGCATCACGAAGAGCGGTCACTGGGAGTCCTAGTATCTTTCCGAAAACCCTTAGCTGTTCAAGTGCGCCAATCCTGTATGTGTCTGTTGAAAGCAGGGAAACTGATTTCCGACCGAATCTCATCACACACCGGGCAGCAATTTTCGCCACTGTTGTTGTTTTTCCCACACCAGTGGGGCCGATGAAAGCGAATACACCCCCGCTATCAAAGAGCGATACGGGGTCTAGGGTCTTGATCCGCTTTGCAAGCGAGGGGCGAATCGCTTTGATCAAAGAGGCGCCCTCCTGAACTTCACCAACCTCTTCCAGGAGGGATGTGGCTAAGCCTGGAGAAAAGCCGACCGCTAGCAATTTCTTCAGAAGCTCCGCACGGCCTGGTGAAACGCCCTTTAATTGACTCCAGGTATTACCGGCCAGATGAGATTGTAGAAGTTCCTTGACTTCGTTGACCTGTCCCATGAGCCTTTCGGCGAGCGCATTAAGATCCTCTGAATCTCGTGCTTGTGGCTGCGAAGTAACTGAGACTTGTGCATTCCTAGCGGTGGTTGCGCTTGAAGGCCCGTCTTTAGCAATCGACGATCCTGTCTCAGACCTGAAGTGTGCCGCAGCAACATCTGGGGCAAAAACTGGGGAACCGTCTAGGTTTCGCATCGGACTCTGGGCAACGTCCGCGATGATTAGTTTATGGTTTGCCGTTCTTATTGCCGTATCAGACTGCAGTCGAAGGCCCTCTGGTCGAGGCGCACGATCCGCCGTGGATGACACAGCTGGAAAGTCATCAAAACGCTTTGGGGCGGTAAGCTTCCCAGTGAGGTTACTCCGCGCACTACTCGCTCTAGGCCCGAGCTCCTTGAACTGTTCTTGCGCCATAGCAATAATTTCGATGCCACCTTCTACTTCACGGTTTGAAAGCAATATCGCATCGGGTCCAATGGCCTGCTTGACCATCGACAATGCCTCTGTTGCAGTTGCAGCGACAAATCGCTTGGGACCTTGACTTGATGAGGTACTCACGATCCGGCCCCTTGTCTACCGCAAATAATTCGATGAAACGCCAAGTCTGACTCCGTAGGCATTTCGTTCATGCCAAGCATGATTGCTTGTGGGCGAACCTTTCGCGCAAGGCGTGAAAGTGTTAGTCGGTTCCTTGATGACGCAACAATAACTGGTTGAAGCCCTATCGACTCCATGTCATCGACCACCGAGACGATTTCCTCCTCAAAGAATCGGATCAGACTTGGCTCAATACTCCCATCAGTTGCTGCAGGGAGGTTTCCAACGGCCTGCTCGATAATTCGTTCAAAATCCGGATGGATTGCTGCAACCCGAATCGACGATGACTCTCCAAATACCTCTTGGATAATGGTACGCTTTAACGCATATCGTAATGGTGCGAGCAAAGGCAGCGCCTGCGGGTCTTTGCCACCATGCTCTGCAGCCGTCTCAAGAACAATCCGGAAGTCGCGAACAGGCACACCTTCCTCGAGCAGCAACTGGAGTAGCTTCTGTACAACCTGAAGGCTGACAACTTTAGGAACAGTATCTTCGACCAATTTGGGAAATCGGGTACGGAAGTGATCAACCAAATCCTGTACTTCTTGGCGACCCAGGAGTTCGTGTGCATGCATGCGCACGATTTGATCTAGATGGGTAGCAACGACCACCGATGGTTCGACCACGGTGTAACCGCGAGCAATCGCCGATTCCCTTAGGGAAGAAAAAATCCAAACCGCAGGCATCTTAAACGTAGGGTCCAGTACCTTAACGCCTTCGAGCGGTGATGGATCGTGAGATGGTTCGATGGCAAGAAAGCGATCAGGGAGAATCTGCCCGCGGGCGACCTCAGCACCGTAAATAAGCAGGCGATAATTCTCCGGTGGTAGTTGAAGATTATCCCTGACATGCACAGAAGGAATCAGGAATCCAACGTCAGCCACAAACTTTTTTCGGATCGCACGTATGCGCTTGATAAGGTCTGCTTGCTCGCCAGAGTCAACAAGTCGAATGAGGCGGTAGCCTAATTCGAGCGACAGGGGTTCAACAACAGGAACATCCGCCCAATTCACTTCTTCACTAGGCATAGCGGCCGCTGCCTCAGCCTTGGCCGCCGCCGCTCGCTCTTGCTGACTTCGGCGGTAGAGCATGTAACCAATCCCGGCAAAGACCGCTGCGAAAAGCAAAAATGCGAAATGAGGCATGCCTGGAATGACGCCAAGCACGGCAAGAATCATCGCCGCGAGGAAGAGGGGGTAAGACGATGTTCCAAGCTGCGTGGCGAGTTGTTGACCAAAATCTTCATCGGTAGACACTCTGGTAACCACAATGCCGGCAGCCGTTGAAACGATAAGCGCAGGTACCTGGGCTACAAGGCCATCTCCCACAGCAAGGGTTGCATAGGTCTTTAAGGCTTGCATAAAGGGCAGATCAAACTGAAGCATACCTACTGCAATGCCGCCCAGTAGATTGATGATCAGGATAATGATCCCCGCAATGGCATCCCCTCTGACAAACTTTGATGCGCCGTCCATTGAGCCATAAAAGTCGGCCTCCTGTGCTACCTCCGAACGACGTCGCCTTGCTTCATCTTCACGAATAATGCCTGCGTTGAGATCAGCGTCGATGGCCATTTGCTTACCTGGCATTGCATCCAGGGTGAAACGAGCAGAAACCTCTGCGACACGCCCAGCACCCTTGGTAATCACCACAAAATTGATAATGGTTACGACCACAAAGACAATGATGCCGACCACGTAGTTGCCACCAACAAGCACCTGGGCAAAGGATTCAATAACTTTTCCTGCAGCTTCGGGTCCCGTATGGCCTTGCATGAGAACCACCCTTGTTGAAGCAACATTGAGCGAGAGTCGTAGCAAGGTTACAACGAGCAGTATCGTTGGGAAGGCAATCATGTCTTTGAATGATTTGAGCTGCATTGCCGTCAGCAAAATGATCATTGACACGCCAATGTTGAATGTGAAAAACACATCCAGAGCAAGAGGGGGAAGCGGCAACAACATAAGCCCGAGCACAAATAGCACCAACAATGGCGCTGCCACCTGCGAGACAGGAATATGTGCTAGAGCGGACGAGACGAAGGCTCGCATTGATCGATGACTGATCTGCTAAACAAAAATTAAAAGGGGCCCGTTAACCAAAGCATGGAACATCTAGAGTCTAGGTTTGGGGTGAAAAGGGCGAGCCCTACTTTTGGGGGGGGTAAGTTCTGCTACGCAAATGCGCTTGAAAATTTTGGATACAGGTCTAATCAAATTTTCAATACTCGCCGTAATACTGATATGGACGCTAATTTCGATGCAATTGTCACTAATGCAAAACCCGCCGGACCCATGGATAGGTTGGCGGGTTTTACTTGGCGCTATGACTTGACAGGCGAGCTATCAAGCTTTTTTGTTGACAAGCAAACTTGCGAGGTAGTCGATAGTGCGAGCGAGTTCAACGACTTCAGGGGCAGGAATTTGGCGGACAACCTCATTGGATTGAGAGTCCCTAACTACCATCACCGTCGAGTGACTGACATTATCGAATCTGATATCCAGGTTCCGATTCATAGAACTAGCGAAAGAGCGGATTTTCTCACCGGCAACTTCAACCGACTCTTTCGTGATTCTGGCGGACTCATGAACCGAGGGGGCTTTAGAACTTCTTGCCTCCGTGATTCGAGCAGAAACCTGCTCGACCGACGGGCCCCTCGATTGATGATCGGTAGATTGCTTGGAAACTTCGGCTTTCGAAGCAGGCGGACCCTGGCTAGGAACCGCCGTGCTCAAACTTACGGACGTGGTCATCATAGCCTCCTAGCTAAGAATAGACTTTTATTAGGCCCTTTACTTCAAGAGCGCCAAGACTACGTTAGGCTGCGCGTTTGCTTGAGACAGCATAGCAGTAGCAGCTTGTTGGAGAATTTGGGTCTTAGTCAAATTCGCGGTTTCAGCTGCGTAATCAGTATCAACAACCCGACTGTTGGCCGCGCTGAGGTTCTCATGAAGGGCAGTAAGGTTAGCAATGTTGTGGTTCAAGCGGGTTACGGTAGTTCCGAACTTAGCCCTAAGCGTTGCAACTTCTGTAAGGGCGGCATCTGCATAAGCGGAGTACGACGAAAACTGAGAAGTTGCGTTTATCTTACCAGTGCCATCGTCGTTGAAATAAGTGTCGTTGATTTCGCCTTCAGCAAGAATATTGGTGTAAAGCTTCGTGAATTCTTCGCTTTCTCCGACGCTCTGGAGATTTACCTTATTGATTTCTACTATCCCGATACCGGTAGTTGTGTTGAGTTCTGGACCGGTTTGAAAGGTAAGTGCGCCAGTAGAGGAAAGCAACTTATTGTTGTTAAATGTTGTTCTGTCGGAAATAGCGACGATTTCTTTCGCCAAATTTCCCATCTCAACCGAAAGATAGGCTCTTTGGTCGCTCGAGAGAGCGCCGTTCATGCCTTGAGTGGCAAGTTCTTTAAAACGTTGCAACATGCTAGAGATTTCTGCAAGAGCACCTTCAGCGGTCTGAGCAATACCAATCGCATCATTTGCGTTTCTAATGGCTACGGAAGTGGTATTGATGCTAGCAGTGAGTTTTTGCGAAATTCCCATACCCGCAGCATCGTCTTGGGCGCGATTGATTCTCGACCCGCTAGACAATTTCTCGAACTGGCCGCCCAGTTTATTTTGAGCATTAGTAAGGTAGCGCTGAGCGGAAATCGACGCCATGTTAGTCATGAGTACGGATGCCATGAATTTCTCCAGTGAGTTAAACGTTTTGACTGTTTGGGCGATTGCCCCCTGTACTGGATAACGGTTAGACGGAGAGATATGTTTAGTGTTGGTTGCGAATTTTTGTTTAACAAGTGTTGAATGGGCTCATTTGCGTGTCTTTCAAAGTTTTGTTTTTGTTTGAGAATTCAAGGAGTTAGAGATGGCTATCCCCGCTTCAGTGCTAAATACAAATATTGCTTCGCTCATCGCGCAGAGAAATTTGGCAGGCGCACAAACCCAGTTGTCCACCTCGGTAGAGCGTTTGTCGTCAGGTTTGCGCATCAACAGAGCTAAAGATGATGCTTCGGGTATGGCCGTAGCTAGCGTTATTGGGTCACAAATCAAGACCATGGGAACCGCGCACCGAGTTGTGAACGATGCAATCTCGATGATGCAAACCGCTGAAGGGGCCCTAATGGAAGGGTCCGGGATGTTGCAAAGGATGAAGGAACTCGTCACTCAGGGTTCAAACGACTCGATGTCCAAAGATCAGTACTTCTTTCTTGTCCAGGAAATGCTGCAGCTAATGCAGGAACTAGGAAATGTGGCTGGTCGTACGACTTTCAACGGAAATAATTTACTTGGCACATTTCGGGTTGCTGAGCAGGAAGACGGCGTCGTAAAGGCAATTGAGGGAACGCCACTACCTGGAGCGGGGCAAAGTGGGCCTTGGGAATTTATGACTGGTCCTGGTAGTGACGATTTCATGACAATTGAACAGCCTGCCATGTGGGCCACATACACCGAAATGGTTGATAAAACTGGAAACGATCGCGGCTATGTTGGAGGAACGCTTGCGGTTGGCGCTCTCAATGCGCTTTATACGCGCATTGCATTTCTTGCGGATACCTCGGATCAAGGCGGCGCTGTTCTTACGGGCATGGGTTATGACGTTTTCTCAAAATCAGAATTTTCCCTCAAGTCTGGTGGTGACCCTCAATTTGCCGGTCGTCCCTCAGCCCCGAATCAGGAGGTTCTCGATAAAGCGGGCCACAAGACGACCGCAGATAAGCTTTCACTCAACGATTTGATTGATTTGTCAATTAACCAGATCAACGCACACAGATCCTACTTTGGAGCGTTCTATAGCCGTTTAGAGGCTAACGTTAGGAACTTGTCTTCGCAAACGGAAAACCTGACAGCCGCTCTAAGTCGAGTTCAGGACACGGATTACGGGGTGGAAACGGCAAATCTCACGAGGGTCCAGATACTTCAGCAGGCGGCGACTGCGATGTTGGCGCAAGCGAATGCGATGCCTAATGTCGTTCTTGGACTGTTGCGGCAGCAGTAAGCTCCTTAATTGATAAAAGTCTCGGATGGGCCTTGGCCAGGTAAGACCAAGGCCTTCTTTCTTTTTAAATGAGCTAATTTGTTTCCGAGTTCTAGCCGTTACCCTTAACAAGCACGTGTGAAGTTTGGGAGAACTATGGCAACGTCTTCGATTATGGGAAATGGCTCGATGATTGACGTTAAATCGATCGTGTCGCAGTTGATGCAAATTGAACAGCGACCACTCCAGTCGCTGAACGCCAGAATCCAAGGCGTGAACGTTTCAATCTCGGCGTTCGGAGACATCAAGTCGAAGGTGGACTCGCTTTACGCTTCACTGAGTGCAATTCAAGACGCAAGCGTAATGCCTTCTAAGATGGTCAGGAGTTCTGATGAAACTGTTGTAAAAGCTTCAATTTCCTCTTCTGCAGACGCTTCAATTGGTAAGCTCGTAGTGAGGGCGCAGCAATTGGCGACTGCACAGAACACGACGTTTACCGGATTTCGCAGCAAGGACGATGGGGAAAAATTCACTGAAGACTTAATGGGATCGAAGGAGTTTAGGATCCAACTAACGGGAGATTGGGAAGGCGTTGATGAAGGAGACACCGCAGTCTCAATGAGGACCTTCAAGCTCGGAGAGGAAGTTACGTCCCTCCAGCAACTAGCTGAACAAATCAACGCGGATTCAGTTTTGCAGTCCCGGGTAAGGGCATCAATTGTCAACACAAACGTAAGCTCAGCGCCATACGCTCTAGTCCTAACAGGCTCGGAGACGGGTGAAAGGAAGACCTTTTCAGCTAGCCTAACAAATGTTGACGGCGAAATTTGGGGAGGCGGTGCGGCACCTGTACCTGCCGACCCCTCCCAGCCAGACACACCGATTACACGCACTGGTTCTGGGTTATCTCTTGAGGAGACTATCCCCGGGGGTTTGTCAAGAATCGATATTCAAGCTCTTGATGCCAAAGCGACAGTCCAGGGCGTCACCGTGAAAAGCGATACAAATGTCTTCAAAGAGGCCATATCCGGCGTAAGTTTTGAGTTGCTTGGAACTTCTTCAACAGCGTCCTACGCATTAACGGTAGCGCAAGACAATTCAGCCATGACGGCGAAAGTCAAGAGCTTTGCGACCTCCTTAACCGACCTGCTAAAAAAGGGGCAGGAAATGACCAAGCCAGCTACCGAAAACTCTGAAGCGGGGCCGCTTGCGGGTAACAACGGCATGCTAAGTCTATTAGCAGCGGTTAGGTCCTCGTACAATGCTGGCATTGTTTTTAAGGATCCTTCGGCGATTGCAAGTCTTGAGACAACTGCTTATTCAGGCCGGGGTACAAGTACCAATCCGTTGTTTTGGTCCGCGATAGGGGTTGAAGTAGCGCGTGACGGTACGGTTTCAGTGAACGAGAGCACCTTAAGTCAGGCTTTATCTGGGTCTCTTGGAACGGTGCTGTATAAGGGATTTACCGCCTCAATGAGTTCAGTATTGCGGTCATTTCAGGGAACTAGTGGAAGCGTTTATTCAGTTATCGACTCGATGAGAACAAGCGTCAAGACACTGAATCAGCAAAAGACCGACATGAGCGAGAGGCTCGAAAGGAAGAGGGCATCGTTGACTCAGCAATATGCAACGCTTGATGCAAAATTAGTAGGTATGAATCAGCAAATGACGGGGGTAAGGTCTGCCCTTGCAGGTCTATCGGCGTAGTTGGGTTCGTTACCAACTTGGCCCCTAACCTAGGGAAAGACTCAATCATGCGCGCAGCTAGGGCCTACCAGAGGGTCGATCAAAATACCGCCGTCTTAGCCGGCGATCCGATTGACTTGGTGCTGCTGCTCTATGACAAGCTAATTCAGCGTATAAACGAAGCGCTCAGAGCTATTGAACTTGCTGACGTGGCTGCCAGAGGTGAAGCGATTGGCAAGGCAATTGATCTTATAGAGAAAGGACTGGTTGCGTCACTTGACATGGCTCAGGGAGGTGAGGTCGCTAGGCAATGCAAACGTCAATATGCAACCTGGATGGCGCTATTGCTCAAGGCAAGCGCTGAATCAGACCCACGATTACTCAGCTTGGTCGCTTCTCAGGTTCGCGAGATTGCTGATAGTTGGAAGCAGGTCAAGGCAATGACCTCTAACCTTCGTACTTAGGGTTTCATTCGATCAGCGTGCTATGAATCAGATACCTTCGGTTGGTTCGGATGCAGCTATAGCACCTCGGACAGGCTCGGGAAGCCCACAATCGTCGCCGCAGCAACGAGCAGATGCAGTAGCAACGGTCGTTGCTGACAGTATTTCGGCCCGGGCTGACCCTGGGGTCATGCTCAAGGTTGTTCCGCCGCCTCAAACGAGAGAGGGGGGCGTCGCTGTACAGCGTGATGAGGCAACGAACAATGCACTGCTCGCGCTTTTGCAACTGCTGAGAGACCCCGGCCGAGTTGAAGGCGAATCGGTTGACTCCGCTACCGACGCGGACCAAGCGATTGCAGCGCGATTAGCGCGATTCTTAGCTAATTTACCTCCTGATGTACAAAAGGCAATCGAGTCAGCGAAGACGCCTGAACTCGCTAAGCTCATTCGTCTCTCGGCGATGACCGCGCCTGGGATTAGGGAGGCACCTGCAGTCCTTGCAGGTCGATCGGACCCTCTCGCAACAGACCCAATGCTTGGCATGGAAGAGCTTCTTAGGGATATCGAATCATCACCCGTGTTTAAACTGACTGCAAAACTAAGAGACCTTGTAAGCACGGAAAGCGTGTCAACGCGCTTAGGTGAGTCACCTGCACGTTTCGAAGCGAATCAGACACCGAGGACCGAAGCTGGCGCCTATTCCCAAGCTGCAAACGGCACAACTCAGGGTTTTTTAAATTTGCTCAACGAGGCTGCGAATTCTGCTCAGCCTTCTTACCAGGATAATAGTCCTCGGCTCGCTGTGGGAGCTGAAATAGCCCAGAATTTTGACGCGGGTGATCTTCAGCAGGCCGTCAAGGACGGCCTTAGGCTCTTGATGGATGGCCGTCTTATTTGGCAAGGTGAAATTGTTCCCGGAAGCCCGCTGCGATTTGAACGAAGTGATGCGTGGGGAACATCTGCTGAATCCCCCGGGGGTATGGAGAAGGGCACGGTACTGAAAATTCAACTAGAACATCCGGAATTGGGTCGGATTGAGTTGAGAGCACTTGGACTCGGGGGGCAAGTAAACATTCGGCTTTTTGGCTCAGAGCCCGCAATTTCAATGATGCTCGGGGCGCTACCTAAGATGAATGACCGCTTGAAGCAGGTTGGTCTATCAGGCACCCAGATCTCTGTAGAATCCCACTGAAATGACTAAGTCTCATATCGGCGCGGGTGCTGCTGGAAAAAACCAAGCGGTTGCACTGCTTTACGAATCTAATTCAGTCGCACCGCGGGTACTCGCAAAAGGTGAAGGACTGCTGGCGGAAGCGATTCTTTCCAAGGCCCAACTTTCAGGTATTCCGCTTCGCGCAGAACCCGAATTGGTAGGACTGTTGATGCAAATCGAACTCAACGACTACATACCTCCATCACTTTACATGGCGGTAGCCGAAGTTATTGCATGGGTTTATCAACTAAATGGCGAAAAAAAGATTTGAAGCCTTTTCCGAGTTAATAAAGGCCAGTTAGACCTGCATGTTCATTACTTCCCGGTACGCCTCGACCAAACGGTTTCTAACCTGAACCATACCCTGCATAGCGAGGCTTGCGCGTTGCATTGAAATCATAACTTCTTCCAAGGACACCTTGTCATCGCCGAGCTGATACGCTTGAGCCTTGCTTTGAGCCGTTGTTTGTGCGTCAGAAATTCCCCGTATTGCGTCTTTTAGCACGGATTGAAAGTCGAGTTTAGGCTGACTTGCGTATGCAGCACTATCGCTGATACCGCCGAGTCGACTTATTGAACTGAGCCCGTCTGGCGATGTGGTTGTGCCTTGAACACGGGCTTGAAGGGCGGCAGCTCGAGTAGTCAGGTCTCGCAATCGAGCCGCAATATCGTCAGAAGATAGGGCGTTAATTTCCATACATTACTTATACGGCGAAATCGGTAAAAAAGTCAAATCCGCTGGCATCAATCTGGTATCTCAAATCCCTGTTCTCTCCACTGCTTGAGCTTATAGCGCAATGTCCGTTCAGAGATACCTAAAATTTCAATAGCTCTTCGCCGACTGCCTCCAACTTGCTCTAGCACATGAAGAATGTGTTCACGCTCGAGCTTCCGAATGTCGCCCTGAGGTTCGTGCAACTTGACCGCCTGCGAATGTTGTCGAGTGGCGGGTAACAACTCGGCCGGACTGACAAACTCATGTACGGGAATCTCTATCGCAAGGTCTGCCGGTTCGATCCAAATGCCATCACAAAGAAGCAAACCCCTTTGAATCGTATTTTCTAATTCACGTACGTTGCCGGGCCAAGCATGTGAGTAGAGTTGCTTCCTCGCGCGGTCTGACAGTCTGGACTCGGGTTGCCCCATACTCGCTCGATACCTCAATAAGAATCGTTCCGCTAGCGGCAGTATGTCATCGCGTCGCTCCCTAAGGGGTGGTATCTTCAGCGGGAAAACATTGATTCGATAAAACAAGTCTTCGCGAAATTCGCTCTTTGCAACCTTGCGTGAGAGATCTTGATTCGTTGCAGCAAGCACCCTTACGTCAAGCTGGATCGTCTGGTGAGACCCGACCCGTTCAACTTGTTTTTCCTGTAGAACTCGGAGGAGCTTTGCCTGCAAGTCGAGCGGCATCTCCCCAATTTCATCGAGAAGTATGGTGCCCCCCTGGGCAACTTCGAACTTTCCGGGTTGACTCTTGATTGCGCCGGTAAATGCGCCTCGTTCATGTCCGAACAGTGTTGGCTCAAGCAAGGCACCTGGAATTGCCGCGCAGTTAATGGCTACAAATGGAAACTTCGAACGATTAGATCGCTCATGAATAAACCTCGCCATCACCTCCTTGCCGCTGCCGGATTCTCCAGTCAAGAGGACGGTCGCATCAGTTTGAGCAACCCTGGCAAGCCGTTGAATGAGTTGTCTCGTGATGGCATCAACAGCGACTGGACCGTCTGCGCCGAGCGGCTGGCTTGAATCGTCGAGCGGTAGATACCTTCGAACTACATCAATAAACTGGTCAGGCTTAAACGGTTTCAGGAGGAAATCACGAGCTCCTCCCTTGAGAGCTTCAACAGCTGTCTTTGCATCAGCGTAGGCTGTCATTAAGACGACTGGGAGTTCTGGTCGACGACTGCGGGCTTCAAACAGCAGGTCAAGTCCCGATTTATGGGGTAGGCGGATGTCCGAAACCACAGCGCACCAGCTGGGATCATCGAGTTCACGAATCGCTTCCTCCGCGGATCCAAATGACTTAAATTCAATCGACTCGAGGGAAAGCGTTACCGCAAGCGCCTCGCGCAACGGTTCGTCATCTTCGATCAGCAGAATTCGATGTGGCACTTTACAATTTAGATAACATTTCTCGTGCAGTATAGCGACTAACCTTCAGAATCACTTTGTTTGGAGCGTTGGGACATAAGCGTATGCAAGAGCGTTTAGTGCGCGTAGGCATTATGAACAAACCTTGTTTTGTTGAGCTAGAGCGGGGCAAATACAGGTAAAACGACCTGAAATTCGGCGCCTCTGCCCCGAAGGTTTCTCGCTTGAAGTTCACCGCGATGGGCTTCGATGGCTGCTTTCGCGATGGATAGGCCCAAGCCTGTACCTCCAGGCGTTTGCGTGGAGAATGGTTCAAAGAGACGGTCAAGTATCGCTGCAGGGATACCTTTTCCTTCATCCCTGATGTAGATATAAAGTCGCGACATCGATACGCTGGCTTCAAGTTCAACAGCGGCACCGGCGTTAGACACCTCAAGGCAGTTTTCTAGTAAAGATATTACACCGCCCTTCAACTGGTCGAGTTGCACGCTGAGTAAGTGTTCACCACCAGAAACTTGAATCTTCAGAACAACACTCTTTTCCGCAAAAAGCGGGCCTATGGCTTGGCGGCACTCTTCAATGAGCTCCCCAACCGAAATGACTTGTCGGTTTGTTTGTTGGTTCCGTAGAAAACTCATCATCCTTGAGACTAGACTCTCTAAGCCGACAAGTTGCCTACCCAGTTGCTTGGCAAAGATTAGTCGCTTGTCAGGGTCGAGCTGTTCTCGTGCTAGATGCCCTGCGTATAGTGTTGCGGTCGCAAGTGGCGTGCGAAGTTGATGGGCAATTTCGGCAGCCATACGACCCATCGCAGCCAGCTTAGCCTCGCGCTCAATCGACTCCCTAGCTCTGAAAGTTGCAGTAACATCGTGCAACAGTATTAGCTCTCTCGCCAGGGGGAGATCGCGAGACTCCGGACGTATAACTCGGGCATCTTGATCCTGCCCTGTTCTAAAATGTGTGTCATCTACTGCGGTCCACTGACGAGGTAAATGCCAGGGCAAACCGACCCGAAGTTCATAAGCGAGTTGCGTGGAAATTTCATTGCACGCGTAAACGACACCATGCTGGACGATGATGACGCCGGTCGGCAAGGCGGCTAGTAGACCTGATAACTCCTCAGCAAGCCGACCCTTGGCTTCTATCTGTAGTTTGAGGTCCTTATTGCTTTTAGCTAGATCTTCGGTGAGGCGATAGATCTCGTCGGAGAGGCGCTTTTGGGAGGATTCCAGCTCTCGGGTTGCATCCACGAAATGCAAAAATGCGGCCTCAAGTTCCTCAGCGCTTTGTGGAGATAGCATTTGAGGAAGGCTCAGCGACCCCTCTTGTCCTGGTGCGCCCGTACTTGTATGGTGAGCGCTAGGTGCATCGATAGGGTTCTGGGCCACTTTTCGGGTTTGCATATTTGGAAAACGGTTAGAAGGGACATCCTCATTTAGTCTGCCACCAAAGTTGCATTCATCAACGGCAGACTCGACTTACATTCGTGCTGTACTTCGGGTCGGCAAAATTTGCCCCCCGGCAAAACCTGCTGAATAATTCGGTTGAACTTTACAACGAGACTTATAGAACTATGGCCGATGTCAACCCCGGACTTGCGGCGCAAGCTGAAAATGGTGCGACTGTTATTGGTGTGAATCCAAATGCTATCGTGCAAGAGGAGGTTGCACCGCCCAAAGTCGAGCGAATGAATCGCCCAGGTGGGCCTAAGACGCTTGCTGATCGCTGGCAGGAGGTCGTTGGCCGCGTTAGTGAACTGCCTCCGCTTCGAAAGGTGCTTCTTGCCGTATCGATTTTGCTCGTTGCAGTGACGGTTGTTTTGGTAGCTGCCTCCGGGGATAGCAAGGATGACTACAAGGTACTTTTTTCGAATGTGAACGACAAAGACGGTGCTGCGATCGTGGCAGCATTGGAGCAAATGAAAGTTCCACACCGATTTACAGAGGGTGGTGGAGCTATCTTGGTCCCGGCTGACAAGGTTTACGACGCAAGGTTGAAACTCGCAGGACAAGGTCTTCCCAAAGCGGGTAACGTCGGCTTCGAGCTTCTTGAGAATCAAAAGCTTGGGACGTCTCAGTTCGTTGAGCAGGTGAATTACCAACGAGCCCTTGAATCAGAGTTATCTGGTTCGATCAAGACACTGGCGCAAGTTCGAGATGCAAGAGTTCATCTCGCGATACCTAAAACCTCAGCCTTCTTGCGAGATCAGCCCAAACCTACCGCATCTGTGGTGCTTACGCTACATCCGGGGCGAGTCGTTGATGATCAGCAGGTCACGGCGATTACGCACCTTGTTTCCTCTTCGATACCTCAGCTAGCGCCATCCATGGTGACTGTTGTTGACAGCGATGGGGGGCTTCTTGCTCCAAATGCTTCGAGGGGTGCGGCAGCTGGAATGGACGCTGCTCAGATTAAGTATGTCGGTGAGGTTGAAAACCAAGTTTCAAGACGGATCGTTACAATTCTCGAGCCTGTAACTGGTCGGGACAACGTGCGGGCTCAAGTAGCTGTCGATGTCGATTTCACTCAAAGCGAGCGCGCCGAGGAAATCTTCAAGCCGAACTCAGGGCAAAACCCAGCAAGTATTCGGTCACAACAAAATCTCGAAGCGAGCGGTCCGGTTACGAGCGCTGGGGGCATTCCAGGCGCGCTAAGCAATCAACCACCGCAAGGCGGACAGGCGCCTGTCGATGGCCAACCGGGTCAGGGTCAGGCGCAACCTCCTGGTACACAGAGCCCGGTATCGACGAATGCAAACAGAAAAGAGCAGACGGTTAACTACGAAGTTGACAGAGCGATTCAGACGGTTAGAGGACCGCGGGCATCTGTGAAGCGCGTTTCTAGTGCGGTTATTGTGAATTACAAAAAGACAGTTGACGCGGATGGAAACGTAAAGGAAACACCATATTCGCAGCAAGAGCTCCAGCAGATGACGGCGCTTGTTCGAGATGCGATGGGTTTTTCCCAGCAAAGGGGGGACTCGGTTTCGGTTGTGAGCATTCCGTTTTCTCCACCCGTTATTGATGAGCCGCCGTTTTGGAAACAGGCAACCTTTGCAAGCGTGATGAAGGAGTTTTTCAAGTTTTTGATTATTGCAACTGTGCTCGGCTTAGTAACCGTTTTCTTGGTACGACCAATTCTCTTTCCGCCTCCACCTAAGGTTGTTGAGGAAGAGCAGCGGATCGAGGAAGAATTTGATGAACGGGTTAAAGCAGAATTGCAGGCCATGTCGCCCGCCGCACGAGAGAAACGTCGACTTGAGCTTGAGCTGGAGCGTGAACGTAGGCGTTTGCAAGAAGAAGAAGAGCGCCAACGCCTCGAGGAAGAACGACGGATTCTCGAGGACAAACGCAAGCGTGAGGAGGAGGAAAAGGCGGCTGAATACGAAGAGCTGCTAGCTTACGCCAAGGAGTTTGTCCAAAAAGATCCGCGTGTCGTCGCAGCGATATTCAAACAATGGTTACAAGAAGATGTGGAAAAAGGTTTGGCTTGACCTTAGGTAGGCCATTCAAGTTGAGCGCTTCATTCGATCCCGAGGCACATGCATGACAAGGTTGGCTGCAGAGCGCTGGTTCCCTCCAAGTTTTGATCCTCCAATTCCGGAGCCAGAACCCGAAATTGTATGGCCGACGGTTGAGGAAATTGAAGCGATTCGTGAGGCTGCTCGTAGGGAGGGCTTTGATGCAGGTCGCCAAGAGGGGTACGAGCGAGGTGTTGCTGAGGGCTTGACTCAAGGTTTTGAGCAAGGGCTAAATGAGGGACGTGAACAGGCATACGTTGAGCATGTGGCCAAGATCGCCGAGTTGACCAGTGCACTTGAGGCTTTCATTCATGAGTTAAAGGATCTGCCAGACGTGATCCTCGAGCCTATCACTGACTTAGCCTGGTCAATTGCGCAGCGACTTTCACTTACAGATCATATCGATAGAGGCCCATTTTTAGGCGCGGTTGAAGAAGCTTTGATGCGTCTTCCGTCTCCAGGTGAAAATTTGTTACTCCGAGTTCCGCCTGCCATGAGAATTATTTGGGACGAGTTTCTGGAGCGCGCGGGATTACCATTCAAAGTCGACGTGTTGGCGGACGCTGAACAGCATAGTGGTGCATTTATAGAAGTTGGTGGAAGCCGGCTTGATGTTGGGCCCGAGGCGAGAAGAGCGCTTGTATTGATGGCAATGGGGCTATTGCCGCGAGAATCCGACGATACAAGTGGGGCGGTTGACCTTGAGCAGTCGAGCTGAGTCCGCCGCCAAGCGCTTATCGGGTTGGTCCTCCCGAATCAGAGCCGCTCCGCGAGGCGTACGTAGTGGACGTCTTGAGCGCGTATCTGGCCTGATGCTTGAAGTTGGCGGCTTGCCTATGACCATTGGAAACCGAGCGGCTATTGCTTCTAGACATGGGTGGGTTGAATGTGAGTGCGTAGGATTTTCAGGCGGTACAACATTTCTAATGCCTATCGACCCGGCGGTTAATGTTGCGCCCGGTGCTGTTGTCTACCCAGCAAATACACCTGCGCTGGCTGGCGGCCGATTTGTTCCTATCGAATCCGCGCCACCATTGCCGATTGGTGACACGCTCATGGGCCGGATCGTTGACGGTTATGGGCGCGCTTTGGATGGTCATCCAGTTGGATCGGAAGCCCCCAACAATTACCGATCAACTCCGATCAATCCATTGCATCGACAACCCATCAACGAACCACTGGACTCTGGGGTTCGATCGATTAACGCTATGTTGACGGTCGGTCGCGGACAAAGGGTTGGGATCTTCGCAGGTTCTGGGGTTGGTAAGTCGGTCCTTCTTGGGATGCTCGCGAGGCGATGTGTCGCAGACGTTGTGGTGATCGGCCTCGTTGGGGAACGGGGTCGTGAGGTGCGTGAGTTCTGCGAGGATACGCTCGGTTTTGAGGCTCTCCGTCGTTCGGTCGTTGTCGCTGCACCTGCCGACGCAAGTCCCTTGGCGAGACTTCGGGGCGCACTGTTTGCCACTGATGTCGCAACGTTCTTTCGGGATAAGGGACGTCATGTGGTTCTCATCATCGACTCGCTCACGCGATTTGCCATGGCACAGCGAGAAATAGCGCTGTCACTCGGAGAACCCCCTGTATCCCGGGGCTACCCACCTTCAGTATTCGCAAAAATGCCAGAGTTGGTCGAAAAGGTTGGTAATGGGTCTGTGCCTAATTCATCCATTACCTCGTTCTACACCATCCTATTAGAGGGTGACGATATACACGATCCGGTCGCTGACACAGCCCGTGGCATCCTCGACGGTCACCTCTTTTTATCGCGAGAACTGGCAGATGCAGGGCACTATCCCGCTATTGATATTGAAAAGTCGATCTCGCGCGTGATGCCAAGGGTTACCGACAGTCGACATCAGCTGGCAGCTAGGAGGCTGAAACAGTTGATTTCTCGCTATATGCGTGGGCGTGATCTTGTTGCAATGGGTGCCTACGCTCCAGGCAGCGATCCTGGACTTGACGAGGCGCTACGACTTTGGCCAGAAATCCAAGCTTTTCTGCAGCAAAATATGGACGAAACCTTCGATATGGAGCATTCCATTGCTGGATTGTTGATGCTGACAGGTGCGGCGGATGCTCCGTAAGCAAGCGCTTGATGCGGTACTTCGAGTTGCGCGCTTAAGGGAGCAACAGGCCGCGGCCGTGGCACAACGTGAGAGGCAGCAGCTGAACGATGCCATTGCGGCTGCGAACCAGTTAGACCAATTTGCTAACGAATATCGGAAAGATCTTTCGCAGGCGCTTGAGAGCGACCGTGGTAGAGCACCTGACTTGGTTAGACTTCTTGAATTCGCTAGAAAGCTAGAGTCGACTGCCCAAGATCAGCGTCAGGCAAGTCAACCGCTCAAGCTTCGAGCAGCCGAGAGCATGGAAAAGTATTACGCTCTACGCCTTAAGCTCGATGGGCTGGAAAAGCTCGAGCTTCAAATGAAATCAAGGCTTCGGCAAGAGCTAAGTCTTCGTGAGTCGCGTGAAACGGAAGACGCAATTGCATCTCGTCTTGGACACTGAACATGCCAACTCGGATCAAAACCCCAGTTGGCACGAATTATGCTGGATAGTGGCTTGTCGAAGGTTCTAGAGCTCTTCGGTACTTCTATCAATTATTAAATTGTTGACCTTATGATTGCCATCAAGTCTTCACCAACGCAGTCGATGAAGCAGGAAAACCCCGCCGTTGGTACAGAAAAATCTGCCGAACAGCGGAATGATCTAGCCTTTGAATTGCTTCTTGGCCTGATGGGGGGGCGTTTTCAGGGAGATTGTGATGGCGCCCAGCTACCCTCAGATGAATTGGTTGCCGACGGCAAACGGGTAACCGATGTTGGCTTGGTAACGGCAAGTATTGCCGGCCCGCAGTCGTTTCAGGTTTCGACGCCAACTGCGGTGGGGCATGACCTAACCGATTCAGAGGCTCTCGGCGGTGTTAGTGCGCTACTTGATGCCTCCGTAGCCGCGCTTAGACGGCAGGGGGATGATCCTATGGTAGGAGCACAGCTCGGGTTGGAAGCTGCGCGAAAGGCGTTTGCAGCGCTGAATGCTCAGGCGGACCAAAATCTTCTAACTGCTAGGCTTGCTGCAGCAGTTAGGGGTGACCGTGCCGCGCTTCAAGAGTTGATTTCAGATGGGTTTCTTGCCAAGCTCAATCCCGTGGCAGTCGTTCCTCGAGATTTTGCGATTGAACAGCATCTTCAGGAATCAATCCAGGGAGCGCTTTCTGGGCGGATAGTCGACGGGCAGATACTGCAAGCACAAGTGCTTGAAATTGATGGCAGTACTGCCCCTCTTCAGGCTGATGAAATGAAAACTCAGGGTTCCTACAATCTGTACTCGGGGGCTGACTTATCGCCTCTCAATGACGGCGATGCTGATGCTTCTAAGTCGCTTGATATATTTCAGCGAGAAGGCGATCTACCACTACTCTATGTGCAGGACTCTCGAGCCCCCTCAAATAGTCAAAGCCAGGGTGTAGCAGGCATTGTCAGCTCGCAGCCAATGATTGAGCCAACCGTAAATTGGTTGTTGTCTCAACAAGGTGGAGGGGCTACGATTGACCTCACGCCACCGGATTTAGGTCACGTGCGCGTTGAATTGAAGCTTGATTCAGCGGGTCAGCATGCAACGCTTGTGGTGCATCCTTCCTCTGATGCTGCGAAAGCTTCAATCGAGCAATCACTTTCCCGTTTGGTTGACGTTTTTGCTGCATCGGGTATGCAGTTATCAGTATCGGTTGAAAGTGGGCAATCCGGACTTGGGTTTGCAAGAGAGCGTGAAAGGCCTCCGAGAGACTTGGGATTGGATCGGGTAAGCTCCTTAGAGCAGTCGAGGGATTTTGGTCTTGCGACGCGGCGTTCTACGCTGAGCGAGTCAGGGCTAAGCTTATACGTATAGGACGTTATAATTATTGGGCATTAGTTTTTTGGTTTTACTAGGAGTGCTTGGCGTAGACTCGGGTCGGGTCATAAGCTGAGTTAATTTCGGTGGTTGAATTTCGTAAGTGAATTTTTATCGAGACTGAAAATGGCTGAAGCAGAACTTAATCCAGCAGCAACAGCAAATGCAGCCACGGCTGCAGCCGTAACCGCGGCCACAGAGGGGGAAGAAGCCCCCGTAAAAAAGAGCAAATTGCCTTTAATTATAGCTATCGTGGTTGTACTCGTGTTGATTGGTGGGGGCGTTGGCGGTTGGATGTGGTACTCCGCCAAGAAAAAGAAAGAAGCCGAAGAAGCGGAACAAACGCTTGAGAGTCGGCTAAAAGCCCAAATGCAGTTTAAAAAAGAGAACAAGGCACCTACCTTTGTGAAGATGGACCCCTTCACTGTGAACCTGCCGTCTAAAGGTGGCGAACATTATCTTCAGGTTGAAATGTTCCTGCGAGTATCAGAAGGCAAGGTCGAGGGAAAGATCAAAGAGTTTTTGCCTGTCGTCCAGGATCGAATCATTACTGTGCTTTCCTCGCGCTCCATGGAGCAGCTCGCGACGGTAGAAGGCAAGGAGATTCTTGGTAAAGAGATTGCATTGGTCGTTAACTCGATTATTGAACCCCAATTGACCGCGATCTACGTGCTTCAGCAACAACCATCAACAGCTGACCTTAGGAACCTTGAGCGCATAGGCGCAATGCCTAAAGATGCTTCAGCAACCGCCCAAATGACTCAAGTCGCTCGAGAAGCTGCAGCACAGTTCTGGCGAATCAGTGAGATGGATTTACCGGTTCAGGGAGTGCTCTTCAAGCAATTCATCATGCAGTGATGGGACATGACCAAATCTAGTGTTCTATTAATGGCAACTTCTTGATTGAGCGAGAGTCCAGTGAGTGAAGCTGTAAAGGCGACGGCAGACGATCAACCAGACGATGACTTGGGTAACGACGTTCTCAAGACAAATCGCGAGACCAAAGCCTCAGTCTTTGACAAGATGCATCGCATTCTTAGCAGGAGAATGCCGACCCTTGAGCTGATTCATGAGCGATTTGCTCGAACCATGAGGCTGCAGTTATTTAACATGATTCGCTGCCGTTGCGAAGTTGATCTCCATCCCCCGAAAATAAAACCATATTCCGATTTTCTCTCGAGCTTTCCCGAGCGTACAAATATCAACATTGTTAACATCAAATCGCTCCGCGGGGTCGCGTGCTGGATTGTTGACCCAGCTGTTATATACCTCACAATCGATAATATGTTTGGTGGCGAGGGGCACCTCGAACCCAAAATCGTTCCAAAGGAATACACAGCGACAGAGTTAAGAATAGTTAGACGTTTTGTCGATATGGTTCTCGCAGAATACGAAAAGGCGTGGAAACAAGTTTATGAGTTGAAGTTTGATTTTGTAAGATCCGAAGGTAATTTTCAGTTTGCAAAAATTACTGGTAACGATGAGATGGTCTTGCACTGTAAGTTCACGATTGATATCAATGGACGCGCAGGCGATGTGGACTTTTGCGTGCCTTTTTGGGTGTTTGAACCTCTAAAAGCAACATTGTTTGCGCAGTCCGTAGGCTTCCAGATGGAAGCAGATACGAAATGGACAGGAGCACTAGAAAGCGAAATGCAGACAGCAGAAGTAGAGATTGCTGCAATTCTCGCTGAAAGAAAAATGTTGCTTGGAGATATTCTGTCATTGAATGTTGGTGAAATAATACCCATCGAAGTTCAGGATCCAATCACGGCCTTTGTAAATCGAGTGCCAATGATCCGAGGTAAGTATGGTGTTAAGAACGGTCGGTATGCCCTACGAGTCGAAGAGATTCGTAACCCTACTGACTTTGTAAGTCTTGGACTCAAAAATAAGCAGTTGCTTGGGCCTCAAAAGTATGATGATGAATTCAAGTTTGGTATGGAGAAATAAATGAGTAATGAGTCATCTGGTGGATTGTCCGGTGATGCACAGTCGGTTAACTTTGATAATTTTGATATTGGCGGTGCAGATGGCGGTGTAAACGATATCGACCTGGTTTTAGATATTCCGGTCAATGTGACAGTTGAGTTAGGTCGAGCAAAAATGCAGATTAGAAATCTGCTAGCACTGTCTTATGGTTCAGTGGTGGAGTTAGATGTACTTGCTGGTGAACCTCTCGACGTTATGGTGAATGGCTGTTTGATTGCACAGGGAGAGGTGGTTATTGTTAACGATCGATATGGTATTCGCTTAACCGATATCGTTACCCCTACTGAGCGACTCCGTAAGCTCAATCGCTAGTAGATTTCTCTCAAAGCTTGTGCAAATTCAATGGAAATTTCGAGCTCGAGCTTGATATTCTTATTTATTGTCACTTTGATTGCGTTAGCTATAGGTTTTGTTGCGCGGCTTTGGAGACGTTCAACCCAGCAGAGCCCATCTCTTCGATTGATCAGTTCCCTTCAGGTTGGCCAAAAAGAGCGTTTGGTCGAGGTCCTCAATGGGGATGAGGTTTTATTGCTTGGTATTACATCACAGCAAATTACAGTTATTGATCGTCGTAAGGCCAGTGAGTTAGAGCGAACTCTCAAAGCTGAACGATTGCGTTCCCAACCATTCAACGTCAGCGCTCTATCAGCAACCGTAGTTGTCCTAGTAGCGTTTGCCTGTCTGTTCCCGTCTGACATCCTTGCGCAAAGCTTGCCGCTTTTTGAGTCGGTACCAGGCAAGGGCGGGGTAACAAGTTATTCGGTCCCTGTTCAAACGGTTTTGTTGCTGACTGCGCTATCTTTTTTGCCCTCGATGCTGATGCTCATGACGAGCTTCACAAGAATTCTTATTGTACTTTCGCTGCTGAGACAGGCAATGGGATTAGTTACCACGCCGCCGAACGCGGTATTGGTAGGGTTAGCCTTATTTGTTACTGCTGCAGTGATGGCTCCAGTCGCCGACAAGGTCTACGGAGATGCTTGGCAGCCCTATAGTGCAGGGAGAATTGGTTTCCAGGAAGCCGTTGATAAGGGTATCGAGCCGGTTAAAGCGTTTATGCTTCGACAAACCCGCGCGGACGATTTGAATCTTTTTATTCGATTGTCTGGCAAAACTTATGCTAAACCCGAGGATGTTCCTCTAACCACGGTGATACCAGCCTTCGCAATTAGTGAAATTAGAACAGCATTTTTGATAGGTTTTGTAATTTATCTGCCTTTCCTTGCAATAGATTTTGCTGTTGCGAGCATACTCACAGCTCTCGGCATGGTTATGGTTTCACCGATCACTTTCTCGTTGCCATTAAAGCTCATAGTTTTTGTACTTGCTGATGGATGGGCGATGCTGATCGGTGGGTTGGTAGAGAGTTTCCGGATGGTGGCCACTTAATCGACTTTCCTTACTTGATAGGTGTTTTCAAAGATGGATAGTGGTGAAATTATTGGACATGTTCTAAGAGCTATTCTCATGATGGGGCTTCTGGCTGGTCCGATTTTGTTAGCCATTCTCGCTCTCGGACTGCTTCTAGGGGTGTTGCAGGCAGCGACTTCAGTTAATGAGCAGACATTGACATTTGTGCCAAAGCTTTTGATTACTGCGCTAGTCATAGGGGTTGGCGGATCGACTATATTGAGTTTATATGTTGATTATTTGCGCGATGTGTTAGCCCGCATCCCTGCAATAACGCAGTGATATAGCTGTAAGCTCGTTTTTTGATTCACTCTGATGATTTCGATTCCGCAATCTCTGATAGAAACCGCTTTGCTTCCAGGTTTGTTAGCTGCAACCAGGCTCGTAGGGCTTTTGCTGGCCGCGCCGTTCTTCGCACTGCAAACGATTCCTCAGCGATTTAGAATTGGATTGGCTCTTATTATTGCTTTTGGCATTCCTCTCGAAATCGGTGCTCTAACGGCAATTTCAATAGCAGGATCCAGTGCAGGCTTTTTTTTACTCTCAGCAACTGAGCTGCTTATCGGTCTAGCGATGGGCTGGTTAGTGAGAGTCGGTATGATTGTCTTTGATGTCGCTGCTGAAATAATCAGTATTCAAACAGGGCTCTCATTCGCGTCCCAGTACAATCCAGATCAAGCATTACCCTCCGGCGTTGTAGGCAGTTTGTTCGGTTTGATCGGACTGGCACTCATGTTTGTATTGAATCTTCATTTGGTGATAATTGAGATAATATTTGATTCGTTTAGAAGTTTGCCTCCAGGCCGATGGCCGACTATGTTTAATATTTCATCTGTTTTAAGTGTCTTTGCTGGTTCGTTTGGGATTGGTTTGCTTTTGGCGCTTCCTTTTATTGCCATTAATCTCGTTGTAATGGCTGCTCAAGGGTTTTTGGGCAGAACAAGTCCTCAAATGAATTTGTTTTCGATCGGCTTTGCTCTTACGATTCCTATCGGAGTTTTTTTGATCTATGTTTTGTTGCCGGTTTTTCCAGAAGCTCTCCAGCGTTCACAAGAAGGCGTTTATGGATTATTGCGTCAGGCCTTGAGCTTAACCCGAGGAAATTAATATGAAGATTTTTCGACTTACCCTCCTCATGGCCGTCTTCATTTCTCTTGCAGGATGTTTAGAAAGCTTACCCAAGACTGTGTCTTCTGGAGATTTTCCCTCTTTGCCATTATCTCCAACGCTTAAGGATAGGAATGCAGCACTTGCGCGTGCTTGGGATCAGGCTAGTCTCACATGTAGGAGTCAATATAGTTCTCGCGGTAGTTACTGTGAGCAGCTGAAAGTGGAAGGTGAGTTTCTGAGTTGTACTGCGACTCGACTAACCGACGCTGCCGAAAGGTTGAAATATCCTTCGCCTGATTTGATTCGAGTTTGGCATAATTGTGTAATGACAACTGCAGGTCTCCTGAAGGACGGTTATTATTTAACGAAGCTGGACCTAGAGCGTCGGGTTGCTAGTTGCCAGTCTCGCTTAGATCCGGAGCCAGAGTTTCCGATAAGGCAGACTGGATGGTTGGGTCCTCTGCTGAGTATGATTTCCAATGACGACAAAGAGCCCTTAAGAGCTGTTATGCCAGGTGACTTTGGCGTTGCGAACTCCAGAATAGCTCTACCAACATGTGAAGCGAGGTTTAAGGCAGCCGCTGCGACAGCTAGCCCGTTGGCTGTTGGGCAAATTCCGAAGGAACAAGCGAATATCGTGTCACCACCCCAGCAAGCTCCTGTGTCGCCTAATGTGGCGATTGAGGACGAAGGTTCAAAGAAATCTAGTCAGAGGAAAGTCGTTAATACCCGGGATACAAAGGCAGTTTCAGCCAGACCAGCGTCAGCAGCACAGAGCATTCCGCATAACTTGGATCCACGTAATCAACAGGGAGTGGGCGCCAAGTACTGTCCTATACCAGGTGCTTGTGGTCCTTCGGTGCCAGTTGATGCAGTAAAGAGGCCGTAAGGGGATATCGACATGACTTTAAAGGGGCTTTTATTGCCACTGAATTGTTTTTTTTGGGCTCTGACATCGCCCGTGTTTTTTTCTTTATTTGTTGCACTTGGACTTCAATTTGAAGTTCTCGCTGCCGATGCGGACAAGGCCGCTCCAACGTCTGGTGCGCCAATCGTTAAGCAGCAGATGACCGATATTAAGTCATCGATAGCTCTTCCTGTTGACAAGAAGCCAACAAATGCCGAATCTCTGAAGCTTAACGCTGCTTCAACCAACGTCCGCAAGGATGTTGATTTGACTTCTGCAAAGCCTGTTAATCCTTCAACGCCAATCCCTCCTGATTCAAAGGTCGAACCGTCAATTACGAGCTTAGAGCTTCGTGTAAGGGCTCTTTTGGAGGGCAAGTTAGGCACGGATGGGGAGCTTATCCTGCGTGCCGACGGTGATTTGACGGGGGTGTCAACGAGTAAGCCTTCCGGCGCCTTTGCGGGGCAGGGTGGGTCGATCTCTTCCATTGAATCGGCGGATCAAGGAAAGCGTTCTAAGGCGATACAAGGAGTAGTGATTCAATCGACTGTTGGAGAACCTCGCGCGAGGACGGCTGGCGCGGCGGACCCGGCAGTCTCGTCTATGAAGTCAAATCACCCTAGGCAGGCTGTATCTTCTAGAGAGGATCGCAAGAGCGATAAAACATCGTTATTAAACGGAGGGGCCAGATGGACTTGGAGTGGGCCAAGTGGCCCTCAGAACTGGGGTAGGATCGACCCAGATTTTGCCCAGTGTTCGAGTGGGAAATTCCAATCACCGATAGTGATTAGGTCCTCAGATGTATTGGACAGTTCGATGTTGTTACCCGAGTTTCAATGGGAACCGGCTAGCTTTCGAGCGGAAAAGGATCGCGGCGTATTGAAGTTCAATTTGCTCACCAATTCGCGCTTAAAGTTTCGTGGACTAGAATGGAGATTACATCATCTTGAATTCCGAGTTCCTGGGGAACACTTCTTAGATGATCAGGGGTACGACGCATCAGTCATCCTGCACTACCAATCGAATCAACGTCTTTTGAATCTGTCGGTACCGATTGTTGGCAAGAATGATTCGGCTGCGAATGCAGCATTTCGGGTCCTGATGCAGAGAATGCCTCTTGGAGAAGACGATTTAGTGTCTACGAATGACCGTTTCGTCAATCTTGCCGATTTCATACCCAATCCAAGTGGTTCTGCCTTTCTTTACCATGGATCGTTAACACTCCCGCCTTGTACTGAAGGTGTGTTGCATGTTGTTCTGAGGAATCCCTTGGTAATTTCTCTCGGACAGTTTCTGGAATTGAAGTCGTTTGCTCCACTGGGAGTGAGACCACCTCAAAATATTGAAAAGCGACCGGTGATGAAGCTTAGCTAGACCCGGCATAAATTGCCGGAAGTGACGGCAATCGTCGTCGGGAAATGGGCGGGTCGGATAATGACGATAGTTGGTTTAACAAAAACTGACCGTTTGTCAATCTAAATCAACCACCGGTCTTTTTGGTACAGTGCTTGCTTTACAGTGCTCAGGAGGTGTTCATGGACAGAGTTCCAGAGTTCGATCCGTTATATTTCTCTGAAGCTGCACTTCGGATGCGTTCTTATCGCCAGCAAATACTCTCGTCGAATATGGCGAACGTGGATACGCCTGGATACAAAGCACGGGATGTTTTGTTTAGTCAGGCTTTGCGGGAGCAACTTGAGGGGGTGAGTTACTCAAATGCACTCCCGATGTCAGCGACAAGTGAACGTCACTACCGCGTCGGTGGGTCTTTGCCAGGCGCTCCTGCCCTTCTTTATCGGATTCCGATGCAGCCTACCCTCGATGGGAATACTGTCGACGTTGAAACGGAGAGGGCGCATTTTGCAGATAACGCTGTTAGAACAGAGGCGGCAATGACATTGTTGAATGGCGTGCTCGCATCACGGAGAATGGCGCTTTCAGGGAATAACTCATGAGCTTGATGCGAAGCTTCCAGGTTGCATCAACGGCGCTTTCCTCGCAATCTCTTAGACTTAATGCGCTCGCTTCTAATTTAGCAAATGCTGAATCGGTTTCTGGGCCTGATGGAAAGCCTTACAAGCCTCGGCAAGTCGTGTTCAGGCCCGCGCCTATTCTCGGTGAGGTTGCCGCTGGAGTTGAGGTCGCGAATGTTTTAGAGGATGAACGACCTGGTCCGTTAGTTTATAAGCCTGGACATCCAAGCGCTGATTCGAGTGGTTATATCCGCATGCCGAATGTTAATCCTGTTGAGGTTATGGTTGATATGATCTCAGCATCTCGATCTTATCAGATGAATATAGAGGTTATGAACACAAGCAAGCAGTTAATGCTCAAGATGCTTGATCTTGGTAGGGGTTAAATGGGATGACGACGCAGAATAACTTAAGTTCCATTGGTGTGTATGATCCAATTACTGCTAATTCTCCAAAGGTTGCTTCGAATTCGATTGGAACAAGCTCCAAAGAGATTCAAGATAACTTTATGCGGATGTTGATCACGCAATTACAGAACCAGAATCCGCTCAATCCCATGGATAACGCGCAGTTCGCCTCGCAGCTGGCTCAAATGAGTCAGCTTCAAGGTATTGAGTCCATGCGCAGCTCCATTGATAACTTCGTTAAGCAGGTGCAGAACGGGCGCTTGCTCGACCAGTCTGCCCTCATTGGTCGATCTGTCATGGCTGTTTCTGATTCATTGGTTTGGAATGGATCGAATTCTGTCGAGTTTGGGGTTAATTCCGCAGCTGGCATGAATGATGCGGTTGTACGGATCAAGTCATACGACGGGCGGATTATCGATGAAATCCAGGTGGGAGCTTTGTCAGCAGATATTAAAACCCTGAGTTGGGATGGGGTGGGTAAGGATGGTTCCCGGTTTTTGGCGGGGCGTTACATGGTTTCAGTAGAGGGCTTCGCCTTGGATGGAAAATTGAGCACTGGTAACATGCTTACGGGTGCTACGGTATTAGGTGCGCAGCGGCAAGGGGCTGGTGTCACCTTGCAATTGAGTGACGGGCGGACTGTTAGTGATGAACAAATCATCCATATCGGTTCTTAATTGTTTTGACTTTGATTCTTTGTTGAGAGCAAACCATGTCTAGTGGATTTTCAATTGGATTAGCAGGGCTTCGGGCAAATTCGACGGCGATAGAGATCGCTAGTAAAAATATTGCCTCAAGTAGCGTTGTGGGGTTCAAGAGCAGTGAGTACTTGTTTGCTGAGGCTCTATCGAGCTCAATTGGTCCAAGCCAAGGGGGGCGTTTTACATCAGGTGGTGCATCGGGATTGACAAAGCGTTCTTACGCTGCGGGGTCCACGCGATACTCTGCATCACCGCTAGACATGTCAATAAATGGTGATGGCATGTTTTCGATCGGTATGTTTAAGGATTATCAACCTGGTCGAACCTACTACACGCGGAATGGGCAGTTTTTGACTGATCGCGAAGGCTATATTGTAAATGCTAATGGCCTTTATTTGATGGGATACCAACCTAATGACGACTACACATCGGTGACGAATGTGATTGCTCCGATGAAGGAGCCACCGTCGCCGATGGCAGCTAAAACGACGACGGCAGCAACGATGCAAATTAATCTTGATGCAAGGACCCCTATTATCGCTATTCCTGAAGATACAGAGCTTGCGCCAATTAATATTGAGGACCCATCGTCGTTTTCTCATACGTCTTTCTTGACGATTTACGATGTTGTCGGCAAACAGCACACCGTTTCTTTCTATTTTCAGAAAGTTGATAGCGGCGAGGGAGAAGACCCCACGACAACTTACAATGTCTTTGCAATGATTGATGGCCAAAAATACCTTCCTCCGGCGAGCGATAGCAAGGTTGAGGCTTTTTCGATGCCTGGCCCCCAGGAAGTTGATGAGGTTGGGAAACCAGTTGAAAATGACGAATTCGATGCGTTCGGAAAACCTAAGGTTCCATCGACGCCATTTGTTAAACTTGTTTTCGATCGTGGCGTTTTAAAGTCGGTCGAAGGGGCGTCAGAGGGTAGATCCAACATTACCCTGGCGATAGATCCACCAACTGGCAAACCCTTCGATCCCGCGTTGACATTAGAGGATAAATTAGAGTTCAATCTTGATTTCGCAGGATGTACATGCTTCGCATCGTCGTTTGAGACCAAAAGTATTATCCAGGACGGCTATGGGGCAGGCTCGTTAACGGCGCTAACCGTTGACGAAAAAGGGATGTTGAGAGGGCAGTTTAGTAACGGTAAAAATCTAGTAGCTGGTCAACTCATGTTAGCTACCTTCCGCGGATTAGGCGGTTTGAGCGAGGTTTCCCCCAATACATTTCAATCTACCGATGCCTCTGGCGACCCGATTTTGGGTGCTGCCAGCACTGGATCATTTGGAACCGTTCGGTCCCAATCTCTCGAGGAGGCAAATACAGATATGGCCCAGGAATTGGTTCGACTCATGGTTCAGCAAAGAAACTACCAAGCTAATGCGCAAAGCATTCGTGCTCAGGATGAACTCATAACGACAACCATCCAAATGTCGCGTTAATTATGGATCGCCTTGTTTTTTCTGCGATGACCGGCGCGCGAGCCGCACTAGGTCAAATGGCCATTACAGCAAACAATCTAGCAAATGCGTCTACGCCAGGATTTCGGGAGCAGGTTGCCGCCTTTCGCGCTGTGCCGATGGGGGGCGATGGTGCGAATACGCGTTCATTTACTATAGACACAACACCTGGATCCAGTTTTTTGCAAGGCTCGGTCGAGAGCACGGGTAATGCTTTTGACGTCGCAATTGCGGATCGCGGTTTTTTTGTCGTTCGTCGTGCCGACGGTCAAGAGGTTTACTCTCGGTCCGGAAGACTCTCTGTCAATGCTCAGGGCCAGTTGATGGGAGCAGGTGGGTTTCCCCTCATGGGCGATGGAGGGCCAATAACGATTCCTCCCAATAGCCGCCCAGAAATTGCAGATGATGGAACAGTGACGATATTTGACGGTGTGTCGCCGCAACCTCAAGTTATTGGTCGCTTAAAGCTCGTTAATCCAGAACCTAGGTCGCTTTCGCGTGCTGCAGATGGTTTGTTTGAGTCTCAGGCGGTGCTCGGATCTGCTCCGCTGGGTGAGGTTCGGATTAAACAGGGATTTCTAGAAGGGTCAAATGTTAGTGTTGCTGCCTCCATGGTAGCGCTTGTCAGTCAGCAGCGAATGTTTGATTTAAACATAAAAATGGTTCAAAACGCTGACACAAATGCCAGGTCGGCTAATGGAATAATGTCCTTGAGTAGAGGTTAAGATGATTCGATCGCTTTGGGTTGCTAAGACCGGTATGGACGTTAATCAGGCTAATCTTGATGTCATTGCCAACAACTTAGCTAATGCTTCGACGACTGCATTTAAACGTGTTAAGCCGACTTTCGAGGACTTGCTTTACCAAACGGTGAGAAGCTCTGGATCTCAGACGTCGGAGCAAACTCAGGCCCCGTCAGGCTTACAGTTTGGTGCAGGTTCTCGCCTTTCAGGCACGTCGAGAATCCTGACTCAGGGTGCAACGCAACGAACTCAAAATGCGCTAGACGTTGCTATTTCTGGTAACGGGTATTTTCAAATCAACTTGCCGACAGGCGTCGCCGCGTACACCAGAGATGGTAATTTTACCAAGGATAATCAGGGTCAATTGGTAACAGCGCAGGGTTATGTCGTGGCACCAGGCATAACAATTCCTGCTGAGGCAACTGCAATTAGTATTTCTGAGTTCGGCCAAATCTCGGTAACACTCGCTGGTCAAGCACAGGCGCAACAAGTCGGGCAACTTCAAATTGTCAACTTTGTTAATCCCGCCGGCTTAGAAGCTATCGGTGGTAATCTGTTTATTGAAACTGCAGCTTCCGGTAATCCGGTCCAGGGTAATCCTGGACAAAATGGTTTAGGAGCGATTCAGCAGTATTTTATTGAAGCATCGAATGTTAGCGTCGCTGAGGAACTGGTAACACTCATTCAGGCGCAACGAGGCTATGATGTGAACACTCGCGTCGTGAGAGCTTCTGATGAGGTGCTTCAAAGGTTAGCACAGGTCTAGAATGATCACAATTAGGCGCTTATTAATCGTTTTTTTCGCGTCGGCCATGGGTGCATGCTCTACGGCGCATTATTCGATTCAGTCTGCACCCTCGGTTGTTCGGCCGAAGCCGCTTGCTTCAACTCCAGCGTCATCAGGAAGTTTGTTTCCCGCCTCGCTCGCTGCAGGAAATCCGAGGCCTCTCTTTGAAGATCGCCGTGCTCGCGCCGTAGGGGATTTATTGCAGGTCGTCATTCAGGAGAAGACGGCAGCTAAACGCGCGTCTGGAAACGCAGCATCTCGTGCAGGTTCGGCTGACGTTAGTATGACTGCAGCCCAAGTTCCTTTCGCTAAGGCGCTAAATGGGCCGGCTATGAAGGCGGAGAGTGATTTATCTTTCGAAGGCAAAGGTGCTGCGAGTGCTAATAATGATTTCTCAGGTGTTTTAATGGTTATGGTTACTCAGGTTCTTAGCAACGGTAATTTGCTTGTTTCTGGAGAAAAGCAGGTTGCGATTGGTAAAGAAGAGGAGGTCATCCGGTTTTCAGGGATTATAAATCCGGCTGATCTTAATAACAACACGGTTTTGTCGACCCAAGTTGCTGACGCTAGGCTTGAATATCGTGGAAGAGGTGTCGCTGATGATGCAACACAACCTGGCTGGCTCTCACGCGGATTGATGAAATTATGGCCTTATTAAGTAAGATCTTTCGGCGTCTTGAGGTTGATTATAGCTTCTGTCGTTTTTCGTTGACTACTGTTTTAGTGATTTTTATTGCGGTAGCAAACCTAAATGCAGAAGCAGCCAAGCTAAGGGAGATAAGTTCTTTTGCGGGTATACGAAGTAACCAACTGATCGGTTACGGTTTGGTGGTTGGCTTGGATGGTTCGGGGGATCAAACAACACAAACGCCGTTCACTATCCAAACGACTCTCTCGTTAATGCAGGCACTTGGCGTCACTTTGCCTGCAAATACGCGGATGCAATTAAGGAACACTGCTGCGGTTATGGTAACTGCGACACTCCCTTCTTTTGCGAAGCCAGGTCAACCGATTGACGTGACGGTATCCTCAGTTGGTAACGCGAAGAGTTTGAAAGGCGGGATGTTGCTCATGACACCGTTGCGCGGTGCTGACGGCCAAGTATATGCAATGGCCCAGGGCAGTGTTGTGGTGCCTGGGGCGGGAGCAAGTGGAGGTGGCGGTTCGGTTACAGTCAACCATCAGTCGGTAGGGAGGGTACCAGCTGGCGGTCTCGTCGAGCGTCAAGTGCCACAAAGCATTGACGATGAACTTGTGCAGGTCGATTTGCATCGATCAGACTTTATGCAAATGCAGAGGGTCGTTGAAGCAGTGGCCAGACGGTTTGGACCTAACGTCGCAATGCCGATGGATGCGCGTGCCGTTCAGTTGAGATTGCCTCTATCGCAGGCTGACCGTGTTCGATTTTTAGCCGAACTTGAGGGTCTTGATATTGATCTTGTAGAAGAAATCCCACGAGTGATCATTAACGCGCGAACGGGATCGGTGGTTATGAATCAAGGAGTGAGGCTTGACCCCGTGGCCGTTGCTCACGGATCACTAACCGTCAAGATTTCAAGAGACCCTGTGGTGAGTCAGCCCTCACCGTTGTCACAGGGCCAAACAGTCAGCACTTCGAGGACTAATGTCGATGTCAACATTGGGTCGGGTTCATTGGGGGCGCTGCCTAAAGGCGCATCGCTCGATGAGGTTGTTAGAGCGCTTAACTTGCTCGGGGCGAATGCGCAAGACCTCGTTGCTATCTTGCAGGCTATGAAGGCTGCTGGTGCTCTTAAAGCTGAACTGGAGTTAATCTAGTGATATCGAGCTCTTACGATCCTTTGATCGTTGGTTTGCGAAATGGTGTTAAGTCTGATCAGGCAATTGGAGCTTCCGCAGCCGAGATCGCTCAGGGTTTTGAGTCCTTGCTGGTAAGGCAGTTTCTAACAGCTGCGAGGTCCGCATCCTTGCTTAGTGAAGAGTCCTCAAGCGAGTCGGGTTGGCGGGAAATGGGTGACGATGCACTCGCGGGTTTTGTGACGAAGCAGGGCGGGTTTGGCTTGACTAAACAGATCACTTCGCTGCTGGAGCAGGCGCAGGTTACACGCCTCTCTGGGATGGTTGCCGCATTCGACTCGCAAGTGACAATGGTCACTTCATCGGGTGCCCTTAACGGGGCGTCTGATATCGCCGTTTCTCACAGATCGGCACAGGAGATTAGACGTCCTGCCCAATCACGATAGGAAGCGGCCTTAATGAGCGGACTCACAACAGTAAATATTATCGGTCTAGCAGGATTAAGGACAGCGCAGTCAGGTATGACGGCTACTGCGAATAACGTCTCCGGCGCAGCCGTTGAAGGATTTCATCGCAGAGAAGTTCATCCGATGATTGTTTCGCCCACCTCTGAGCCTTTGCTGCAAGGGGGGTCGGTGATGGTTGACTCAGTGGTGCGTTCATTTTCTGCCCTTGTTCAGCAACAGTACTTGTCCAACAACAGCAAATTGAAACAAGCAGAGAAGATGGCCAGTTCATCGGCAATTGTTGACAAAATGGTTCTTGACGAAGCGGATGGCTTAACCAAAGTACTCAACGGATTTTTTACCGCTGCCTCCGATTTATCGGCTGATCCTGCTTCGGCCACTGCCCGCACCGCTTTAGCAACTTCATCTCGTGAAACCGCCGATCGCATTCGTAATCTCGCTGAAACAATCGATGAGACTAGAAAACAGGCATATCTCGAGATGGAGCGTATTGCCGGTGTCGCCAATGAAAAATCGGCGGCGTTGGCTCGAGTTAACCAGTTGATCCAGTCGTCTCAGGCATTCGGTAAGCCATTGCCAGCCCCAGATCTTCTCGACGAGCGCGACAGAATCGCAGCTGAAATTGCGGGGTTAGTCGGCGCTGACGTTCGAATCAGTGAGAAAGGCGAGGCGCATGTAAGGTTTGGAGGTCTTTCAATCGTTGAAGGTACCCAGGCTTTTCAGGTACGGGTTATGCGTGATTCTGCTGGTTTGCCGACAGGTACCTTATCCGTTTATCAAAGCCAGCTTAAAGGAACAACCGTTTTTGGTTCTGTGAAGGGTGGAGATGGCGCGCTTGGGGAATTTGGCGGCTTGACTCGTTACGTGGAAGGAGCAAGTGGCTGGCTTAAACGTCTCGATAAAGTCGCAATTGATTTAATTTCTGCGACCTCTCCAGACCCTGAGACCAGCGATTCCTGGCTTGACCGAGTCGGGGAATCCGCCGACGCAATGTTTTATGTCGATGAGTCGCAGATACCTGGTGAGAAGGCACTTAGTCTTCGCTCGTTAATGGAAAGCGGTCTCAATGTACCTTGGGAGTCGTCGGCTGATGAGTCTGCACCACCCCACGAATCGATAGGCATCAAGATTGTCGGGCAGCGTACTACAACGTTACAATCCTGGTCCGACTGGGTTACCTCTGTGAGTAGTGATATTTCCGACTGGCGTGCAGAAGAGGCTTCATTTGGTGCTGTTGATACAGCTCTTAACGAGAAGCGTCAGCAAATAGCCGGCGTTGATCTCGACGAGGAAGCAACCAACTTATTGCGATTTCAGCAGCTCTATCAGGCCAGCAGTTCTGTTATGCAAGCTTCGATGAAAATGTTTGATGTGCTGATTGGCGCCACGTCTTCGAGGTAATCAACCATGAGAACACCTATAGCGACCCGTTTTAACGATTCGCTCACCGCAATACAGAGGCATGCAAGGCAGGTCGCGGATGAGCAGTCTCGCCTAAGTGGTGGCACTAAGCTACTAAGAGCTTCTGATTCACCGATGGCAATTGGGCGGGCTGTTGATCTACGCACAAGTTCAGCACATCTCGACGCATTAAAGCGGTTGCAAGACACAGCTGATAGCAGAATGTCGGAAGCTGAACAGGCAATGGCAGATGCTGCACAGGTGTTGGACGAGTTCCATCAGTTGTGGGTACAAACTCAAAACGGGGCACTTGGTGGCGCACAACTTCAAGCTTTTACCCTTCAGGCAAAATCACTCCAAGAGGAACTTCAGCAGATCCTAACTCGCGCTGACTCTCGAGGTTATAGACTTTTCGATGCCACCGAGCTGGATGTTGTTATTGGTGGGGCTTCGAACGGAGTAGGTCCTGTGAAGATCAACACCGTTGGGGGCGTGGGCGGTCTACGGGTTTTAAATCCTTCGCTTGACGAAGGTTGGGAGAAAGATCAAACACTCGATGAGGCAGTTGATCTAATTGTTTTCAACGAGGATAGTCTTGTTCAGAAGTTTGTTGATGCGTTGGCAAATGGAGAACGGATTGAGCTTGAGGACTTGAATTTTCTAGAAGCCAGCCGAGCGATGATTCATGAACGGATCTACTTAGGTGCGAATCAGGCAAGGCTCGAACGCGCTAGAGTTAGAGTGGAGAATGTTCAGGTTGCGACAAAGACGTCGCTGGCAGAAGAGGTGGATACGGACTACGCTAAGTCAACGATGGAGGTTCAGAAGGCCAAGGCTCTGATGGAAGCGGCTCAGACGATTTCCGCCCAGATCGGTACGATGAACCTCTTCCAAAAACTTGGTTGATAGCCTAATAAGATTTTAAGCACCAGCGCTAATTGTTTGTTTTCTTTGACTTGTTTAAATTTGTCTTCGATTAGGAAGTGTCATGGTCATCCCACTTGGAATTATCATTGGTTTCGGATGTGCCTTAGCAGGCTACGTTCTTCACGGCGGAAATCCAGTGGTGCTTTGGCAGCCAACCGAAATGTTGACGATTTTTGGTTTGGCAATTGGCGCAACAATTTCCTCAAACACCAACCGCACTATTAAACTAATGATGCATGACTTGAGCGCTGTGTTTAAGGGCTCGAAGGTCAATAAAGTGTTTCTTCTTGACGTCCTCGCACTTATGTTTGAGTTGCTCAATAAGATTCGTAAAGACGGCTTGATGGCGCTTGAAGCCGACATCGAAGAGCCTGAGAACAGTGAAATTTTTAAGAAATACCCCTCAGTTCTTGATAACCATCACTTGGTTGAATTTTTGACCGATTATTTGAGGATGATGCTCGGCGGTTCACTCAATCTTGTCCAGCTCGAGGGATTGATGGAGCAAGAACTTGAGGAGTTTGTGAAGACCGAACACCTTGCCGTTCACGCTGTTGACAACATGGCGCAAGGTTTGCCAGCTTTCGGGATTGTGGCTGCGGTGATGGGTGTGGTTCAGACCATGGGTTCGATCGGCTTGCCGCCAGCGGAGTTGGGTAAGCTGATTGGTGCGGCACTTGTGGGAACCTTCCTAGGGATTCTGTTCTCTTATGCGGTGGTTGCCCCGATAGCCTCAGCGATGGGTCAGCGTGGCGAGCTCGAAATCAAGTCCTTATTTGCCGTCAAAGCTATATTGCTGGCGAGCTTAAACGGGTTCACGCCGCCGCAAGCTTGCGAGTTTGGCCGCAAGATTATGTTCCCCGACCAGCGTCCGACCTTCAAAGAGTTTGACGAAAAGGCCAAGGAGGTCAAGGGCAAATAATTTAGGGCGGCGCTTGCGCCGCCACAGCGTTTTCTGTCTTTGGAATATTCATGGCTTCAGCACCCGGAAAAGAATTAGCACCAATCGTTGTTAAACGCGTCAAGAAGGTTGTTGGCGGTGGCCACGGCGGTGCTTGGAAGATCGCCTATGCAGACTTCGTGACTGCGATGATGGCCTTCTTTTTGCTCATGTGGGTGCTTGGATCAACAACATCCGGCGATTTGGCCGGTATTTCGGCGTATTTTCAAAACCCACTACGCCTCGCTATGGAAGGTGGGCAGGGCTCTGGGGATACCCGTAGTATTGTGAAAGGAGGCGGTGATAACGTAACTAAGGCTTCTGGGCAAGAGCAGCGGGCAGACTCAAACAGCGTTCAACGCAAGATGTCGGAGAGTGAAGCATACGAGCAATACAATACTAAGCAAAAGGGTCAACTTGAAGAGATGCGAGCTGATGTTGAATCGCAAATCGCGGGGGATAAGTCGCTAGAGGAGTACCAAAAGCAGATCTTCATGGACGTAACCACTGACGGATTGAGGATTCAAATCGTCGATGAGAAAAATCGCCCAATGTTTGAGAGCGGCTCAGCAGGTATGCCTGACTATGCCAAAAAGTTGATGCGCGTGATTGGCAAGGTCTTGGCAGGTGGGGGTCAACCACTCAGGATAGAGGGGCATACAGACGGTAAGCCATTTCCAGGTGCGGCATCTGGCTACACGAACTGGGAGCTGTCGTCGGATCGTGCCAATGCTGCCCGCCGTGAATTGATCGCAGGAGGGCTAGAGGGCTCCAGGGTTTCGCAGGTTGTAGGTTTTGCAGACTCGGTCAAGCTTAATCCTGAGGATCCCAATGATCCAATGAATCGACGCATTTCTATTACCATCCTTAACGCACGTGGCGCAGCCAAAGCTAGCGGACAAGCGGACCCTCAGTCTCCTGGAGGACTCCAGCCCGCGGGAGCAGTTCCCTCGGCGGGTGGTGGCGCAACTTGGGTACCCAACACTCCGGGGTCTCCGAAGAACGCGATTAAGGAAACGATGCCTAAGGTTGTGGACACACTGCCCGCATTCCCCGCAGCTTCTTTCCTCGGGCGATCCAATCGTGGCGGGGAAAGTGGCGGGCCCGCTAATGGGGGAGCAGGACCAGCGGGCGGAGGGACGCCAGCACTAAGTAATCCCTCTTCCTCACAAAACGGTGCGGCCTCTTCTCCATCGTCGCCTGCACCGTCTGGCGGTGCAGGCGTTTTATCACAGCCGCCAGCTCGGCCAATGCCCCAAGGAGCCGCGCAGGATAGTCAGGCCGCACGGCCCCGCTCTCCTGGTCTGACACTTCCTCCTCCTTCGAGATAGTCGATGAGGCGATTGCCATGTTGCGTTATTGCTTGGGCTTGCCAGGCAATCCTTTTTAGTGTCGCTTTTGGTTTAAGCGGTTTGGATGCAGCTGCATCGGGCTCATCTTCAGTGGGGATGACTCTCTCCCCTGCACCACCAGCAAGTGAGCAGGCTTCTAAGCCGGTCGCTTCTAGTGCTGCGAAGTCCGCGTCGGGGAAGTCCGTTAAAGATGGCAAAGATACTAAAGATGACGATAGCCGTAGCTCCAAAGAGCTTGCGTTAGCCTACCAGCGTCTTAGCGAGCATGCTGAAAAAGCGACTGCGTGTATTTTCGACCCTAAGTGTTTGTCTTCCGACCGAAAGGTCTTGCAGCTCATGGTTCAACGGCGCGAATTGCTCGATCGCCTTGCTGCGAGAGCACAAAAGGGTGACCTCGAGGCAAGTTATTGGCGTGGGACGATTGCGATGGAACTGGCACGGCGCCAAGTCAATCGCGGTGAGTTGAACTCTGATGATCTTGGGTCCCGCAAAGAGGCGATGCTAATCACTGCCTTCGGCACTGAGGAGTTTCGTACAGCGGCCAAATTCTTGCAGGCCCCTGCTGACAAGGGCCTACCGGATGCTTGTGATCGCATCGCTGAAATTCTTGCACACGGCTATGGTGTCCATCCTGATATCAAGCGAGCAGCCGAGTATTATCGATGCGCAGGACTGGGCTTTTTAAAAGAGGGCCGCAAAGACGAGGTAGCACAGGTGATTGGAAAGATGCGCGGGTTTTTACCATCCAATCACATGTACATCGTAGAACTCTACGCCAAGCTGATTACCCGTGAACCCAACTATCCCTGGCGTATACCTTCAGAGACTGCAGCGCTGCTCGAAAAGTCAGTCGGTTGGGGGAGGGTCCCAGGTCCTGGCGAGGATGGGGCAAAATCACATTCAAGCAAAACGCATTGACACGATTAGACTGGTGAGGAAACGATCATGATGAAGGAAGTGATGCAATACCTTGGGAACTGGACGAAGTTGGTCTTCAAGGTGATTGGCGCTGCAATTTTCGCTGCAGGCGGTGTGTTCATGATTGGTGAGCGTCTCGAGATCGGTCGACTGGAAGCAGAGGCTGTTTGTCGAGTCTGTCCCGACCCATCAGGATGTATGCAAGTTCGTGGCTACTTGCCAAGCGCACCCCACTACCCAGATCTCACAAGACGTATGGTCGGCTCCTACACCAGAACAGTAGGCAGTCTGCTCGGTGCTAACTACAGTACCTCTGACACGCCGGGCTCGGGCGCAAAGCCTGGTGCTCCTGCCAAAGCTGCAAGTGGTGCTCCCGCAGCGCCTGCTGCAGGTGATGCCAAGCCCGCGGCAGGTAAAGTCGCATCCAACGTGTGATTCCCAGCGATACAATTCCCAACAAAACTACTCAGGCCGGCTTATCTCGGCACCTGAGCGCCCATGAACATGGGCTTTCTTGTTTTCTCAAATACTGTTGCGCGGTTATCGCTCTTTGTTGCTGCGCTGTCCTTGTTGGATGCTCAGACTACAACGACGCGCGCTCGGCTTATGCAGCGGGGCGACATGATGAGGCCTTCGCAAAGCTACTGAAGCTTGCCAAGGACGGCCATCTCAAGGCCCAGTACGAAGTTGCCATGATGTTTAACAATGGCATAGGCGTGGCCAAAGATAAGGAAGAAGCCTGGAACTGGTTTACCCGAGCGGCAAAGGCCGGAAACGTTGATGCACAAGTGGAGCTCGGCGCTCACTACGAAGCCGGTGTCGACGGACAGCCGAACGGGATCATGGCGGCACAATGGTGGAAGACAGCAGCGAAGAATGGCTCAGGTGTCGCCGCCTTCAATTTGGGGACCATGTATCGATCGGGTCGAGTAACTGCGCGTGATTTAGTGCGTGCCTATGCCTGGTTTATGGTAGCTGAAGATTTGGGCGTTATCACTGCAAAAGATCATTTGAGAAATTTGCGTGATCTCATTCCTGAGCAAGATATTGCCAAAGCTGAGCGCTTAAAAGACGGCTTAATGAAGGATGATCCTGCACCCGCAAAGGGGTGAGGTCTTAGTCGTTTGAGCTGCGCGATCGCTGCTGGTGAAGGAATGGAGATAAGCTGTGGCCAATGAGGAAAGCGGCCAAGAAAAGACCCTAGACCCGACCCAAAGGCGGCTAGAAAAGGCTCGTGAGGAAGGGCAGTTTCCGCAAAGCCCTGACGTGACCACCCTCGTCCTTGTGAGTATTGGTGCGCTTGCGATTTGGGTCGCAGGCGGGCGCTTTCTACAAGCGCTCGTGGATTCCACCAAGATGGCCTTGTCGTTTAGCGAGCCAGCCCGTGTAACGCCTTTTTTGATCGAGTGGTTACTTGGCCCTGTGGGCTCCTTACTCATTTGGATCGTACTAGTTTTATTGGTCCTTTGGTTCGGTTCGGTCCTTGGCCCATTTGCGCTGGTCAATTTCCAGCCTAAATTGTCAAACTTCAAGATCGATCCGGAAAGAATATCGTTTATCAATGGTCTCAAGCGGATCTTCTCAAAGCAGGGTTTAAGTCAGCTAGGCCTTGCCTTGTTAAAGGCTAGCTTGATCTTCGCAGCGATTGCGATTTACCTCTGGGCTGTGATTGATGGTGTTAGCGCCTTCAGTGGTATGAGCCTTACCAATGCCATCCTTTATGCCCTGCGATTAATTG